>Ga0105048_10003566_pt1 | contig 25511 bp, 20 predicted proteins | sample MAT05_FD_78382 | JGI IMG/M metagenome (GOLD analysis project Ga0105048, IMG submission 78382) | Freshwater microbial communities from Lake Fryxell liftoff mats and glacier meltwater in Antarctica - MAT-05 | ecosystem: Environmental > Aquatic > Freshwater > Ice > Liftoff microbial mat | place... | reverse complement strand
GGCATTGATGTGGCCGAACCGCCGCCAGTTGATCCGGCGATCATGGTGATGCGCTCGCAGCTTAACACGACGATTGACCGGTCGGACTGGGCTGCTGCCAGAGACCTGCTGCCACAGCTGGAGAAGCTGGCCGGGCCGACGAGCCCGCTGGTGATCCTGCCGCGAGATAAGCAGCTTCGCCTCGCCAACGGCCTGCTGCAGGCCGGGCACGCGCCGCAGGCAGAGCTGTCCTACCGGCGATTCGTCGCGGCATTCCCTCGCGATGTCGAGACGCCCCGTGCGACCATCTTGCGCGGCCTGATTTTGAAGAACTACCTGTTCGATCTCCCCGCCGCCCGCAAAGCGGTTGAGGGACTTAGCGAAGCTGGGCTTGATGAGCAACTGCGCGAGATGCTAACCATGCTCCGACCGGGTTAACGCTGGAGTACCAGCTCTGCCAAGTGCTGCCAACCCTGGAGCGGATACTCCATCTCCATGCGGAAGGTCACGAGCTCGCTAGCGGCCACCCCAGCGTGCTCGGCAAGGGTTGACAAGACTCGCCCGTAGTCCAGATCGATGCCAGCGGGCGCGGCACCCGTTGCAATCGGGCTTGAGCGCGGGCCATCACCAAGCCGGTCAGCCCAGCGCTTGTCTGCATCGTCGACGACGAGGCCCTCATGGCCGGGGTAATACACGCCGCGGCAGTCCAACTTGATGGGCGCCAACTCTTTGTGAACGAGCACATCGAGGATCAGGTTAGTAGCGGGAATTCTCGGCATCACCGAAACTTGCTGCGTGAGTTCTGTGCTGTCGGCCAGTTCGGTGTGCTCCTGCGGCGTGCGCGGCGTAGGCGGCGATACATAAAACCGGTTGCCCATGACAACGTCACGTGCCTCGCGGCTGCGTAGAGCCCGCGGCATCGTCATGTCGATCTGCTGATGGAGGTGCCGACCGATGCGCGAAGAGTGGATGGCTGGCAAGGGGAGCGTGGAGAATTCCCCGAGGATCGCGCCGGGAGTGAATCCCTCAGCGTTGGAAAGCTCGAGCGTCGTCGGATGCGACTGATTGGTCGGCAGGTCGCTCGTGCGGGTGGCGACAAGCGGAAAGTGCCCTGCGCGTGCGCGCACACCAAGCCAAGCCTGCACATTGAGTGCAGCGAGCATGTCAGGTGCGGAAGCGCCTGGCTGATGCTCATGCGCAGCTGGGCCAAAGCGGCCCGGAAGCAGCACGTAGACCACCATGTGCGTTTGGCACTTGATTCCCATTACGCGCGCTGCGGCATCGTGCAGCCCGCGCCGCTCCAGCAGTGCGGCGGCGGCCGAGGCGGATCGGGCAGAGAGGTCTTGACGGAGTCGCTCCAACTGGGCCAGAAGCTTGGCCTGGCTGCCACCGGCGAGTCCTACCAGATCGTGATAGTGATCGATGGCGCCGAGTGTTGCCGCGATGATTCTGCGGCTAACCCCCCGTGCCTCGGCAGCGCGGGCGATTTGACGGAGAGCATCGACGCCGGGCAGCGCGGCGAGAACTTCGAGCCCGTCACCTTCGACTTGGACCGCGGCGAAAAGGCGATGACAGACCGGGCGACTGACGCTCAGCCACTGTGCAAGCGAAGCGCTTGTTTGCCGGCTCCCAGGGCAAGCGGCCAGTAGGGCTTTGAGTTCGCTGCGGAGACGTCGCCCCACGGCGTTTGCTTGCCGTGCCCGCTCGCGCTGAGTGCGACGCGCGGCACTGGGGGCCGTCGCTGGTCGCGGCCTTGGAAAGGCATCGGGCTGCGATTTTTCAAGTGGGGCCATAAGAGGGTCTGTTGGACAGTTATCGCGTTTTTTGCCCGAACGTTGGCAGCTGATTGTGCCCGTCACGCCCGCGGCGGTGGCAGATCTGCCAGATCGGCCCTGCATCATGTCACAAAATTAGTGGCACGCCCACAAATCGTGAGGTAATCTAATGTCAGAACGTTCTGAGGACAAACGGACGGTCCTGATCTAGCCCCCCGTCCAGCCCAGATTCTTTGATCTGCTACCCCTTTCCGCCCTGGAGGCCTTTATGAACGACTTTCGCCTTGCTTCTCAGTGTTATCTGGTCCTAACCGATTTAGTTAAGCCCGCTGGCTCTGGATTGGTCAGGCGGCCAATTCGCCGCGGCCTAGCGGCAGCGGTCGTGTTGCTGGCGGGCAGCGCCGCTGGCGTGACGGCTGTACACGCGCAGCCGTACGTCGGCTGGCAGCAGCTGACGGAACGTTTCCCCGCAACGCCGGGCGGTGTTGTTGGCGGCTCAGCGATCCAGGATGTCTCGGTGTCGCCCGATGGAAGCAAAATCGCTTTCGCAGCCTTTTGGAACTTCACGGGGCAGAACACCAACGGCTCGCAGGAAATCTTTGTGTTCGATTCAGTGACCGGTGAGATCTCGCAAGCGACGTTCCGCGAAGGCCCTTCAACTGGCGGCACGGCGATCTTCACGCCGCAGTTCGCGCCGGACAACGACACGATCGTCTTCCGTGCTGGCTGGAACTTCCCGACCAACCCGGACACGGGTACGAACACCTCAGTCCAAGCCTGGGAGGTGCGCACATCAACGGGAGAGTTCCGTCGCATCACCAACTTCATGCCCAATATCGTCAGCGAGGTGCGGCTCTCGGCCGATGGTAATAAGGTCAGCTTCCACAGCACGGCCAGCTTGGCCGGCCGCAACGAGTTGTTCATCATCGACCGCAACTCGCTGGTACGTCAGCAACTGACGACGCACGTTGGCGGATTCCCCGATGCGCCGCGTCTCTCAGCTGATGGCTCAGTGATCGTGTTTGACTCTGCGGGAAACTTCGATGGCACCAATACAAATGGCTCCATCGAGTTCTGGAAAGTTACGCCTACTGACGGGGTGATTTCGGCTGTGACTTTCAATACTTCAGGCGGTACGCCGGCGTTTCGGGTGAGCGATGCGCCCAGCAAGTCAACAGCGCTCGATCATGCAGGGCGCTGGCTGTGTTCAATGGGTAGCTGGAACCCCTTCGGCAGCGCTGGCGCGACCAACTTGTTCTTGTACGATCTTGCCACATCACCGCCGACAGTCTCGCAGATCACCACGGGCAACGGCACGATTCTTGGCCCGGTCATTTCGGGAGATGGTCGCCTGATCGCCTTTGAGTCGAACCGGACTGCATTGCCTGGGGCCCCCAACACCGATGGCAACAAAGAACTCTTTATTTACGATCGCGTAGCCGGAACGTTTACAAACTCCACTCAAAGCACTGGTGGCGTGAGCATCTCCGGCAAGTCTGATGCGGCATCAATCAACTTCGCCTCCATCTCGGCCGATGGCAAGTGGATCGCTTACAGCACCGATGCCTCGCTTGAGCAGGATGTGGTCAACATCGGAGGCGCCTTCGAGCTGTACTACGGCTTCATTTCCGACACGGCTGCGCCGCAGATTGGCCGCGGCCCGGTCGCTGCGCTGAGTTTGACCGGTGGGGAGCAGCTCAAGCTGCGCGTCTACGCCGCCGGTGAAGGCCCGCTGAACTATCAGTGGATGCGCGATGGCGTGCCACTTTTTGATGAGGCTGCGGCTGGCGGCGGCGTGATCGGCGGAGCGACCTCGCCGCGACTCAGCATCACGCCCGTGGGCGCTGCCGATACAGGAATCTACACCTGCACAGTCACTGGACCTGCGGGCACTATTACCAGCAGCGAGTCGGTGGTGACGGTGGTTGCACCGTCCGCGGCGTGCTCGCTTGCCGACATTGTCGGAGGCGATGGCAACCCACCGGCAGATGCCAACGTGGACGGCAACGACTTCCAAGCGTTCCTCAACGCCTTTGGCAGCGGGGAGACACTGGCCGACATTGTTGGTGGTGATGGCAACCCACCGGCTGACGGCAGTGCGGACGGCAACGACTTCCAGGCATTCCTAAATGCGTTCGCGGTTGGGTGCTGAAACTGTTGAGTAGTTAATAGAAACGAGCAACGCACATCGGGCACTGGGCGATCGCAGAACTGCATTGTCCGGTGCCCGATGTTTTTTGCGTGGCCGTGTGCAACCGCACACGTACCTGCGACCGCGCTCGCCCGCGCTCGACGATTAGTTTGGCACTTTGCCGAAGGCGAAGGTCTTCGCTGCGGAGAGTGCTTCCTTGAGCTTGCCAACCTCGGTGCCGCCCCCCTGGGCCAGATCGGGCTTGCCGCCGCCCTTGCCGCCGCACGCCGCAGCGGCTGCTCGCACCCAATCGCCCGCGCTCAGGCCGCGTTGAACCAGCGTTTCGGGCACTGAGGCCAGAATGGTGAGCTTGCCGGCCTCCTCATCGGGGCTAATCAGCAGCACGCCGTGGCGCGGACGCACAGCGCGGACGGTATTTACCGCGGCAGTGAGTGCCTCGCGGTCGCTCGCCGCGGCGATGGTGGCCACCACGGTTACGCCAGCATCCCATTCGGTGCTGTTTGCAAGGTTCTTGGCGGCTGCTGCAACTTCGCTGGCGAATGCTGCTGCGGCATGCTTGCCGGCGGCCTTCTTCTTCTCGTCGAGCCCAGCGAGCTTGGTGCGCAGTGTCTCTTTGGCAAGCAGCGGCAGGCCCAAGGTCTCGATGAGCGTGCGGATCTCCTTCGTCTCGGCTTCGAGGTCGGTCGCGGCCAGTGACTCGGCCTGCAAGACACGCTCGGCCAGTGAGCGCGCGGCCTCGTGGGCCGCCATCGCATGCACGCCGGTGACGGCAGTGATGCGACGAATGCCCTTGGCGACACCCTCCTCAGAGACCAGTGCAAAGGTGCCGATCTGGCTGGTGTTGGCGACATGGGTGCCACCGCAGAACTCGGTGCTCGTGCGCTCGGCAGTGGCAGCATCAGTCTCTCGCAGCATCTCGGCGATGGGCCGGCCAATGCTCACCACGCGAACCGGATCGGGGTATGCCTCGCCAAAGACAGCGCGCACGCCAGCGATGGATCTGGCAGTGGAGAGCTCGGTTGGCTCGGTATAGACCGTGAGGCTGCGGGCCACTTCAGTAGCGACTGCGGCTTCGATGCTTGCCAGCTCAACATCGGTCACGGGCTTGCCGTGCGAGAAGTCAAAGCGCAGTTTCTCGATGCCGACTTGCGAGCCCTTTTGCTCGACGTTGGATCCGAGTGCGGCCCGCAGGGCCAGGTTGAGCAGGTGGGTGGCGGTGTGATTGGAGGCGATAGCGCTGCGGCGCATCTCGTCAACCTCGCACTGCACATTGTCGCCCACGTTGAGCTTGCCGCGGAGGAGCCGGCCGATGTGCAGCACATAGCCGCCATAGGCCTTCACCTCTTCGATGCGCACTTCGGCGTTGTTGCCCTCCGAGGTGCTGACGCGACCACCAAACTCGGTGATGCGACCTTCATCGGTAAGCTGCCCGCCCATCTCGGCATAAAAGCTGGTCTTGTCGAGAACGATGCCGATGGCACTGACACCGATATTCGTTGAATCGGCCGATTCTTCAAAGTTGGAGCCCGTCCAGATGGCCTTGACAGTGGCGCGGACGGGCTTGTGCGCAAACTTCTCGCTGTCATCGGTTGGCGCAATGTTCAAGGTGCGCAGCTTCGCCACAGCATCGGTAGGCAGCGAGACGCCGGCGCCCGCGGCCTTGAACGATGAGCCGGCGCGTGCCTTGTCCTTGGCCTGCTCCATGAGGGCCTCGAAAGCCGCCTCGTCGACCTTCAGGCCGCGCTCTTCGGCCATGAGGCGCGTCAGGTCCAACGGGAAGCCATAGGTGTCGTAAAGCTTGAAGGCGTCCTCAGGCAAAATGCAGCGGTTGGGCGAGAAGTAGCCGTCGGCCCACCCGGCGGTGATATCGCTCAGTCTGATGACGGCTTGGGCTTTGTGGCCATCGCGATCATGAATAGCCAGCGTCCAGCCGCCCTCCTGCTTGCTGGAGGTGACAGTTGCGCCACCCGCCTGCAGGTGAGGGCTCAGCCGCGCCTTGGTGAACGCGCGCACGCATGCCTCATCAAAAAGTACCAGCCCGCGCGAGAGCGTGCGCCCGAATGACTCTTCCTCCTCAGCGATGATGCGAATGACGTGCTCGGGGTTCTTCTTCAGCTCGGGGAAGAAGCCGCCCATGGTTGTAACCACAACTGGCACAAGCTGGCTGAGGAAGCCGGGGCGTGCGCCGAGTGTTTGCGAGCCGTAGCGGACGGCGCGGCGGAGAATGCGGCGAAGCACGTAGCCGCGGCCCTCGTTACTGGGCACGGCACCATCTGTGATAGCGAGCGTGAGCGTGCGGATGTGATCGGCGATGACTCGATAGGCGGTATCGGTGTTGTCCTTGTCGGCCGCGCCAAGCCGCCCGGCGTAGGGCTTGCGCGCACCGATGATGCGCTCGATGGCCAGAAACAGAGGCGCGAAGACATCGGTGTCGTAGTTCGAGCGCACGTTGGCCAGCACGCTGACGAGACGCTCCAGGCCCATGCCGGTATCGACATGCTTCGCGGGGAGCGGACGGAGCTTGTTGCCCTCCTCGGCGTTGAACTGAATGAAGACGTGGTTCCAGATCTCGAGCACATCCGGGTCGCCCGAGTTGACCAGGGAGCTGGCATCGCGCCCGCCGATTCGGTCAAAGTGAATCTCAGAACAGGGGCCGCAGGGCCCGGTGTCGCCCATCATCCAGAAATTGTCCTTCATATTGCCGGGAATGACGCGGCTGGCGGGCAGAAACTGCAGCCACAGCTCGCGGGCCTCGAGATCGGGCTGCATGTTCAGCCGCGGATTGCCGCCGAAGTAAGTGGCGTAGAGGCGGTCGGCTGGCAGGCCGTAGACCTTGGTGAGCAGCTCCCAGCCCCACCCGATGGACTCCTTCTTAAAATAGTCGCCGAAGGACCACGTTCCGAGCATTTCGAACATGGTGTGGTGGTATGTGTCCTTACCCACATCCTCGAGGTCGTTATGCTTGCCACCAGCGCGGATGCACTTTTGGCTGTTGACGGCACGCTTTAGCTTGCCCAGGGGGGTGGTCGGGTCGGCCTGGCCCAGAAAGAGGGGCTTAAACTGATTCATGCCCGCATTTGCGAAGAGCAAGGTTGGGTCATCGTGGGGGATGACGGGGGAGGAAGGCACAAATGAATGGCCTTTCGACTGATAAAAGTCAATAAAGGCGGCTCGAACACGATCGACAGTCCACGGAGAAGACATATCCCGAAAGATAGCAAAGCCGGGCAGAGCTTCAACTGGGAATCGAGGTGCTATGGCGGAAGAAGAAAGCCAAGTTTCCGGTGTCGTTTTTAGTAAAACGACAATGGCCGACTTCCCAAATAGGGTTATCGTTGGCCCACCCATACCCTACGTGCCGCGAGCTGGTGTATGGCAGCCGTGGAAGTGCCGGGGCATGGAGCGTCTTTCGCCTGTTCCCGTCTTACCGCTGCCGGAGATCAACTGCTTGAAGTACGCCATCGAACTGACGAATCTTCGCAAAACCTTCGGCGATAAAGTTGCGGTCACCGGCTTGAATCTCACCATTAAGCAAGGTTCGGTCGTGGCCTTTCTCGGCCCCAATGGTGCGGGAAAGACAACGACCATCCGCATGATACTGTCGATTTTGTTCGCCGACAGCGGCAAGATCAGCGTGCTCGGGCGGCCGAGCGCGATTGAAAGCAAGGACCGCATCGGCTATCTGCCCGAGGAGCGCGGGCTCTATCGCAGGATGAAGGTCGGCTCATTTCTGGCGTACATGGCCAAGCTCAAAGGTGTGCCCGACGGGGATGCCGCGCGTCGCGTAGCGCACTGGTTGGAGCGCGTGGGGCTGGCCGATTGCCATCGCAAGAAATGCGAGGAGCTTTCCAAAGGCATGCAGCAGAAGGTGGGCTTCATCACGGCCGTGATACACGAGCCGGAGTTAATCATCCTCGATGAGCCGTTCAGCGGGCTCGACCCGGTCAACGCGCGACTGTTGCGAGAGCTGATCGATGAGCAGCACGCATCCGGCCGCACCATCATCTTCTCTACGCACGTCATGTCTCATGCTGAAGCGCTTTGCGATCATGTGGTGATGATCAACCGCGGCGAGAAAGTGCTCGATGAGCCCATGCAACGCATCCGCAGCCGCTTTGACCCGCGGCTGATTCTGCTTGAGCCGCTGGGCAGCGACGATGGCGCGCTGATGACCGACTCGGTCGGGGAGGCGATCTCGCGGCTCGCATTCGTGGAGCGTGTGGACCGATCCAAGCTCGGCACGCCGGAGTTTTCCATTACGCTGCGCGAAGGCAGCGATACCAGATCGGCGATGGTCGAGCTGCTGGGCGTGGTGCCCACCCGCCGGCTGGAACTCAAGCGGGTGCGGCTTGAGGATGTCTTCATTCGTTTAGTTGGCGAGCACGGCGGCGCCGGCGGCGAGGATGGAACCGAACTTTCGCCCGCTGCCGCGTTCAAGTCTGGCTCTGATGAGAAATAGGCCGACTAAGCCGCACCGATCCCTTGGCAACGTGTTTCTCCCCAATCAAATGACCTGCTTGGACCTTTCTCTCACTTTGATCCTGACTCAACATGCGTCGCACCATTCACGTTGCCATCCGCGAGTATGTCACCACCGTCGCCAGCAAGGGCTTTGTCTTCGGCGTGGTCTTCGTGCCGCTGATCATCATCATCGCCATTTTTGCCACCAAGGCGATCATGGGCTCTGGCCCGTCGCTGGCAGGCACCATCCTGGTCATTGATCAGAGCAGTGGGGAGATCGTCGCGCCGCTGATCGAGTCGAAGTTTTCCAAAGAATCCCAGGAGGCCAGCTCGGCCGCCAATGCCGCGGCGATCAAGAAGCTGGCCAGCGACAAACTCAAGGAGTTGAACCTGGGTGAGGATGCAGCCAAGGCGCTGCAAAGTCCGGCTATTGAAGCCGCGATGAAGGATGCTCTGGCGGGACCCCAGCTTACGGTGCTCCGACTGGCGGCAGATTCCAATGTTGAGTCGGCCAAGTTAACGCTCCGTCTGGCTGAGCTTGGGGCGTCTGGCCTGGAAAACGGCATGGGCAGCGATAATGCCGCCAAGCCCATTGCGCTGCTTGTCATCCCCTCCTCGGCCATCTCGCCTGATGGCGCTGGGGATTACAGCACCTTCTCACTGTTCACCATCCCCAAGCTGGATTTCCAGATTCAGGCGGAGATCAACGCCGCGGCGGGCCAAAGCGTGGTCGATGCGCGAATTGCATCGAGCGATCTCAAGAATGATGCGGACCGCATCCGTAAAATGCTGGCGCGGCCGCGAGCTGAGGTAAAGTCGGTCACCGCTAAGGGTGAGACCAAATCCATGGGCGATGCGGCCATGCTCATGCCCATGGCGTTCATGTTTCTGCTCTGGATCAGCATCTTTACGGCGGGGCAGTATCTGCTGACAACGACAATTGAAGAAAAGTCCAGCCGCGTCATGGAGATTTTGCTCTCAGCGGTCTCCCCAATGCAATTGATGACTGGCAAGATCATCGGCCAAATGGGGGTGGGTCTGACGCTGCTGCTGATCTACGCCGGGCTAGGTGTCGGCTCGCTGGCGGTGCTTAACTTCATGCATCTGCTTGACTACACGTCGCTCGCGCTGCTCATCGTCTTCTTCCTGATTGCATTCCTGCTCATCGCATCGATGATGGCGGCCGTGGGCTCGGCAGTTCAGGATCTGCGCGAGGCGCAGTCGCTGATGACGCCGATCATGCTCATTCTCATGGTGCCGTTGATGCTGTGGATGCCGATCTCGCGCAACCCCAACGGCATGTTCGCCACTATCTGCTCCATGCTCCCGCCCATTAGCCCGTTTGTGATGGTGATTCGCATTCCCGCCGCGGCGGGCACGGTGCCTGTGCCCGTGTGGCAGATCGCACTGTCGATCGGCATCGGCATTCTCAGCGTGCTGGTGACAGTGTGGGCGGCCTCGAAGATCTTCCGCGTGGGCGTGCTGATGTATGGCAAGCCGCCAAACTTCCGCACGCTGGTCAAGTGGTTGCGGATGGCGTGAGGCAAGAACGCCGGTAACGCGATGAGTTTGCTAACGAAAGCGGCGGTAGGCGATGATTCCCACGGTGCCCAAAACCAGCGCGAGGCCGCCGTAGCGAAGGGCGTAAACCCAAACGGCTTGCGATTGGGTGACTTTGGGTTGCCACGGAGGCGGAAAGTCTTGGATCTGACTGCCGCGAGTCGATGTCGGAGTCTCCGGTCCCAGCGCGTTGCCTTCCGACACTTTTGGTGCGGGAGCCAGCGGCGCAAACTGCCTCCAGTCCATCGCCCGCTCGGCGCTGGTCAGGTCTGCGGATATAGAGGTGATGAAGCGGACCTGCCCGATCCGCCGCTCGCCCACCTTAAGGGGACGACGTTCATTTGAAGCGGTTGACGCATAGAAATACTGCCGCACCACACCAGTTTGGCCAACATCGTTTGCAAGGCGGTCATAGTACATTTCCAGCCGCGTGCGTGTTCCATCCTGATTAGGAAACATGATGACTTCGGGCATGGTCCGCTTAGCACGAGTCTCTAGATACAGCGGAAATCTTCGGCCAGTGGGTATCTCAGCGGCAAAAAGTTCGTTTGCATCAGGTTGTAGGCCCGACACATTTGCGTTTCCTGCTGAATCAATCAGGACGGAACTTTCCCAATCAATCGATGCTTGCAGATCACGAAGTGCAATTGCAAGAAATACTGGGTGCTCGCTCAATGCGAGTTCAGCCCTTTTACCGACGGATACGTCGGGGGGTAGCGAAAAAATCTGAGGAGTTCGATCGCGTTGATTGAGTACGACAATCATCTCGCCGAGTGAGACAATGCGGCGATGCGCCCACACATCGAACGATCCCATACTGGCGAGATTCATTGTCGAAATGATCGCGGAGCCATTGGGAAAAGCAACAACTCTTACACTTGTTTGGCAGTCAAGCATCTGGCCGGTTGACTGGTCGAGTTCGATGTGTGCTCTGGGAGCGGCGCGCAAGAAATCATTGACGGCGGTATGTTTTCCCTCATCACGAGAATACAGAAACCCGCCGAAGCCCGAGTAAACGAGTGGTGTTGCAGATTCCTGAAGGTGGGCATTGATAAAGGCTTCCAACTGGTGGCGTGTCGTTGCCGCAACAGGGGCAGGGGATGAATCAGCCACAACTGGATGAGAGCATACAACAAGGGTTGTGGCAGTGCCTAACCACAATTTGAAAGCTGTGCCGGATGGCCAAAGACGCATTCTAACCTCGTTGGTTTAGGCCCATTCAGGACACGCTTTCTCACAAATGATTGTTGAAGTCGTTCCCGCATCGACGGGATTTGGGTTCGTAAAATCGGGGTCGCAGGCGTAGGGGACCGTCATTCCCGGAAGGTAGCGGGGAATTCCTGAAAAACACTTGTATGTATAGCCAGGCACCAGACTTACAGCTCGGGAGCATTGTTTGCCGGGACGCAATGCCCAAACGACCGCGTCGCAGTTGTAACAGGGTTGATGAGGCACGGTCGGATAGAATGTACTCCCTGAAACGATGTCGAAGCAATCGACTACCGGAATAGCAAAGGCGACAACGGCACCAAGCCCTACGACCGACAAGACGATAGGAACTTTCATATGACCTCCAAGCGGATTTCACCTGCCTGCCACCGAACAGTTCGACGGCGACCGTTGAACACGATTGTATTCACGGCCGCAAGTCAAGTTGGCCGCTCCTCACGACGAGGCGTTTCACTTGTCGAGGTCATCTGCGTCATCGGCGTGATGGGCGTACTTGCGTCCTTTGCCTTTCCACTCCTCCGCGGTGCAAATCTGAGTGCACGCCAAGTGACCGCAACCAGCAACGTCCGGCAACTTGCGGTAATTGCAAGCCAGTATGCCAGCGACTTTAAGGGCTTTGTGCCGGTGCTTTTTCCGCTGAACGCAGCAACCCAAAGCGGCGGTGCGGTGCGGGTTAATTTTAGAGACAGCATCATTTCAGGTCGATGGTTTGACAACGCGTTTGCGTTGGATTACCTGCTCACCGGCAGTGAAGCTAGCATTTTGCGCGACCCCGCCGCACCGGCACCAGCAGCTGACGCGGCAACAGCCCCGGAAAGCGATTTCAAACTTGCCGCCTGCCTCTACGCCGATGCAACTTACTGGCGGCCGGGCGGTGAGCAGCAAGTCTCGCAATGGCAGGCACAACGACTCGATCTGGTTCGATTTCCTTCGCAAAAAGGGATTGTATCGGCAACCAGGGTCTGGACTGCGGCCCAGGGTCAAACCGCTTCCATGGGTTACACAATGGCTTGCTGTATCGATGATGTTCCATCAGCAGCAGCGTGGGGCGATCACTCCGCCAGCATGCAAGTGAAGGGCAAGCTGCGGCCCGGTGTTGCAAACTCTCTCAACCCACTGCTGACCGGTCCACTGAACTACGACATTCAGGGTGTTCCGATTGATGAAACAGCCGACGGCATCTTCGGGCGCGATCGTTGAACGCAGTGCAGGTTCCATCATCGCGTCCCTCACCTACCAGTTGCAGCACACCAGTCGGTGCCGCACCAGATCGGCCCGCGCCTCGCGCCGGGCTTGCTGGTCCATTTCGCGGTGCAGCAGCCGCTGCAAGTGCGCGGGCTGGCACAAAAGCATCAGTTGCGTCACTGCCGCGGTGCTCAGGCCGGTAATCAGGCCCAGCACCACGCCCAAGCGCACCAGTGAGAGCCCGGCCATGGCCTCCTCGGGCGTCAGCAGTCGCGCCGAGCGCAGGGTGCCAAATGATCGAAAGATCTGATCCTCAAAGTATCGACTGCGCTGGCGTAGCAACTCGTCGCGCACTTTGCGTTCAAATGCCACGATCTGCGGCACCACGCGAAGCTCGATCATCTCGCGCAGCTGCTCCTCGCTGCGGCCAAGCGTGGTCTGATTACTGATCTGATACAAGTCCCCTGCGCCATCGGAGCCCTCTCCGTAAAAACCGCGAAGTGTCAGGTTCATGTCCTTGGCTGCACGTTTGACGCGCTCAAGCTCTCCACTGAGGCGCGAGGCAGGCAAGTGCAGCATCACGCTCAGTCGCGCCCCGCACCCCACATTGGTGGGGCAGGCGGTGAGATATCCAAGCCGCGGCAAGTAAGCAAAATCCAACTGCTCTTCAAACTGATCGTCAACATCGTTGATCGCCGCCCACGCCTGCCCGAGGGCCAAGCCGGGCATCACGCATTGCATGCGCAGGTGATCCTCCTCATTAACCATGATTGAGTGCCGCTCATCGGGCAGTGAGAGCAGCAGCGCACGCACGCGATCTGATTTGGCATGCTCCTTACTGACTAGGTGGCGCTCGACGAGCAACATGCGGTCGAGCGCGGCCAGCTCGGCCATTTGCACCCAGTGCAGCTTGTTTGGCAACAGCGATTGTGCGCCGTCGGCAACTGGCGGGTGAATGTCCAACGTGGCCTGCTGGGCCAGGCGCATCAATCGCGTGGATTCCGCGCCGCTCATGCGGCCAGGAAAGGAGACGCCAGCGAGGTTGCGCGCCAGTCGCACGCGCGAGGAGATGACCACATCGCCCTCTGGCCCGCCGCGGAGCCAGTCGGCCCCGCGTTCAATGTTCTCGTAAGGCACCACCGCGCTCATGGCTGCGGCCCCCTGCCGGATGAATCTTCACCAGGCGCATTTTGATCTGTCGCGCTTTGATCAGTTCTGGGCGGCGCAGCGTCGCGGGCCGTGCGTTTGCGTGCGGAAGGCCTCGCATCTGATTTGCTGTCTGGCTTGCCATCCGGCTTGCCCTCCCCTTTGGTCAGCGCCTTTGGCCCTTCCGATACGCATAGCGCGGCCGCGGCAGTCCGAGTCGGGTTCTCAATCTCCGCCAGCGCATCACGCAACTCCGCGGCGGTGCGATAGTCCTCGCACTTTACCGCCGCCGCCAGATCGACCTTCATCCGGGCAACGAGTTTGGCCACTGCCTCGGCCGCCGCACGCTCTGCGGATGCCCGCAAGATGCCCGCCGGGCTCAAAGCCACGCCCGGCTCCTCCGCCTTTGGCTTCTTTCTGGCCTTGCTTACTCCCCGCGGCGGCTCGCCACTGAGTTTCCGCTTGGGCACCTTACCAAAATGAGAGGTCCCGCCCTCGTGGTAACGCTCTAGAAGGGGAACAAGCTGCGGCAGGAAGGCCTCATAACACGTCGGGCAGCCCAGCACGCCAGTATCGCGGAGTTGGGCCAGCGTGGCAGAGCAACGGGGGCAGCGATCAGAGGGGACCACGCCGCCCTCGCGTCCGCCAGCGCCCGCGCCCTCGTCAGCGGCGCCGCCGACCGGGCCTGCTTTGCCGGGCGGAACCGCGAGCTTGGCCTTACTTGGCAAAAGTTGGTTCAAAAGGTCCTTGATTGGCGGTGACTGCGGCGTGACCATGCCCGCTTCGGCTGCGCACCGTTCGCAAAGATGCCGCTCGCTGCGTTTGCCATTGCGTATGCTAACTTCGTGTATACTCGCGGGCTGTCCACAACGGTCACACTTCATAGCGGATAAGGGTACGTCCGCAGGTCATCTGCGGCGTTGCGAGCTGATCCACTTGCCCGCGACGGGTTTGCTGCCAACAATCTCGACCTCTTCGGAATCAAGCTATGCCATTCGTCTGTCATTTCACTGGTAAGAAATCCTCCTTCGGTAAGCAGCGCACGTATCGGGGGCAGAAGATCCAGAAGGGCGGCTTCGGTCTCAAGCCAACCGGCATCACCCGCCGCAAGTTCCGGCCAAACCTGCAGAAGGTTCGTGCCATGGTCAATGGCGTACCAATGACGATTCTGGCGAGTGCCAACGCCATCAAGAGCGGCCTTGTCATCAAGCCACTGCGTCGTCGTGATGGGTACACCGCTGAGCAGAAGGCCGCCGCTCACGCCTAATGGCGTTCGCTGGCACAAAACAGATTACAAAAAGAGAACCCGCCATCTGGCGGGTTCTTTTCGTTTTGAGAATGTGGCAGCGGCGAGATCGCCCGCTTATGGCTTCATAAGTTCCCAGCTCGCCATCGAGAAGTTGCTGGCGCCACCACTCTGCTGATGGTTCTGGCCAATCGCCATCACTTTGTTCAGCAACTGATCCTTGTTCCCTGTGGCGGTCGGATGCGAGTACTCCGCCTCCGAGTATGAAGGAGAGGTGACGACAACCCACCCCTGACCATCGCGAGCGAGCGTGCGGGCGGCGACGCCGCTGGCATTCAGTGCGCCGACGGCGCGCTGTGCATCACTCTCGAGCAGGCGTGCCACGACGAGGTAGTAACGCCCAGCCATGATCTGGCCAGCCACTGCCGCGGGTGCGGGTGCGGGTGCAGATGTTGGTGCGGGTGTTGGTGCGGGCGTTGCAACCGGCGCCGGTGCACGCGTTGCGGCCGCTGCTGGCGTTGCGGCTGTTGTAGTTGCAGGGGGAGCAATAGGGTCGCTAGCGATCGGGCCAGTAGCGATTGGGGCGGCACCCACAGGTGCTGCTGAGGCGGCAGCACTGACAACCGGTGCCTGTTGAACGGGCAAAACGGGGGCCCCAGGTGCGGCCAGTGTGCCGTTACCGAGCACGCCGGCTTGGATGGGCGAGGTCAGCTCGGGCGATTGGCGGGCCTTTACGTCCACGCGCCGCGCGTAGGAAGGCGGCACGAACATGCTTTCATTTGGCGTGCCGTAGTTGTCGCCCTTGTCCCAGATGTCAAAGGCCATCTGGTCCGGTGCATCGGGCGACCCGCCTCTCACATCTTTAAAGAACTCCATCACCAGCTTCTTGCCGACGGGCACCTCCCACGAGCGAAGTGGTTGGAGCGTGCGAGTGTCGACCAAGGTGACCGTCTGAGGCGTGTGGGTCGTGCTCTCATACGCGTAGCGGTCCAGGGAATAGGGCTTACCGCCCGGTGTCCAAGAGCAGCCCTGAGCGAGGGTGAGCCCCGCCGCGGCAAGAATCAAACCGCCGACGGCCAAGGCCCGAGTTACGCCATTGCAAGACGAGTTCATGCAGCAAAGCTCCAATAAGCGAACGGGAAACAAAGTCCGGATAGCATATCGGCACTTCGCCGCCTCTGTTCTCGTTTTTCACGTCTTCAGGTTCGACACTTCGGTCATTTCCCCCCGCAACCAGACAATCGCTATGGCCAAACGCAGTCGCAAACGCACGCCGAAACGCCGCGGCACAGGTGTTCAGCCACCTGCCAGAACCGGGGCTACCCCGCCGGCCAGTTCAAGTGCCCGCCAACACGGCAATCATGGTCGTCGCGCAAAGCCGGTGCCACCAGCGCGAAAATTGCCGCCGGCCAAGGCCATACCCGCAGACAGGTCCGCTGCTCTCGCTGAGGCCGCAGCGCCGCTCATGGCATCGAACTTGGCACATCCGCCGCTGCGCATTGGTCACGGGTACGACCTCCATCGCCTGGAGCCATTGGCACCAGCGGGTGCAGGGCGTGCCTTCGTGGTGGGGGGCATTCAAATCGACCCATCAGGAACATTTGGCAAGGGTCCAGTAGCGCATTCTGACGGTGATGTTTTGCTGCACGCCATCACCGATGCGCTGCTGGGCGCACTTGGCCTGCAGGACATTGGTCAGCTTTTCCCGGACAATCTCGCCGAAAACGAAGGGCGAAACTCCGCTGATTTTGTCGCCGCGGCGTTGCAGAAGGTACTGCTGAGCGGATACGTCATCGCCAACATCGACTGCACCGTGATTTTGGAGAAGCCCAAGCTCCTGCCATTTAAGGTGCGGATGCGCGAGCGGCTGGCGTCAATGCTGCATCTCTCGGTCGAGCAGGTCAACCTCAAGGGCAAGACACACGAAAAGGTGGATGCGGTTGGTGAGGGGCGGGCGATCGAAGCCCATGTGGTCGCGCTCTTGTTGCGAATCAGCTGATATCTCGGCGCAACGCACGCTTTCGTTGTGGACAACATGTTCATAAGTGTGCTAATGTTGGTGCATATTCGCGCGGTTCCGGTGCGATTTGGGGCTTGGGGGGGCTCGGGAGTGCTGCGGCAACCTGCTTGGTTTTGATTGATTCTTCCCTAGTCGGGCTGGCAGGCCCGAAAACACGCAGTATCTTCATATTGGAGAGTGCTGAGAGAAGTGCCAGCCGCCGCGGCAATGCTGCGCTGCACTGCCCCTTGCCCAGATTGCCAAAATCCGCTCGTTGATCGCATGGATTTGTGGTGCCTGTTCTTAGAGCGGTTTCTGTCCTTGGTCTCAGCGTCTAGCACTCTTGATAGCGACATCCACGTCCTTCATTTTCTCCGGCTGCGGCATGCCGCCGCTGGTGCACGCCCTCACGCCTCTCGACGTAAAGCAACCCGTCAAGTTCCCTCGGAGTATTCAGCCATGCAAGCAGATCAGCCACCCATGGTCGCCGTTGATGCCCTGGCGCATTCGCGAATGATGTACAGCGCGCCGGTTGAAGTAAAACCGAACTACCGGCCGTTGCCATCGGCAAGCGAGGAGATGTTCGATAGCGTTTACGCCAACGCGGAGGATGATTCAGACAGGGTGCCGTGGAGCGCAGGACGGTCTAACCCGCAGCTGGTGAGCTGGCTGAATCGGGATGCGTGCTGCATCGTGCGGCCGGGAGCGCGAGCCGTTGTTGTCGGCTGCGGGCTTGGCGATGATGTGGTGGAGCTGTTTCGCCGCGGGTACGACGTGGTGGGCTTTGATATTTCACCGACGGCAGTCAAATGGGCGGCGCGGCGGCACCCGGCAATCGCCGATCGACTTGTGCATGCGGATCTGCTCTCGCCGCCGGGCCGGTTCCTTGCGCGTTTCGATCTGGTCATTGAAATCAACACGCTCGATGTGCTGGAGCCGACCCTGCGAGTTGAGGCGGCAAGGTGCATCTCGCGCTTGCTGGCACCGCGTGGCGTGGCGCTGGTGATGTGCCGCGCCTCGCAGCCCGACGATGAGAACTTGTCGCAGAGCGGCGAGCAGGTCTCGGCCGCCAGTCTAATGATGGACGGCCCACCGTTTGCGATGCATCCGAGTCAGCTTATCTCGCTGCTGGGCACGGTTGGGCTCGAGCTTCGTGGCGGGATCGACCCGTTCTGGGATGCGGGCGAAGTGCCACGGCCATTTCTGCGCGGCCTGTTCAGCAAGGGCTAAGCGAGTGCGGCTGGAAGCGGTGCGCCGATGCGAGCGTAACGGGCCACTGGTGCAGTCAGCGCACCATCGCGTCGACGCTCACCGGGTGCCACGAACTCAGCATTGAACAAATCGCCAAGCAGTGCGGCAGTGAGTATCTCGCTTGGTGTGCCGCTGGCTACAAGCAAACTTGCGGCCTGCGGTGCCTGGGCGGCCTGCGCTCGCTGCTGGCATGCTTGCGAGGGGCCGAGTAGCGAGACATGGCTGCAGCACGCGGCAAGCTGCAAATCGTGCGTGGCGAGCAGCACGCCGGCTCCTCGCGAGCACAGCTCGGCGAGGACGCTGGTAACCAGCGCGATGTGATGCGGGTCGAGCGCGCTGGTCGGCTCATCGAGAATGATCATGCGAGCTAGCGGGCCTGGCCGGTGCGCTGTAAGTTGAACCAGCAGCCGCGCCACGGCTGCAAGCTGCTGCTGGCCAGCAGACAGCACGCCGATCGCTTCACGGGCACGGGGCTCTAGCGCAACGCGGCGCAAGGCAAACTCAGTTGCATGCGGGAGGTCGCCCTCGCCCTGCTGAGAGACCGCGCCCAGGGCCACAAACTGAGCGACGCTCAGACCCGCGGCGGCGGGCAGCAGCGCGTAGCGCGACCGGCTCAGGCCGCCCGGGCTGGCAGCGCTGCTGCTCATTGGCATGCCATCGGCAGAGCCGGCGAGCGCACCAGCGTGGCTGCCGCCGTAGGCCAGCAGACCGGCGCGGCCGCGCGGCGTAAGAAGCGTGACATCTTGCCCCAAAGTTTGCACAAGCGCGCCAGGCGCATGCTCAAGCCCGGCGCAGACCCGCAGCAGCGTGCTCTTGCCACAGCCGTTGGGACCGATCAGCGCGGTGCAGGTGCCGCAAGCGATACGCAAAGTTACATCGGCCAGCACCTGGCGCTCGCCATAGCGCACGCTGATACCGATTGCATCCAACGCGGCGACTTCTGACGCGCTCATGGATTACCTGAGCCGCCGCTCGCACCGCTGCCGGTGGGGGGCGTGACCGTCGGTTGCACCGGCACCAGCCGGGGCTTTTGCTCGGGCTTGTCTTGCGGGGTGCCAGCGGGAGCCGTCGGCGTGGGGCCGACGCGATCCGCCATTGCCTCGCGCTCCTTCTCGATGCGATCGCGGTCGGCCTCGCTCTCGGGCCGAGGTTCAATGTAAACCCTGCCGGACGCCACAGTGATTTCGGCGGCGAGCTTGTCCTCATCGGTCGCGAACGCCGCGGCAACAGCCCGCTGATTCTGCAACTGATACAGCACGCCGACGACTTCTGAGTAAGTCAGGCCAAGGCCCGGCTCGGGATTCTCTGGCGATGGGCTTTGGGCAAGATAGCGAATGAAGCCGCGGAGTGAATCATCGGCGCGGCCCTGCATGGGCTTCTCGGTGCGCCAGTCGCGAAACATCACTCGGGCGGTGGTATTGGCAGGGTCTTTGGGGCCAGCGGTCGGAATGCTCGGATCGGTGGCTACCAACAGGCGACCATCCCACATCTCCGCAGAGATCGGACGGCTCAGCCGAGTGCCCTCGCCAAAGAGGACGATGCGCGGCTTCTCGGTCTGGATCGAGTAAATCATCGGCTCGCTGGCGGGCACCATGTCAAGCAGAAACCGGTTGACGCCACTACCGACGACGATGCGGGTAATGCTCGGGTCGCCACGATCAAGCAAGGCCTGATAGGCGGCTGCGCGCAGCTCAAGCGGCCCGCTGCTGACCAGCTCGCGCAGCACACTGGCCAAACGCGGGTCGGCCGTGATGCGGCCCATCAGCCGGGCGGCCTCGCTGCGCAGCTGCATCGGCTCGCCCCCCTGGCCTTTGGCGATGGCGGCAAGCTGCGGTGAAACCGTCACATCCCCCAGCGCTGCGCCCACGCGAACTGCTGCCCAGCGCGGCACCAGCTCAGCGGAGTCGTAAAGCGGCCGCACAAAGGGCAGAGAGGGCCTGCCGATTGAGCGCAAGCACCAGTGCAGTTCCTCGGCGATGACGGGCTGTCGGATGAGCTCTTCGGTGTAACGCTTGGCAAACTCTTCAGGAAAGGCCGAGTCGATACGAATGTTCTCAATTAAGCGCAGGAACTCTTCGGGTCGGGTGATCCACGCTTTGGGCACGCGCACGGCCACCGCACTGGCCGACTTGCCGCGAGCGGTCGCCTCATCGCCAGGTCCGGGGGCAAAGCGCGAGTTGATGGCCGACTGAATCGAAGCCGCGCGGGGGTGCGATGGATTGTCCAGCGCGATCTCCAGCGCCGCCGGGTCTGTGACTACGCCACCAGAGAGCACGCGTCCGACATCCTTGCGGCCTGAGTCATCCGAGCCGGGGCTGGAGTAGGGGTTGATGAAGACGGGTCCGCGCGCTTCGGCCATCTTGCGGGTGCGCATGGAGCCCATCGGGGTGACGGGGCCGATGCGCAGCTCAGTGGTCCAAAGCACTCCAGATTCCAAACTGCTAAGCGACGAACCAGGCAATGAACGCACGCGCACATCAAAGACGGACTCGCGCGGTGCACCCGCCGCCACCACGCCCTCGACGATGACCACGGTTACGTTCTTGTCGGCCAATACCTGCCGCGGCGTCTTGCCGGCCAGCGGGCCCTCGCTCAGTGTGCCGCCGCGGCCGATGCCGCCGCGGGCAAGCTCACGCTCCATGGTCGCGGCGATGGATTCGGGGTATGGCCCGCCGCCGGTGGCATTGAGCCCCACGACGATGCCGTACCCGGAGACCAGTACTGGCTCGATGCCGCGGATGGATGTTTCGCTGCCGATGGTGCCGCGCAAAATGGCTGGCACATCACGCACGATTGGCTCAACGGCCTTGGCAGATGGCTTGGTCTGGTCGCAGCCGGCGAGCATGCCTGTGCCCAGCGTGGCCACAGCCAAGGCCAGTGACAAGAGACGGCTCGCGGGGAGTTTGGCGGCCAATACCGCGGGGTGGAAGGGTGAAATTTCGCGGGTGCGATTTTGGTAGCTGCTCACAGGAAGCAACAATACGGGCCACCCTGCCAGCCCGGTTGCAGGCGGCGGGTATTCTCAGGCCCGCCGGGGGCACGTTTGTGCGCACCTGCACTCGATGCGATCCGATGGAGAAGGCCGGTATTCTCGCAGAAATGACCGAAGATTCCCTTAGCCATCGTGAGCCCAAGCCAGTCTGCCCGCCAGCAGGCCAGCCGCCTGCGATGACGCACGGGATGCCGCATGGGACCAGCTTTGTCTCTCGCGGCGGGCTGAAACTGGCCCATGCGCTGAGCAAGTTTGGTTTTAGCCCGCGGGGTTTGCTCGCGGCGGACCTCGGGTGTTCTACCGGCGGCTTTACCGATTGCCTGCTGCAGGCCGGCGCGCGGCATGTGTACTGCATCGACACCGGCTATGGCGTGCTGGCGTACAAACTGCGGCAGGATGCGCGCACAACCGTGCTTGAGCGGCAAAACGCACTGCATGTGGAGCGTCCGCCCTCGCTGCCGGCTGGCTCGGGTGTGGACTTGGTGGTGATGGACCTTGGGTGGACACGCCAGCACTTGGCAATCCCGGCTGCACTGCGCTGGTTAGCGTCAGGCGCCGGCGTACCGGCGCGGCACATTATCACGCTCGTCAAGCCGCACTATGAGCTTGGGCCAGACGAGAAGCACTTGCTGAGCAAGGGAGTACTGGCCGATGCGGATGCGCAGCGCATCAGTGAGCGCACGCTGGAGGCGATCGATGGTCAGCTCATCTCGGGGTATCGTCTGCGCATCGCGCAGCAGACGGCCTCGCCGATTCGCGGGTCCAACGCCCGTAAGCCAGGCGCAGGTAACATCGAGTGGCTGGCGTTGATCATCGTTGAGTTCGCGGGCGATTAGCCGCTAATCGCCCAGCAAGGCCATGAGCTTGGCGGTATCTATCACAGAAAGCGTGGGCGTAATGCCTTGCTCCAGCAGTTGCGCTCGCGCTGCTTCGGCTGCTTTGAGGGCGGCCTGCATGCTGGGCGAGGCGAGCGATTCATCGGGCAGTGAGGCCACCTCGGCCCGATCTGGCTCGGCGGGTCCGCGTGCGGGCGTTTGGGGTAACGGCGTGCGCACGCTTGGGGTGGCCAGACTGCCTGGCCCGAGAGTTATTGGCGCATATCCCGCGCTGCGAATCGGCATAATCTGCATACTGATGCTCCATCATCACGGCAGTATCTTTTTGCGGCGGCGTGTGCGCCGTTGCGGCAGGAAACCGCGTTAGAGGTACGCAACAACCGTGCCAGCCGCACAAAAAGCGCGCAGTGCGGAGTTTGCCTCAGTACGCTTGGCCCCGTGCAGGTCATCGTCGCATCGAATCCTCGGTCTGGTCTCGGTCGCGCTGCCATTGCAGCGCGGCAGTTCTCCGTTGAGCTTGCCAGCTGCGGCATCTCCACTTGGCCGATTGAATTGGGGGCAGCTGACGATGACGAGCGCATCGCCGCGGCCACCCGGTGCGGGCCGAGCATTTTGGTGGCAGCAGGGGGCGATGGAACAGTGCGATCGCTGCTGCAAAACGCGCGGGAGACGGGCGCGGTGCTCTTTCATCTGGCCACCGGCAACGAGAATCTCTTTGCCCGGCACTTCAACTGGCCGCTGGCCCCTCGCGCTGCAGCGCGGCTCATCGCCAGCACGCTGGGCCTCATCGCGCAGGCGGATGGCGTGGCACACTCGCGCTCCATCGCGGCGATTTCTCTTGACGGAACCACCGCCGACGGTTTGCAAATCTCCGAGCTTGCCGCCATCATGCTGAGCATCGGGCCTGATGCCGAGGTGGTCTCAGTGCTCGACCGTACCCCGCGCACCCTTCCCGGCCACCTCGCGTACATCTTGCCAGTACTCGCCACGCTCCCGCGGCTGCGCATGCCCGCGCTGACAATCGTTGCCGATGGCCGAGCGATTGCCAGAGAGCAGCCCGGCTGGTTGCTGCTGAGCAACATGAATGAGTTTGCCCTCCGCATCGACCCGCTGCCTGGCGCTACGGAACTTGACGGTTACATCGATGGGCTGTTCGTGCCCTTGCGTGGAGGCACCAAACCCGGAGACGGTGTGGCCTCGATTGCCGACAGCATCGGCCTGATCGCCGAGTTGCTGCGCCAGCACGCCCAGTCGCTGCCCGGTGCCCGTCGGTTTCGTGCGCGCGAGCTGGTTGTCTCTGGCCGCGGTTTCTTCGCGCAGGCCGATGGTGATCTGATCCCCACCACCCGGCCCTCGCAGACGGCGCGGCGAAACCCCTTGGCAAAGCCAGCGACTGGCGATGCGGCGTACTGCTGTGACCAGCTCAGGATTCGCTGTGTGCCCAACTGCGTCAGGGTGTTGCACGCAACGGCGGCTTCCCTCCTGCACAATTGAGCAGAAACGGTCGCTGGTACGACCGAACGCGTATTCTCACGCATGCCTTCACGCGCACGCCGCCTCAGAGCCGAGAAAACAGCCGACCTACAGCGTGGGCAGGGAACCTTTGACCGCAAGCGGGCCGGGCGCTCGCTCGATCTACCGAACCGGCCCAAAAAGCCGCGTGAGCCGGGCGAGCGAGACTCGTTCCAGCGGGCCCGGCCAGCAGGGTCAGCCGGCGCTGCGGCCGAAGCGCCAAAGGCGCCCGATGGCGTGCCGCTGGTGCGCTTGCAGCGCGTGCTCGCTGATGCCGGCATCGCCGCCCGCCGCCAGTGCGAGGCCATGATCGAGCAAGGCAAAGTGGCCGTGAACAACCGCACCGTCATGCGGCTGCCCGTGTTTGTAGATCCGCGGCATGATCGCATCTCGGTGCAGGGCAAGCTGCTGGCCGTGCCAAGATCAGTGCGCAGCCGCATCGGCACGGCGGGGCCAAAGGGTGGGCCCGCGCGAGCGATATATGTCATGCTCTCCAAGCCGCCGCGGGTGATGACGACCACCAGCGACGATGCCGGACGCACGACCATCATGGAGCTCCTTGATGTGCCGGGCAACCCGCGGCTGTTTCCGATCGGCCGGCTTGATTTCAACGCCTCCGGCATGGTGCTGCTGACCAACGACGGTGAGCTGACCAACGCCCTCACGCACCCGCGGTTCGCCGTATCGCGGACCTATCAACTGACGATTGTGGGGTTGCTCAGCCCCGAGCAGTTGATGGTGCTGGCCCGCGCGCTGCTGCCAAAAACGATGGAGATTGACCCGGCGTGGGTGGGCGCAAATGTGCAGCGGGTGCAGGTGTATGAGCAGATTGACCACCAGCGCGTCGCGACAGCCCAGGCGCGGCGCGATGAGATTCGCCGCCGCCAAGGGGAGAAGTTTGGTTTCCGCCCTGATATTCCCACTGATCGCGAACTCGCAGCTCGCCGTAACGCCACACCCCGAGTCGTCGGTGAGCAAAGTGTGGTCTCCGCAGGAGATGATCTGGTGTACGACGGGCCATTTCGCGTGCTGCGGCGCGGGCTTGCGGGCCCCGCAGGCATCGGCGCGGAGCGGCGCACGCAAGGCCGTGGTCGGCCGACTGCGAGCACCACCGGCCGCAGCGGTGGCGAGAAGACCGTCATTGAGTTTGATACCGAGCGTGCGCCATACGCATCGCTGGACGATCTGGTGACAAGCACTGGGCTGGAGCTTGAGCATTGGATGCTCGTTGGCATTGGCGGCGTGAAACTGAGCGGACTCGCGCCAGCGCAGTGGCGCATGCTGACGCCTCAAGAAGTGCGGCAGCTTCGCAAGGCCGCAAAACTGGGTGAGCGGGCCATCGCGGCCAAGGCCGCGGCGAGCGCGGCAGCTGCCCCGGCGCGCGCCGGCAAGCCAAGTAAGGTTAAGGCAAAGCCAAGCGGCGCGAGTGCGGGACAAATCGATGCTCACGACTCGGAGAGCGAGGATGATGAGGCATACTTCGATGAGTCTGGGCTTGACTACACCTCGGCACCGGCGCGCGAGTACGTTGGCGCGGGCGATGTTGGCGATGAGGATGCCGATGACGACTTCGCCGCGGAGCTTGATGCCGATGGTGAGGAGCTGACCGGCGCTGCGCCCGCACCCGCGAACACGCCCACGCGCAATCCCACACGCGACCCCCTGCGCGCACCCACGCGCCGGGGGCAAGGCCAGGGCAGCGAGCCAGCCGGCAAGCCCGTACGCAATCAGCGGCCAAACGCGCCTTCGCCGCGGCGTGAGCCCGAGCAGAATTCGATGCAGACGACTCAGCCGCCGCGTGGACCTCGAACGATTCGCGGAGGGTTTTGAGGTGGAGGGTTTTGAGGTGGAGGTTTTTGAGCAGCCCGTTAGATGGTGCCGGTCGGCGCGCCCTTGACAGGTGGCAATGCCGGCACATCGACCTCTTCCCACTTGCCCTCGAAGTGCCGCACAATCTTGCCAGTGGCCAGATAAAGCACCTGCTCACAGATGTTGGTGCAGTGGTCGGTCATCACCACGCAGGCATTGGCCATGTCGAGCAGGATTGGGGCAAGCCGCAGCGATAGCGTCTGCCGGGCAAGCTGCTGCTGCACATCAGTCACCAGTTCCTGCTTAAAGCGTGCCACCGTGGCCTGGCTCATCAGCACACGCTTTGCGCCGGTGGGGTCGCCCCCAGCCAGAGAGCTG
>Ga0105048_10003564_pt1 | contig 25522 bp, 16 predicted proteins | sample MAT05_FD_78382 | JGI IMG/M metagenome (GOLD analysis project Ga0105048, IMG submission 78382) | Freshwater microbial communities from Lake Fryxell liftoff mats and glacier meltwater in Antarctica - MAT-05 | ecosystem: Environmental > Aquatic > Freshwater > Ice > Liftoff microbial mat | place... | reverse complement strand
CGGGGGCGCGGTCGGCACCGCCTCTCCTCTCTCGACCCTGACCGCCAACGGCGCGTTCGTCACGCTCCGAAGCGTCACCACCACCGGCAACCAGACCTACACCGGGTCCACCACGCTCGCGGGCTCGGTCGTGAACCTGGTCTCCAACGCGGCCGGCGGCGGCGGGAACATCACGTTCAACAGCACCGTCAACAGCACCTCGGCCTCGAACCGCAGCGATCTCTCGGTCAACGCGGGCACCGGTGCCATCACCTTCAGCGGCAACGTCGGCAGCACGCCGCTCAATTCTCTTCTGGCCATCGGTTCATCGATCACGCTACGCAACGTGAGCACGCAAGGCCAGCAGACGTACAACGGCCCGGTCACGCTCGCGGGCACCGGCGTTGTCTCGCTTAGCAGCACGCCCGGCAGCGGGAGCGGGGTCCGCTTCAACGAGGATGTCACCGGAACGCCGGGGATCTCCGTCTCGAGTGACCTGAACGACCTCCGCAACGTGACGACCACGGGCGGACAGACCTACAACGGGCTCAGCACGGTCCTGCGGGGGAACCTGTCGGCCGGTGGCACGATCGACTTCATCAGCGCGGTGACCCTCGGCGCGACCGCGGGTTCGCCCATCAATGTGACGACCAGCGGCACCGGCAACGTCTTGTTCAGCCGCGCCGTCAACGGCGCGAACGCGCTGACGATCAACGCAGCCAACAAGGCGGCGGACGTGAACTTCTCGCAGTCCGTGGGGGCGACGACCCCGCTGACCTCCTTGCAGGTGAGCGGGCGGACCGTCACCATCGGCGGCGCGACGATCGCGACCAGCGACGAGATCGCGCTCGACGGCGCGGTCGTGCTCTCCGGGGCGGCGACCCGGCTTAGCACCAGCGGCGGCGTGACCTCGAACATCGGGCTGATCGGCACGGTGAACGGGGCCTCGGCTCTCACGCTCGACGCCGGGGCGGGCAACGTCAGTCTCAAGTCCACCGTCGGCGGCACGACGCCGCTGACGAGCCTCACGTCCACCGCCGCCATGACGACCATCGCCGCGCCCGCGGCGACCACCGGGCGGGTCAGCGCGGGCCGATTCACGTTCAACGGCACGACGGTGCTGGGAGACTCAACTGGCCCGGTCCTGCTCGACGCGCGAACTCCCCCGAGCGATCTCTCCGATGTCGCGACGTTCAACGGCCCGCTCATGCTGGCCAACGACGCCCGGATCCAGCTCGCCGGCGGCTCGGGGTTCTTCGCCTCTAGGATCGATTCGATGAGCTCGACGCCGCACGCGTTGAACATCACCTCCGCGCTAAGCCCCACCACGGTCAGGCTGGTCGGCGGCGTGCCCTCGCTCCAGATCCCCGTCAAGCTGGGCGGCCCGGTCGGCGCGACCAACAAGCTCTCGGTGTTCTCGGTTGACGGGCTGAGCGGCGTACCGATCGCGTCCACGATCGTGCTGGCGGGCCCGGCCCCGGTCTCGACGATCAGCGATGCCGACCGTCAGCAGCTCGCGTACTTCAACCCTGACGGGACGCTGTTCATCGGCAGCGCGTTCGACGGGCTCGCGGCTGGCAACGTCCGCACGATCAGGGCCGACTCGATCAACTTCGCGGCCAACCAGAAGATCACGTCGGTGGGCGGTCTGAGCCTGATCGCGACCGGCGGCACCATCACCGTGGCCGACATCAACTCGCTGGGCAATCTCTCGCTGAACGCGCAAACGATCACGATCGGCCAGCGTGCCGACAGGCAGCTCGTCCTTCAGAACCCGGTCCTTGTCCGGAACGGTTCGGGCGGGTTCCAACTCAACACGAGGCCCGCGATCGGCGAGGACAACGGCGTGGACTTCCTGGCGAACGGGACAGTTTCGTTTGTCAGTCCGAACAATCTGGTCAACCGGATCAGCGTCGCGACCACGAGCGGCGCGGGCGTCACGTACAACGGGCAGGACGCGGCCATCAACCAGCTGGGGCGAATCTTCGTGGGCGGTATCCAGTTCGCGGCCAGCAACTCCAGCAACCAGTTCGGACGGACCGTTTTGCTGCCCCAGGATGCCAACGGATTCACACCGACCGATTTCCTGCGCACGGGGCTTAGCTTCGACTTCGCATCCAACGTCAAGATCGGCAGTGACAGCCTGGCCACTGCTCTGGCCAGCGCCCTGGCCAGCGACCCCGGCGCGCGCGGCGCGAGCGAGAACGTCTCTCTGCCGGGCGACCTGCGCGACAAGCTGCGAAGCATCGACATCTTCACCCGCGACGATGAAGAGTCCACGCAGGCGAACCTCTCGGGACGCTCGGTCTATATGGACGTTCCGACCTTGGCCGCACCCAACGGCCCGCTGGGCGACTACGCGATCTCGGCCGAGCGTCTCTCACGCGGGCCGGTGCTCAAGGTTCTCGAGGCCTACGACGAACTGGGCGGTACCGACCAGACCACCCGCCCCGAGCGCTATCGCGAGGTTGGTGACAAAATCGCCGACGCGTGGGGACGCTACCGCGATTCACTCCCGGTCGGGACCGAGCCCGACGCACTGGCCTTCCGCCGGTACGTCGAGGTCACGCCCGCCGAGGCCCCGGCCCTGCAGGAAATCAACAAGATCCGCCTCGTGCTTCAGCGTCTGGACGAACTGGGCCTGGCCAAGCTCGAAGTCCGTGTTCCCAAGAACTCGCTGCTCACGTACATCAAGCCTCAGCAGCAGTACGACCTTAGCGAGACTCAACTGGAAGAGGCGGCCACGGGCGTGCGGGCGACGGCCGTCGCCAGCCGTGGGAACTGACGGGCAGAACTCGTTCTGATTTTTTCTGACACAATGCTCGCTCATGGTCCCTCTCGAGTTCTTGCCACAGGTTGCCATGCCAGTCATCGACGTTGAAACTCTTTTGAAGCCGATCTCCGAGGAACAGCCTTGCGGGCCCGACCAGCGCTACGAACGAGCCTACCTCGACGTTCTCCGCATCAGCGAGGGAGAGCCCGAGGTCGAGATCGCAAAGCCCAGCGGCGAGCGGTTCACGGTCCCGGCCAAGGAGCCCAACTGGCGCGAGGTTCAGGACGGGTGCATCGCTGTCTTCGCCAAGTCCAAGGACCTTCGCATCGCGATGCTGCTGACGCTGGCTAGCCTGCGCTCCGCCGGGTACCCGGGGCTGCGCGACGGGCTGGCGCTCGTGCACGGCCTGGTCACACAGTGGTGGGACAAGTTTTACCCGGCTCTCGACCCCGAGGACAACAACGACCCGACCGAGCGGATGAACATCATCGCCGGGCTGGCGGTGCCCCCGGGCACGTTCAGCGACCCCTCACGCTTTCAGGACCGCACTCGTCAGGCCCCGATCGTTGCAAGCCGCCAACTCGGGCCGCTAAGCCTCGCGGACCTGATGACCGTCAGCGGAGACTTGCCCGCGCCCACGGGCGAGGGCGCTCGAGTGGTGGACTCCAACCTCGTCGAGAGCATCTTCGAAGAGGTTGACACCGAACCGCTGGAGCAGACCGCCAAGCTGATCGAAGAGTGCGGCGAGCTGGTGAAGTCGATCGAGGACGCGCTCACGCAAAAGGTTGGCGCCAGCCAGGCGATCGACCTGAGCACGTACCGCGCGGTCTTGGTCGAGGCCTCCAAGCAGGTGCGGAAACGGCTCGCCAAAAGAGGTATCGGACCATCCGACGGCGGGGGCTCTACAAGCCTCGAGCAGGGCGGCCGTAGCGGAGGTGGTGGCGGAGTCAGGCTCGCGGGCGAGATCCAGTCCGCGTCCGACGTGCTGCTGGCGATCGACAAGGTCTGCCGGTATTACGAGCTGCACGAGCCGTCGAGCCCGGTGCCGCTGCTGATGGTGTGCGCCAAGCAGGTGGTGGGGAAGAATTTTCAAGAGATCTACAGGGTGCTCCCGCCCGAGGCGGTGGCGTTGCTCGAGCGGGTCAGCAACCCCGATGTGCCCCAGCCGTAGCCCGTGCTTGTTTGGGGAAGGCGGATGGCGATTCGTATTCCGCGCCGCTCTGAATCGGTCATGTCTGACTTTGAGAGCGGTGCCCGTATGCGCGCCTTGGTCGGTGCGCGCACGCGTCCCGGCGATCCGGTATTCTGGGAAAGGGGGTCGGCCGTCCTCCGGGGCTGACCTCGTCCTCGTTGGCGTTTGCGGGTGTTCGTAGGTGTTCGGGTCTGAACTTTGGTTGTAGGTACGCGCGGCTCAATCGTTGGGTAGCGGGCGGAAATAAAGGAGTAGTCATGGGTAAGGCAAGCAGTGCGAAGTTTATCGGCCGCAACCGCGCGCCCCGGGTCCAGATCGAGTACGACCTGGAGCTGTATGGGGCGGAAAAGAAGATCAACCTTCCGTTCGTGATGGGCGTGATGGCGGACCTGTCGGGCAAGCCAGCGGACGCGTTGCCGGACATCGCGGACCGTAAGTTTCTTGATATCGACGTGGACAACTTTGACGATCGCCTTAAGAGCATGAAGCCGCGCGTCGCGTTCAACGTGCCCAACACGCTGACGGGCGAGGGGAACATGGCGGTCGATATCACGTTCGAGAGCATGGACGATTTTTCGCCCGCGGCCGTGGCTCGCAAGGTCGAGTCGCTCAACAAGCTGCTCGAAGCGCGGACGCAGCTCGCCAATCTGCTGACGTACATGGACGGCAAGTCCGGGGCCGAGGCGCTGTTGGGCAAGGTGCTCAGCGACCCGACGCTGATGAAGGCCTTGGCATCAACCCCCAACCTCAACGCCGAAAAGAAGGAGGGGTCCAATGGCTGAGTCCAACCCCCAGGCACAAGGAGCGGCGTCGGGCCAGACCATCGAGGTCGGCGGTCTGCAGGACCTGCTCAAGAAAGAGTTCAAGCCCAAGACCGACAACGCCAAGTCCGCCATCGAGATGGCGGTGAAGACCCTGGCCGAGCAGGCGCTCTCGACGACCACGCTGGTTTCTGATGACGCCGTGAAGGCGATCGAGGGGATCATCGCGGAGATCGACCGCAAGCTCAGCGAGCAGATCAACAAGATCCTGCACCACGCGGACTTCCAGAAGCTCGAGGCCGCCTGGCGTGGGCTCTCGCATCTGGTCAACAACACCGAGACCGATGACACGCTGAAGATCCGCGTGTTCAACGTTTCGAAGAAGGACCTGGGCAAGTCGCTGACCAAGCACAAGGGCACGCTCTGGGACCAGAGCCCGGTGTTCAAGAAGATCTATGAGAACGAGTACGGTGCGCCCGGCGGCGAGCCCTACGGCTGCCTCATCGGCGACTTCCAGTTCGACCACACTCCCCAGGACGTCGAGATGCTGGCGGGGATCGCGCAGATCTCGTCCGCAGCCCACGCGCCGTTCTTCGCGGCCTCGGCCCCGAGCCTGATGAACATGGACTCCTGGGACGAGCTCAGCAACCCGCGCGACCTGAAGAAGATCTTCCAGTCGCCCGAGTACGCCTCGTGGAAAAGCTTCCGCGAGAGCGAAGATTCGCGCTACGTCGGGCTGTGCATGCCCAGGTTTCTCGCCCGCAGGCCCTACGGGGCCAAGACGCAGGCGGTGGAAGAGTTCGCATTCGAGGAAGACACCTCGGGCGCCGATTCGAGCAAGTACACCTGGTCCAACGCGGCCTACGCGATGGGCGTGAACATCAACCGCTCGTTCAAGCTCTACGGCTGGTGCGCCCGCATCCGCGGGGTGGAGTCGGGCGGCATGGTCGAGGGGCTGCCGGTCCACACCTTCCCGACTGACGACGGCGGGGTGGACATGAAATGCCCGACCGAGATCGCCATAACTGACCGCCGCGAGGCCGAGCTGGCCGACTGCGGGCTGATCCCGCTGTCGCACTGGAAGAACACGGACTATGCCGTGTTCGTTGGCGCACAGAGCGTGCACAAGCCGTCGGAGTACGACGACCCCGACGCAACCGCCAATGACAAGCTGGGCTCGCGCTTGCCGTACATGTTCGCGACGTGCCGCTTTGCGCATTATCTCAAGTGCATGGTGCGCGACAAGATCGGCAGCTTCAAGGAGCGTGGGGACATGGAGTCCTGGCTCAACAAGTGGATCATGCAGTACGTCGAGCCCGACCCCAACGCGAGCGAGGACGCCAAGGCTCGTCGCCCGCTGGGCCAAGCCGAGGTGCAAGTGGTGGACGTGCCCGGGAACCCGGGGTACTACGCGTCGAAGTTCTTCCTGCGGCCGCACTACCAGCTCGAGGGGCTGTCGGTGTCGTTGCGCTTGGTTTCCAAGCTTCCGTCGGGGAAAGGGAAATAGTTCGACAAATCGCGCGAGCGTCGCGCAAGGCCGGGCTGGTGCTTGCTGTCTTTTGATGTGAGGCCGATCGGAAACGAACAAGACCTCAAATCGGAAAGAAAGCCAAAGAATACCGGCAGGTCGAGTAAAACCCGTCGGACTTCCGCTGGTCCCTTGTCGGGCCCGGCGGGTCGAAAAGGACAGGCTCGGAGATCGAGACACGTCGGGGTGCGGCTGAGGCCAGCACAGCCCTGACCAAGCAAAGGGGTACGGACCGTGGCATACGATTGTTATCTGAAGCTCGAGGGGATCGACGGCGAAAGCACCGACAGCAAGCACAAGGATTGGATCGAAGTTCTTTCGTTCAACACCGGCGTGGACCAAGGCGGATCTTCGCACTCGGGCGGCGGCGCTTCAACGACGGGCCGGGCCAACTTCGCGGACTTTACCATCACCAAGTACTTCGATAAATCAACGCCCAAGCTCTCATTGTTCTGCGCTCAGGGCGAGCACATCAAGTCTGCGAAGATCGAGATGTGCCAGGCCACGAAAGAGAAGAACTGCTACATGCGGTACACGCTGGGCGACGTGCTGGTGAGCTCGGTCCGCCCGAGCGGTTCGAGCGGCGACGACCGCGCTCTGCCGGTCGAGGAAGTGACCATGCGGTATCAGAAGATCGAGTGGGAATACACCCCGATGGACGCGGCTGGCAAGCCAGTGGCGGCCCAGAAGGCCGTGTGGGACCTGAAGACAAACCTCAAGGGCTAATCGAAGATCGTTCCAGAACCCCCGGGCTCGCGTTCGGGGGTTTCTCTTTATTCGCTCCGCCGAGGTTTGAGAAGGCCTCGGCGGAGTTTGTTGGTAGAGGTCGAGGCGGTAAAGGTTTTCAACCAATCTCTTTTTCTTCGGGGATCTAGCATGCAGGCCGAAGAACTCATCAAGCTCGCCCGCCCGCAGGAGGCCATGGACGCGCTGGTGCCGCTGATCCGTGCCAAGCCGCAGGACGCGAAGCTGCGGATTTTTATTTTCCAGTTGCTGGCGGTGACAGGTCAGTGGGAGCGCGCGGTCGGGCAGCTCGAAACAGCCGGGCAGTTGGACGCGAAGAACCTGCTGATGGCGCAGCTCTGTCGGCAGGCGATCATCTGCGAGAAAATGCGCACGGACGTGTTCGCGGGAAAGCGGTCGCCGTTGATCGTGGGCGAGCCGAGCGATTGGTTGGGCCGAATGTTGCAGGCGGCTCAGATGAGCGGGACGGGCGAGCACCGCGCGGCGGGCGAGCTTCGCGCCCAGGCGTTGGAGGCCGCGCCAGCGACGAGCGGGACGATCGAGTTTGCGACCGCCAAGGGCACGGCGACGTCGGCCGACGCAACCACGCGGCCGACGTCGGACGCGGCGGCGGGATCAACTTCAACCGAGCCTTTCGAGTGGATCGCCGACGGCGACGCGCGGCTCGGGCCGATTCTCGAACTCATCGTGGACGGTCGCTATTACTGGGCCCCGTTCGATCGGCTCAAGCAGGTCGAGATCGAACAACCGACCGACCTGCGAGACGTGATCTGGCTTCCCGCCAAGGTGACCTGGTCCACGGGCGCGTCCACGGTGGCGCTGATCCCAACCCGTTACGTGGGCACCGAAACCAACAAAGACGGCGAGCTGCTGCTGGCCCGGCGGACGGACTGGGCCGAGATCGACGGCGGCGGGTTCGTCGGGCTCGGGCACCGAGTCTTGAACACTGACACGTCCGAGCACGCGCTGATGAACATTCGGCGGATCACGCTGAACTCGACGCCACCGCCAGCCGGGACCGACGCGGAAATGCCGGTGATGAGGCTCTCGACGAAGTTTGATGTTGGAGCGGTGAGCAAGATGATGGGCGGTAAAGCGGGTGACCGGACGAGTGATAAGACGGGTGACAGGCCGGGCGACAGGATGGGCGGGCCGACCAATGGCTGAACTGATCTCGACGGAACGACTCCAGCCTGCGTTGCTCGATCGGCTGACCGACGACGAGCCGCGGGTGACCACCGAGAGCCGCGATCGCCGCGTGATGTCGATGCGTACGCTGCGCAACGCGGTGCTGCGAGATTTGTCGTGGCTGCTGAACACGCCGTGCCGGCCTCGGGACGACGAGATTTATGAGTACCCGGCGGTGGCCAAGAGCGTGCTGAACTTCGGGATGCCCGACATGACGGGGACGACGTCGTCGGTGGCGCGAGCGTCGCGGCTGGAGCAGCAGGTGCGCGAGGCGATCGAAGCCTACGAGCCACGGATCGTCGCGGGGACGCTCAACGTCAAGATCACGACGCACGGCGAGGGCGAGGTGAGCAAGGCCCGGAACTCGTACTCGTTCGAGATCACGGGCGAGATCTGCCCGCTGCCGATGCCCGAGGCGTTGTACGTGCGCACGGAAGTGGACCTGGAAACGGGCCGGTGCGAGCTGAGAGATCGGGCCTGAGACGGGGCCTGAGAGAGGGCCCGAGGTGGGGCGTGCGATGAGGCATTTCGAGGGTTGCGTGAGTTGGTCTGATCCCGGAGAATGACGCCCGCATGGACCGCCGACTGATCCGATATTACGAGCGTGAGCTCCAGCACCTGCGAGGGATGGGGACGGAGTTCGCGCGCGAGTTCCCCAAAATCGCGGGCCGACTGTCGCTGGAAGAGTTCAGTTGCACCGACCCGTACGTCGAGCGCTTGCTCGAGGGCTTTGCGTTCCTCGCGGCCCGCGTGCAGCTGAAGCTCGACGCGGAGTTCCCGCGGTTCACGCAGAATCTTTTGGAGACGGTGTACCCGCACTATCTGGCGCCGACGCCGTCGATGGCGGTGGTGGAGTTCCAGCCGGACCTTGCAGAGGCGGGGTTGGCCGAGGGTTACGTGCTGCCGCGCGAGACGGTGCTGCGGACGATCATCGGCCCGGGCGAGCGGACGGCGTGCGAGTATCGGACCGGTCACGCGCTAAAGCTCTGGCCGGTGAAGGTCGGGGAGGTGCGGTACTACACGCGCGACGTGGGGGTGCTGGACCTGCCGTCGGTCTCGTCGATGAACGCGGCTGGCGGGAGCGGGCGCGGGTCGGGCGCGGCGGTGTGGACTCCCAAGGCGGCGCTGCGGATCCGCCTGACCGCGACCGCGGCGCTGGCGTTCAACAAGATCAAGATGGACGAATTGGTGGTGTACCTGCGCGGCGCGGACGCGACGCCGCTGCGGCTCTACGAGCAGTTGTTCGGTCACGCTCGCGCGATCGTGGCCAGGCCTGTGCTGGCGGCGGGCGCGCGGGTGGCGCGCTGGCAGGAGATCATCCCCGCGTCCAAGATCGAGCGGGTGGGGTTCGAGCCCAGCGACGGGCTTTTGCCCTTTGACGCGCGGTCGTTCCAAGGCTTCCGGCTTTTGCACGAGTACTTCGCGTTCCCGCGGCGTTTCTTGTTCGCCAAGCTCGGCGGGCTGGCCGCAGCGTTCACACGCTGCGAGCAACCGATGATCGACCTGATCGTGGTGTTCGACGAGGAGAACGCGGAGCTGGAAGGTGCGCTCGACGCGTCGAGCGTGGCGCTGAACTGCACGCCGGCGATTAATCTTTTTCCCAAGCGTGCGGATCGGATCTTTGTTACGGAACGGTTCAGCGAGTTCCAGGTGATCCCGGATCGCACCAGGCCGCTGGACTTTGAGGTGTACCGCGTGACGGGCGTGACGGGGTTTGGAGCGGCCAGCGACGAGCTGCGGAAGTTTAAGCCGTTTTATAGTGCGCGAGACGCGGAATCTGGGGGCGAGGGGGTGGGCGCGTACTACGCGACGCACCGCGTGCCGCGGACGCTTTCTGAGCGTGAGCAGCGCGGGGCGTTGCGGTCGACGTACGCGGGGAGCGAGGTTTTCCTGTCGCTGGTGGAGTCGTCCTCGGCCCCGTACTCGGAGGATCTGCGGCAGCTGGGGATGGAGACGCTGTGCTCGAACCGTGACCTGCCGATCCAGATGCCGTTGGGCAAGGGAAGGACAGACTTCACGCTGGACATTGGTGCGCCGGTGCAGGCCGTGCGGGTGGTGGCCGGGCCTACTGCGCCGCGAGCGAGCCACGCCGAGCCGCGCGGGAACCAGACCGAGGGCGAGGCGGTGTGGCGGTTGATCAGCCATCTGTCGCTGAATTATTTGTCGCTGATGGACAACGACCCGACGACGCCCGGCGAGCAGCCGCCCGGGGCCGCGGCGATGCGCGACGTGCTGCGGCTCTACGCCGACACGGCCGACGCGGCGGTACGCAAGCAGGTCGAGGGCTTGCGTTCGGTGACGTGTGCGTCGATCTCCCGTCGTGTGGATTCGCCGGGCCCGATCAGCTTTGCGCGCGGGCTGGAAGTGACGGTCACGATGGACGAGTCGCAGTTCGAGGGCACCGGCGTGTTCCTGCTGGGTGCGGTTCTGGAGCGGTTTTTCACGGGGTACGCGTCGATTAACTCGTTCACAGAGACGGTGGTGCGGACGCTGGACCGGGGCGAGATCATGCGTTGGCCGACGCGGATCGGGCGGAGGCCGGTGTTGTGAAATCGGATACGAGGAACACTCTCAACAGCGGCGCTGACGGTTCCGCAAGCGAAGAGGCTGGTGGCGCGAGCCGTGATCTCGCTCGTGATCCCGCTCATGATCTCAATGTGGTGGTGCCCAAGCTGCTGAGCCGCGACCCGCACGGGCTAGATTTCTTTGCGATGGCTCGGCTGCTGGAGTGCTCTTACGACACGTTGCCGCGGCTTGGCACCTCGCAGCGTCCCAGCGACGACGCAGTGCGGTTTGCGCAAGAGCCCTCGCTGGCGTTCCCGCCGGTGTCGGTGTCGAAGTTCGTGGCCAAGTCGGGCGTGCGCGAGGGCCGGGTGTTCGTGAACTTCCTGGGGATGCTGGGTCCGAACGGGCCGCTGCCGCTGCACATTACAGATTACGCGCGTGACCGGGAGCGGAACCAGCAGGACCCGACGCTGGCGCGGTTTCTGGACGTGTTCAACCATCGGATGGTGAGCTTGTTTTATCGCGCGTGGGCGGTGAACCAACTGCCGGTAAGCTTCGACCGCACGCGCAAGCACGCGCGAGGTCAGCCGGTAGGTCGGCTCTCCGAGCCGACTCCTGACACACCCACCGTTGATCGTGCCACAGAGAACGGCGGCCGCGCAGCCTGGACCGACGAGGACCGCTACGCGACCTACATCGGGGCACTCTTCGGGATGGGGATCCCGACGTTCCGCTCGCGCGACGACCTGCCGGACGTGGCCAAGCTGCACTACGCGGGGCGGCTGGCCCCGGGCGTGAAGAACGCGGAGGGGCTGCGTGCGATCATCGAGAGTTTTTTCGGGGTGAGCGCGCGGATCGAAGAGTTCGTCGGCGGCTGGCTTGACCTTCCGGAGCGGTACTGGTGTCGGCTGGGCGGGTCGTCGGAGTCGTGCGGGCTGGGCGTGAACACGGTGGTGGGCGCGCGAGTGTGGGAATCGCAGGGGCGGTTCCGGATCGTGATGGGGCCGATGGCGCTGGCGGACTACGAGCGGCTGCTGCCGGGGGGCGAGAGCCAGAAGCGGCTGGAGGCGTGGGTTCGGAATTACGTCGGGCACGAGTTCGACTTCCAGGTGCAGTTGATCCTGCGCGAGGACGCGGTGCCGAAGGTTCAGCTTGGGAAGGCGGGCCAGCTTGGGTGGACGACGTGGATGTCGCGCGAGAAGCTTGGGCGCGATCCGTCGGACCTGATTTTCGGCTAGGTGATTTTCGGCGAGGTGGTGTTCACTTCGAGCGGCTGAGTGTGATTCGTTGTCGGTGAGTTTCCGTTGAACGTCTTTCATCTCGTGGAGCCCTGCGATGTCCGAGATTTCCCGTACGTCTCTCTTCGGCAAGCTCAACAGCCTCGCATACAAGGGGCTCGACGGCGCGACGGTGTTCTGCAAGCTGCGCGGCAACCCGTACGTCGAGCTGGCGCACTGGCTGCATCAGATGATGCAGAACCAAGACTCGGACCTGCACCGGATCGTGCGCCATTTCAAGGTTGAGCCGGGGAAGCTAGCGGCGGACATGACGGCCGCGCTCGACCGCCTGCCGCGCGGGGCCACGTCGATCTCCGACCTTTCGAGCCATCTTGAGGACGCGGTGGAGCGGGCGTGGGTGTACGCGACGCTGATGCTGGGCGAGTCGCAGGTGCGCTCGGGGCATCTGCTGCTGGGGATCGTGAAGACGCCGAGCTTGCGGAACGTGCTGGTCGGGATCTCGCGCGAGTTTGAGAAGGTGAAGGCCGAGGCCTTGGGCGATGGATTCCGCGAGATCGTTTCAGGTTCGCTCGAAGAAGGACAGGTCGCGACAGACGGCTCGGGGATGAGCGCGGGCGCTGGCGGCGCGCCGGGCGAGGCGAGCGGGGCGATGGCCCCGGCCCAGCTTGGCAAGCAGGAGGCGCTCAAGAAGTACACGGTCGATCTGACGGAGAAGGCGCGGAAGGGCGAGATCGATCCGATCGTGGGCCGCGATGAAGAGATCCGGCAGGTCGTGGATATTCTGATGCGGCGTCGGCAGAACAACCCGATCCTGACGGGCGAAGCGGGCGTGGGAAAGACGGCGGTGGTCGAGGGGTTCGCGCTGCGGCTTGTGGCGGGCGATGTCCCGCCCAGCATGCGTGAGGTGACGCTGCGGACGCTTGATCTGGGCTTGTTGCAGGCGGGCGCGAGCATGAAGGGCGAGTTTGAGAACCGGCTGCGGCAGGTGATCGAGGAGGTGCAAGCCTCGCCCAAGCCGATTATTCTGTTTATTGACGAGGCGCACCAGTTGATCGGCGCGGGCGGGACGGCCGGTCAGAACGACGCGGCCAACTTGCTCAAGCCAGCGCTGGCGCGAGGCACGTTGCGCACGGTCGCGGCCACGACGTGGGCGGAATACAAGAAGTACTTCGAGAAGGACCCGGCCTTGACGCGGCGCTTCCAGGTGGTCAAGGTCGATGAGCCCGACGAGAAGAAGGCCTTGCTGATGATCCGCGGGCTGGCTTCGACGCTCGAGAAGCACCACCGCGTGCAGGTTCTCGATGAGGCGCTCGACGCGGCGGTCCGGCTCAGTCATCGCTATATCCCGGCCCGGCAGTTGCCCGACAAGGCGATCAGTTTGATTGACACGACGTGCGCGCGGGTGGCGATCAGCCAGCACGCCGTGCCGCCGACAGTGGACGATTGTCGGCGCAGGATTCAGGCGCTGGAGACCGAGCAGCAGATCATCGGGCGCGAGACGGCCATCGGCGTGGACCACTCGGCGCGGACCAAGGAACTCGATGTCGAACTCGGCGGCGAACGCGAGCGATTGAAGGGTTTGGAAGAGCACTGGAAGAAGGAGCAGGTGCTGGTCACGAAGATTCTGGAAGCGCGAGGCCGACTGCGCGAGAGCGGCGTGTCGCCCGATACCGGCGCGGCCGCTCCCGCCGTTCCGGTTGGCGCGGGCATCGCGAGCCCCGCGCCCGGGGCCGCGCAACCCACGCTCACCGACGCCGAACGTCAGTCGCTTCTCAATGATTTGAAGAAGAACCAGAGCGAGCTGGCCGCGTTGCAGGGCGAAGATCCGCTGATCCTGCCGAGCGTCGATGCGCAGGCGGTGTCGACGGTTGTCGCCGATTGGACGGGCATCCCGGTCGGCCGGATGGTCAAGAACGAGATCGAGGGGTTGTTGAAGCTCGCGGACACGCTGGAAAAGCGTGTCATCGGTCAGCGGCACGGGCTGGAGGCGATCGCGCGGCGGATCCAGACCAGCAAGGCCAAGCTCGACAACCCCAGCCGACCGATCGGCGTGTTTATGCTGGTCGGGCCTTCGGGCGTGGGCAAGACGGAGACGGCGCTCGCGCTCGCGGACTCGATCTACGGCGGGCCTCAGTCGCTGATCACGATCAACATGTCCGAGTTCCAGGAGCCGCACAAGGTCGCGACCCTGATGGGCTCGCCCCCCGGGTACGTCGGGTACGGGCAAGGCGGAGTTTTGACCGAAGCCGTGCGCCGCAGGCCGTACTCGGTGGTCTTGCTTGACGAGGTGGAGAAGGCCCACCCGGACGTTCACGAGATCTTCTTCCAGGTCTTCGACAAGGGGATCATGAAGGACTCCGAAGGGCTGGACATCGACTTCAAGAACACGATCATTTTGCTCACCAGCAACGCTGGAACAGACCTGATTATGAGCCTGTGCAAGGATCCGATGCTGATGCCTGACGTGGACGGGATCGCCAAGGCGATGCGCGAGCCGCTCTTGAAAGTCTTCCCGGCCGCGCTCCTAGGCCGCATCAACGTGATCCCGTATTACCCGATCTCCGACGACATGTTGAAAGCGATCATCAAGCTGCAGCTGGGGCGCGTGGGCAAGCGAGTGCAGGAGGGGCACAAGGTCCCGTTCACGTACGACGACACAGTGGTAGGCGCGATCGCGGCCCGGTGTACGGAGCTAGAGAGCGGGGCGAGAAATGTGGACGCGATCATCACGCGGACGCTTTTGCCGGAGATCAGCCGGGAGATGCTGACACGGATGGTGGAGGGGGAGACGGTGAAGAGGGTGCATATCGGGTTGAAGGATGGCGGGTTTCGTTACGAGTTCTAGAGCAGACCCTCTGAGTTGGAAGGATTATCGATGGGCTCGCCCACGACACATGGAACAATCGGGAAGAGTGGCGTCGGGGTTGCGTGCGTTCCCGGTGCTGGCGTTGCTGGCTTGAAGGGGTACGTCGGCAAAAGCGTCGAGTCATTCTGCCCGTTCGGTTTCGGACGCATCGGCAATGATGGGGAGAACCATTGCGCTCACTTTGTCAGTCACGCGCTGAACATTCATGTCGGCACACTGTGCACGGGGCTCCTTCCGTGGAAAGTAGGTGTGAACGACCAGAAGTTTCGCCGATCGGCAAGTGGGAATCGCGCAGCGGGGATGTTTGCGACTGACGAGGGCCGACTCTCTGATTTCAAGGGTGCCACCGTTCGTGTGAATGACCTTTACAACTCAATTGACCCCGAAGAAAAGGGGGACTGGAACAAGCGTCTCGACCTCGCAGCGGACTGCCTCATGTTCGTCACCACTCCCAAGAATGTTTCAGAGGATCGTGTCACGATGGGCGGTTCCAAGCTCAAGCATGTCGGGATTCATACGGGCGGCCTCATCTATAATTATGGCAACAGAAAAGACGCCGTAGTCGATGACCTCGTCGAGGTGTTCATAAAAAAATTCCAACACGAGTATGGATCAAGTTCGATCTTCCTTTGGGCGAAGATTCCGGACACCAAGGGCTTTTGTGTTCATGCGGGTTGACGCGCCGAACACCCCTGGGTCTGCGCAGCAAGATCACCGCGATTCGAGGCGTAAGGTTCGATGTCTGCCCACGCGATTGGCTGCTTTCTCTCAAGGGGAGCAATCCGGTTTCTCCCGCTCGACGTTCTTGAGGAGTTCTTGAATGTCCACCGAATCGAGTCACAACCAGGCCGCCCGAGAGCTGGCCATCAAGACCTCACTCCCCGAGAACGCTCTTGTTCTCGTTGAGTTTCGGTACAGCGAAGAGCTCGGTCGGCCGTTTCGTCTGGAGGCGACCGTTTTCGCCACCAAACCTGACATCAAGCCTGAGAAACTCATCGGCGAGAACGTCACGATCCGCCTTACCACCGGCGGGCCCAGCAAGGAGCGGCACTTCAACGGGATCGTCTGCCGCGTGAGCCAGTCGGCAGATATTCACACGCACCCCGAGTACGTGCTGACGATCGTGCCGGGCGTGTGGCTGCTGACCAAGACCTCGGACTGCCGGATTTTCCAGGCTCAGACGCCCGAGGAGATCTTCAAGAAGATGTTCGAGAAGGTGGGGCTTTCGTCGGGCGGCACGATCAACAGCGTCAAGGCCAAGTACGAGTTCTGCGTGCAATACCGCGAGACAGATTTTAATTTCGTCCACCGCCTGATGGAGCAGGAGGGCGTCAGTTATTTCTTCGAGCACGGCAACGGCAAGCACAGGCTGACGCTGACCGACGACACGACGACCGCGAAGGTGATGACCGACGCGGCCGAACTGGAGTACCACCCGCCGGGTCAGCCGACGATGGAGAACAAGCCGACGATCAGCTCGTGGCAAGCGGAGACGGAGATCGAGTCTTCGGGCGTGATGATGAACGATTACAACTTCGAGGCGCCAGACGTCAGCCTGCGCACGCCGCACTCGGTGGACTTCCCGCACCTGCAGCCCAAGAGCGAGATTTACGATTACCCGGCCGACACGGAAAAGCCTCAGCACCTGCCCGACTATGCGAAGGTGCGGGCGGAAGAACTGAAGTCACACGCCGAGAGTTTTCTGGGCGCGACAAGCTGTCGGACGCTCGAGGCGGGGCGGAAGTTCACGCTCAAGGACCCTAAGGGCACGCTTCGCGCTGACCTTCGCAAAGACTACGTGGTGGTGAGCGCGAGCTGTCACGCGCGGCAGAACCTGTTCGAGTCTGGCGGCGGCGGCGGGATGCAGTACAGCTGCGATTTCCGAGCGATCCCCGCGACGTGGAACTACCGCCCTTCGCGGCGCACGCCCAAGCCGATGATCCCCGGGCCTCAGACGGCGGTGGTGGTCGGGCCGGCGGACTTGGAGATCCACACCGACAAGTACGGGCGCGTGAAGGTGCAGTTCTTCTGGGATCGCTACGGCAAGGCCGACGAGAAGAGCTCGTGCTGGATCCGGGTCTCGCAGCTGGCGACTGGCAAAAGATGGGGCGCGATCTTCACGCCGCGGATCGGAGAGGAGGTAGTGGTCGAGTTTCTCGAGGGCGACCCGGATCGTCCGCTGGTCATGGGGCGTGTCTACAACGCCTCAAACATGCCGCCGTACGCTCTGCCAGCCAACAAAACAATGTCGGGCTTCAAGTCGAACTCGAGCCAAGGCGGCGCGGGGTTCAACGAGCTGCGATTCGAGGACAAGAAGGATTCCGAGCAGGTCTTCATTCACGCCGAGAAGAACATGGACGTGCGCGTGAAGAACGACACGTTCGAGTCGATCGGCGCGAACAAGCACCTCGAAGTCGAGAAGGACAGCAACATCCATGTAAAGGTTGACCGGCACACGCTGGTGGACCGCGATCATGTGGAGAAGGTCGGGCGGGACGTGAACCGGACGGTGGAGGGCAAGGAAGCGGTCGAGATCAAGAAGACGATGTCGCTGAAAGTTCTGGAGGACGTGGGCGAGGAGTTCAAAAAGAACTATTCAACAACGGTCACGAAGGATTATTTTCTCAAGGCCGACAACATCTGCCTCGAAGCCAAGACCAACATCACACTTAAGGTCGGCGATTGTCACATCGCGATCAGCTCGGCGGGGATCAAGATCGGCTCGTCGGCAGATATCAAGATCGAGGCGGCGAGCGGGAACCTTGAGGCCAAGGCCAAGGCAGTGAAGATCGAGGGCTCGACGACCGCCGACTTCAAGAGCGCGGCGGTCACGGTGGACGGGAGCGCGACGACCACCATCAAGGGTGGCATGGTGAACATCAACTGATCGAGCGGCATCGCCGAGGAGTACTCACCGCGCGTTCATGAAGTCCGCGCCGGTGGCCTATATCTTGAGTTGATTTCGGGTGAACTCGCCGCGCGGGTCGGGCGAGGGCGTGCTGCGTGAACCACACCAGCCCGCGTAGGTGAAGCGTGGAGCGGCGTCGTCGGGTTACTCGTGCTCTTCGAGTTCGGCGAGCTTGGCGCACGCCGCGGCGATGCCGATGAGCTGCAGGTCGGGGATGATGTGCTCGATAAGCTCGTCGTTCTCGAACAGCGTCTGAGCGTCGCCGCCGGTGGCGATGACGCGCGGATAGGCGCCGTAGGCCTCGCTGTATTTTTCGATCATGTGCCGCGCGAGCCCGCGCACCGCAGACTGCACGCCCAGCTGCATGGCGTGGGCGGTGTCTTTCCCGAAGGGGCCGCGGGCGGGGTCCGGGGGGGCGAGTTCGAGCTGAGGCAGGGCAGCCGTATGAGCGTGCAGGGCTTTGAGCATCAACTGGGCGCCGGGAGCGATGACCCCGCCTTGGAACGCGCCCTCGCCGTCAACGAAATCGACGGTGACGGCGGTGCCGACGTCGATCACGATGCAGGCCTGCTTGCCCTGGCTGAACGCGCCGATGGCGTTGATGAGGCGGTCGTGCCCGACCGTGGAATCATCGTCCAGCGAGGTGCTGATGGGGATGGGCAGGTCCGAGCCGAGGCGGAAAAGCTCGGTCGAGACACCCTTGTCGAGGGCGGCGCAGAGGCGGTCGGCGACGAGATTGTTGACGGACGCGACCACGACCTTGGCACCCGCGGCAGCCTCGGCGATGGCCAAGATTTTTCGCACGGCCTCGTCGATCTGGGTGTTGGGGACGGCGTCAGGCTTGTCGATCTCAAGCCCTCGGAACAGAGCGAACTTGATGCGCGAGTTGCCCACGCTCACGGCCAGGATCTGGGCTTGGTTGTGCGCGCGATTGCGGGCCTGATTGTGAGGCGGGTCGTTGTGCGGGTGGTGGTGGGGAGGTTGGTCAATCACGGGGGAGCGTATTCGCGCCACGGCTCGGGGTTGCGGACGGGCTGACCAGAATCGGGGCGATCGTCTACACTGGTTCCCGGCCTGAGCGATTTCTTGAGAGCGACCGCCAGCGCCGGGCTGGGGTGACCGCGCGTGGATCAAGGAATGAACAACCCCGGGCCCGACGACCCCCAACCCGACGACCCCCAAGCGGATGATCTCCAACCAGAAGATCCTCGCCCTGACGATCTTGTGCCGGGAGGGTCGGGCTCCAAGCCGAAGAAAAAGAAGCGCAAGCCGTCCAAGCCGCCGCAATCTGACGACGACGCGGACGTGGGGTCGTTGACGATCCCGCTGCGTTGTCGGGCGGACCAGACGGTCGAGCGTTTGAAGGTGGGGAGTTTTCAGTTCCCGCTAGGTGTGTACCCGGTGGAGGAGATGACCCCCAAGGGCGGGTACACGCTGCTGTTCGAGCCCTCGGACGCGGACAACGGGACGGGCGGTGGGGAGGCAGAATGGGAGGAATGGCCTGATCGGTACTTGTTTGACGCGGTGATCTCGGCCGAGCGGCTCAGGGCGCTGTGCATGCAGCTTTTTTCGCTGTTTCGAGGGCGGGTGTACCCGATTCTGGACGTGCTGGGTCAGGACGATTACCGAGAGGTGGACCCGTATATCTCGTACGACCTGATCGGGATCGATCGGTACACCGACACGATCCGCCGGCTGAAAGATTTTTTCTTCGAGGACGGGCTGTGCGGGTTCGGGGCGATGACGGAGGAGCCGTTTTTTTATGTGTTCGTGGACGAGCACAAGATCGTGACGGTCCGGGCCGAGCCAGCCATGAAAGAAAAGCTGGAGAAGATCCTGCACGCCTTTGACCTCGAGGAGATGGCGGAGCCAGCGGGCGCGGATTCGGCGGCCCACGAGCACCGCAGCGTGCTGGAGACGCCCAAGGACCGCCCTGAGTTCCTGAACATGGACGAGATTCAGGAGCGGCTGCGGGACGAGTGGCGGCTGCTGCTGAATATTGATGTCCGGAGCAACGTAGACGACGAGGGGAACGAATTGGGGGTGACGTTGTGGCGCTGCGAGGTGCGCTGCTGGGACGATGAGACGGAGCCGCCGCGGTATTCAGAAGTCCTTCTCGCGGCTGGGAATATGGAGGACGCGGAGGACGCGGCTCTGGAGGCGACGGAGCGGTTGGGCTCTGAAAAATCCGAGCCGTTTGGGGACATGGTGGTGATCCGCGCCGACCGGGTCAAGCCCGAGCGATTGAAGGAGTTCACAGAAAAAAAGGTGACAACCCAACAAATGAAGGAATCTGGACGGATCATTTCAGTCCGCTGGCTCGAATAGCCACGCTGTTGTGGGGGTGGGCTGTGGGTGGGTTGCGAGCGGTGGGCGGGGAACTCGAGAATCGGCGCACGGCGGCGCGAATCTCGTAGGCTGTTGCGAAGTGTCTGGACCTCGCGGGTTCTGGGCCAAGGGCGACGAGACGAGCCGAACGAATGGCAAGAGTTTGAGGGTAGTTTGAGACGGCGGTGGCTTGCCCGGCGGAGAGGTATTGGCCGCGGGGAGACAGCCTGGCGGCTTGCTCGAGGTCGGGTTGGCGGTCGGCCTGGTACAAAGTTCCTGTGCGAAGGCGGTTGCAACTTGACGGCCGGGCGATTATCTTCCGCATCACTTGGGGATTGACGCACGAGGCGGTACGATGTCGCCCTTGGTGCTGGACCCCGGTGTGCGGCTCGGGTTTGCGGTTCGGGTTTGCGGTTCGGGTTTGCGGTTCGGGTTTGCGGTTCGGGTGTGCGGTTGGTGTGTGCGGGTAAAGCCGTTGGTGGAGAGTTGGTCGCGCGAGAGCGTGGTCGGCCTGAGACCGGGTCGCGTCGAGGTTGAGAACGGTGTCGCATACACGGCCGAGCGCACGAGCTGAAGTGTTTTCGAAGATTTGGCCTCAAGATTTGGCCCGCTGTTGGGCCTTGAAGACGACCGCCCCCCGGCCTCATGGCCGACGAGTTTGTTTTTCCTTTGAACGCGGTATGGAGATCACGATGACGACGCAGACCCGCCAGTCCTGCTTGAACCTCTCGGCTCGCACGCCGTCCTTGCTGTCCGCGACGATGAAGTCCGTGACGATCGGGGCGTTGCTGTCGGGCGTGGCTTTGTTCGGTCCCTCGGCTTTGGCGCAGGTGGCGGGAACGAGCACGCCGGTGCCCGACTCCACGAGGCAGGCCAGCCAGACTTTGGCACCGACTTCCGCACCGAGTTCGGCTCAGGGCCTGATCGCGCGAGCGACGGAGTTGATGAAGAGCAATCAGCCCGTGCGGGCTCAGAGTGTGGTCGATGCGATGCTTTCGGGCGACGCGGGTGCGGCCATGAGCGACCGCGAGCGGGTCGAGGGTCTGTCGTTGATGGCCAAGATCAGCGCCCGGATCAAGAGCACCGATCCGATCGAGGTCAGCCTGCAGAAGGCGGAGTTGGCGGCCGAGCAGGGTGACGTGCGGACGACGGAGGCTCAGGCGGCGCTGGCGGTCAAGTCCTCGCGGGCGACGGCCGAGCAGTTGGTGCGCGGCAAGGCGTTGGCGGCCAAGGCCGAGTCGATGCGGCAGGAGATGGCGGCCAAGGTGCCGGTGACCCTAAGCACGGCGGTGGCGGACTACAACGCGGGCCGATTCGCCGAGGCCAAGGCTGGCCTGGTGTCGGTGCGTCGCTCGGGCGTGAAGCTGACCCTGACCCAGGCGCAGGACCTAGACGAGTATCAGTCCAAGATTATTGACCTGGAAAAGGTTCGTGGCGGGTCGTTCAACGCGATAGCCAACGCGGGGGTGGTCGCCGAGCCAGCTCCGGCGGCGGAAACCGCGCTGGCTCCTATCGAGGCGGTTCCTGTTGAGATGGTTCCGGCGGCGGTCGCGGCGGTCGTGAGCGAATCGGCGGCTGTTCAGCCCCCGGCCGAGGAGAAACCGGCCGAAGTCGCTCCGGCGCCGATGGAGTCGCAACCGGCGGTCCAGCCTGCGACGGTCCAGCCTGCGACGGACCAGCCCCCGACCGACCAGTTGGACTCGGCTCGGCGTTTCACGGCTCAGCAACTGCTGGCCGAGGCGGACGCGGCGATGCGAGACTCTCGCTACAACGAGGCGATGACCAAGTACTCGCGGCTCAACAGCGATTTCCGCGAGTACCTTTCGCCAGAAGAGTCTAATCGGGTGGCCAACAAGCTCAACGAGGCGCGGATCCAGCTGGGGAACATCCCCACCGGCAACGTGCTGGGCGACGCGATTGAGAGCAACGACATCATTAAGCAGCAGGCGCTGGCGGAGTATCAGAACCAGCAGAACCAGGCTCGCAAGGCGCTGGACTCGGGCGACACGAACCGAGCCCGGGACTTGGCGTTGAGCTCGCGGCTGACCATGAACGCGAACCGCAACGTGTTCAACGAGGTCGAGTTCGAGACGTACCAGAAGCAGGTTGACGCGTTGCTGGCGGACGTGGACACGAGCGCCCGGACGGCCGCAGAGCGTGCGGCGATCGATCGCTCGCAAGCCAATAGAACTCTTCGCCAACAAGAAGATGTCGCGAACGCTAGGAAGGCTGAGAACCGTATCCGCGAGGCGTACGGACGGATCCGCGAGCTGCAGTTGCAGATGGATTACGAGGCCGCGCTGCAGGTGGTCAACGAGCAGATCTTGTTCCTTGATCCGACCAACCCGGCCGGGCTGATTCTCAAGGACGTCCTCACCGATTCGATTATCTTCCAACGTTACAACCAGATCCAGGGCGAGAAGACGCTCAATTCGGCGTTGCAGCGGCTGGACAACCAGAAGGCGATGGTCCCGCCGCGCGGCATTATTGATTATCCGAAGGATTGGCCAGCGATCAGCGGGCGGCGGAGCGACCAGCTGGCGTTCAACGACAGCGAGGAGAACCGCCGCGTTCGCGGTGTGCTGGCGGAGCGGCCTGAGACGGTTGATTTTCAGGACGTGACGCTCGCGAGCGCTTTGGATTTCATCCGCGGCGTGACGAAGGTGAACCTAGACCCTGACTGGAACAGCCTCGAGTCGATCGGTGTTCGCCCTACGGACACGGTCTCGCTGAGCCTGACGAACGTGCCGATGCAGACGATCCTGAACAAGGTTCTGTCCAAGGTCTCGCACGACCCGCGCACCAAGGCGGGCTGGACGGTGGAGGACGGCGTCCTGACGATCGCGTCGGAGGACGTGATCCGGCAGAAAACCGTAACGGTGTTCTACGACATCAAAGACCTTTTGGTGCAGGTCCCGAACTACACGAACGTACCAAGCTTTGATCTCACCAGCGTGCTGATGACGGCCCAGTCGCAGGCCCACGGTTCGAGCCCGTTCTCGGGGAGCGAGATCGGTCGGGGTGGGGACAACGCGGACGTGTTCAAGGGTCCCAAGCGTGGCTCGGGCGAAGAAGTCTCGCGAGCGATCGTGGACGTGATCCAGCGGACGATCGATCCGACGGGCTGGAGCGATCTGGGCGGGGCCACGGGCTCGATCACGACGATGAACGGCAACCTGATTATCAAGAACACGCCAGCGAACCATCAGGCGATCAGCGGGCTGTTGAGCAAGCTGCGCGAGGTCCGGGCGATGCAGATCAACGTGGAAGCGCGCTTCATGCTGGTGGCGCAGGATTTCTTTGAGAAGATCGGGTTTGATCTGGACGTGTACTTCAACGCCAACAACAACCAAGTGCGGGCCGCGCAACGAACCGACCCGACGGTCCAGACTTCAGATTTCTTCAACTTCTCGGGCACGCGTCCCGGGCTGCAGCGGAACGTGACGGGCGCGGCCGGGGCCGGGGCAGCGGGGCTCACTCAGGGCGTTGTGAATCCGCGTGCGTGGTCGCCGATCGGTGCGGCACAGAACTCGAGCGATCTGACCAGCACTCTGCTTACGAGCCAGGTGGGCTCCAGCACGGTGGCGGGCCAGGCGCTCGGCGCGGCGCCAGCGCTGGGCATCGCCGGGCAGTTCCTGGACGATGTGCAGGTCGATTTCCTGATCCAGGCGACTCAGGCGGACCGGCGTTCGATCCGGCTGAACGCTCCGCGGTTGACGTTTACGAACGGTCAGACGTCGAACATCTTCGTGGCGACGCAGACGGCGTTCATCTCGGCGTTGACGCCGGTCGTCGGAACTTCTGCGGTCGGCTTTGACCCCACGCTCTCCACGGTGAGCGAGGGTGTACGGTTGCTGGTGGAGGGCACGGTGACGTCGGACCGTCGCTACGTGACCATGAACATCGATACGTCGGTTTCCAACATCGACGGGATCGCGCAGGCTCCGATCACGGCGATCGCGGGCGGCCAGCTCCAGCAGTCCGGGCAGGTCAGCGCGTTCATCCAGATCCCGACGGTGACGGTCACGAGCGTTTCGACCACGGTGACAGTGCCCGACCAAGGCACCATCCTGATCGGCGGTCAGCGGCTGGTGAACGAGTACGAGGTCGAGACGGGCGTGCCGGTGCTCTCGAAGATCCCGATTCTCAACCGATTCTTTGCCAACACCGCCAAGGCCAAGGACGAGCAGACGCTGTTGATCCTCATCAAGCCGACGATCTTAATCCAGAGCGAGCAGGAAGATCAGAACTTCCCAGGCCTGCTGGATTCGCTCAAGACCCCGCTAGGGAACTGACCCGGGCTGTTCGGTCGCGTCGAGTAAACCTTGGCGGGCTGGGCGGGCATCAAAGCATGGTGAGTTCCTCGGGGCGCTCTGAGCGCCCTGTTTTCTTTGAGGGCGTGTCCTTTGAGGTTCTAGGGTTCGGAATGTTCCGGTTCGTCTTTACGCGATCGTCCGCACACCTCGACCTTGGGAAGCTCTCGGGTCTGGCGTCCGAGAGACTTGTCCGGGTGGCTGAGCCGAGGTGCGAGGTCGGGTGATATGATGCTCGGACGCTTGCCGCGGCCTTGGGTGGTTCTTGAGTAGTTCTTAAGTGTGTTGGCCTCGCTCGCGCACGACGCGGTGAGCGTGTGACCGGTGGTTTGCGAAGGAGATACGTCAATGGCTTCGCCTGATTCCAGACTCCGTGTCCGACGCCAAGACAATGTGACCCAGATCGAGTTCATCGATCGCAACATTCTCGACGAAGCGAACATTCAGATGATCGGCGAGGAGATCGGCTCCATCATCGAGGCGGAGAAGGTGCCGCGACTGGTGATCAGCTTCACGAACGTAGACCATCTCTCGTCGGCGGCCTTGGGGACGCTGATCACGGTGAACAACAAGGTCCGAGCCCGCGGCGGGCAGCTGCGGCTAGCGAACATTGACCCGCAGATTTACGAGGTCTTCGTGATCACCCGGCTCAACAAACTGTTCCAGATCCATGAGACCGCGGACGACGCGGTGAAGAGCCTCGCTTGATCGTTGTGGCCTGATCGTTTTGGCCTGATCGTTGTGGCGTCACGCCGCGCGAGCTCGCGCGGCACCGCACTCCCTGTCGAACTTTCTGATGAACCGCTCGATCACGTTTCCTGACGCACGGACCAGGCCTGCATGAGCAAGCACCGACCCACCAGCCACGCTTTCCAAGCGATGAAGGTCCAGAACGACCGGCAGGCGATCGAAACGGTCGAGACGGTGGTGCTGAGCGCCGTCGAGCAGCACGGGTACGCCAAGGCCTCGCGGTTTGCGATCAAGCTGGCGCTGGAAGAAGCGATCGCTAACGCGTTCCGGCACGGGCACAAGAACCTGCCGCCCGAGACGCCGATCACGATCGAGTACACGGTGGACCCGGCCGAGGTTCATATCCGGGTGCAGGACGAGGGGCCGGGCTTCAATCCGGGGATCATCCCCGACCCGACGCTGGATGAGAATCTGGAGCAGACGTCGGGCCGCGGGGTGATGCTGATCCG
>Ga0105048_10003561_pt1 | contig 25534 bp, 24 predicted proteins | sample MAT05_FD_78382 | JGI IMG/M metagenome (GOLD analysis project Ga0105048, IMG submission 78382) | Freshwater microbial communities from Lake Fryxell liftoff mats and glacier meltwater in Antarctica - MAT-05 | ecosystem: Environmental > Aquatic > Freshwater > Ice > Liftoff microbial mat | place... | reverse complement strand
GGCGCAAACCGGGCGCGGCAGTAGGCTTGGCTCAATTTTAGGGTTTGCGCGCGTCCACCGCCGCGGGGGCTGGCGTCTGTGTGGCTCGTTGAGGCGATGCGGCCGCTGCCGGGTTATCCGCGACGAAGCCGATGCGGTTCAGGCCGGCCTTTTGCGCGGCACCCATCACCTCGACAATGCGGCCATAGGGCACCGCCGTGTCGGCGCGCAATTGCACTTCGGTGTCGGGGTTAGCCTGCTGCGCGGTGACAAACTGTCGGGCCAGCTCGTCTGGCGACACCGGGTGGTCGTTGAGAAAAGCCTGCCCGGCAGCGTCCACCACCACCATCACGGCTTTGGGCACATCACTGGCCTTGGCGGCATCGGTTTTGGGCAGATCCAGCTTGATGGAGCTGGCCAGTAAGGGCGCGGTGATGATGAAAATCACCACCAGCACCAACATCACGTCAATCAGCGGCGTCATGTTGATGTCACTCATGGGCTGCGAGCCGGAGCTGCGGTCAAGGCGGCCAAAAGACATGTGGCTCAGCCTGGCTTCAAATTTGCGCGCTGGCGCTGCCCACCAGCTCGCGCAGGTCACGGGCAAAACCTTCCAGCTCGGCCTCGATGCGTGCCACTGATCGGCCGAGCACGTTGTAGGCCAGCACCGCCGGAATAGCCACCGCCAGCCCTGCAGCCGTCATGATCAGCGACTCACCGACCGGGCCGGAAATCTTGTCGATGGTGACCTGCCCCGCCGTGGCGATGCCGATCAGCGCGTGGTAGATGCCCCAGACCGTCCCCAGCAGACCAACGAAAGGGGCGGTCGCGCCCACCGTGGCCAGCAGCACTTGGCCATGCTGCAACTTGGTCAGCGATAGATGCAGGGCATTGCGCAACACACGGGTGAGCTGGGTTTCCAGCCCACCAGCGCCTGCCAGCGTGTTGCTTGCTTCCAGTTTTGTAGCTTCTACCATAGGCAGGACAAGGGCTTCACGGTCAAATGCCTTGATTTTCTGGGTGGCATCGTCGACATTCCCGGACTGCCAAAAAACGGCAATACAACGCTCAACATCGCGACTGGCCCGGTGCAGTAACCAAGCTTTCCACAAAATCACCACCCAACTACTGACCGACATGGCCAGCAGCAGCAGGGCGACGCCCCGCGCCAGCGCATCACCTTGCAAAAAAAACTGTGCCAGATTCATTTCAGATTGAGCACGTCGGCCATGTCAAACAGACCGGCCTTGCGCCCTTGCAGGAAGCGCACCGCACGCAGGCTACCCTGCGCGTAGCTGACCCGGCTCGATGACTTGTGAGAAATCTCAATGCGCTCGCCAGTACCGGCAAACAGCACCGTGTGGTCGCCCACGATGTCACCGCCGCGAATGGTGGCAAAACCGATGCTGGACGGGTCGCGTTCGCCAGTGACGCCTTCACGGGTGTACACCGCACAGTCTTTCAGATCACGCCCCAGGGCCTGGGCGATGACTTCACCCATCTTTAGCGCGGTGCCGGAGGGTGCATCCACCTTGTGGCGGTGGTGCGCTTCGATGATTTCGATGTCGTAGCCGGTGGACAGCGCCTGGGCGGCCATTTCCAGCAACTTCAGGGTGACGTTCACACCCACACTCATGTTGGGTGCCATGACGATGGCAATGTCTTTGGCAGCAGCGGCAATCTCGGCCTTTTGCGCATCGGAAAAACCGGTGGTGCCAATGACCAGATTGACACCCAGTTGGCGGCACACCTGCAGGTGGGCCAGCGTGCCATCGGGCCGGGTGAAATCGATCAGCGCGTCGGTGTTATTCAGGCCCCTGACCAGATCTGAAGTGATGGCAATGCCACTGCTCAAGCCAATCAACGCCGCCGGGTCCAGCCCAATGGCCGGGCTGCCGGGCACATCCAGCGCACCACTGAGTCGGCAGTCTTCAGCCTGTGAAACCGCTTCAACCAGCATGTGGCCCATGCGGCCACTGGCCCCGGCCACACAAATACGGTGGAGGATGGCGTCGCTCATGCGGACCTTTAACGGGCAGGGGTTTCGAGTGGCGGGTAGCTGGTAGGCGGCATGGCCACCGGCTGGGCCGGACTGGTCGCTGCCTGCACAGGCTTGGCGGCAGCTTTCAGACTGTCAGGGGACATTTCCAGCACCGGCACCGGGCCAGACTTGCGACCCGAGTCCAGCGAGGCAACAAACTCGGCCTCGGTGGGCAGCGGGTCTGCCTCGATACGCGCCAAGGTGTCGTCCTTGAAGAAAACCGTGACCTTGCGGGCCTGGGGCTCTACCCCTTGGCGCTTGAAGGTAAAAACATAGTCCCAACGGTCAGCATGAAACACATCGGTCAGCAGCGGTGTGCCAAGAATATTCTTGACCTGCCCGCGACTCATGCCTACTTGGAGCGCCTCAACCTGTTCGCGGGAAACAAAATTGCCCTGAACAATATCAATCTTGTAGGGCGTAATCATGTTCACCAGCCGGTTGCTGGCCCCATTCACCGAGCTGCAGGCAGACAGCGCGACCATAGCGGCACCAAGCGCCATCTGGCAGACACAACGAACGATGGAATCAGACATAGAACAAGCCGCGACGATATGATGCTTGCATTGTACTGGCAGCTTTCCAAACCCAGGCGCGCCGCCCAGCAACGCAACAGGTAACCGGAAAACATGTATGAGCAAGATTGATGAACTCAAAAGCACCGGCCTGAAAGTCACCCTGCCCCGGCTGAAAATTCTGGAGATTTTCCAGAAAGGTGCACAGCGGCATATGACGGCTGAAGACGTGTTTCGGGTGCTAATGGAAGAGCGCTCCGACGTGGGTCTGGCCACCGTTTACCGGGTTCTGGCGCAGTTTGAGCAGGCCGAAATTCTGTCACGCAGCCATTTTGAGAGCGGAAAAGCCGTGTACGAGCTCAATGAAGGCCAGCACCACGACCATCTGGTGTGCCTGGATTGCGGCCGGGTTGAAGAGTTTTTTGATGCCGAGATCGAACAGCGGCAAAACGCTGTGGCCAAGGACAAGGGCTTTGCCATTGCCGACCACGCCTTGAGCCTTTACGCCCACTGCATCCGCGACAAGTGCGAGCACCGTCGCAAACAAATTTAGTGCGAGTCTTCCATCGCTTTGCGGTGGCGCTCAACAAATTCCTTATAGGTATCCACGCCGCGAATCTGCAAAATGGTGTTGCGTACCGCTGCCTCCACCAAAACGGCAATATTGCGGCCCGCCATCACCTGAATGACCACCTTGCGCACGGGCACGTCGAGCACATCCTGGGTCAGCGGCTCGAAGGGAATACGCTCGTAGTCGCGCTCCAGGGTTTCCCGGCGCACCAGGTGCACGATCAGTTGCAAACGTTTTTTGCGCCGCACCGCGGTCTCGCCAAAAATAGTGCGAATATCGAGCAAGCCGATACCGCGCACCTCCAGCAAATTCAGCAGCAATTCAGGGCAACGCCCTTCAATGGTGTCTTGATTGATGCGGTACAGGTCGACAGCATCGTCAGCCACCAGACCATTGCCACGTGAGATCAGCTCCAGACCCAGCTCGCTTTTGCCCAGACCGGATTCACCGGTGATCATCACCCCCAGGCCCAGAATGTCCATGAACACGCCGTGCATGGTGCAGCGGTCGGCGAAATGCTTTGACAAGTAGGCACGAAGCACATCAATCACAAAGGCAGATGAGCCCGCGGTGGCAAACATCGGGATCTGGGCGCGCTCGCACATGGACAGCAGGGCATCAGGTGCCGTCTGACCGTCGGCCAGCACCAGAACCGGGGGCTCCAGCGTGACGATGCGGGCAATGCGCCGCATGCTGTCCTCGGGCGTGGCATTCGCCAGGTAAGCCACTTCGCGCTCGCCCAGAATCTGCACCCGGTACGGATGAATGTAGTTGAGATAGCCCACCAGATCAGCGCCAGAGCGCGCAGCGCGCACGGCCAGCTCATCAAAGCGTCGCTCGGAGGCGCCCAAGCCGGCCACCCACTCCCAGCGCAAATTGCCTCGAAACGCCTCAAAGAGAACGTCGGCGCTAATGACAGTGGGTTTCAAGGCGCGGGCTTAATTTAACTGCACCGACTGCCAGCTGGTGATCAGCCCATGCAGGTCGGCCACCGTAGTGCTGGTCATGAGCCTGTCCCGCAAAGGCGCATCGCTGAGCATCTCGGCAATCTCGGAAAGAATTTCCAGATGTTTTTGTGTGGCAGCTTCCGGCACCAGCAGGAAGATCATCAAACCCACAGCCTGCTCATCAGGCGCCTCAAAGCCGATGGGATGCGCCAGCTGAAACACCGCCGCCATAGGCGACTTCAGGCCCTTGATGCGTCCGTGCGGGATTGCCACCCCATGGCCCAGGCCGGTCGAGCCCAGGCGCTCACGGGAAAACAGGCTATCAGTCACCAGCGCGCGACTCAAACCATGCAGATTCTCAAACAACAGGCCGGCTTCTTCAAAGGCCCTTTTCTTGCTGGAAAGGTCCACCTGGACGAGCACATGGTTGGTAGTAAGGATAGACGCAAGTCGATTCATGATGGACCCAAATTATGCATCCTGAAAAATTGGACGCAAAAAAAGCCGCACGCACCTGCGGGCGGCTTGGCAGAGTTTAATTTACATCAGGCGCTTGGCAGCATCGTGATGGTGCGATTGCAGACGATCCTTGTGGCGCACCACCTGGCGGTCCATCTTGTCCACCAACTCATCGACTGCCGCATACAGATCCGAGTGAGCGCTTTCTGCAAACAATTCAATGCCTTTGATGTGAATATTGCATTCAGCTTTCTGTCGACGCTCCTTTTCTTTCTGGTTTTCCAGGGTGAGAAGAACTTTGACATCCACTACCTGGTCGAAATGGCGTTTGATACGGTCAAGTTTGTTGGTGACATACGACCGCAACGCTGGCGTGACTTCCAAGTGGTGACCACTGATTGTCAAATTCATAAAAAGCCTCCTATAACTTGGTTAAGAAAGTCACCAGCGACATGCCGGTAACCGGAAGATTGGATTGGATTGGATTGGATAGCTGATCAGACTATGCCCCTGAGCACAGCCGATTGCAAATTTTTCAATGCTGCACCGCAGCAATATCAGGACTTGACCTCTGAAGAGTTGTCCAAAACCGCCCTGCGGTGCCATAATCTGAGGCTTTTAATCAACAGGATTGGCCACCTTGGAAACCTACCCTAGTCGGTAGCTTTCGACCCCAAAACAAGCATCCGGGGTTGGAAGCCTACCCCTGCATCCCCTATCTTTGATGCCTTGTTTATTTTCGGAGTGAGCTCATGCTCAACATCTTCACGCTGGCCAACGGCCGCCTGTTCCAGGAAGAAATTGAATCACTGGAAGAGCTGTCGCGCTTTCAACCCATCTGGGTTGACCTCGAATCCCCGACGCCGGAAGAGAAACGCTGGATCAAACAGTACTTTGGCCTGTCCATTCCCGAAGACGCAATGGACGAGGACATTGAGGAGTCGGCACGCTTTTACAAAGAAGATAACGGCGAATTGCATATCAGAAGTGACTTTTTGGTCGCAGATGATGAAGAACCGCACACGGTACGGGTAGCCTTCATTCTCAACATGGAAAATGAATCCCTGAAAAGTCGGGGTGTCCTTTTCTCTATCCACGAGGAAGACGTACCGGTGTTCCGGCTGCTGCGGATGCGCGCCCGGCGTGCCCCCGGGCTGATTGAAGACGCCAAGGAAGTGCTGCTCAAGCTGTTTGACGCCGATGCCGAGTACTCCGCCGACACGCTGGAAGAAATTTACGACGAGTTGGAAAAAGTCAGCCAGAAAGTGTTGTCGGGTTCCCTGACCGATGCGCTGGCGGGTGAAGTGCTGAGCGCTATCGCCCGCCACGAAGACATGAGTGGGCGTATTCGCCGCAATGTCATGGACACGCGCCGTGCCGTCAGCTTCATGGTGCGCAGCAAGATGCTCAGCGGCGAGCAGTTTGAAGAGGCGCGGCAGATTTTGCGCGACATGGATTCGCTGGACTCGCACACTGCGTTTCTTTTCGACAAGATCAACTTCTTGATGGATGCCACGGTGGGTTTCATCAACATCAATCAGAACAAGATCATCAAGATCTTCTCAGTCGCCAGCGTGGCCTTGCTGCCACCGACCTTGATCGCCAGTCTGTACGGCATGAACTTCAAGTTCATGCCCGAGCTGGACTGGGCATTGGGCTACCCTTACGCACTGGCAGTTATGGTGGCCAGCGCCCTGGTGCCCATGTGGTACTTCAGAAGGCGTGGTTGGCTTAAGTAACAAATATGCCTCCAGCCCTTATGGAATAAGCACTAGCAGCTATTCTTTTGATAGCATTTTCATGAATTGCGAAACGATCGCCAAGGCGTAAGGGCTGGCCACCTGCTGCACAAACGCCGAGAAATCCATGTGCGCTTGCGCATCAGCACGGTCTGAAATGGTGCGCACTGCGGCAAACGGGATGCCGTAGTCAAAACAGACTTGCGCCACAGCCGCACCCTCCATTTCCACCGCCAGCGGCAAATGGCCGGCTGTTTGCAGATCGGTGCGCATACAGTCCACGTCGTTGGGGTCGCAGACAAACTGATCGCCGCTGGCAATCAGGCCACGGTGCACAGTCGGGGTTTCCAGCAGGCTTGTACGATGAAAATGGTCGCCAGCCCCCGCCAGACCAGCGCTGACAGCTTCAAATAAAATAGCAGACAAGGCAGCGTCGCAGTCCAGCGTGGCGCGCCCGTACAGCGGAATCTCGTAACGCGGAAACAGCGGACCGGAGTCCATATCGTGCTGAATGAAGGCGTCTGCCACCACCACGTCGCCTACCTTGACACCATCCCCGATGCCACCGGCCACCCCGGTGAACAACACACGCTCTGCACCAAATGCCTCAATCAGCGTGGCCGTGGTACTGGCTGCTGCCACTTTACCCACCCTGGAGAGCACCAGCACGACGTCGTGGCCCGCCCACTGGCCACACCAGAACGTGCGCCCGGCACGGACCCGTTTGGTGGGTTGTTGCAGTTGGTCCAGAAGTCCTTTTTGTTCATCCAGCAGGGCACTGACGATGGCGAGTGTTGGCAACGGAAATCCTTTATTTGTTGCGCAATTCGCGCCGCAGGATTTTACCCACCGGGGTTTTGGGCAACTCGGTACGGAACTCGACCGTCTTGGGGTGTTTGTAGCCGGTCATGTTTTCCTTGCAATAGGCACGCACCTGCGCTTCGGTGAGATTCGGGTCTTTTTTGACGATGACCAGCTTGACCGCCTCACCCGATTTGTCGTCAGGCACACCCACGCAGGCGCATTCCATCACACCCGGCATGTGCGACACCACGTCTTCGACCTCGTTGGGATACACATTGAAGCCGCTCACCAGAATCATGTCCTTCTTGCGATCGACGATTTTGAAGAACCCGCGTTCATCCATGACGCCGATGTCGCCGGATTTGAAGAAGCCGTCGGGCGTCATCACCTTGGCAGTCTCGTCCGGGCGCTGCCAGTAGCCAGCCATCACCTGCGGGCCTTTGATGCCGATTTCTCCCGGCTCGCCAGGCACCGAGTCGTTGCCCTCGTCGTCGAGCAATTTGAGCCATGTGCTGGGCACCGGCACGCCAATCGCGCCGGAATACTCGGTCACGTTGACCGGGTTGCAGGTGGCAATTGGCGAGGTTTCACTTAGCCCGTAGCCCTCACAAATGGCGCAACCGGTCTTTTCAAACCAGAGCTTGGCTACCGCGCTCTGCACGGCGGTACCGCCGCCGGCTGACACCATCAGGTTCTTCCAGTCGACTTTGCCGAAGTCCGGGTGATTGGCCAAGCCGTTAAACAGGGTGTTGACCGCCGGAAACACATGCACCTTGTGCTTGGCCAACTCGCCCAGCACAGCAGGAAAATCGCGCGGGTTGGGAATCAGGATCAGCTTGCCACCCAGGCGCAGCGTCAGCATCATGTTCACGGTGAAGGCGAAGATGTGGTACAGCGGCAGGGCACAGACCGAATTGATCTGCTCACCCTTGGGTATTTTGACCAGCGCGGGTTGGAAACAGGCATCTGCCTGCAACACATTAGCCACCAGGTTGCGGTGCAGCAGCACCGCCCCCTTAGAGACACCGGTGGTGCCGCCGGTGTACTGCAGTGCGGCAACATCGTCGGGTTTGATGCTGACTTTTTTCAGGCTACCGCTGCTGGCCTGGGCCATGGCGGCGTTGAAACGCACCGCCTCGGGCAGATTGAAGGCGGGTACCATTTTCTTGACGTTGCGCACCACATAGTTCACCAGCGAACCTTTGAGCAGGCCGAGCTGGTCGCCCATGGCACACAGCACCACGTGCTTGACCAGGGTAGCGGCCACACATTTCTCCAGCGTGGCGGCAAAGTTCTCCAGAATGACAATGGCCTTGGCGCCGGAGTCCTTGAGCTGGTGCTCCAACTCGCGCGGGGTGTACAGCGGGTTGACATTCACCAGCGTGAACCCGGCACGCAAGATGGCCGCCACCGCAATCGGGTACTGCAAGACGTTGGGCATCATCACCGCGACCCGGTCGCCACGGACCAGCCCGAGGCTTTGCAGATACGTGCCAAAGGTCTGACTCATCTCATCCACTTGGGCGTAGGTCAGCTCCTTGCCCATGAAGCTGTAAGCGCTCAGACTCGCATTTTTCTTGAAACTCTCCTGCATGAGCTCGACCAACGACGCGTAGCGGCTTTCGTCGATGTCTGCGGGAACACCTTCTGGATACGTCGACAGCCAGATCCGATCAGTCATGATTAAATCTCCGATTTTTATCAAGCTTGTGATTTTGACCGCCTCCAAGGCGCGCGCTGACTGTGTTTTCCCTTATTAGAGAAAAGCCCCCAAACCTAAACTGCAGGGCAGGCCGGTGTGGGGGCTTGGGGGTTGCCCGGGACGCGGGCTTGGGTCAGCGGGGTCGTGTCAGGCTCTGAGCGAGGTCAGCACCTCGTCGAGCATTTTCTTGGCATCGCCGAATAACATGCGGTTGTTTTCTTTGTAAAACAATGGGTTATCCACGCCCGCGTAGCCCGAGGCCATGCTGCGCTTCATGACGATGGAGGTTTTGGCCTTCCAGACCTCAAGCACTGGCATACCGGCAATCGGGCTGGTCGGGTCGTCCTGGGCGCTGGGGTTGACGATGTCATTGGCGCCGATGATCATGGTGACATCGGTGGCTGGGAAGTCGTCGTTGAGCTCATCCATCTCAAACACAATGTCGTAGGGCACCTTGGCCTCAGCCAGCAGCACATTCATGTGGCCTGGCATGCGCCCCGCCACCGGGTGAATGCCAAAGCGCACATTCACACCCTTGGCGCGCAGAAGCTTGGTGATCTCGAACACCGTGTGCTGGGCCTGCGCCACCGCCATGCCGTAACCCGGCACAATGATCACAGACTTGGATTCACGCAGCAACTCAGCCGTTTCCAGCGCCGTCACTGGGGTGACTTCGCCTGCAGGCTGCGCAGCACCGCCCGCACCCGGTTTGGGTGTGCCGGTGGTACCAAAACCGCCAGCAATCACGCTGATGAAGCTGCGGTTCATGGCGTTACACATGATGTAAGACAGAATCGCACCGCTGGAACCCACCAGCGCACCAACCACAATCAACAAGTCGTTGGAGAGCATAAAACCGGTGGCCGCTGCGGCCCAGCCGGAGTAGCTGTTGAGCATGGACACCACCACCGGCATGTCGGCGCCGCCAATGGCCATGACCATGTGCACGCCAAACAGCAACGCCACGATGGTCATCACGATCACCGGCAACATGCCGGACTGCACATCGTGCGCATGCATGAACGCGCCACCAAAATAGATCACCACCAGCAACCCCGCCAGATTGAGCCAATGCCGACCCGGCAGCAAGACCGGGTTGCCACTGACGCGCCCAGACAACTTGCCAAAGGCAATCACCGAGCCAGCAAAGGTGACCGCACCGATGAAGATACCAATGTAGATCTCCAACTCGTGAATGGACTTGGCAGCGCCTTCGTACCCGGCGCTGGCGGTGGGGTCGATAAAGGTGGCAAAACCCACCAGCATGGCCGCCAGACCGACCATGCTATGCATCAGCGCCACCAGCTCGGGCATTTGTGTCATCTGCACAGTGCGTGCAGCGTACAAACCAATGCCGCCACCAATCACCATGGCACCGATGATCCACGGCAAGCCAGCCCCAGTGACTTGCGGGCCAAACACGGTGGCCAGCACAGCCAGCGTCATGCCGACCATGCCGTAGAGGTTGCCGCGCAGCGCGGTAGTCTGGTTGGACAGACCACCCAGGCTCAAAATAAACAGAATGGTTGCGCCAATGTAGGCAACCGTGGCCAAACTGGAAGACATGGGTGTATCCTTCTTATTTGCGGAACATGGCCAGCATGCGCTGGGTCACAGCGAAGCCACCAAACATATTGATAGCGGTGAGCACAATGCCGGCCGCAGCCACCCAGGTGATCAGGCTGTTGGGCCGGTCCAGCGCATCGGCCAGCGGCGAAATCTGCACCAGCGCACCGATGGCAATGATGCTGGAAATGGCGTTGGTCACACTCATCAGCGGCGTGTGCAGGGCCGGTTTGACGTTCCACACCACCATATAGCCGACAAAACACGCCAGCACAAACACAGTGAAGTGCGACATGAACTCCTTGGGTGCGTTGGCACCAATCAGCCAGAACAGCACCGCAGCCACGCCGAACACGATGGCCAGCTTGCTGCCCGCCATCGGTTCGCTGGCGGCACCATGGCCGCCCTTCTTGGTTGCGGGTGCGGCGGCGGGTTTGGCCACAGCCGGTGGCGCAGCAGCCACTTTGGGCGCAGGCGCTGGCCAGGTGATGCTGCCGCCCTTGGTCACTGTGAGACCGCGGATGGCATCGTCTTCCATGTTGACGTCGATGATGCCGTCTTTGGTCTTGCACAACTCCTCAGCCAAGCGAAACAGGTTGGTGGCATACAACGTGGACGACTGCATGGCCAAACGCGAGACCAGGTCGGTGTAGCCGACGATGGTCACCCCATGCTTTACCACCGACTGACCGGGCTCGGTCAGCTCGCAGTTGCCGCCCTGCTCGGCAGCCATATCCACAATCACGCTGCCGGGCTTCATGCTCCTGACCATCTCGGCGGTGATCAGCTTGGGCGCAGGCTTGCCAGGGATCAGCGCGGTGGTGATGATGATGTCGACCTCTTTGGCCTGCTTGGCGTACATGTCGCGCTGGGCTTTTTGAAAACCCTCGCTCATCACCTTGGCGTAACCGCCACCGCCGGAGCCTTCTTCCTCGTAATCAACCTTGACAAATTCACCGCCCAGCGACACCACCTGGTCGGCGACTTCAGCGCGGGTGTCGTTGGCGCGGACGATGGCGCCCAGGCTAGCGGCGGTACCAATGGCTGCCAGACCCGCCACACCAGCCCCGGCAATGAACACCTTGGCCGGCGGCACCTTGCCCGCAGCGGTGATCTGACCACTGAAAAAGCGGCCAAACGCATTGGCAGCCTCAATGACAGCACGGTAGCCAGCGACACCCGCCTGAGAGGTCAGTGCATCCATCTTCTGCGCGCGGCTCAAGGTGCGTGGCAGCGCGTCAATGGCCAGCACGGTGGCGTTTTTGGCGGTGAGCAATTGCATCAGCTCCGGGTTTTGCGCCGGCCAGATAAAACTGATCAGTGCGCCGCCTTGGCGCAGCAGACCCACCTCGCCAGTGGTTGGTGCGCGCACCTTGAAGACGATGTCGGACGTGGCCCACAGCGCCGGTGCATCCGGCACGATGCTGGCCCCGGCGGCCTGGTAGTCTGCGTCGCTGATATTGGCGGCATCGCCCGCACCGGATTCGATGGCAACAGAAAAACCCAGCTTGATCAGCTTGGCCACCACCTCAGGCACGGTCGCGACACGTTTTTCGCCTGGAAAAACTTCGCGCGGCACGCCAATGCGCTGCGCCAGTGGCACCAGATCAGGCGCACCCGGCCCTGTAAGCTGTCCCGCCGGGGCAGCAGTTGCAATTTCAACTTGCATGAATCGTCTCCTCGAATAGTTAGACATCGCAGAGCTTGAATGCCGCTCTGAAACGACCGTGCGAGCTTACAACAGATTCATGGCTTTCGCCGTCCCTAAACTGGGGCTTGCGTGGGTGGGCTTCGTCCGGCCGGATTCACCCGGAGCCGCTCGGGCTTCCGGGATAATTGCTGCATGACTGAAAGATGGAAACCCAGCGCCACCGTGGCCGCAATCATTGAACAACAAGGCAAGTTTTTACTTGTGGAAGAACACACCCCGGAAGGTTTGCGCCTGAACAACCCTGCCGGGCATCTGGATGAGGGCGAAAGCCTGCTGCACGGGTGCGCCCGCGAGGCCCTGGAAGAAACCATGCATCTGTTCACCCCGGAGTATCTGGTGGGTGTCTATATGTCACGCTTTCAGCGCCCGGCCACCGCAGGCCAAGAAGCCCAGGACGTGACCTACCTGCGCTTTGCCTTTGGCGGCACACTGGGCGCCTTGCAGGCCGGGCGCAGCCTGGACGCTGGCATCGTGCGCACCCTCTGGCTGTCGGCCGATGAGATTCGCGCCAGTGCGCCCCTGCACCGCAGCCCGCTGGTCGGGCGCTGCATGGAAGACTATTTGCTGGGCCAGCGTTTTCCGCTGGCACTGATCCATATGGACCTCAGCGTGACCGCCTTGAGCAGTGGCCGCGTGAAGCCATGAGCAGCACCACACTGCGTCAACGGGTGGTGGTGGGTTTAAGCGGTGGCGTGGACTCTGCCGTAACCGCCTGGCTGCTCAAACAACAAGGCCATGAGGTGCTGGGCATCTTCATGAAAAACTGGAATGACGACGATGACACTGGTTACTGCTCGTCCAACGAAGACTTTGTCGACGCTGCCGCAGTGGCAGACGTGATTGGCATCGAGATCGAGCACGTCAATTTCGCCGCAGAGTACAAAGACCGGGTATTTGCCGACTTCTTGCGCGAATACAGCGCAGGCCGCACCCCCAACCCGGACATTTTGTGCAACGCCGAGATCAAGTTCAAAGCCTTTTTGGACCACGCTATGCGCCTGGGAGCCGACAAAATCGCCACGGGTCACTACGCCCGGGTGCGCTTGAACGCTCACACCCAACGCCACGAGCTACTCAAAGGGCTGGACCCGGCCAAAGACCAAAGTTATTTTTTGCACCGCCTCAACCAGGCGCAGCTGCGCAACACCTGGTTTCCGGTGGGCGAGCTGCTGAAAACCGAGGTGCGCCGCATCGCCCAGGAGATTTGCCTGCCCAACGCCAAGAAAAAAGACTCCACCGGCATCTGCTTCATTGGCGAGCGGCCATTCAGGGAATTTTTGAACCGCTACATTGCCCGCGAGCCAGGCCCCATCAAGAACGACAAGGGCCAAACCATTGGGCAGCATGTGGGACTGAGCTTCTTCACCCTGGGACAGCGCCAGGGATTGGGGGTTGGTGGCCTCAAGGCCAAAGGCGCGCAGCGCGGCGGTGGCGAGCATGCACCGTGGTTTGTAGCCCGCAAAGACCTAGACCACAACACGCTGTGGGTGGTGCAAGGGCATGACCACCCTTGGCTGCTATCGCACACGCTGCAGGCCGGTCAAATGAGCTGGGTCGCCACGAAAGGGCCGCTTCCCGGCGACCTGGCTGCCAAAACGCGTTACCGACAATTGGACGCGCCGTGTGCACTGCAAACGCTCGCACCAGACGGATTTACTTTGACCTTCCCGCAAGCCCAATGGGCGGTCACGCCAGGGCAATCTGCGGTGCTGTACGACGGCGATGTCTGCCTGGGAGGCGGCATCATTACCGCCTCAAGTGCACCTGAATTACTCTGATTTATATAGCTGTCAGCGCTTTATTTATAAGGGCTAAAGGCTGATTTTCCCTATAAGGTTATCCTATGCGAGCGAGCAGCCCTTCCATGTCTTTCAGCATGTTTTCTACGCCTTCGGACTGCAACTGGTCAGGCGTGAAGCACTGCTGCAGCTCCTGCTCCATGAAACACATGGTCATGCGCAAATAGGTGCTGTCAAGTGCCTTGCGCACCGCAGAGAACTGCTGGCTGATTTTCAGACAGCTTTCACCCTCTTCAATCATGCGCTGCACGCCGCGAATCTGCCCCTCCGCGCGGCGCAACCGGTTGATCACGTCGTTGCGCGCTGCTTCGTTGGTCAATGCCGAGGTCATGACAGGTATCCTTTAGATCGATATCGGGTGGCTGCGGATGATACTCATGCGTTCACCCGCAACACATGGGCAACTTAACGCGAGCTGCTGGCGCCCTCTTCGGGCACACCGAGCTTTTTCAGAATCATGGCCAGCGGGCAAAAGTTGGTAAAGCCAGACTGAAACAGGTTGAGGCCAACAAATGCGGTAAAGGCCAAGGCCCACTTGCTGACAAACAGCGGGCTGCCTTCAACCCCAAAAGCCAGTGACAACATGACAAACAAACCGGCAAAAACAAAAACAAATCGCTGAACTGTCATCTCGAATCTCCTTTAAAAAATTACTTGTCCAGCCTGTTGATACCCAGCAGGCCCATGATGTATTTCTCGTAAATAGGCTCCGAGGTGCCTTTCTTGAGCTTGCGCATGAAATATTTCTCGTAGGCAATTTTGGCCAAATGCACCCACTTGCCCTTCTTGAACCAGGCTACATTGCGTGGCGGAATCTGTGGCAAGGCCACGAAAGCGGCGCCGGTATCGCCCATGTCCGCCAGACAAACGGCGTTCCAGGTGCCCTTGTCGGTGGCCGGCTTGCCAGCAAGTTCATTCGCAATGTTGTGGCAGATGGCGGTCATCATGCTTTCGATCATGTAGCCTGTCTTGGGGCAACCGGTGGGCACGGGCGTGACTTCAACGGGAGGAATCGCCACACACACTCCCGCCGAGAAGATGTTTTTGTAAGCCTTGCTGCGCTGAAACTCGTCAATGATGACCATGCCCCGCGGGTTACAGAGCTTGGGCACAGCGGCCACCGCGTCCACCCCTTTGAAGGCTGGCAGCATCATCGACATCTTGAAGCTGATTTCATGGTCTTTGAGGACATTGCCCTGGTCGTCGATCTGGGTGATGAACATCTTGCCTTCTTCCACCTTGGTGGTTTTGGCGTTGGTAACCCACTTGATGTCACGGTTGCGAAACTCCGACTCCAGCATCGACTTGCTGTCACCCACACCGCCCAGACCCAGATGCCCGATGTAAGGCTCGCTGGTCACGTAGGTCATGGGCACCTTGTTGCGAATCTTGCGCCGACGCAAATCGGTGTCGAGAACCATCGCAAACTCATAGGCCGGGCCGAAACAGCTGGCACCGGGCATAGCGCCCACCACGATTGAGCCCGGGTTTTTCACAAACTGCTCATATTCGGCAAAAAACGCCTGCGCATGGTCCACATGGCAAATCGAATGGGTAAAGCCGCCACCACCCGACGCCGCCGGACCAGCACCAGGCACCTCGTCAAACGCCAGCTTGGGGCCAGTGGCGATCAGCAGGTAATCGTAGTCCAGCACTTGACCATCAACCAGCGTGAGCTTGCTGGCATCGGCGTCAATGTGCGTCACAGCCTTCGGGACAAAGGCAATTTTCTTGCGCGTCAGGTAGGGCGCGATTGGCAGTGTCACCTCTTCGCGCTTGCGCCAACCTACCCCCACCCAGGGGTTGCTGGGAACGAACTGAAAATAATCGGTGGAATTGACCACGGTGATGCGATGCTCTTCGGGAAGCATTTCACGCATTTCATAAGCCGCCGGCATGCCGCCGATGCCCGCTCCGATGATGACGATATGAGCCATGTTGTCTCCTGGTTATAACTATTTGAAGCATTGCCTGATTACACTGCCGCGTCTGCGCGCGGCTGGTTACGGCGCCAATAGAGCGCGTAATAAAGAACCGGTATCACCACCAGCGTGAGAACCGTCGAAACCAAAATGCCAAAGATCAGCGAAATGGCCAGGCCATTGAAAATCGGGTCGTCCAGAATAAAAAACGCACCAATCATGGCCGCCAAGCCGGTCAGCGTGATGGGCTGCGCGCGCACGGCGGCAGACCGCACCACCGCCTCTTTGAAGGCCAGGCCGCTGGCCACCTGCAGGTCGATGAAGTCCACCAACAAGATGGAATTGCGCACGATGATGCCGGCTAACGCAATCATGCCGATCATCGAGGTGGCGGTGAACTGCGCATTCAACAGCGCGTGGCCCGGCATCACCCCGATGAGGGTCAGCGGAATCGGCGCCATGATCACCAGCGGTGTCAGGTAGCTTTTGAACTGTGCCACCACCAGCAGGTAGATCAGGATCAAACCCACGCCATAGGCCGTGCCCATGTCCCGAAAGGTCTCGTAGGTGATCTGCCATTCGCCATCCCATTTGATGGCGTATTGCCGGTACGGATCGGACGGCTGGGTGATCCAGTATTCGCCCAACTCGCCGGTACCCGGGAGGGCAGCATCCTTGAGCTTGTCGCGGATGGCAAACAGGCCATACAGAGGCGAGTCCAGCTTGCCCGCCATGTCGCCAAACACATAACTCACCTGTTGCAGGTCTTTGGTGAACAGCGGTTTGTCGATAACGCCCTGCTCCACCTGCACCAGTTCGGACAAGGGCACCATCTTGCCGTTGGCGGCGCGCAGCGGCATCGCCAGAATCGCGTCCAGGCCCACCTGGTCTTCCAGCGGCAATTGCAGGCGTACCGGCACCGGGTATTTGGTGTGACCGTCATGCAGGTAGGCTGCGTCAGCACCTGTGAGGGCCATGGCGGCAGTTTGTGCCACGGCCGACACGGATATGCCCAGCGACTCAGCGCGTTGGCGGCGCACCCGCAGGTAGACACGCGGTGCGTTTTCTTCCAGCGAGGTGTCCACCCCGACGATATCGGGCGTGGCTTCAAAAGCGGTTGCAATGCGCGCAGCCAGGGCCTGGCGCCCGGCTTCATCCGGGCCATACACCTCGGCAACAAGAGGCGACATCACTGGCGGGCCAGGCGGCACCTCGACCACTTTGACGCGGGCATGGTGACGCTTGCCAATTTTCTCCAGCTCCGGGCGCAGGCGTTGCGCAATCACATGGCTTTTGTCGTTACGGCGGTGTTTGTCCACCAGATTGACCTGCAAATCGCCCTGTTCGGCATCGGCACGTAGGTAATACTGGCGCACCAGACCATTGAAGGTGATCGGCGAGGCCGTGCCAGCGTAGGCTTGCAGGTTCAGCACCTCAGGCTGCTGCGCCAGAAACGCACCCAACTCATGCAAGGTGGCGGCAGTTTCTTCCAGCGGGGTGCCTGCTGGCATTTCAACCACCACCTGAAACTCGCTCTTGTTGTCAAAGGGCAACATCTTCAGCACCACCAATTGCACCATGGCCAGCCCCATCGACAGCACCAACGCCACCAGAATGCCCGCCAGCAAGAGCCAGCGCTTGCGCGAGCTGTCCAGAAACGGGGTGAGCACGCGGGCAAAAAAGGCCTGCAGTTTGGCGCTTTTTCCTGACGTGGGGGGATGGCCCGCGCCATGGCCGTGAGAACGCATCAGCGTCAGCGCCAGCCATGGCGTGATGGTGAAGGCAATCGCCAGAGAGATCGCCATACCCAAGCTGGCATTGATTGGGATCGGGCTCATGTACGGCCCCATCAGGCCTCCGACAAACGCCATCGGCAACAGTGCCGCAATGACGGTGAAGGTGGCCAGAATCGTCGGGCCACCGACCTCATCCACCGCACCTGGAATGATCTGGCCCAAGGTGGCGTCCGGGTACAGCTTCTGGTGCCGGTGGATGTTTTCCACCACCACAATCGCGTCGTCTACCAGAATACCGATGGAAAAAATAAGTGCGAACAAGGACACGCGGTTCAGCGTGAAGCCCCAAGCCCAAGAGGCAAACAGCGTGGCCGCCAGCGTCAAGATCACCGCTGCGCCGACGATGACCGCCTCGCGCTTGCCCAGCGCAAAGCCCACCAGCAAAATCACCGAGCCAGTAGCAAACGCCAGCTTTTGAATCAGCTTGTTGGCTTTTTCTGCGGCCGTCTCGCCATAGTCGCGGGTCACCGTGGTTTCGATGTTGGCGGGGATCACCGTGTTTTGCAGCGCGTCAACACGCGCGCGCACCGCCTGAGAGACATCTACTGCGTTGGTGCCCGGCTTTTTGGTGACGGTCATGGTCAGCGCTGGGTAGACACCACCGGCAGCGGGCTCAGTACCGGCGTCAGCTGAATCGACGCCTGTGGCTGCGCCGGGAGTGAACCACACATAACGCTGGGGCAACTGAGCACCGGTTTCAATCTGCGCCACTTCGCGCAGGTAAATCGGTGTGCCCTTGCTGGTGCCGACGATCACCTCACCCACATCTTCTGCAGTACGCAAAAACTCACCGGTTTCAACCTGGAGCATTTGCCCGTTGACACTGGCACTGTTGATCACCGCGCCAGACGGCATGCTGACGTTAGCAGCAGCCAGAATGGACTTCAGCGACAACACGTCAACACCGCGCTCGCGCAGGCGCACCGGGTCCAGCCAGACATGCACCGCACGCGAAGGGCCGCCAATGGTCTGTACCTCGCGGGTACCGGGCACGCGCTTGATTTCGGCCTCCACCACGTGGGCAACGCGCTCCAGGTCAACCGCCGCCATGACGTCTTTGCTCCATAGTGTCACGGCCAGGACGGGCACGTCGTCAATTCCCATGGGTTTCACGATGGGGGTCAGCGTGCCCAGATCACGTGGCAACCAGTCCTGGTTGGCGTTGAGTACGTCGTACAGGCGCACCAGCGCCTCAGTGCGGGGTACGCCGACCTCGAACTGCACCGTCATCACCGCCATGCCGGGGCGCGCCACCGAAAAGGTGTGCTCAATACCGGCAATCTGGCTCAGCACCTGCTCGGCCGGGCGCGCCACCATGTTTTGCACGTCTTCGCTGCTGGCGCCGGGGAACGGGATCAGCACATTGGCCATGGTCACGTTGATCTGCGGTTCTTCCTCGCGCGGCGTGACCAGCACCGCAAACAAGCCCAACAACAGCGCGACCAGCGCCAGCAGCGGTGTCATGGCGTTGAGCTTGAAGGCGCGTGCCAGACGGCCAGAGATGCCCAATTGAGTTTCCTCTTGCATACTCATCTCACTGCGCCACAGCACCAGCCGCCTGGGGCTGCGCACCGGCCAAGCCGGCCTTGACCGGGTCCAGCGCCACCTGGTCTTTTTCCTGCAAGCCCGCCAACACCTCAAAGCCTTGCTCACCATGGTCTGCCCCCAGGCGCACCGCCTTGAGCACAAAACCGCTCGCACCAGCGACATACACCGCCGTCAGTTCGCCGCGGCGCAGCACCGCCGCTGCCGGAATCACCAGCCGCTGCTTTTCCCCAGCGGCAAAACGCACCCGAATCTGCTGGCCTGGCACCAATGTGTTAGCGGCTGTTGCGGGCAACTCCAGACGCCACTCTATGGTTTGCGACACCGGGTCAGCACCCGGCATGCGGCTGGTAAGCGTCGGGCGAATCCACATTTGGGCGCCGTCAGCCGCAGGCACTAGAACCTCAATCTCGCTCTTTGGTGTGATGGCGTTGGAGCGCGATACCGGCATTTGCACCACCGCGCGCAACGGTGTGGGCGCGTACAGCGTCAGCAAAGGCGTGCCGGGCATGGCCAGATCCCCCACCTCGGCCTGGGTTTGCAGCACCCAGCCTTCAAACGGCGCGGTAACCCGGGTGAAGCCTTGCGACAATCCCGCTTGACGGGCGCCCGCGCTGGCCTGGTCACGCGCCGCCTGGGCTGACTTGAGCTGGGCATCGGCGCTGTCCATGGCGGCTGAGCTGATGAAACCTTTGGCCAGCAAATCCCGCGTGCGCTCGAAGTTGGCCTGCGAGTTACGCAACTGGGCCCGAGCCTGGGCCACCTGGGCCTGGCTGCTTTGTACGCCGGTCTGGGTTTCGCTGTCATTGATGGTGGCCAACAGTTGGCCAGCTTTGACCCGGTCACCGGGTTTCACAGCCATCGACAGCAGTCGACCCGCCGCCTGCGCCGAAATGGTGCTTTGGTGAACCGGTTGAACCACCCCGTCCATCGCAAACCCTTGTCCTACCGCCTGCCGCTGAACAGCCGCCACAGGCACCTGAACCGATGCTTGCGCCCAAGCCGCATTCACAGACCAAGCAGCCGCCAACGCCAGCCAGGTCAGGCGACGGCGAAACAGAAGCAACGGGCGGTGAGAAAAAACGTCAGTCATGAGACTTCCTTCAACAATACTGTAGGGAGTATATTAGAAATTGATAAATCAGGCTGACAACCGTTACTGCGCCTCAAGTCGTGACAGGCCATCGTCAAAGTCGACCTTCCGGGAGTTTCATCTTTGAAGTCAAGGGTTGCAGCCGCATCCAACACTTCACCCGCCTGATGATCGACCTGTTGGGCCTTACTGTCTGGGTGCAAACTCAACCGCGCAATTTGATGACTTGGGTAAGCGCCGGGCCGATGGCCTGCATCACCACGAACCAAAAATGGTCAGAAAAAAATCTTACGCTGGGAAGCTGAAGACAAAGGCCATCCAACCGCGTGCGCCCAAGTATCGCCCCGAAAATCTCCCTCAGACAACACGCACACGCTCAGTCATCAATTGGTTTCTCAGGAATTTGCACCATGCTCGGCTAAGGCGACGCCTTTGATGGCCGGCGTGCCGGGGTGATGCGCGGTGCTTAAACCCCCACGCCAGTAGGCGCCAGAATCTGATGCATGTTGGCACTGATGGTGCTTTCGGCGAAGATGCGCGCTTGGCGATCCCCCCAAATCTATGACCTTACTTTGATTTTCCATGCCATTACCCACCTCTTCGCCCGCTGCCCAACCCACCGCCTGGTTGACCAAACTGCACCATTGGGTCGAACACCCACGCACTCAGACCTGGATCATGGTGCTGATCATCATCAATGCTGTAGTGCTGGGCATGGAGACATCACCCACGCTGATGGGGCGGTTTGGGCCCTGGCTGCTGGCCATTGACCAAGCCATCTTGGCCGTTTTTGTGGTCGAGATCGCAGCCAGGCTGCTGGTGCATCGTGGTGCCTTTTTCCGCGATGCCTGGAGCATCTTTGACATGACGGTGGTGGTGATTGCGCTGGTTCCGGCTTCTGGCCCGTTGGCCGTCTTGCGTTCACTGCGCGTACTGCGGGTGTTGCGATTGCTGAGCGTGGTGCCGTCGCTGCGCAAGGTGGTGGGCGCCTTGCTGGCCGCCGTGCCGGGGCTGTCTTCGATTGCGCTGGTGCTGGGCCTGATTTTTTACGTTTTTGCAGTCATGGCCACCAAGCTCTTTGGGCCAGAGTTTCCGCAGTGGTTTGGCACCCTGGGGCAGTCGGTTTACACGCTGTTCCAGGTGATGACGCTGGAGAGCTGGTCGATGGGTATTTCCAGGCCAGTGATGGAAGTCTTTCCTTACGCCTGGGCTTTCTTCATACCGTTCATTCTGGTGGCCACCTTCACGATGCTCAACCTGTTCATCGCGGTGATTGTCAACGCGATGCAAAGCTTCAGCAACGAAGACCAGCAAGCCACTCAGGCCGAAGTTAAGAAGGCCCGTGATCATGTTGAGGCAGACTTGCATGCCGAAATGAAAGCGCTGCGCGCAGAACTGGCCGAAATGAAGGCCATGCTCAGATCACCGTCAGCTTGAGCGGGACATGCTCACGTCGAGCGTATCGTTGACTTTGACATAGACAAATCAACTTCTCCCATCAACTGCACCTTGGTTTGCGGGCCTACACGTCGGTTTTGCCAAATCTCGTTTTCGACCTCGACGCGCATCTCCCCCGATGCGTCAGGCAAGGCAGGTGCGCGGCGGCCTCAGTCATTCGGCGCGTGATGCACGAGGGGTAGCCAACGCGGCATGTGCAGCAGAAGGTGACCAGGCAATCATGCCTGCAGTCATCCTGGCAATAGCTCTTTTATTGATAGCTGTTAGCGTATATTCCACTAGGGCTACAGGCCGATTTAGCAATCAAGCGCCGGGCTTGTAGATCGCCTATCCATGCGCTGCGTAGGGGGTGCCTGAAAAGCGCTATCCGATTGTCAGCACCCAATCACCTTGAACTCCACTCGCCGATCAAGTGCGTCGCTGGCGTCGTCGCGGCCGTTGCCGACCAGCGTTTGTCGCGAGCCGGCGCCGTTGGCGATTGTCCGTTTGGCCAGCACGGGGGACGTGCCTTCCAGACGCGACTTGACGTACTCCGCGCGCAACAGCGACAGTCGCTCGTTCAGGGGTTCGGGGCCGGTGGGGCTGGTGTGGCCGGTGATCTCCAGGCAACGGCCCGTACTCGCCGTGCGTGTAGCGATGGATTTGAGCCAGACCGGATACGGGCCGCTCAGTTTTGGATCAGGTATGAAGGCTGTCGAGCCGGGCCGGAACAGGAACTTGACGGCGAGTCGCTTGCGTTCGAGGCCAAAGTCGACAATGCGGGCAAACGCCGCTTCCGCCTGCGGCTGGCGACCCAACTTCCAGTTCGCCAGATAGATCCCGTTGTGCACGCGGAACTGGTTGCCCGCCGGCGTGGACAGCGCGCTGCTGTAGAGATCGAGCGCGTCCTTGTAACGCCCGGCATCGTAGGCGTCGATGGCTTCGGCGACTTGCGTCGCAGCGAGGATGCGGTCGAGGTACAGCGGGTTGATCGGGTCGCCGGCCTTGGTGCCCTGGCAGGTCTTGATATAACCCTCGGTTGCCGGGTCTTCGGACCACGCCGGAGCGTCGCTGAAGAAGGCCAGCGGTGTCGGATCGATGCCCTCCGGCAGAGCGAAAGCCAGCCCCTTGCTGACCAGCTTGCCGCTGCGCAGATCGGCGAGCGCCAGGCAAATGCGGAAGGCTTCGCGCGTTCCCGACGTTTGTCGCTGGGCATTGACGCCGGTGAGCGTTCCAATCAGCACTAGCGGGCTGCGGGATACGTTGGCGGCGGAAAAAGCCTGCACGTCGAACTGCGGAAACTGCTCGCGGATCATGGTCGTCAGGCGCACGCCCATTGACTTGGTGGCGACTGATTGTGCACCAGTCATGCCGTCGATCAGCGGGTCGATGACGACCGGGTATCTGGGCAGCGCCGGTGTTCCCTCGGACGGCAATTTGGCGTTGTTAAGCAGCGCTGTGGCTGCGGTCAGAACTGCCTTGTCGTACGGCTGGACTGGCGGTGGTTGCGGCGCTGGCTGGGCAGTGGCCGGGGTGGCGACGGCCGCGGGCGACGGCGATTGCTGCTGGCTGGCGCAGCCGCCAGTCAGCAGACTGGCCGACAAGGCGCCGAAGAACAACACCGAGGCGGCCATTTTTCGAATATGGAAAATCATTGTCGGCACTCCTTGTGAAGCATGGCTTGCGCGTCCTCGGAAAGCGTTTCTCCCAGCTGAACCCTGGCGAGAAGATCAGCACAGCGGGCGCTGGTTGGGCGCGTCGTGCCGGCGGGTTTGGTCGGCCGCTCCCTGATCGGGCGCGTATCGGCAGGCGGTGTTACTGTAAGCGTATCGGGCCGCGCAGTAGAGGTCTCGGGCGCGACATCTGCCGGTGGTGGAAGCCGTCCGGGAATTCGTTGCGGAGTTTCGGTCGCTTGGGGAGGGGTGACGGTGTCGTCCGTGGCTGACAGAAACAAGTAGGCGGCCATGGCCACCAGCAGCAGCGCGCCGGCCAGAACCCAGGCCATCAGGTTGCGCCTCGGCAGGGGCGGCGCCGTATCGCCTTTCAGATCGGTCGGGTCGTAAGGCCGGCCACGAAAGGCACGTGGAGCAGGAGTGGACTCCGCGCCAATGGGTTTTGGCCAATCAAGGTCGCTCGATTTTGGAGTGACCGCCGTTGCCGCCGCGCCAGGTTTTCCCAGCAGATTTTCGAGGTCGGCGATCAGCATGCGCATGCCTTCAAACTCGCGCGTGCCGTCCCAGCCCATGAGATCAGCGGCCTGTATTTCGCGAAAGCCCGCTGGTGGGCGAACGGCTTCGATCAGCACTGGAACGAGTTTATCCAGCCGGCGCCCTTCGGTGGCCTCCTCACAAACCCACTCGCTTTCGATCGAACGCGACGACCACAAAACAAGCATGCAGCGCATGTTCTCCAGCGCGTCTTCAAGCACGCTACGCCAGGTTTCACCCGCCGGGATCCGGCGATCCCACCACACCGTCCAGCCGACCGATTCCAGCATCACCGCCAGGCGTCGCGCTGTTTCTCGGTCCTTCTCGTTATAACTCAGGAAGATGTCGGTCATGCGGTTCTCGTGGCGTTTGAAAACTTCGTCATTCCGGGCTTGACCCCATATCCAGAGGTGCCCTACTGGATTCCGGGTCAAGCCCGGAATGACGTTACTCGGTATGACCTACAAGGTCTTGAGGTACTCCACCAAAGCGTCTTTTACGGATAGGCATTTCAACCGCATGAGGCCAAGTATCACACCCCAAACCGGCCTGAAAAAACGGGTTTTCCCTGAGATGACAGTCTGAATCCCCAAAAAAAGCTGCGCCCCATCATCGCAAACCACGCGCCGGGCTACCAAACAACACAGCCCTACCCCGGCGCAGTCGTCGCGACCCATTGCCAAGTGCTGCAAATTCACCAAGCAAGGCGCTGATCGTCGGGGTAGTCGGGCGGTGATTGGTTTGCCAGATCCCACTCCGGCTCAGCCTCCACACCCTCGCCCGACTCCTGCGCACCCACACCTTCCGACAGCGGTGGCCCGCGTGCGGGGGTAATGCGCGGTGCTTCTGGGTCGATTCCGATGTGCTCCAGAATCCTGTGGATACCAGTACTGAATGTGACGAACGCGATGATGCGCATCTGGCCCCCGCACATTGGGTAAATCAGCGGGAACACCTCGTAAATATGACTTGAGGCGGGCGATCAGCGCGGCCCACAGGTAATGCGATGGTGGGCGTGGTTTGGGTTTTCCGTCATTGCGTGGCCGAAGGCCGTGGCAATCCATGCCGCAAGTTCTCGGCACCAATTGGGCGATACGGTTTATCAATTCCAGTGGCGTTAGCACCGGTTCGCCAGAGTACTTGTCGGACTGCAGGGTGCGGTCCCGCATACCGAAGCTGGCTTGCGAGTTTGAAAATCGCGACACTTTAAACTTCAGACTTCCTGATCCGCACTGAATCCATTTGGCATGGTGAAAGCTTGATTGTTACTTTGTGGGAGGGCTGGCAAGCCCGAATTCGCGGCTGCCGCCGCTCCTACAGGTGCCAGTTCTATTCCTGAAAAAAGCAAACTGTGCCTATACGCATCAGGAAGTCTGAACTTGGGTGAACTGTTGGCCTATCACGATATGCTCTGCTATTAATAGCTGCTCGCGCACATTCCACGGGGGCTGCAGCCCTATTTGGCACTCAAACTGTGTAACTCGCCTCTTCAGAGGCGGCTTCCCACAACATGGACACCGGCACCGCCCCCTAGAATTGCCGTCCATGCGCCTGCTCACCCACCATCACCTTGACACCCTGCGCGCCAATACCCAGTTCGCCAAGCGCAAGCGGTAGCCCGAGACGACTTCAAAAGCCCCAATCTCAAGAAGCTCAGCCCCACGCCATACTTTGGCGCTTCAAGCTTGACCAGACGCACCG
>Ga0105048_10003559_pt1 | contig 25540 bp, 27 predicted proteins | sample MAT05_FD_78382 | JGI IMG/M metagenome (GOLD analysis project Ga0105048, IMG submission 78382) | Freshwater microbial communities from Lake Fryxell liftoff mats and glacier meltwater in Antarctica - MAT-05 | ecosystem: Environmental > Aquatic > Freshwater > Ice > Liftoff microbial mat | place... | reverse complement strand
CTGGACCATGGTGGGCGGCGGTGCCCTCACGATGCTGGGCACCCTGTTGGCCACCGCAGTGTTCGCTCGCAGTCAGAACCTGATGATCTGGCGCACCACCGCCCAGCCGGTCGAAACCGTCGAGCCCGTCGCCGACCTCCGCTAGCCCGCGCTCGCCCTGCCCTGCACTTGCCGTGCCCTGCACTTGCACGGGCGGAGTTCTGGGTCGGAATCGCCCCGGACACCGAGACGATTCGCACCCGGACACCGGACTGGGACGATTCCGACCTAGAAACGCTGGACCAGTCTCCTAGTCGGTGGCGAGGTCGAGGCCGGACAGGGTGCCGTCGGCGCGCCACTGCTCCAGTACTCGGATGAACGCCGGCGAGCCGCCGCCGTAGCTGCCGTTGCGCACGCTGCGTTCGGCCGGCCGACCCTCGTTGTTGTAGTAGCCAGGCGTACACGCTTCGAGGAACTTCACGTTGAACTGGGCCATCTCGACAATCGTCTTCACCCACGCATCCTCGGCCTCCTGTGTCGCCTCGACCAGCGTCAGCCCTTCGGTCTCGGCGCGGTTCAGGATGTAGGCGAGATGTTTCGCCTGCTCGTCGAGCATGTGCGGGAAGTTCACCGAGAAGCCGGACTGCACGACGCTGACGATGAAGCAGTTGGGGAAACCGCGCGAGTGGAAGCCCTGGAACGTGGCGGCGCCGTCGGCCCATTTCTCGGTGAGCGTGACGCCGTCGCGACCGTGCACCTCGTAGCCGGCGCGACGTGCGTAGTCGGTGCCGACCTCGAAGCCGGTCGCATAGATCAGGCAATCGACCGGGTACTCGACACCGTTCGCCCACACGCTGTGCTCGCTGATTCGTTCCACGCCCTTGCCGTCTGTGTCCACCAGCGTCACATTCGGCCGGTTGAACGTGGGCAGGTAGTCGTCGTGGAAGCAGGGGCGCTTGCAGAACTGGCGGTACCACGGCTTCAGCGACTCGGCCACGGACGGGTCGGCAATCAGTTCATCGACGCGAGCACGGATCTGTTCCATCTTGTCGAAGTCGGCCAGCTCCATCACCTTGCCGATGCCCTCCGGGCTCATGTCGCCACCTTGACCTTGGCGCAGTCGGATCAGCAGGTTGCCGATGATGTCGGTCCAGCCGTCCTTCACCAGGTCCTCGGACTCGGGGATGCCCGACACGAGGTTGTTGAAGTTGTCCATCCGTCGCTTCTGCCATCCGGGCTGCAGCTGCGCTTCCCACTCGGGGTCGGTGGACCGGTTGTCGCGGACATCGATCGACGAGGGCGTGCGCTGGAACACGAGGAGCTGCTTCGCCGCGGCACCAAGGTGCGGCACGCACTGCACCGCAGTCGCGCCGGTGCCGATGATGCCGACGACCTTGTCGCCGAGGCCGGCGAGACCACCCGTCGAATCTCCGCCGGTGTAGTCGTAGTCCCAGCGGCTGGTGTGGAACGAGTGACCTTGGAAACCTGCGACACCGGGAATGCCCGGCAGCTTCGGACGATGCAACGGCCCGTTGGCCATCACGACGAATCGCGCACGCATCTGGTCGCCCCGATTGGTACTGATGATCCAACGCCGATCGACGTCGTCCCACGTCATGTCGGTGACTTCTGTCGAAAGGCACGCGTTGTCGTAGAGGCGGAAGTGACGGGCGATGTTGCGGCTGTGCTCCAGGATCTCCGGGGCCGGCGCGTACTTCTTGCGCGGCACGTACCCGACCTCCTCCAGCAGCGGCAGGTACACGTAGCTCTCGACGTCGCACGCCGCGCCCGGGTAGCGGTTCCAGTACCAGGTGCCGCCGAAGTCGCCGCCCTTCTCGATCATCCGGATGTCTTCGATGCCGGCCTCGCGTAGCCGGGCGCCCACCAGCAAACCGCCAAACCCACCGCCGATGATCGCGACCTCCACCTCGTCGTGCAGCGCCGGCCGTTCTTGCACTTCGACGTACGGGTCTTCGAGGTAATGCGCGAACTGGCCGACCATCTCGACGTACTGCTCGTTGCCATCAGTGCGCACGCGCTTGTCACGTTCGTTCTGGTACTTCTCGCGGAGTGCGTCGGGTTCGAAATCGATGCTCATTCGCGAAGTGTGCCAGCCCGGCAATGCGCGGCGAGAGCCGAAGCGCCACGACCGGATTGCGGCGCGGGTAGGTTCGGGTCATGCCTGACGTCGTGTTCAAGGATCTCTGTATCGATGTCACAAAGGGCGGCGGGCGGCCGGAGGCTGTTGCTCGCTTCTGGGGCACCGCACTGGCGCAGCCGGTGGTGGAACACGAGGGCGGCGACTTTCACCTGGAGCCGCCGCTGGGTGGTTCCAAGGAGCGCACCATCTGGATCAATGGCGTGCCGGAAGCGGGGGCCGGAAAGAGCCGCGTACACCTCGATCTGCGCGTGGCCGGCGGCGACCCGGTACCGCTGATCGCTGCCGGCGCGCGCCTCGTTCGCGAGCCCGACGACGTTGATCGCTGGTACGTCCTCGACGACCCTGATGGTCTCGCGCTGTGCGTCTTCGGCCCGCACCCGAGGTACCCGGATGCACCGAACGGCCCGTTCGAGCTGGTCGTCGATGCTGTCGACCCACTGAGCATCGCCACCTGGTGGGCGGATCGCACGGGCGGCACCGTCCGCACTCGCCCGGGCAGCGACTTCGCATGGGTGGAAAACGCTGCTGGCTTCCCACTCATGTACTGGGTGTTCACCCCTGTCCCTGAACCCAAGACCGTCAAGAACCGTGTGCACTGGGACGTGAAACTGGCCGACGCCAGCGTCGATGACCTCGTCGACGCTGGGGCAAAACTGCTGCGGATGCGCGACGGCGACATCGACTGGTGCGTCCTGGCAGACCCTGAGGGCAACGAATTCTGCACATTCACGTGACACCCGCCACGTGAGGTGACACCTGCCACGCGCAAACTACGCCGTTGTGATGCTGCGTTCATCTTCGCGTCACCAACGGTCCGTACGCTGGAAGCGACCGCTCGAAGAGAGGACGGCCCAACCATGAGGTTCCACCGCAAAGCCACGACCCAGACTGCACTCCCGATGAATGCACTCGCCCGAACCACGTCACCAGCAAGCCCCGTCAAGACGACGCTGGTGCTGCTCGATCCCACCTCGCACGACGGCGAGAACGCCCTCGGCCTGCTTGGCGCCACCGACGAGCACATCACGTTGCTCGTGCTGCTGAGCGGCCCCGCATCACGCTCCCTGCGCGACTTCGCTCGCGCTGAGGACATCGACATGTCCACCGCCGGCTGGCGCTATCTCGAGCAGGTTGTCGAGCGCATCGAGTCCGCGCCTGAGCAGCTGCTCGCGATGACCGCCTGCGGCCCCAGTGCCGCGGTCGAACTGGCCGATGTCGCCGCCACCGAACATGTTCGGCGTGTGCTGCTGCCGTCGTCGGTCGACCGGCTGGAGCCGGGCCTGGCAGACCTCCTTGGCCGTTGCGTGCATGCTCCGGTGATCACCGCACCGGCCTTCGCTCACACTGCGTAACCACGCCTGCCGGTCACGGCTCTACGCTGCGGCGATGAGCTCAGGGTCAGCACACACCACCATCAACCGTCCAGCCAGTGAAGTGTGGGCCGCAATTGCCGACGTCACACGTATGGGCGACTGGAGCCCTGAATGCATCGCCGGCCGTTGGGTGGACGGTGCCACCGGCCCCGCTGTCGGCGCCAAGTTCGAGGGCGACAACGTCGCCAAGTTGGCCGGCCGCACGATCAAGAAGTGGACCACCACTTCGCACGTCACGGCGTGTGAGCCCGGCGTCGTCTTCGAGTTCAATGCGGAGGAATACACCACCTGGCGCTACGAGTTCGTGGTGGCGGGCGAGAACAGCACGACCGTGACCGAATCGTTCGACTACACGGCCAAAGGCTTCATGGGCTTCGTCTACGACCGGGTGCTGGTTCGTCCGAAGGCGATGACCAAGGGCATGAACGACACCCTCGCGCGCGTGAAGAGCACACTGGAGCAAGGGTGAGTCGCCCGCTCAAGTTCGGCTGGCTCTCGCCGGTCATCGGCAACCGCTGGAGCGACTACCAACCGATTGCCGCGTGGCAGGACCAGCACATCTTGCCCACCGCGCTCCCTCACTTCGATTCGCTGTGGATTGCCGATCACTTCTACGGATTCGATGCGAAGACCGACCCGTTCCTGGAGGCGTGGACGACGCTGACATGGCTCGCCGCGCGCCACCCGAGCGTGGATCTGTGCCATCACGTACTCGGTCAGGGCTACCGGCCGCCCGCACTGACGGCGAAGATGGCTGCCACGCTGCAGACACTCTCCGGCGGTCGGTTCATCCTCGGCATCGGCGCCGGCTGGCGCGAGGACGAGTACGCGGCCTACGGCTACGACTTCCCCGAACCATCCGTCCGCTTCGCGCAGCTGGAGGAAGTGATCACCATCTGCCGGCTGATGTGGACACAGGACGAGCCCTCGTTCGAGGGTATTCACTTCCGTATCGACGGCGCATCGGCCCCGCCCCTGCCGAACCCTGTGCCGCGAGTGTGCATCGGGGCTGCCGGCGAGCAGATCGGGCTGCCGATGGTGGGGCGCCTGGCCGACCTGTGGAACGGATTCCACCGCACAGACGAGGCGTGGACCCGCAAGTTGGGCATCGTGCACGCTGCGGCCGAGAAGGCCGGCCGAGACCCACACGCGATCGAGATCACCACCACCGTGGAACGGCCACTTCCCGAGACCGATGAGGACAGCGATCGGCTCGTCGAGCAACTCGGCCACCTCGCCGATGTCGGGGTGCAGCACTTCGTGATGGACTTCGGCAACCCGCAGGCGTTGGAGCCGATCGACCGTTTCGCCGAGCAGGTCATCGCCGTCCTACGCGCTGGCTGACCCGGCGACCACGATCACGATCACGACCGATCACGATCGATGACGTCGGAGCGCGGACCCGGGATACGAGAACGGGTATGGTCGTTCTGCTTCGAGACGGACCCAGACCCAACGACAGACCCAACGACAGACCCTACGACAGACCCAACGACAGACCCAACGACAGGACGACACCGTGACCATCACCTTCCGCGCCGCAGAGATTCCCGCTTCAGAGTTGGCCGAGAAGCCGCTCGGCCAGCCGTCGGCGGAGCCGCTCACCGGCGACATCACCACCCGCGCAAAGGTCTTTCTGGACATCGAGAAGATCACCTCCGGCACGTGGGAGTGCGAGCCGGGCGCGTCGCGTTGGGAGTTCACCACTCGTGGGGAAGTCATCTACGTGCTCAGCGGCAGCATGACCGTGCAGCGCGACGGCGAAGAGGCCACCCTGCTCACCGCCGGCAGCAGCGCAATCTTCGAGATCGGCTGGCAGGGAACGTGGACCGTGCACGAAACCCTGCGCAAGGTCTTCGTCGTCTACCGCCCGTAGCCGCTGCAGGTTCGCCTGGGGCGCGCTCAGAAGATACTCATCTCGATTGCACGCCGCGGGTGCACCAAATGAGCAACCGTTACTCATGTCTTCTTCGGCTGATCGAACGACACTCATCTCCACGGAGCGGCACGAGCCGCCCACAGGGAGAGGAACCCACCATGAAGGCATCAAAGAAGGCAATGAGCTGGATGCTCGTCGCAACCGTGTTCGTCAGCACCGCAGCCGCGTGCGGCGACGACGACAGCTCGACAGCGAAGACGACCATCGCCGCTGACGCTGGCGACACCGCCGATACGACCGCAGCTGCCGGCGATGCCGGTGCCAGCACCAACCCCGACGTCGCTGCATTCTGCAAGTCGGCCGACGAGCTGGGCGTCGAGTTCAAGAAGGTCATGGCCGATCCGGCCAGCGGCGATGTGACTGCCCTCAGCGCCAAGGCCACCGAGCTGAGCACCCAGGCTGCGACGCTGTCGTCGGCGTCGCCCGCCGATGCAACCGCGATCTCGGACTGCTTGACGAAGATGAGCACCGCCATGACCGGCGGCTGATCACTCGCCAGACGATCAGCAATCAACGACAGCGGCGGCCGCCCTTTGGGTGGTCGCCGCTCGTTGCTTTTCGTAGACGCGAAGGTGTCCGGCCACCATGCTCTCTGCGGAGAAGTGATCGGCCACCCGTTGCCGGCAGGCTGCCCGGTCGATGCGGTGAACCGTGCGTAGCGCAGCGGCCAGGTCGTCGTCGTCGTCGCTCAGAAAGCCGGTCACACCGTCGACCACGATCTCCGGTGCGGCACCCTGCGGGCACCCCACAACGGGCGTGCCACAGGCCAGCGCCTCGACCATGGCCATACCGAACGGTTCCGGCCAGCCGATCGGGTTGAGCAGCGCAATGGCTTCGCCGAGCAGTTCCCGCTTGTCGGTCGCGCCCAATTCCCCGAGGTAGATCACGTCGTCGCCGAGGTACGGCCGCACGAACTCGTCGAAATACTCGCGCTCACGCTCTTCGCGCATCTTGGCGGCAATGCGCAGCGGGACGCCAGCGGCGCGAGCAATCGCAATGGCACGATGAATGCCCTTCTCCGGTGTCATGCGCGACAGCACCGCTGCGTAACCACCACTGCCGGTGCCGATGGGGAACTCCGCAAGATCGACCCCATGGTGCACCACGCCGACCATCGGCAGGCTGGTCGACGCAGCATGCGAATGGGAGATGGCAATGAGGCCGACGTGCGGGGTCGCTGCGCCAAAGATGGCTGCCATCGTGCGGGTGAACGGCATGTGGTTGGTCGCGACGACGGGCAGGTCAGGGAAGCGGGCCGCGTACACCGGCCCGGCGAGGGTGTGATCGTGAACCACATCACAGTCCTGGACCAGCTCGTAGGCGCCGATTGCGTGCTCGAGCTCGATGGATGCGCGACCCATCCGAACCGTGTCGGCGGCAGGAACCACTGAAGCTCGCAGAACCGGACAGGTGGAATCGGGATGGCAGACGAGCAGCACTTCGTGTCCGGCGGCCAGCAGACCGCGAGCCAGTGTGTCGACAACCGTCTCCGTACCGCCATACGCGGTTGCGGGAATCGGGAGCCATGTCGGCGCAATCAATCCGATCCTCATCAGCGTGGGCTCCTGTGTGCGACGGTCAGCCGCGACAGCAGCGGCAGGCTCCACATCGAGAACCGGTGGTGCTCTCGGGGCACCGCGTCCAGCCGTTCGAGGAAGTGCTGCGCCCAGCGATGCACGTCGTGATGCCGAACGTTGTCGCGCATCGCAGCCATTCGAGACCTCCGCTCGTCGACAGGCAGGGAGAGCGCGGTCAGCAGCGCTGACTTGATCGCCTCGATGTCGTAGGGGTTGATGATGAGCGCCTCCGGCAATTCCTGAGCGGCGCCGGCGAACTCGCTGAGCACGACGACGCCTTCGCCATCACCACGGGCGGCGACGAACTCCTTGGCGACAAGGTTCATCCCGTCGGCGAGTGAGGTGACGACCAGTGCGTCCGCAGCTCGGTACCACGCAGCCAACCCGGTGTCGTCGAACGACGACTCGATGTAGCGCACAGGACCACTTCCGTTTCCACGGCGATGTCGCGTATTGATCCGCTCGACGATTGCTTCCACTTCCTCGCGCTCGTCCTGATAGGCGGGCACATCCGACCGACTGGGCACCGCCACCTGCACGAATGCACACCGCTCGGCGTCGATGCGACCCTCGTCCAGCAACTCCTCGAAGGCTTGCAAGCGTTGGGTGATGCCCTTCGTGTAGTCGAGACGGTCGATACCGAGGAAGACCGACGCAACATCCATCTCGGTGCGCAGCGTTGCCGCGGCGTCGGAGGCGTCGTTTCCCAGCGCTTCCCACCGATTGAAGTCGACGGAGATGGGGAACACGTCCACTTCGACCGTCCGCGCGCCGACGCGTAAACGCTGGCCGTCGGCAGGTACTGCCAATAATCGCTCGACGGTACCGATGAAGTTGGCTGCGTCCTCGGCTACCTGAAAGCCGATGAGGTCCGAGCCGAGCATGCCCGCCAACACTTCCTGTCGCCACGGCAGCATCGAGAACAACTGCGCATGCGGAAACGGAATATGGAGGAAGAGTCCGATACGCACATCCGGCCGACGAATGCGCAGCAGCTTGGGCACGAGCAGCAGGTGATAGTCGTGCACCCAGACGGTGGCGTTCGGTGGTGCTGTTCGGGCGATCGTGTTGGCAAACCGCTCGTTGACATTGCGATACGTGCGCCACCACGCCCGATTCATCTCTTCGCGCCGCAGACGACCGTGAAAGAGCGGCCAGAGCACCGAATTGGAGAAGCCTTGGTAGTAGCGGGCCTCTTCGCCGGGCGAGAGTGGAATCGGGTGCAGTCGGGTGTGGCCGATGGTCAACGGCGCCAGCCGGCCGGCGGCCGGGCCGGCCCAACCGATCCAGGTGGAGCCTTCCGTTGCGACCGTCGACAACGCAGAAGCCAGGCCGCCGGGGCTGGCGGTGACTTCGCCAGTGGCGGAAATCTCGACCGGAAGTCGGTTTGCGGCGACAACCAGTGCGCTCATTCTCGGCCAATCTGCAGGTCACTGATCACGACGGTGTCGTACCCGAATGTGCGCGTTGCAAGACATACTCGGCCCAGCCAGATAGGACAGCAGTATGGAACAGATGGTGATTGCGCTCGATGTGGACGGCACGCTGTTCGACGGCGTGACAGTGGCGCCAGCGGCGCTCGATGCTGTTCGTCAGGCGCACGCCGACGGGCACACGATCATCATCGTCACCGGCCGCCGTTGGGAGAGCCTGCAGTCGGTGGTGCCCGCAATTGTCGAGCTGTGCGACCGCATCGTCTGCGAAGAGGGCGGTGTGATGGCGAACGTTGCCAACGGCGAGATCACCCTGCTTGCGGAGGCGGTCGAGCCTGCCCTCATCGATGCCCTACTTGCAGCCGGCGTGCCGGACCTCGATGTCGGTCATGTGGTGGTCGGCGCTCCGGTCTCGTGGCTCGCGGTGGTGCAATCTGCTCGCGACTCGGTGGGCAGCCAACGCCATCTCGTCGTCAACAAGGGTTCGGTCGCGCTTGCGCCGACGGGTTGCGACAAGGGCACCGGGCTACGCGCCGCCCTCGCCGCCCTCGGTGTGCAGGAGCGACGAATCATCGCAATCGGCGACGCCGCCAACGATCTGCCGATGTTCGCGATCGCAGAGATCGCTGTCGGCGTGGCCAACGCCGACGATGTCGTGCGCGCTGCAGGCATCCCATTGACGTCCGGCGCTGCCGGGTTGGGTGTCGCTGAAGCGCTCCGCGCGCACCTCCCGCGGTCGGCTTAGGAAAGTCGGCCTTCGGCCCAGGCGCTGATCGTCGGCAGTCCGTCGTCGACTCGAATGTCGAAGCGGCGATCCAATCGCCGCACGCCGGTGAAGAACAGGTCGTCGATGGCATTCGGTATCGGATCGAGGGTCAGGCCGGCAACCGGGTCAGGCTCGATGCCCAGCATCGTGCGCAGCAGCAAGAACGGCGTGGCCGCGGCCCATGCCTGCGGCGAGCAAGAAGTGGGGAACGGAACGGGCGTGCCGACGTCGGCCTCGTCGAGTCCGCTGAAGAGCTCGGGAAGACGGCCGTCCCACGCATCGGAGGCGGCAATGAGACCCCGCGCGACGGTCAGCGCGTCGGCGTCGAAGCCGTAGGCCCGCAACCCGGCTGCGCACAGCGCTCCGTCGTGCGGCCACACCGTGCCGCAGTGGTAACTCATCGGGTCGTACGCAATTTCGTCGCTGGCGAGAGTTCGGATACCCCAACCGCTCCACATCGCCGGCGACATCAGGTGCTTCGCCACGTCGGCGGCGTGCTCGTCCGAGACAATGCCGCTCCACAGGCAGTGGCCCATGTTGGAGGCCAACGAATCGACCGGCTCCTTGTTGGGGCCCAGCGCGATCGCGAACCAGCCGTGCTCGGTCAGCCAGAAGTCGCGGTTGAAACGCTCTTTCAGGCCATCAGCCATCTTCGTGTACTCGGTCTCCTCATCGGCTCGACCCAATCGCGCCGCGATTGCCGCCCGCGCCCGGTATGCGGCGTACGCATAACCCTGCACCTCACACAACGCGAGCGGCGCTTTGGCAATACGACCATCGTGGTAACGAATGCCGTCGCCCGAGTCCTTCCATCCTTGGTTCACCAGGCCGTGCTCGGAAGTGGTCTGGTACTCCAAGTAGCCGTCGCCGTCACTGTCGCCGTAGTCGCGCATCCATGCAAGCGCACGGTCAGCGTGTGGCAACAATTCCAGCAGCACTTCCTCGGACAGACCCCAGCGCGACAACTCGCCCAACAGAACGACGAACAGCGGCGTCGCATCGACCGAGCCGTAGTAGGTACTGCCCCCGGAGAGGTTCGGCGCGTCGACGCCGAGATAGCGGGTCTCGTGCATGATGCGGCCCGGCTCCTCCTCGGTGCCATTGTCGACCGCGTTGCCTTGCAGCTCGGCCAGCTCTTGCAAGACGCCCAGCGCGAGCGACGGGTCGATGGGCAGCGCCATGTAAGAACTGATCAGTGCGTCGCGCCCGAAGAGCGTCATGTACCAGGGGGCCCCAGCTGCAATGACCGGACGATGACGGCCCGTGGGATCGTGCAGCCGCAACGCGCCGATGTCCGCGATGGACCGATCGTAGGCGGCACCCAGTTTGCGATCGAGGGTGCGCAGCTTGGGCACCGAAGCCAGCCAGTGGCGGCTGCGCGCAGCTGCGTTCGAGAGGCTGGGGTGATGGTCGCCGCGCTCTATCCAGCATCCACCGAGGGCGACCGTGAGGTCGAATTTCACCTTGCTCACCCCATGGCGGTCGAGATGAACCGTCCACCTGAAACCGCGTGGCGAAATCTCCGCGTCCACACCATCGATGGTCAGTCTCGTCGCGCGATGTACATCGCCCATCCGCCAACCGAAAAGCAGGCTGTGATGTTCGACTTCCAGCGAATGCTCGCCGTGCACGCCAGCGCGGCCCTCCTTCACCGAGAACACATCGGCGAAGTCCGCGGCGACCACCATTTCGATGACCGCGGAGACGGGTTCAGCGCCGGTGTTACGAACCTCGATGTGTTCTTGCCATACCGTCCCGAGGGTACGGCGACGAACAACCAGCAGGCGCGGTTCGGATGGCGAGGCAGGCTGCGAGCGCCCGACGAAGGTGGCACTGCTTGCATCGGAGAGCGTTACGGCCAGCGATTCGACAGGCGACCCGCTGACCAGCAGGCGCGCCAAGCTGAGCACACGCATGTCGGCGAAGAACACCCCGTGAGTTGGGTTGCTGCTGAAGTCGCCTGACCGCCCGCTCAAGCAGAAGGTTTGCCCGTCGACCAGCGTGACCATGCTGGCGGGGTCGCCGAGGCTCGTCGGTTCCGACGCCAGTACCCAGGGGCTGGGTTGCACGGTGCTGGGGCTCATGGACGGCCCTCGCTCTCTTGTTCGCCGACGTTCGAGTCCGCCTAGTGTCGACGACCATCGTAGGCAGCTGAGGGCGCGTTCGGTGGGCGCCGTCAACCGTTGGCGGTCGGCCCGGCCGCAGCGAAGGAGACATCAGCGGTAGCGACGACGTCGGCAACTCGTCCGGGGCCGCCCTGCCATGTCCAGTACATGTTGGTGTGAGCAATGACCTTGTCGACCGGCGGCATGCCGTACTCCGAGAAGTCTTCGGTGGAGTGCTGCACCCAGATGACCGGCACCCGCTCGGAGCGCGCCTTGTCGACGAGCGTGTTGATGTTGGCGATGACCTCATCGCGCAAATGAGCGTCGGCCACCACACCGTTCTGCACGTCGATCACCACGAGGGCTGTATTGGGCCGGTCGCTCAAGCTGGTCATAGCGAAATCCTGCCCCGTCCCAGCCGCCGCGGCAAACCAAATTCGAGGGTTCCCATCGCTGCGCTTCAGCTGAGGAAAAGGCGGTATACCGGGTTCGCAGTCTCTTCCGTGTATGGATAGGCCAATGTCTCCAGGAAGTCGTGGAGGGCCACGTCGTCGTCGGCCGGCACCTGTAGGCCGACGAGCACCCTTCCGTCGTCAGCCCCCTGGTTGCGGTAGTGGAACAGGCTGATGTTCCAGTCGGGGTGCATGGTCGACAGGAACCGCATCAGTGCGCCAGGCCGTTCGGGAAACACGAAACGAAAGAGGCGCTCGTCGTTGGCCAGCTCGCTGCGCCCGCCGACCATGTGGCGGACATGCTCCTTGGCAAGGTCGTTGTGGGTGAGGTCGATGGTCGCGAAGCCGTGCGTCTCGAACTCTGCTGCGATGGCGCCGGACTCGTCGCGATCTGCCGCGGAGATGCCGACGAAGACGTGAGCGTCGGAGCGGTCGGAGATGCGGTAGTTGAACTCGGTGACCGACCGTGCACCGACCAGTTCGGAGAACCGTCGGAAGCTCCCCAACTCCTCGGGAATGGTCACCGCGAAGAGTGCCTCGCGCTCCTCGGAGCGCTCGGCAACGAACCGCAGGCGGTCGAAGTTCATATTGGCGCCACAGGTGATCGCGATCAACGAACGACCGGTCCAGCCGTGGTCTTCGGCGTACTGCTTGAGGCCTGCGAGGCCGAGCGCCCCCGCCGGTTCGAGGATGCTGCGAGTGTCCTGGAAGACGTCCTTGATCGCAGCGCACACCGCATCGGTGTCGACCACGACGAAGTCGTCAACATGTTCGCTGACGAGGCGGAACGTCTCTTCACCGACCAGCTTGACCGCAGTGCCATCGCAGAAAAGTCCCACGTCGTCGAGCTGTACCCGATGACCGGCGACGAGTGATTGCATCATTGCGTCGGAGTCGTCGATCTGCACGCCGATCACCTCGATGTCCGGACGAACGGCCTTGATGTACGCGGCAATGCCAGAGATCAGGCCGCCACCACCAACGGCGACGAACACGGCATCGATGTCGTCGGGGCGCTGCCGCAGGATCTCCATCGCGATCGTTCCCTGGCCGGCGATCACATCCGGGTCGTCGAACGGGTGCACGAACGTAGAGCCGTGCTCCTCCTGCAGCTGTGCTGCGTGCGTGTATGCGTCGGAGTAACTATCGCCGAACAGCACCACCTCGGCGCCGAGCGAACGCACGGCGGCGACCTTCACCTGCGGGGTCGTCACCGGCATGACGACGGTGGCCGCACAACCCAGCTTGGCCGCACTCATCGCAACGCCCTGCGCATGGTTGCCGGCCGATGCGCAGATGACGCCACGGGCGCGTTGGTCGGCGGTGAGGTTGACCATCTTGTTGTACGCGCCGCGCAACTTGAAGCTGAAGACCGGTTGCTCGTCCTCACGTTTGAGGAGCACCGTGTTGCCAATTCGCTGCGAGAGGCCCGGAGCGACATCGAGCGAGGTCTCGACAGCGACGTCATAGACCCGAGCCGTGAGGATCTTTTGCAGGTAGTCGCCGAGCGTGAGGGCGGCATGATCGGGCTGATCGAAAGGCACACCGCAGCCTAAGGTCGGCACACAAACCCCCGGACGTTCACTTCCTCTCGTGCTGCAGGTACGAACCTTCCAGTCGGCCACGTAGGAACTCACCGAAGTGAACCGGCTCGAAGCAGACCTCGCCATCGACACAACTACTGAGCGGCGCGATCACCGTCGACACGTGCGGGTCGAAGAAGAACGGGCACGAGTAACGCTCCACGCCTGACACGTTGATGACTCGGTGCGGGGTGGACCGCAAGACTCCGTTGCTCCACTGGTGCAGCATGTCGCCGACGTTCATCACGAACGCTCCGGGCATGGGCGGCACATCCAACCAGTCGCCTTCGGGGCTCATCACCTGCAGCCCACCGACATTGTCCTGCGCCAGCAGCGTGATGAAGCCGAAGTCGCTGTGTGGTGCGGAGCCGTACAGGTCGTCCGCGGCGTCGGCGGGGCGCACTGGATAGTGCAACAGCCGCAGCCACGTGGTCGGAGGCTGGAAGTGGGCCGACAACTCGCCCGCAGCGCACCCGAGACCTTCCTCGATCAGCGCCACCAACCGCATACCGAGACCGACCATCGAGTCGTTGTACGCCTCGACCACGGGGCGGAACTCGGGTAACCACGCCGGCCAGAGATTCTGGCCGGCAAGGTAGTTCCCTGCCGCCACCTCGTGAGAGTCGGGAGCATCCTCGCGCATCATCATGAACGATTGGCTCTGGTTCGGCTTCGTCACCTTCGCCAGCGTCGAGTGCCGCGCGGTCGACGTGTTGATCGGGATGAACCCGCGGTGTGCACCGTTCAACTCGATGCCCAGTTTGGTCGCCTGATCTGCAGCGTGGAAGCGGCGCGACGCCGCGAACACCGCCGCGACCTGTTCCGCAGCAACGCCGTGATGGACCACGTACGCAAACCCGTACGTGGAGTACGCAGCACGAATCTGCTGCGCCGCGTCGAGTGCAGAGAGGTCGACCGTGGGGATCGTGAAGGTCGCGGTAGAGGCCATGCGACGATCATGCCACGTCGACGAAACAGGCCGCCGTTCAGCCTGCTCGGGCGGTCGTCGCGGGTGTCCACGTCATCCGCCTTCTTGGCAGTCGGGCGGTGAATTCGTTTCGCACCACACCGCTTTGGCCCTGCTGTGGCCGGCGATGATCACGGTCGCGACCGTGCCGACAGATGCAGCAACAACCAGTACCGCGAGGACGATCGAGACCCACCGCGGAAGGGATCTGGTGGCTGCGACGGCGTTGTCCGCTCGACCGGCCCGGGCCTTCGCGGCTCGGCGTTCGGCGAAGAACGGCACGAGTATGTACGCGACGAGCACGACCATGAAGATGATCGCGAAGAGCTGCGCCGTGTCGCTGGTCGCGGCGTGATCCTCCCACCCTCCGGCGGCGCCGATGCCCTCTTTGCTGACGATGCGCTGCTCGAGGCTCTCACCTGCATCGGCTGTGAATCTCGCGCTGATCGTGCCGGCCGATCGAGAAGCGGGCGATGTGTGCTGCCCCTGTGGAGACTCAGTAGGGGCCAACGACCCCAGTACTCGGGCTGGGCTCCCACGCGTGCAGACGGCGCAGCAGACTGCGCTTCTTGTCGTGGTGACCGCCCATGCGCGTCAGGATCGAATCAAGCATGCTGACGGCGTCGGTGATGAACGGACCCTTGTTCAACATGACGCATTCAGCACGCGCCGACATCGCAGCGTCGGTGATCTCGGCGCGAGACGGATGCCCGGTGCGAGCAAGCGTGTCGAGCACCTGTGTGGCCCAGATCACGGGCACGTGCGCCGCTTCGCACACCCACATGATCTCCTCCTGCACCTCGGAAAGACGCTCGAAGCCGATCTCCACGGCCAGATCCCCGCGCGCGATCATGACTCCGACCCGGGCGCTGCGCATTGCCTGCAACAACAACTCGGGCAGGTTTTCGAACGCCGCCGTGTTCTCGATTTTCAACACGATGCCGAGATCCACCGCGTCGAGTCGACGAAGCTCGTGCTGCAACTGGGCGACGTCGTCGGGTCGGCGAACGAACGAGAGACTGACCATGTCCGCGCACCCCGCGACGAATGCGAGATCCTTCAAGTCCTTCGGAGTCAATGCCTCCAGCCCAAGATCGGTGTCTGGAAGGTTGATCCCCTTTCCGGCCCGGAGATTCACACCTCCAGGACGGACGTCGGTCACCGTGATTGCGATCTCATCGTTCGTGACGGACTCGATGACGCCCCCGATCTTGCCATCGTCGAGCATCACTCGATCTCCCGATCGCGCCCGCTGAAACACCTCGGTCAGGCTGCACCCGATGAAGTGAGCGGTGCCTGCACGCGTGGCGGGAGCCGGCTCGAGCGATCGAGTCAAGTTGATCCGATCACCCAGTCCGACACGGTGGGCCAGCTCGATCGGGGCCAGTTCGCCCACGGCCACCGTGTCATTGTGCTGACCCCTGCACGTCAGCTCAGAACCCGTCATCACGTAGGTCGTGGCCTTCACGGCCGCAACGCACATTCCATCCGCGACTTCGACAACCGTCCAGGTTCGGCGCGCACCTCGAGTGTCGCGCACTCGGATCAGATCACCGACGCGCCGGCGGCGCACCCATTCGGCATCGGTGACAGGAACATCGATGATCGACTCATCGTCGGCCCCCGCCACCGACAGGTTCTGGTCGGGTGCTCCCCTCAAACGCACCCGAGCCGTCGCCATGACTCGACCTCGTTCGTCTCGTAGCGGTCTCACCTTGACGACACAGGGGCCGGGTTGCAAGGGTCCGGTGCGCAGCTTCGGCCCGGCGAGGTCCATGGCTACCTTGCACGGCCCACCATCGGCGGTGATCCCAGACCGAATGAAAGCAACCATCCGTCCCCACGCAGCGCTGTCGTCATGTGCGCAGTTGACCCGCGCGACGTCCATCCCTCGAACAATCAAAGCATCGACGAGGTGCCGATCGTCCGCAGCCTCGCTGGGCATCGTCACCATGATGCGCGACTGACGGCGCCCCGGGGGCGACCCCAGGAGGATGTTCGCATTTCGAGTGAGCAGGCCGCGGCCCTCCGCCGGGCCGATAGGGGCATTCGGCTGTGGTGGAACCTGCCCCACCAGCTCTGCGAGAACAGCGAGCACTCCGTCGATCGTGGCGAGCACATGCGATTCGGACCGGCCCAGCGACGACAGGCCGAGCGACGACAACCTGGTCTGAAGGGCACGCACATCGTGACGGCGCAGCTCCCTGTAGTGGACAAGGTTTTCAGCCGAGCGTCTGTGCATCGGATGCACCGCCGCAATGTCCGCGGCGCACGCTTCCTCCGCCGCCACCATGCAGTCGCGCACGGCGGTCAGCTCGACAGCAACGCTCTTCAGCTCACCTACGTCGATCACGCCGCGGACCCTACGGGCACATCATGAACACGACATGAACGGCATTCCAGAGGGAACAACTGCAACGAACGACCCCTGAACCCATGTCCGCCGGTCTCCCCACATCCGACTCTCGTGTTTCGCTCGAGCAAACGACGGGTAGTGCTGCTGCGGTGGCCGTCGCCGCCGCATGTTCCGTCAATGGGACGGACATGCTCCCGAAGGAGTCAGCCATGTCGTCAGACGAGTCAGTCACACAGGATCTCATCAAGACGTTGGAGAACGGCCGCGAGGGATTCGAACGAGCCGCAGAAAGGCTGTCGAACTCGAATGAACCAGCCTTGTCCGCGGAGTTCGCCAAGTTCAGCGCACAGCGCGGTCAGTTCGCCTCCGAGCTGACGCAGCTAGCCGCTGCCTACGGCGACCAGCTCGACAAGCGAACCACCGTGCCAGGCGCTGTGCATCGTGGCTGGATGGCCGTGAAGGACATGCTCGCAGGTTCCGACCCGGACGGCGTGCTGGATGCGGCCGCGCAGGGCGAAGACCATGCTGTCGAAGAATACGAGTCCGCCTTGGAGGCAGACATCTCGGACGGTCTGCGGACCGTCATCACTCGCCAGTATGCCGAGGTGAAATCTGCCCGAGATCGCGTCATCAGCGCCTGCGACAGCGCGCACGCCAAGAACGCCTGACCAATCCCGAGACAGCCGCTGGGCACGCAGCGCAGCAGCTAGCGGACTGCCCCGGCAACACGCCGGGGCGGCTTCGCGTTCCACCCTCATGCGTTCTCGCTGCGAGCCTCCGTCTAGTCTCTCAGAGTGATCAAGCCACCGACTCCGAGAGCGCTGATCCTGGCCGCCGTCAGTGGCTTTCAATACTCCGACATGACCGGCGTGTTGATCGGTGAGGAGCACCTGGTCTACGGGGCGAACGACCGGGCACTGCACATGTTGCACCTGAACGAAATTCCCGCCGAAGGCGTCAGCTGGGTGGCGCTCACCCCGCCCGAGTACCAGGGCAGCGACGATCGCGCGATTGTCGATGCGATCAAGTACGGCGTGAGTGGCTGGTTCCGCAAGGAGTTCTTGGTCGGTGCTGGTGACCGCATCGCCATCGACCTGGTGGCAATTGCCACCGCTAGTGATCCTTTCCGGTGGATCGCTTTCATGCGCCTGGCCGGGTCATCGCCACTCCAGGTACAGCATGCGTCCAGCTTTTCGAGCAGCGAACGCTCCTCCAGTCACGACGACGCAACCTTTCGGCTCGCTCGTCGCCTCGCCGGCGCAGTCACACTTCGCGACGTGGTCGTGGCGGTCGACCGATTGGCGGCGGGCTCTCTCGGTTGCGAGTACGTCAACTTTGCGCTCGCTTCCGAGAACCAAACACTGCGCATCCATCACGTTCCGAGTGCAAACCCGCTGATCGCCGAACGATGGGATGAGATCCCGCTCGATCGCTCGACGCTGCTCGGTGAGTGCCTACTGAACGACATCGCAGCGGTGCTGACCATCGACGAGTTCGAGGAGCGGTACCCGGCGCTGGGAAGCGACGGCCGCGCCATGGGTTTCAGCCACCTCGGCGCCGCAGCCATGCACACGGAGGACGGCCGCGTGGTAGGAGTCGTCGGGCTGGGGTGGCGCGACGAGCAACTCAACGCTGACCTCGATCGGATTCGCGGGGTCGGCGATCTCATTGGCAATGCCACCGACCTCGCCCTGAATACGGACCTGGCGAGATCAATGGCGTCGGCGTTCCAAGAGATGCTCCTGCCAACCAAACTCGATCCGGTCGTCGGAGGCGACGTCCACGTACGGTATCAAGCCGTCGATCGGGCAGTGGGTGGCGACTTCTATGACGTTGTCACCGGTGCGGACTCCAGCTCCTGGCTGGTGATCGGTGACGTTGTCGGTCACGGCCTGGCAGCCTCGCGCACGATGGCCAAAGTTCGGTTTTTCCTGCGATCCTGCGTGCGCAGCCACATCGACCCATCAGAGGTCCTCGCGCTCGTGCACGAACTCCTCGAAGCCGAAGGTTTGCAGGAGTTGGTCACGTGCCTGATCGCGCGGTGGGATCCGAAGGTCAGCGAACTGACCTTTGCAACGGCCGGCCATCTTCCGCCCATCGTGTGTTCAGACATCTCAACCGTGCTGGAGATTCCGGTCAACCCTCTACTGGGTCTGCCGGGCGCCCGTTTCGACGCAGGCAACCTCGTGGTGGCCATCAGCCGACCCGTTCGCCTCCTGTTGTACACAGATGGGCTGATCGAGCGTCGTCATGAGGCAATCGACACTTCGATCCAGGCCCTGGCGACCCAGCTGGAACATCATGATCGAGGCGGAAGCCGACCCTTGGAGGAACTCGCCGACGCCCTCATCGATGGGGCAACTTCGACGGTCGACGACGACATGGCGCTGCTGGTCGTGTCGCTGTTGCCGTTCGGCGGATCTCTGATGCCAGACTGACGCCATGCCCGATTCGATCAAGCCATTCCAGGTGATCGCGACCGGCGACGGTTGGAAGGTGACAGGCGACATCGACATCAGTTCGAGTGGTGCGCTTTCCGAGGCGTTCAGCGGTGACCGTCGGACGACCGAGGATGGCAGAGTGGTGGTTGACGTCGAGGAAGTGACATTCATCGACTCCAGTGGCCTGCAAGTGCTCATCGATCTCAGTAGCCAAGTCGCTCCCGGTGGTGTGACACTGCGATCAGCGCCGCGCAATGTTCGGCGGCTGCTCGAATTGACCGGGTTGTCCACCACGTTCCGGCTCGAGAACCCCGCCGCCGACTGAGCGTCCGCTCGCAAGTGGATGGGTCCGACCGGCCCAGGATGAGGCCCAGCCACTGGAGCGGTCAGTCGGCGGGTTCGACCGGATCAAGGTCGAAGGTCGCCCACACGGTCTTGCCGTGTTCGTGCGGCGTGGTTCCCCAGTCGTCCGCGAGTTCGTCGACGATGTGCAACCCCCGACCACCGTGCTCATCAGCCTCCGCCGCCGGGCTGGGGAGTGCCGATCCGTAATCGGTGACGCTCAACACGAACGGGTCGTCGCACCAGGCCTCCATCAAACCTCCAGAGTTCGTGTGTTGGACGACGTTGGCGACGAGTTCGCTCGCGACGAGCGTGACGTCGTCTGCAGTCGGGCCGTCGTCGGGGAAGAGCGGGAGGAGCGCATGACGCGCCGCCCTTGCCGCATCGGGGTCATTGGAGAACTCATGGCTGACATCCGGATCATGTGGGCCCTCGTGGGAAGTCATGGGTTCGCTCTTCCCATCTCGGCCCGCTTCTAACCCAACGCACACGACCTTTTTGCGCCGCACCTGTGGCCGACCTGTCGATGGCGACTGTGTCTGCGCTGTTCAGGGTCTGCGCTGTTCAGGGTCTGCGCTGTTCAGGGTCTGCGCTGTTCAGGCGACCACGCCGCACGTGACGGCGAGGCCAACCGTGGCGGCGGCGGCGACCAGCGACGTCCTCCAGGCCCATCTTTCGTGCTCACCGAGCGCGAAGGTGACCACCCCGGCGATGCAGACGCCGGTACCGAGGACCAGGGCGGCGCCCAGCGCTCCGAGGGCCGGAGCCGTGACTGCGACCACCGCTGTCGATGCGCCGAGCAGGCCCGAACCGATGAGGAGTGATGGGAGCGGGCCCAGCCGCTGTGGGAGGCCGCTCACGCCTGTCTGCTCGTCGGCATCCACGTCGGGCAGCGTGTTGATGAAGTGGGCCCCCACCCCGAGCAGCGTCGCAGCGACGGTGATCGGCGCCGGCGCCAGTGAGCGTCCGCCGGAGCCGAGGGAGACGAACGACGGCAGCGCCCCGAACGCGACCGCGTACGGGACCGGACTGAGCAGGGAGAACTTGCACCACCGGTTGTAGGAGAGCGCGGCCGCGACAGCGCCGAAGTGTGTCAGTGCGGCGTTGCGCCCCGACAGCAGCGAGAGCGGGAGGCATGCGGCGCCAGCAACGAGCGCACCAACGCCGACCGCGCGCGGCGAGATGGCACCGGCGACTATCGGTTTGTCGGACCGGCCCGCCTCGCTGTCGCGGTCCCGGTCGAGGTAGTCGTTGGAAAGGCCCACTGCAGCCTGGCCGGCAAGCACTGCGGCGCCGACTGCGAGCAATCCTGCTCGATCGCGACCCGACCGCCAGGCGAGGGCGCCCGTGAACGCAGTGACGGCAAGGGCCGGAGCAACGTGGCACGCACGGGCGAAGGCGACCGCTGATCGCACCCGAGGCGCACGGCTGTTGCGCAGGGGGCGCTTTGTTTCGGCGTTCTGCATCGAGTGTTCTGTACCCATTGCAGTCAAACGGTATCCACTCGAGCTGTCCGCGTCTCGGCCGGACGGCCAGCGGGTACAGCGAGGCAATGAAAATCGCCGTTGAAGACAGATCGATCGCGGGACCGGTAGAACCGAACGCCGTGCGAACCCGAGAACTGCGCGATGTCATCGCACGAGTGCGGTCCGAGGCCAAGGTCGACCACGTGCCGCTGCTGTCGGCCGGTGTGGCGTTCTACTCGCTCCTCGCGCTGGTGCCCGCGATCGTCGCGGTCGTGTCGATCTACGGCCTGATCGCCGATCCGGAACAGGTCCGGGCTCAGATCGTCGGCGTGTTGCGGGCTGCACCCCGTGAGGTTCGCGATCTCGTTTCGGCCCAACTGGAGTCCATCGCCGCTTCGCCCGGTGCGTCCACTCTCGTGGCGGTGATCATCGGCATCGTCGCGGCGCTGTGGACCGCATCAGCTGGAATCGGACATCTCATCGACGCGTTGAACGTCGCCTATGACGAGTCAGAGACCCGTGGCGCCGTGCGCCGCAGGGTAACGGCGTTGGTGTTCACCATCGGCGCCATCGTGTTCGTGGTCGTGGCCATCGGTGTCATCGGGTTCCTCCCTTCACTTGTCGCCACGACGCACCTCGGTGCGCCGGGGCGCTTCGCGGTCGGCGTCGTCCGGTGGGTACTGCTGTCGGCGGGGCTGCTGGTGGGCCTCGCGGTGCTGTATCGCTACGGTCCGGATCGAGACGAGCCGAAGTGGCGATGGATTTCACCTGGCGCTGCTGTGGCCGGAACCCTCTGGCTGGTCGGGTCGCTGCTGTTCTCGCTGTACACGGCCAACTTCGCGAAGTACAACGAAACGTACGGGTCGCTCGGTGCGGTGGTCGTGCTGATGCTGTGGCTGTTCCTCACGTCCCTGTCCGTCATCGTCGGCGCCGAGGTGAACGCCGAGATGGAGCGGCGGGCGGACATCGAGGAGGTCCTGTCCGATCCGGCGGCTGACACGGTGTCGACCAACCCACGCACGGCCGAGACGTATTCGTTCCGTTTCTCCGGCCTCGTCGGCGTGCTGGCCCGAGTGTTCGGCGTTCGGTCCGATCGAGCGCACGCCAGCGTCTCGAACGACGATGTTCTCACCGTGCGCTATGGCCGCTGGGTGGCGACCACTCCGCTCGCCAACGTGCGCAGTGTCGACGTCACCGGCCCGTACGCGGCGATCAAGGTTGCAGGACCGCCGCACCTGTCGTTCGCCGATGGCGGGGCCACCTTCGCCACCAATCGCGAGCGAGGCGTCTGCGTTTCCTTCCACGAGCCCGTCTCCGCAATGCTTCCGTTCGGTCTGCTTGCACACCCCAGCCTGACGTTCACCGTCGACCAGCCCGAAAGGTTCGCCGCCCGGCTGGCAATCGGCCCGTCGCTCACTCGAACTGATCAGCCAGTCATCGCGCGGCCGTCCACCTGAGTGTTGGAGCTCGGCGGCGCCGGGCGCGTTGCGGCGGCTTCGCGACAGTGCGGACGGTCGGACGCGTGGCGCCCGACCGTCCGCTCGACACACCCTCAGTCAGACGGACTCGACACGTGTCGACGTACGGACCATTCGCGGCATCAGCAGACTGACCAGCACGATGACGGCTGCGGTGATGACCGCGAGCCAGGCAAGGCCGGACTCGAGCGCAAGTGACCGATCGAACGATTCGGTCTGCACTGCACCAACGATGCCGCCGATTCCCAGCACCAGTCCGAAGAACGTCGCAGCCGACCTCGACCGTGCCGCGGCGCTGATCAGCAGGCCAAGCCCTATACCGATTTCGATGAGGCCAAGGCTTGTCGTGTGCGTGAAGCCAAGGACGTCGGCGACCGGCTGATCCATTGGGCCGTCGAAGCCGCCCCGAGTGATCGCGATCAGTCCGACGATGGTCAGGGCCACGCCGGCGATACCGACGATGACGGAGTGAAAGCAAATTGGCCGGCGGACGTGGTCGCCACCCGCTGAGACACGGAGGGCTCGGCCACCACCACTTCTCTCACGGGCACGACCGCCGGCGGTGCCACAGCAACGTATCTGCCGTCGCCGTCGACTGCGGTCTGGTCGAGGGTTGTCAAGTTGGGATCTGGTTGAATTGACATGATGTTCTCCTACAGCACATTTCTCTGATGGCGGCGTCCGCTGACAGCTCGGTAGACCAAGAGCGCAACCACAGCGCCGATGATCGAACCGAAGATGCCTGAGGCCTGAAAGGCACCGTCACCGGCGTCGTTGTGCGTGAGCAGATATCCAAGAAATCCACCGATGAACGAGCCGATGATGCCGAGCAGAATGGTGCCCGGTATCGACAGGGCATCGCGGCCGGGGACCAGAGCACGGGCGATGAACCCGGCTACCAATCCGATCACCACCAGATACAGGATGAAACCAATCATTTTCGTGCTCCTCTCGATGAGGAAGACGCCTCGTGCGCTCCCGTCGTGCAACTCAAATATCCGCGCTGGATGCTCGGCAAACATGATCTTCTTGAAGGTCGTCCCTGAATTGGACAGTGTCGGTCGTATCAACTGCCGAACGTCGGCTTGCGCGTACCGAGCGGCGACGTCGCGGGCTCGGCTGATTCGGGCTCGCAGGTGTAGCGAGGCTCGAAGACGGGTAACGCTCACCGGTGCAGCGCTCCGTCTCCAAAGTTCCGGCTTCACCCGACCCGCCTGCGATGTCGGCGGGGCTCAGCTTCGGGTCGGATCACGAGCCCGGCATTCGTCGCGCGGGGGTCAAACGCTTCCGCTACGTCAACGAGTTGACTGGCGGGCCGGCGAGCGTTGCCGACGCCGCACGGATTCAGGCGTTGGTGATTCCGCCGGCATGGACCGAGGTATGGATCGCTGCTGAGCCGTCGAGTCACCTGCAGGCGACCGGGCGCGATTCCCGCAACCGTAAGCAATACCGGTATCACGACGCCTTCACCGCAAGCCAGGCCGAGAACAAGTTTGCCGAACTCGTCGCCTTCGGGTACAGCCTCGGTGCGCTACGCCGGCGTATCGCTCGAGATCTTGGGCGCAACGACTTGGGCCACGACCGTGTCGTAGCGACTGTCATTCGGTTGATCGACATCACCAGTTTGCGGGTCGGCAACATCGAGTACGCAACAACGAACGACTCGTTCGGGCTGACAACGCTGCACAATGATCATGCCTCAGTGCGGGGCTCGACGATCCGACTGGAGTTTCGTGGCAAGTCGGCGCACGACTTCGATCTGCGCGTTGACAACGCCCGTCTCGCGAGGATAGTTCGGCACTGTCAGCACCTGCCGGGACAGCAACTGTTCGCATACCGATCGGAAGGCGGTGACATCCGGGCCGTGAGTTCCAGCGATGTCAACAGCTACCTCGGCGACCATGCCGGGCCAGGCGTCACGGCCAAGACATTCAGGACGTGGAACGCAACGGTGCGCGCCGCTGACGGCCTGGCCATGATGAGTGAACATAGCGATATTCCCACCAGTCGAGTCATCAACGATGTGATCGACTCGGTCGCCGATCATCTCGGCAACACACGCGCCGTGTGCAGAAGCAGCTACGTCCATCCAGCCGTGGTCGAAAGCTTCATACAGGGAACCCTGCTCCCAGGCTGGAATCGTCCTGTCGGCGCCAAACCAGCGGGCTTGACAGTGATCGAACGCAAAGCGCTCCGGCTCCTTCGACGAGCAACCGCCGCTTGACCGGACCAGCGAAAGTCCTCCCGCAGGGTTCAGCCGGCAACCTCGACTGTGCCCTTCACGTACGGGTGGATGCCGCAGATGTAGGTGTATGTGCCTGCGGTGTGAAGGTGAAGGTGAAGGCGAAGGTGAAGGTGAACGACTTGGCCGAGTCGATCTTGTCAGAACTGTCGAAGTTGCGGTCGCCGGACTCGATGCTGTGAGCGGCGCCGTCGGCGTTGGTCCACGTCACCGAATCGCCGATCTCGATCGAAAGGCTCGCAGGCGTGAACGAGAAGTCCTTGATCGAGATCGCCTGAGCTCCTGGACCGGCGGCGGGTGCAGTGGCGGCTCCATCCGGGGACGTCGCAACAGAGGTAGTGGTCGGTTCGGCGGCACTGTTGGACTCCTTGCGCACCCAGAGCACGCTGCCGACGGACCCCTATGGCGATGACGGTCACGGCGAGCAGGGATGCGACCTGCGGATTGATGACCGAGTGGTTCTTCCCGTCCGACGCCGGTAGGAAGCTGGCAAGGATGACGACAACGGCGACAAGCTCGACGATCAGAGCCAGGGCGGCTTGCGGAGACGGCTCGCCGCGACGAACACCGAGGCCACTCCGTTGAGGAGGAACGAGCGGCCGAGATTGGCGTTCGGGAACGAGCGGTAGCCGCCGCGGAAGTACAGCTGGAGGTGAGCCGAACCGCCGACCAAAATGGCCAACGCGGCGACGAGGCCCCGGGCAACATGCCGGCTGTGTGCGGTTTGCCGGGTGCTCACGGGTGAACATTTCCGGGCAGGTCGAGTTCAGCAGAAGAGACTGCCATCGCAGCCGTCTCCGACGCCGGCGGGAACCTCGGTTGTCGTGCGGGTCTCGTAGTTTGCGATGTCGAGTTCTGTGACGCTTCGGGCGACGGCGAG
>Ga0105048_10003558_pt1 | contig 25546 bp, 21 predicted proteins | sample MAT05_FD_78382 | JGI IMG/M metagenome (GOLD analysis project Ga0105048, IMG submission 78382) | Freshwater microbial communities from Lake Fryxell liftoff mats and glacier meltwater in Antarctica - MAT-05 | ecosystem: Environmental > Aquatic > Freshwater > Ice > Liftoff microbial mat | place... | reverse complement strand
GTCATCGATATGGACCTGGGCGTCGATGGGACCGAGGACATCATCCGATGGCATCACGCTCCGGCCGGCAGAGCGTCGGTCGATGGCCAAAACATCGTGATGCTGCGCCAGCTCGATAGCCAGCGGGTCGAGCTCCTGCGCGTTCGAGAGCGTCGCGTGCAACAGCACCAGGACCGGGCCCCGTCCCCGACGACGGACGTGGATCCGTGCCCCGTCGTCGCGCTCCACGAGCAGGTCCGTGGCGACGGTCTGCAGCAGTCGCCGGACCTCGTGGCGCACGATCTTGCCCGACGCCGTCCGTGGGATCGCGGCCACGGGCTGGATAGTCGCGGGCACCTTGTACCCCGCGAGCCGGTCACGACACAGGGTCTCGAGCGCGTCCAGGTCCGCCCCGTTCGAGCGCAGCACCACAGCGGCGACCGGCACCGCGCCCCAGATCGCGTCCGGGAAACCCACCACGGCCGCGTCGTTGACGTCCGGGTGGGACAGCAGGACCGCCTCTACCTCCACCGGGGAGACGTTCTCGCCGCCCGAGATGATGAGGTCGTCGCGTCGGTCGGACACGGTCAGACGTCCATCGGCGTCCAGGCTGCCCAGATCGCCGGTCCGGAACCAGCCGTCGCGGAGCAGGGCGTCGGTGGTGGTCTGGTCACCGTCGTAGCCGGTGAAGATGGACGGCCCAGCGACCGCGATCTCTCCGACGACCCCGCTCGGTGCGTCCCTCCCGTTATCGAGCCGGACGCGGATGCGTACGCCGGGGAGTGCCCGACCGGCGCTGCCGGGGTACGTTGGTGTCTCCGACCCGGAGAGGGCCGTGACCCCGGACGCGGCTTCGGTCATGCCGTACGTGGTCACGGTGGGCAATCCAGCCGTAACCGCTCGCTCGACGAGGGCTGCCGGGATGGGCGAGCCGCCCAGCAGCAGGGCCCGGAGTCGCGGCGCCGCGACCGGTCCGTCATCCAGCAGCCGGCGAAGTTGCGTCGGCACCAGCGAGACGAGCGTCACGCCATCCACCGCCAATGCGGTCCTGACCGCGGCCGGATCGAACCGGTCATGGATCGTGAGTCGGGCGCCCGCGACCAGCGATCGCATCACGACGCCCAGCCCAGCCACGTGCGACAGCGGCAACGTCGCCAGCCAGTGGTCATCCGTGTCCGAGTCCAGGAACGCGTTCCAGGCATGGGCACTCGCCAGCAGGTTGGCATGCGTCAGGCAGACACCGCGCGGCTCGCCGGTGGTCCCGGACGTGAACACCACGGCCGCGAGCGCAGCCGGGTCCAGCGAGCCGCCAGCCGCTGCTGTCTCCGCCGCGGCACCTGCGTCCGACCCCGGAACCAGCGGCAGGAGCGTCATCCCGGGCACGCCGGCAGCGATCTCGGCAGCCATCTCGGCGTGGTGGGCATCGTGGAGCAGACGCGTCGCACCCGATCGGGCCGCGAGCGGCACGAGCTCCGCCACCGTGAGTCGTCGATTGAGGGCCACGAGAGTCGCACCGGCGAGCCGCACGGCATGGATGGCGACCACCGCGCGTCCCGTGTCCAGGGACAGCACGGCGATCCGGGTACCGGGAGACGTCCCGAGCCGCCGCGACAGGTCGTTCGCATCGGCAAGGAGTTGTCGCCATGTCCAGCGGTGCGCCGCATCGCTCAGTGCCTGCGCGTCCGGCCACTGTTCGGTCGTGGTCACCAATGGATCGATCATGCCCCCACCCGCTGTGCGAGGCTCGACGCCGGATCCAGGGTCACGCCCAGCCCGGCGCCCGGTGGCAGCGACATCCGGCCAGCCACGATCGGGAGGCTGCCGCCGATGAGGTCCGACTCCAGCAGGCCGAGGGTGCCCAGGCCGTGCGCCCGGTCCCCCGGCAGTGTCGCGGCGACGTGCAGCGCTGCGGCGAGACCGATACCCGACTCGTACATCGTGGAGATGGTCACCGCCACGCCCGCTGCTGTCGCTGCTCGTGCAAGGCGCACGCTGGCACGCGGACCACCGACCCGCGATGGCTTGACGACGAGCACGTCGCAGGCCCCCGCGTCCAGGAGCACCACCGCGGCGGCACGGTCGGTCACGGATTCGTCGGCGGCGAGGGGCATCGGGATCGAACAGCGCACACGGGCCAGGGCCACGCTGCCCAGCGATGGAGCGATGGGCTGCTCCACGTACTCCAGGCCGATGGACGCCAGGGTCATCAGCCACTCGATGGCATCGGCCTCCGTCAGCTGTCCGTTGAGGTCCAGGCGAAGTGCGATGCCTGGACCGACAGCGTCCCGGATGGCACGCAACGACGCCCCGGTGCGGGAGCCACTGGCCGATGGCTTCAGCTTGAGGGTCAGGTAGCCCGCATCGACCAGGGCACGCGCGGCAGTTGCATCCTGGTCGGGCGTGCCGCTGACGATGAGCAGCGCGTTGACACCGACACTCCCGACACCGCCACCCAGCAGTGTCGCCACCGAGTGACCCTCGATGCGGCCCAGCACATCCAGAACCGCGGTGTCCACCGCCGCACCCAGCGGCCCCTCGATCGAACCGATATCGCTGACGCCCGTGCCGAGGAGCTCGCGACGGATCCGCACGACGCCCGCCTCGATGTCGCCGGGGAGTGTCGGCCCCGCCACCTCCCCGTGGCCCACCACGCCGTCATCCGTGGCCAGCCGCAGGATGGCGACCTCCTGCGTCGTGCGCCATGCTCCGGCGTGGCGGACCGGCTCGCGGAACCGAAGCAGCATGCGCAGCAGCGACACGTCTGCGATGCGCGTCATGTGGGCGCCACGACGCGATGGAGCGCCAGGCCGAGCGAGAACAGGGCCGCGAAGACGAGCTGGAGCCGAGCCGTGCCCTTGAGCACGGGGTTGAGTCGCCGAGGGTCGCCTGTCGCGAACACGGTGCGCACCAGCGGCACTGCCATCGGGAGGCTCAGCAGCGGCATGAGCACGGGATAGCTGACTGCGCCGACCACCAGCAGCATCACCGGCACCGCGTAGGCGACCAGCAGCATCGCGAGGTACTCGCGCTGCGCGAAACGCGCCCCAAACATCACCGCCAGCGTCCGCTTGTCGGCACGCGTGTCTGCTTCGATGTCACGGAGGTTGTTGACGACCAGGATCGCCGTCACCAGGAGGCCCACCGGGATGGCCGCAGCGAACCCGAGCGCGGTCCACGCGCCGGTCTGGAGGTATGCCGTCCCGGCAACGGCCACGATGCCGAAGAACAGGAACACGGCGACCTCGCCCAGGCCTCGGTAGCCGTATGGGAACGGCCCGCCGGTGTACGCGACAGCGGCGACGAGAGCCAGCGCGCCCAGGGCCAGCAACACAGGACCCCCGACCACGACGAGCACGAGCCCACAACATGCCGCGAGGACGAGCGCGATGCCGGTCCCGATGGCCAGCTGTCGCTCGGTCAGCAGCCCGCTCGCCGCCGCTCGTGGCGGGCCGAGCCGATCGGTCGAGTCGGCACCCGATCGGTGATCGAACAGGTCGTTGGACAGGTTCGCGGCGACCTGGAGCAGGAGCGCGACGGCGAGACATGCTGTGGCCACGCCTAGCTCGAAGGCACCCTGAGCCACGCCGACACCCAGCCCGACGAGCACCGGACCCAGCGCCGCGGGCAGGGTCGCGGGCCGACTGGCCATCAGCCAGACGCGTGCCGTGGAGAGCGACGGGGGTGTGGTCACGAGAGGATCAGCCTCAGGGCCGACGCGGGAAGCGGGAGAAGTCGGGCTTGCGCTTCTCCAGGAAGGCCTGGCTGCCCTCGTGCGCCTCGTCGGTCGTGTAGTACAGCATCGTCGCGTCACCGGCCAGCTCCTGGAGCCCGGCGAGGCCGTCCACATCGGCATTGAACGCCCGCTTCAGGAACCGGATCGCGGTCGGGCTCTTCTCCAGGATCTCCTCGCACCAGCGGATACCTTCCGCCTCCAGCTCCGCGAGCGGCACGACCGCGTTGACGAGGCCCATCTCGAGTGCTTCGGTGGCCGAGTACTGGCGGCACAGGTACCAGATCTCACGTGCCTTCTTGTGGCCCACGATGCGTGCCAGCATCGAGGTGCCGTAGCCGGCGTCGAACGAGCCGACCCGGGGTCCGGTCTGGCCGAAGATGGCGTTCTCGGACGCGATCGACAGGTCACAGATGACGTGCAGCACGTGGCCACCGCCGATGGCGTAGCCATTGACGAGCGCGATGACCGGGATGGGCAGGGACCGGATGAGCCGCTGGAGGTCCAGCACGTTCAGCCGCGCCACGCCATCAGCATCCTCGTAGCCGCCGCGGATCTTGACGCTCTGGTCGCCACCGGAGCAGAACGCGATATCGCCGGCCCCGGTGAGGATCGCGACCCCGATCGACGCGTCGTCACGGATGTGCCGGAACGCCTCCAGCATCTCGGTCACGGTCTGCGGCCGGAACGCGTTGCGGACGTGCTGGCGATCGATGGTCACGCGAGCGATGCCGGTGCCGGAGTGTTCGTAGCGGATGTCCTCGTAGTGGACGTCCTCGCGGGGGCGGACCGTGGTCCAGGTGACAGGCATGACCGTCCTCTATATGGCTGGGGAGGGGATGGGCGCGACGATGGGTGTCGCCAGCGCGGACAGGACCAGGCCCAGGAACCGCTCCTGGCGCTCGAGATGGGGCGTGTGGCCGGCGTCCTCGATGATCACGTGGCGCGCCGCCGGGATGCCTTGCGCGACCTCCTCGGCACGCTCCGAGCCGCGCCGGTCCAGGCGGCCCGAGATGACCAGGGTCGGCGCCGTGATGGCGCCGAGTCGGCCGTGGAGCGGCGCCATGACGCCCTGACCGGCACCCAGGAGGGAGGCGGCGAGTCCATCGGGCCTGTTGCTGCGACGCTCGGCTTCCAGCCCCAGCCGGGTCGCGGGGGGCAGTCGCTCCTGGCTGGCAAAGATGGGTTGTGCTGCCCAGTCGTGCACGAACCCAGCCATGTCGCCACGTGCCAGCTGGTCCACCCAACGCTGGTCCGAGATACGCCGGGTGGCTCGCGCGGCCGGGTCCGCGATGCCCGCGGACGGCGATTCGAGGATGAGGCGACGGACACAGCCGGGGGCGTCGATGGCCAGCCGGAGGGCCACGCGTGCCCCGAACGAGTAGCCCAGCACGTCCGCCGGTGTGGCTCGCAGTCGCTCCAGCAGATCAGCGAGGTCCCGTGTCTGCCGCTCGACGTCGTGGCGCGCGGGCGCAGGCGAGTCCGAGTCGCCGTGACCGAGCAGGTCGAAGGTGAGCACGTGGTGGTCGCGCGCCAACTCAGGCACGAGTGCCGCCCAGCTCGCCCGACTGCCGGTGAAGCCGTGGAGGAGCACCAGCGCGTTGCCGTTGCCGTGCTCGGAGACGGCGTAGCTGATGCCGTCCGAGACGGCCAGTCGTGTCATGCCAGCGCCTCGTCCACGGCCTGCTGGACGGCTCGATGCTGCGCCACGTTCTGTGCCCGATCGGTGCGCAGTCGCAGGACCCGGATGCCCGGTCGAGCCATGGACGCAGCCAGCGTGGGCCCGATGTCGGCCGGTGCCAGCTCCACGGTCTCGGCGCCCAGGATGCCCGCGACGGCGAGGATATCGACCCCATGGGGCGTCCCGAACAGCTGCTCGTAGTGTTCCGGCAGGCCAAGTTCCGCCCGATCGACCGTGCCCTGGGGCAGGAACGAGAAGATGCCGCCGCCGTCGTTGTCGATGACCACGATGGTCGCGGACAGCTGCTGGAGCCTGGCCGCGACCAGGGCGTTCAGGTCGTGCACGAAGGACACGTCACCAACCACCAGGAGCACTGGTCCGGCGTTCGCCGCGGCAGCACCGAGCGCGGTGGACACGACGCCGTCGATACCATTGACGCCCCGGTTGGCGAGACAGCGGACCCGCACTGTACCGCTGGCCAGGAACGCGTCCAGGTCCCGCACGGGCATCGAGCTGCCCACGACCACGATGGCGCCGTCGGGCAGGGCGCCATCCAGCGCGGCGAACACGCTGCCCTCGAATGGTTGGTCGAAGCAGTCAACGGTCGCGCGGATGGCTGTGTCCGCCCGCTGACCAGCGTCCAGCCACGCGTCAAGCCATCCAGGCTCAGGCTCCGGCCCCACCCTGACCAGGCGCTCGGCGAGAATGACGGCCAGTGCGACTGGGTCTGCGTGGATGAGCGCGCCGCCGAGCAGCGTGGGGTCGTTCCAGGCACCGTCATCGACGATGAGCTGGGTCGCCGCGGTCCGCTCCAGGAATGCGATCGTCGCCGCGGACGTGGGCGTGCCACCGAACCGCAGGACGACATCCGGTGCGTGGCCGCTCGTGAACGTCTCGTTCCGGACGACCGAGTCGGGCCGCGCCACCACGTGCGACATATCGTGAGGGCCGAGTCGGAGGTTACCGAGCGCATCCGCCAGGACGGGGGCACCCCAGCGTGCGGCCAACGCGACGATAGCTGGCGCACCGCCGTCCAGGTCGAACGAGCCGACCACGATGAGCGGTCGGCGTGCCGACGCGAGCGTGCTCCGGATGGCCTCCAGGGCAGGGCCGCTCGGCAACCGGACACCGGGCACCAGTCGGGTATGCGGCGAGAGCGGGTCACCTGCCTGGGGCGCCAGGGGTCCGTCCGGCAGCAATGGCGCCCGGAACGGCAGGTTCAGCTGCACCGGCCCTGCCGGCGCCTCCAGCGCGACCGCCACGGCTCGGCCCACGACGCTCCGCAGGTGGGCGACGGCGACATGCGTTGCGTCGGGCACCGGTAGCTCCGCGTACCACTTGCAGGCGGCTCCATACAGCCGTTGCTGGTCGATGGTCTGGGCAACCCCGCGGTCACGGAGTTCGGGCGGCCGGTCCGCGGTCAGGACGATGAGCGGCACCCGACCATGGAACGCCTCGGTCACGGCCGGCGCGAAGTTGACGACTGCGGTGCCGGATGTGCCCAGGATGGCCACGGGACGCCGACCGGCCCTGGCCAGGCCGAGCGCCAGGAATGCAGCCGCACGTTCATCGAGGTGAGTCAGGACCCGCAGTCCCGGATGTGCCCGGAGTGCCAGCGCCATGGGCAGCGACCGGGACCCGGGACACACGACCGCCTCACGGACGCCGGCCGCGACGAGCTCCGCAACGAACGCCCGCAGCGGCCCGGCAGGCGTCACGTAACCGGTCATGGCTCCAGCCGCCCGAGCGCCGAGGCGAGACTCTGGAGCTTCATGCCCGACTCGGCCCACTCCCGGTCGGGTTCCGAGTCGCCCACGATGCCGCAGCCGACGAACAGGCTGGCTCGGTCGCCCTCGATGACGCCAGAGCGGATGGCGACCACGAACTCGCCGCCGCCGTGAGCGTCCAGCCAGCCGACCGGGGCGGCGTACCAGCCGCGGTCCAGATGTTCCTGCTCGTCGAGCAGCTCCATCGCTGCCGCCCGCGGCCAGCCACCGACGGCGGGTGTGGGATGGAGTCGCGCCACGAGGTCCAGGATGCTCAGGTCATTCCGCAGCTCGCCGGTCACCTCGCTCGCGAGATGCTGCAGGGTCGGCAGCCGCACGATGTGGGGGGTCCGATCGATGTCCAGAGTCGTGGCCACTGGCGCGAGGGTCTCGCGGAGCATCTCGACCACGACCGCATGCTCCTCCCGGTCCTTCTCCGATGCCAGGAGCGCCGCACCGAGCCGCCGGTCCGCCTCGGCATCAGGGTCTCGGCCCGTGGTACCCGCAAGGGCGACGGTCCGGAACGCGCGACCCTGGGCCGCGACCAGTCGTTCGGGTGATGCGCCCAGGAAGGTCCGCGTCCCACGCGTGAACGCGAACACCGTCACGGGCGCGGTCGTCGGGTCGGGCGTGGCGCCCAGGCGACCCAGGACGGCCGCGACATCGATGACCGCCGATGCCTCCAGGTCGACGCGTCGGGCGAGCACGATCTTGTCGATACGCCCACGCCCGACCGCGCCCGCGGACCGTGCCACGGATGATGACCAGGCGGCCCGGTCGGGATGCCCGCCCACGTGGCGCAGCAGGGCCTGCTGGTCACCGGTGGACGACCAGGGCCCATCCCCCAGTAGTCGGGCGACACGATCCAGTGTCGGCTCGATCGTGGTCCATGCCGCCACGGTCGGTTGCGTCGGGTCGATGAGGACGGTGCAGGTCAGGATGAGCGTGCGATCGGTGATGGACAAGAGCACCGCGGGCACGTCCAGGCGGCCCTGCTCGAAGCCCGCCCAGCAGGCGTCAGACGACGGCCCATCCGCAAAGGTGCTGCCGCCCAGCAGGATGGGGCCGGCACCCGGTCGTCCGGCTGCGGAGCCACTCGTGATGCTGTCGTCCAGAAGCTGGCCCCACGATGCGGCCGCGTCCCGGAACCTGTCCGGGCCCGAGAGCGCGATGGATGTCGCGACACCGATGCCCACGAACGCTCGCCTGCCCGGCTGGTCCCAATAGGCGACCTCCTCGCCGAGGCCGCGCGCTGCCTCGAACCAGCCCAGCGGATCGGCCGTCTGGATGACGACCGAAGCTGACACCAGCACGGGTCGCGTCCCGGAGGCCCTGGCGGTCAGGTCGCGGAACTCCAGGCGCAGCTCATCGCATGTGTCTGTCACTGATGTGTCCGCCATGCACACTTCGACCGAGGTCATCGGCCCGCCTCCTCGAGGCCCAGTGCCGCGATGCGCGCTTCCGGCACGCCCACGCTGCGGAGCAGCAGCGTCCGGAGTGTCGGGAACGCGTCCTCCAGTGGCGCCGGATGATCGGTCACGAGCCAGCGCACGACCAGCTCGTGGATGGCGCCGAACCAGATGGCGCCTGCCACTCGGGTGTCGAGCGGCGGGATGGCCCCGTCGTCAACGGCGCCGTCCAGATAGGACGCGACGAGACCGATGAACCGCTCATGGAGGCGGAGGGTCTCGACCCGGAACATGGCGCCCGAGCCAAGTCCGTCGATGAGCAGCAGCCGGGCCATGGAGCGATGTCCCGAGAAGATGCCCAGCGTTGCCGCGATGGCGGCACTGGCGCGCGCCACGGGCTCCGTCTGGGCGTTGACCGTCCGCTCCACCTTGGCCATGAGCCGGTCCGCGGTCGAGTCGAGCAGCTCGACGAAGATCGATTCCTTGGTCGGGAAGTGGAAGTAGATACCACCCTTGGAGGTGTCCGCCTCACGCGCGATGTCATCGACCGCGGCGTCCCGGTAGCCCGTCCGGCTGAAGACATGGAACGCCGCATCCAGGATCCGCTCGCGGCGCTTCCTCGTCCGCTCGTCGTTCGGGGTGGGTACCTTGCCCTGCATGCCTCTGCCGACTCCGTGGAAACCGACCGACCAGTCGGTCGGTAGGGTCATCATAGCGCCCAGGGCTGGCCACGAAGCCGATCCTGTGTGCTAGGGTCCCGTCGGCGCGGATCAGGCCTGCATCCGCCATCGTGAGAGGACTGATCATGGACAAGATCGATACCCGCAAGATCGCAGCGGAGGCGGTGGGGACCTTCGTGTTCTTCCTCATCGGCTTGATGTCCGTGCTGTCGACGAAGGCATTCAACAACCCCGGCTACCCGGGTACCCCGAATCCGTTCGTGGACCTCCTCGTTATCGCATTCGGCTTCGGCTTCGGCCTGTTCGCCGCCATCTTCATCGCGGGGCACGTCTCCGGTGGCCACTACAACCCGGCGGTGACCATCGCGGCCGTCATGGACAAGCGACTCGACCCGATGCACGGCGTGGGCTACATCGTTGCCCAGCTCGTCGGCGGCATCGCGGCGGCACTCGTGGTGGCTGCCATCTTTGGCCAGTCCGCCGTGGCGGGCACCGAGACCCACCCCGGCGGCGGCGTCTCGGAGATCCAGGCGCTCATCATCGAGATCGTGTTCACGGCCATCTTCCTGGCGGTCATCCTGACGGTCACCAAGAAGGCGGCCAACCACGCGGCTTTCGTCATTCCCATCACCCTGATGGTCATCCACCTGGCCATCGTGCCGTTCACCGGCTCGTCCGTGAATCCGGCCCGATCGCTGGCATCGGCCATCGTCGGGGGCGACCTGACCGGCATCTGGATCTACATCATCGGACCCGTCGTGGGCGGACTCATCGGCTGGGGCGTGTTCAAGTTCCTGACGCCGAACCCCGACGAGGCGTAGACCCCCGCACTTTCGGTCGCAGGGTCGGTACCGAGCACCGGCCCTCCCGCTGTTCAGCGGGACCGATGCTCGGCCACACCTCCGTAGCTGACGCGGGCAGCAGCCTCCTCGACCCCGCGTTCAGTCGCCCAGCGACTGAACAAGCCACCAGGAGCCCGATCCGGGGCTGGATCCGCCCGCTTCGGGGCCGCTTCGGGGCCTTTGTTGGCGGTTTCAGGCGCCCCACGCCTGGGATGACCAACGAGAGGCCGTTCGTCAGCTTGATCAGTCGCCCAACGACTCAGGCGCTGTCGAGTGCCCCGAGGATGTCCGCGACTAGGTCGTCCGGGTCCTCGATACCCACCGACAGGCGGACCAGCGCGCGCGGCACTTCCAGCGATGAGCCCTGGACCGCGCCGTGGGTCATGCCGTGGGGGATCTCGATGAGCGACTCCACGCCACCCAGCGACTCGGCGAGCGCGAAGATGGTCGTCGATTCGCAGATGCGGATCGCACGCTCCTCCGCGGAACGCCCACCGAGCGGCGCTGGCTGGAATGAGATCATGCCGCCGGCGTAGCGCATCTGACGCTGGGCGAGTGCCGCCTGGGGGTGGGCATGCGGCCCATCGGCAAGGCCGGGGTAGCGGAGCTGCGCGACATCCGATCGCGCCGCGATGGCCTGGGCCACGCGCAGACCGTTGCTGGAATGACGCGTGATGCGGAGCTCCAGGGTGCGCAGGCCCCGCAGCACCAGGAAGCAATCGAACGGCCCGGGCACGGCGCCGACAGCGTTCTGGAGGAATCTCAAGCGCGCGAACAGGTCGTCGCGGGATGTCGCGAGGACACCGTTGATGGTGTCCGAGTGGCCCGACAGGTACTTGGTGGCGCTGTGATACACGATGTCCGCGCCCAGCAGCAGCGGTTGCTGCGAGAGGGGCGATGCGAACGTGTTGTCCACGACCACGATGGGCGACTCGCGCCGGGCCCCGACGAAGGCATGCGAACTCGCCGCCACCGCCGCGATGTCCACCAGTTTGAGCAGCGGATTGCTGGGTGACTCCAGCCACACCATGCGGGTGTCGGGCGTCAGGTGCTCCGTCAGGGTGCCGACGGGGTCGACGCTCAGGTCGAGCCAGACCGCATCGATGCCCAGCTCGCGTAGCACGCGCTCGAACAGTCGGTACGTGCCGCCGTAGACGTCATCGCTGATGAGCACCCGCTCACCCGACCGGACCAGTCCTGCGATCGCCGAGGCGGTGGCGGACCCGCTCGCGAACGCCAGGCCGTGCGTGCCGCCCTCCAGCCGCGCGACCGCATCCTCCAGCCGCTGTCGAGTGGGATTGCCGGTACGTGCGTACTCCCAGCCACCCGTGGGTCGGCCGACGCCTTCCTGGGCGAACGTGCTGGTCTGGTAGATGGGTGGCGCGACTGCGCCCGTGGCTGCATCGGGTTCCTGCCCTGCGTGCACGGTCAGGGTGCCAGGGCGCCAGTCGGGGTTCGCATGCCTGCTCATGGCGTGGATGGTACGTCGAGCAGCCGCAGGGCCATTGACACCCACCTGTGTGTGCGCAAGGATGTGCGCATGGTCGTGCGCATCCCCACCAACCTGAGCCTTCCGGAAGACCTCGTCCGGCAGTTGGACGAGGTCGCCGGCAAGGGCAACCGCAGTGCCTTCGTGGAGGAAGTCGTCCGAAAGGCAGTCAAGCGCGAGCAGTTGCGCCTCGCGTTCGAGCGGTCTGCCGGCATCCTGCAGGCTGAGGACTATCCCTACTGGTCGACGCCGGAGAAGATCGTGGAGTGGGTCCGTGAGGCGCGCGCCGAGGAGACCGACTCGGGTCCTGAGCCGTGGCCCGACTGGGTCGCGGGCCAGGAGCCAGACGTATGAGGGTCTTGCTCGACTCCTCATTCCTCATCGATCACCTGCGTTCAGCGCCAGACGCTGCGGCGCGCCTTGCTGCGCTGTTTGCCGATGGTGACGAGATCCTGGTGGACCCAGTGGCGATCTGTGAGGTCCGGTTCGGTGTCCGGGATCTCGAGCTGCCGATGTTCCTCGGCTTGCTGGAGCCGATGGAGGTCGTGTCCGCGGATCGCGAATCCGCGCTCATGGCCGGGCGATGGCGGATGCGGGCACGTGCCGCCGGGCACCACCTGGGACTGGCGGACGCCCTCATCGCCGCGACGGCCCATGCGATCGATGCGGCCGTGCTCACCCGCAACGTCAAGGACTTCGCACTCACACCCGTGCGCGTCGAAACCTACTGACCGTCTCGGGTTCGCCCTCGGCCCTCGCCAGCGGCACCGATAGAATGCACAGCCGAACCGCGGCCACACGCGGCAGCATCTTACCCGGAGCAGGAGCCCAGCCCCACATGTCCCATCCGCTCGTCACCGTCATCGGCGCCGGCAACGTCGGCGCCACCACCGCGCAGCGCATCGCGGAGGCTGGTCTGGCCGATGTGGTGCTCATCGACATCGTGGAGGGCCTGCCGCAGGGCAAGGCGCTCGATCTCGCGGAGGCAGCACCGGTCCTGGGCCACGACTGCTCAGTGACGGGCACCAACGACTACGCGGACACGGCGGGTTCCGATGTCATCGTCGTCACCTCCGGCCTCGCCCGCCAGCCGGGCATGAGCCGCGACGACCTGCTGGCCAAGAACGCCGGCATCGTGCGTGCGGTCGTGTCACGCGCCGCCGCCGTGTCGCCCGACGCCATCATCATCGTGGTCACGAACCCGCTCGATGCCATGTGCCACGTGGCCCTGGAGGCGTCGGGATTCCCGCCCGAGCGTGTCATCGGCATGGCCGGCGTGCTCGACTCGGCGCGTTTCCGGAGCTTCATCGCCGCGGAGCTGGGTGTTTCGGTCACCAATACCCATGCGTTCGTGCTGGGCGGCCACGGCGACACGATGGTGCCCCTGCCGCGTTACTCCACGGTGGGCGGCGTGCCCATCACGGAGCTGCTGTCGCCGGAGCGCATCGACGCGCTCGTCGACCGCACCCGCAACGGCGGCGCGGAGGTCGTCGCGCTGCTCAAGACCGGCAGCGCGTTCTACGCGCCGGCCGCGTCGGTGTACCAGATGGTGGATGCCATCCTCAATGACCGGCACATGATCCTGCCCTGCGCGGCGCACCTGGACGGCCCATTCGGCGTCGATGGCCTGTACGTAGGCGTGCCGGTCCGGCTCGGTCGGTCGGGCATCGAGGAGGTCATCAGCATCGACCTCAGCACCGATGAGCAGGCCGCGTTCGACGCCTCCGCCGCATCCGTCCGGGGCCTCATCACGCGCATGGCAGAGCTCGTAGCCGAGGCGGCCGGCGGAAGCACCGCTGGCTGACGCCACATGCCTGTCATCACCATCTCCCGGCAGTTCGCGGCCGCCGGTGGACCCATCGGCGAGGCGCTTGCAAGCCGCTTCGGTGCCGAGTTCCTGGACCGGGAGATCGTGGCCCAGGTCGCGGCACGTGCCGGCCTGACCGAAGCCGAGGCGGAGGGATACGACGAGCGGCTGCCAGGACTCTGGCAGCGCATCGTTGCTGCCCTTGCCATGGGCGGCCCCGACCCATCACTGCCGCCCGTGCCCGCGGACCTGATGCCGGCGACGGCCGTCCATGAGCGGCTGGCGCAGCTGACCCGGGCAGTCATCGAGGAGGCAGCGGCACGCGGCAATGCGGTCATCGTCGGTCGCGGTGGCGCGTACATCGTGCCCCGCGGTCGGGACGTGCTGCACGTCCAGCTGCATGCGCCACTGGAGGCGCGCATCCGCTACCTGCTGACGCGGGTGGAGGAGATCCCCGCGGACACACGCCCGGACGAGCCGTCGCTGCGGGAGCTGTGCCGCACCTTCGACGCGCGCCGGGCCGAGTACGTCAAGCGCACATTCGGCAAGGAGTGGCTGGACCCCGAGAGCTATGACCTGTCGATCGACACCGGGTCCATGGGCGTCGAGGTCACCGTCGACCTCATCGAGCTGGCTGCCCGACGACACGACCCGGATGCGTTCCGGCCGGGCCGCCTGGCGCGATGACCGCCCCGGCGCCGGCACACTGGAGTGCCCGGCTGCCGACTGGGTTGCGTGTCTTCCGTCACCGCAACTTCCGGCTGTTCTACTTCGGGCAGCTGGTGTCCCTCGCGGGCACCTGGATGCAGGCCGTCGCCCAGGATTGGCTGATCCTGGAGCTGACCAATGACCCGGTGGCGTTGGGAATCGTGGTGGCCGCCCAGTTCCTGCCGGTGATGGTGCTGGGCCTGTTCGGGGGGCTGGCCGCCGATGCCCTGCCCAAGCGTCTGGGCCTGCTGTGCACCCAGACCGGGGCCCTGGCCCTCGCGCTGGTGCTGGGCACCCTGGTGCTCATGGGTCACGTCCAGGTGTGGCAGGTCATGGTCATGGCGTTCCTGCTGGGCATCATCAATGCCTTCGACATGCCCATCCGGCAGTCTTTCGTGGTGGAGATGGTCGGCCGCTCAGACATCGCGTCCGCGGTCGCGCTCAACAGCGCCGCGTTCAACGCCGCGCGCATCATCGGCCCGGCCATCGCGGGCCTGCTCATCGGCTTCATCGGACTGGCGCCGCTATTCCTGCTGAATGCGCTCAGCTATCTCTTGCCCATCTCGGGCTATCTGCGGATGAACGTCCACGAGCTGATACCCGTGGTGCGCACACACGTGGATCACACCGCCCGCGCCGTCATCGATTCGCTCGTGGAAGGGCTGCGCTACGTACGCGCCACGCCCATCATCCTGCTGTGCATCGTGATGATCGGGACGGTCTCCGTCCTGGCGCTCAACTTCCCGGTGCTGGGCCCGCTGGTGGCCCGCGACATCCTGGGTGGGGGGGCCGAGACCTACGGCTTCCTGATGGCCGCGGCCGGGGTCGGGTCACTCATCAGCGCCCTGTCGCTCGCCTTCGGTGGTCGAGCGACCCTGGGTCGCGTGTTCATCGGCTCTGCACTGCTGGGCGTGGCGGTGGTGGGCGTCGGGCTGTCATCCATCCTGCCCGTGAGCATCCTGCTCATGGGTCTCGTGGGCTGGTCCACGGTGGCCATGGGAGCCACGACCAACACCATCATCCAGCTGACCGTGCCCGATGACCTTCGTGGCCGGGTGATGAGCGTCTACACCACCGTCTTCGCGGGTGCCACCCCCGTGGGCAGCATCCTCGCTGGCCTTCTGGCGGCCGCCCTGGGTGTCTCGGCGACACTGCTCCTGGCCGGCACCGTGACCACCGGTGCGACGGTCATCGCAGCGCTCTGGGCGGTCCGTCGCCGGCGGTTGCCGTTGTGGACAGCGCCGGGCGTGACCCCGTCGACGACCGGTCGATCGGGCGCATGACCGGCCTGCTGCAACTGTCGTTCGACCCGCTGGGATCCTTCGGGGGTGTCGTACTGCGCTGGGACGCCGTGCTGCTGGCCGGCATCCTCATGCTCGCCATCGGATCCTGGATGCTGCGCCTGCGTCACTTCCTGGGCCCGATGCTCCGTTTCGAGGACGTCTGCTTCGTGCTCCTGGGGGCCATTCCGGGTGCCGTGGTCGGAGGCCGCCTGGTCCACGTCCTGGACTATGCCGATGTGTACCTCGCCGAGCCTGGCACGATGCTCGACCTGGGTCGGGGCAGCGCATCCCTGGTCGGGGCCGCCATCGGCGGCGCGTTGAGTGCTGCCTACATCTGTCGGCTCCTGGGCGGCAAGGTGGGCGTCTGGACCGACGCCGCGTCCGTGCCCGTCTTGCTCGCCATCGGTCTGGGCAAGCTGGCGCTGTTGTTGGGTGGCGGGGGCCTTGGCGCGGCCACGGATGGGCCGCTCGCCATCAGCTACGTCGGGCCCGGCCCATGGCGCTCGGTCGATGCTGCGGTGCCGGCATACCCGTCCCAGGCGCTGGAAGGTATCTGGGCCCTGCTGGGCATCCCGGTCGTGTTGCTGGCTGAACGGTTCGCGCGAGACCGCGGACGCGCGGCCCGGGGCGTGTCGCTGTTGGTCGCGCTCGGCTGGTGGCTGACCGGGCGGGCCGTGGTCGCCCTCACCTGGCGCGACGAGCCGCTCCTTGGGCCCGTGGGCGCAGAAGGGGTGGCCACGATCGTCGGTCTGGGCGTCGTCGGGGCGTCCATCGTGCTCGCGTGGCGGGCGGACGACGCCGGGGTCGTGGGCCGGCCGACCCGGTCGATGGGTCCCGGGACGACCGGTACCGGAGGCCGATAGGCATCCGCCGCATCTGACGCAACCTGTGGGCATGGCGATGTCTCTCGTGATACGTGGATGACCTTGTCCTGGCCGCGGCGCTTGCGGCTGGGGACGAGGCGGCATTCCGCACCCTCGTCGAGCTCGAGACCACCAGCGTGTTCCGGACGTGCTACCGGATCCTGGGCCGCATCGAGGACGCCGAGGACGCCACGCAGGAGACATTCGTGCTCGCCCATCGCTCCCTGGCCAGCTATCGCGGCGACGGCAGACCGGGCGCCTGGCTGGTCCGCATCGCGACGCGGTACTGCTGGCGCCGAGCTGCAGCGACCCGACGACGGGTGGCTGCCACGACCCCCCTGGATGATTCGCTGACGGCGACGTTGTCGGGGCCCGGCGACCCGGCGCGCGACGCGCTCGACGCAGAGCGGCGAGAAGGGCTGCGTCGATCGGTCGCGGCCCTGCCCGACCCGTATCGAGAGGTCATCACGCTGCGCTTCTTCGGGGAGCTGTCCCTTGCGGACATCTGCGTCATCACCGACCGGCCGATGGGCACCGTCAAGGCCCAGGTCCATCGAGGCCTCGAACGACTGCGTCGGACCGTAGACGGAGGCGTGTCATGACTTCGCCTCATCGACCCGATCCGCGACAGGGACCCCAGGTCCCAACATCTGACCCGGTACTCGACGCGATCCTGGAGTACGTCGCGACGACCGTCGTCCATCCACCGACGGACCTGACGGCACGCATCCAGGCACGCATCGCCCGCGAGCCGGATCGGACACCTCCCCGCCGCTTCCTGCTGGCGCTCTTGCATCTCCGAGTGCGGACCGCTGCCGGGGGGTTCCATCAGCTCGTCCGGGTCGCAGCGGGCGGTGGCAGGTTCCCGGCCCTGGTGCGCGGCCAGGCGCTTGCGCTGGTCCTCGTGACCCTGCTGTCCGCAGCCGCGTTGGGCGTCGGCGCGGCCGTCGGGCTCAACCGGATCGTCACCGACCAGCGCACGCCGCGCGTGCCGACACCGACGTTCCTGCCTGCGCCAAGTGTGCCTGCGCAGACCATCATGCCCGAACAGAGCCATCAGCCAGGTCCATCGACCGTGCCGGCCACGGTGATGCCCGCCACCCCGCGACCCCCGACCCGAACGCCACGACCCACACGCACCCCGGCCGGCGGCACTTCGAAGGGCACGGGCACCACGCCCCGCTCGACCCACGCCCCGGCGACGCCACGTGCCACGCGGACGCCGCGACCGACCCAGCGACCCGAGCCGACCCAGCGACTCGAGCCGACCCAAAGACCCGAGCCGACGCGGACACCCCGGCCGACCGGGACCCCCAAACCCCCGAAGCCGGCGAAGACGCCACGACCCACCGAGCGACCCGAGCGGACCGAACGGCCGGAGCCGACCGAGACGCCCGAGCCCGAGGACGACGGCGAAGGCAAGGACAGCCCCGACGAGACGGAGGATCCCGGCGACAAGGGTGGCACCGGCTGGGTGCGGTCCGGGCTGGTCTGGGTGGCCGACGTGGTACCACCAGCGTCGAACCCGACCGCAGATGGTCCTGCCTGAGACCGCAACCCTCGACGAGGTGCCCGTCTCTGGAGAGTATGTCAGCCGGAGCCTGCTCGAGCCCAGGGCACCGGACCCGCCAGGTGGCGGTCAACCAGAGGGATGGAAGGGAAACACGAATGAGCAGGAACAAGCTCCAACTTGGTGATGTGCTCCGAGTCGCGGTCGTCGCCGGCGCACTCGTCGGCGCACTCGTCGTGCCGTCATCGGCGATGGCGTCCGGGTCGAAGCGCGACCACGACGGCGATGGTCTCAGTAACCGCTACGAGCGGCTGCACACCCATACCAACCCGTGGAAGCGGGACACCGATCGCGACGGCATCAACGACGGGAAGGAGAATCCCGACCACGATGGCCTGACCAACCGCCAGGAGAAGGTCGTCGGCACGAACCCGCTCAAGGGCGACACCGATCACGACGGCATCAAGGACGGCGCGGAAGATGCCGACCACGATGACCTTGACAATCACCATGAATTCGAAGCCGGCACCGATCCCGAGGACCAGGACACGGATAACGACGGCGTCAAGGACGGACAGGAAGACTCCGACGGCGACGGGCTGGACAACGAGACCGAGCAGGAGGACGGCACCGATCCGGGTGACTCCGACACGGACGACGATGGCATCGACGACGGCGATGACGACGACGCCAATGGCGACGGCTCGGACGACCAGTGCGAGATCGTCAACGGCGATGACAGCCCGCTGTGCGAGATCGAGGACGAGGGTGACGACGACGACGCCACGCTGCGCTGACGGTCACAGCCACTGACCAGTCGGTGGGTGGGCCGATGCGACCGGACGGACCGGACGCATCGGCCCATTGCGTTGTTCGTGGCCGGATGCCGGAGGTCGGGTTGGCCGCGCTGGGCCTGACCGGGTATCGTGGGCGGTCACACGCGTGTCGCGCCCGACGCGCCGTATCTGTCGAGGTCCTTGACATGACGCAGCTAGCCGAGCATCCCGCATCCGCTCCGAGCGGTGCTCCCCGGGTCAGCCACTGGATCGGCGGCGCGATCGTGCCCGGCGCATCCGGACGATCGGGCGCTGTCTATGACCCGGCGACGGGGCGCGAGGTGCGGCGTGTCGACTTCGCCAGCGCGGCGGAGGTGGATGGGGCGGTCGCCGCGGCCAAGGCTGCATATCCGGCCTGGCGCGCAACGTCCATCTCGAAACGGACCGAGATCATGTTCCGCATCCGGAACCTCGTGGATACCCGCCGCACCGAGCTGGCGGCGCTCCTGACCGCGGAGCACGGCAAGGTGCCCAGCGATGCCCTCGGCGAGATCGCGCGGGGAATCGAGAACCTGGAGTTCGCCTGCGGCATCCCGCAGCTCATCAAGGGCAGCTACAGCGAGCAGGCGTCATCCGGCGTCGACGTGTACCAGATCCGGCAGCCACTGGGTGTCGTGGCGGGCATCACGCCCTTCAACTTCCCGGCCATGGTGCCGATGTGGATGTTCGCCAACGCCATCGCGTGCGGCAACACCTTCATCCTCAAGCCCTCCGAGAAGGACCCCTCGGCATCCCTGTTCATGGCGGAGTTGCTGCACGAGGCGGGCGTGCCGGACGGCGTGTTCAACGTCATCCAGGGGGACAAGGTCGCGGTGGATGCGATCCTTGCCAACCCGGACATCAAGGCCGTCTCGTTCGTCGGTTCGACGCCCATCGCACGCTACATCTACGAAACGGGGACCCGAAACGGCAAGCGGGTCCAGGCGCTCGGCGGTGCCAAGAACCACATGGTGGTACTGCCGGACGCGGATGTGAACATGGCCGCGGATGCCGCCGTGTCTGCCGCGTATGGATCGGCCGGTGAGCGGTGCATGGCCATCAGCGTGGTCGTCGCCGTTGGTGACGTCGCAGATCCTCTTGTGGCCGCCATCAAGGAGCGCCTGCCGCGTATCAAGGTCGGCCCTGGCACGGACCCGACCGCGGAGATGGGCCCCCTCGTCACCCGCGAACACCGGGACAAGGTCGCCTCGTATCTCGCGTCAGGTGAGGCCCAGGGCGCGACGCTGGTGGCCGATGGCCGGGAGCACCCCCTGTTCAGCGAGAGTGATGGATTCTTCCTGGGTGTCTCGTTGCTCGACCACGTCACGCCGGACATGGACTCCTACTGCAACGAGATCTTTGGGCCCGTGCTGGAAGTCGTGCGGGTGGACACGTACCCCGAAGCACTCAAGCTGGTGAACGAGAACCCCTACGGCAACGGCACCGCGATCTTCACCCGCGACGGCGGCGCTGCGCGCCAGTTCCAGTTCGAGGTCGAGGTCGGCATGGTGGGCATCAACGTGCCCATCCCGGTGCCGGTCGCCTACTACTCCTTTGGCGGCTGGAAGGGCTCCCTCTTCGGCGACCTGCACATGTACGGCCCGGAAGGCGTCCAGTTCTACACCCATGGCAAGGTCATCACGTCCCGCTGGCCGGATCCGGGCACGAGCTCGGTGGACCTCGGCTTTCCGCGGACCCGCTAAGGCCACCCGATGACAGCGACTGGCACCCCCCCTGGGTGACAACGTCATCGAGCTCATCGAGGGCTGATGACGCTCGATCCGCAGGGTTGGTACCTGTCTTGGCGCGGCCGGCTGCTGGCGCTCCTGGTCGTGCTGTGCACGCTGTTCGGGGCGGCACCCGCGACTGCCGCTCGACCCGAGGCAGCGTCGGACTTCTGGATCGTGACCTTGGGCGGTGACCGCTCCGTGGCCGCACCCCGGGGGGCACTTCGGGAGGCGCGCGACAGGTCCCTGGACCGGCTCACCAAACGGACCCTGTCCCGATTGCGTATCACCCCCGCGCTCCGCTATCGGCACGCGGTCCATGGCTTCGCGGCGCAGCTGACGGACGTCCAATTGGCCGCCCTGCGGCGTGACCCCAATGTGCGCTCGATCACGCCCGACCGGGTGCTCGCGATCGATGACGCGACGGAGGCGGGTTCCGTCAAGACCGTGAACCTCGACCGTCAGGTCGTGCCCAGTGGCATCCGGCGTGTGCGCGCGGACGACTCACCGGTCGCCGACATCGATGGCGATGACCAGCGGGTCGATGTGGATGTCGGCATCCTGGATACCGGGGTGGACCCACATCCGGACCTCAACATCCGGGGCGGCTTCGACTGTCTCAGCCCGTTCCCGGATGCCATCCGCGACCGCAACGGTCATGGAACGCACGTGGCAGGCATCATCGGAGCCATCGACGACGACGAGGGGGTGGTCGGCGTCGCGCCGGGAGCGCGATTGTGGTCCGTGCGGGTGGCGGATGACAACGGCCGCGCCCGCACCTCGTGGTACCTGTGTGGCGTGGACTGGATCATGTCCCAGCGCGATCCGGGGGACACGTCACGGCCACTCATCGAGGTCGTGAACATGAGTGTCTCGGGTCTCCTGGAGGACCGGGACGACCGCGACTGCGGGGTGCACATCGACGATGCCCTGCACCAGGCGATCTGCGCGTCCGTGGCGGACGGCACGACCTATGTCGTTGCTGCTGGCAATCAATCCACGAATGCCGACACCCGACTGCCGGGTGCCTATGACGAGGTCATCACCGTCTCCGCGCTGGCGGACTACGACGGCAGGGCCGGTGGCCTGGCGCGCCAGGCTGACTACTGCCCCTGGTATCCCGCCGATGCCGACGATTCGTACGGCAACTTCAGCAACTACGGCCCGGACGTCGACCTCATCGCTCCCGGCAAGTGCATCCTGTCCACGTACCTCCGCGGCCGCTGGGCTTACATCACTGGCACGTCCATGGCCACGCCAACCGTGGCCGGCGGAGCCGCGCTGTACGTGGCCTCGCATCCGGGCGTTCGGCCAGGCCAGGTGCGCAGCGCCCTGCGCCACGTCGCCTCCACCGACTGGAAGCGCTCGACCGACCCGGACGACACCCCGGACCTGCTCCTGGACGCGCACGCCTTCGATGACCCGCCGTCGTTCGCGCTCGATGGTGGCGGCGGCACGCTCCGACTGGGCCGAGGAGGCCGGCTGGAGGTGGCCATCGACATCAACCATCGCAATGGTCACACCCACGGCGTAGCCCTGTCCGCTGAGGACATCCCGGCCGGGGTGGACGCCAGCTTCCGGGAAGACGCGGATGGTGACCCGATGCTGGTGCTGCGGGTCCCGGACGACGCCGACACGGGCACGCGTTCGGTCACCGTGCGGGGCACGGATGGCGAAGTGTCGCGGACCCTGCCGGTGGACTTCCGGGTCGTGGGTGGCGATCGCATCACGTTCAGCGAGCCGTCCGGTGGCCCACTCGTGGTCTCCCCGTCCGACGCCATCCCGGTCGCCTTCACGCAGAGCGGCGACCCTGACGATCCCGACCCACCGACCCGCGCGGTGCAGCGGCAATGGGCCCTGCCCGTGACCCCGGGGAGCTGCGGCGGCGTCGCGTGGCAGGACCAGGGAGACGCGACGACGCCCAACGCACTGGACCCTGATGGCTCGGACACGTTGTCGTGGGCCTTCGAGGCGGCACCGCTACCCAGGGACGGCTGCTATCGATGGGCCGTCTCGCTCATCGATACGGACGGGGACCCCGCGACCTGGATCTCCGGTGCGGCACTGGTGGATGGCACAGCCCCTGGTGCGCCCGGCGTCCGTGCCAGTGGGTCGCACGTCTGGCAGTCGGGGACCAACGGGACGATCTGGGTGCGCGGCGGGTCGGGCACCCTCGAGTTGACGGCCACTGGCCGGGACGCGGGTGCGGGCGTGGTCCGGACCCGTTTTGGTGCCCTGTCCCGCACGACCGGCTGGGGTCCCGACGGTGCCAGCTCGGTCGACGGGGATCCGGCCGCCAAGGACCTCGACTGGTCGTCGTCCGCGTCCGGCACCGCGACCCTGGACATCTCCAGCCGCGACGCGATGGGCCTGGACGGGGCGGACCGCCTTCTGACCGTCAAGGTCGATAGCACCGACCCGTCGGCAGCCTCCTGGAGCGAACCCGGCAGGTACGAGGCAACATTCGGCAGTCCCGAGTTGCGCTGGCGGCCCGGCACGGACGGCGGATCCGGCTGGGCATCGGCCCAACTCGTGCAGCGCCAGCGCGCCAAAGCGGTGCGCAGCAACAGCTGCTCCAGCCTCACGTGGCGCGACGATGGTGCCGCCAAGCTGCTCTCGCGGCCATCGGAGGCGACCGGACTCAGCTCCGGGTACTGCTATCGGTGGCGTCTCACCTCACTCGACCGGGTGGGGAACCGGGGGCCGACACGCACCTCGAGTGCTGTCCTGTTCGACGGCCGCCCGCCGCGAGGCGACTTCCTGCGGGCAGATGAGGGCTCCAGCCGAACGCAGACTGGCAGCACCTATCTGCTGACCTGGACCGAGAGCGAGAGTGGCGGATCGGGCGGGCTGACGAGGGCCCTGGAGCGCGAACGCAGGACCCGTGCCTCGGACGGCAGCTGCACCGGCAGGATCTGGCGGCTGGACGGCCCGACGCTGTCCGTTCGGTCCGGCTACACGGCGACCGGGCTCGCGGCGGGGTACTGCTACCGCTGGCGCCTCATCCTCCAGGATCGCGCCGGCAATGTGACCACGGTCATCTCGGGCGTCGTCAAGCGCAAGCCGTAGCGGCTCCGCCGGTTCGGGTCAGGCGAGCAGGATGGCGGCCAACTCCGGTTCCGTGAGGGCGACCGGATTGGTGCGCATGGAGTTGGCGCTGACGCCTGCCAGCACGTTCGGCACATCGGCCGCACGCATGCCCAGGTCCGCGAGTCGAGGCACGCCCAGCGTGGCGGTCCAGCCCACGAGCAGATCGACGAGTGCCGCGCGAGCGTCGGCGTCGGGGGTGGCCTCGTCCATGCCTGTCAGCAGGCGGCCGGCACGCGCGTAGCGAACCAGGCCCGCCGCATCCGGCGTCCTTGCTGTCATCGCCGCCATGTTGGCCCGCACCGTGGCGGCAAGGATCGCCCCGCACGCTGCGCCATGCGCTATCGGCAGCAGCGCCCCGATGGGTGCGGCGAGCCCGTGGACGGCGCCCAGTCCAGCATTCGCGAGACAGATACCGGATAGCAGTGCGGCGTAGGCCATGTTGGTACGCGCCGCCGCAGTGCCGGGCCCGGCCGGGTCGGCATGCCAGGGGAGGAGGCCCGACCGGATCGATGCCAGCCCGTCCAGGGCCAGGGCATCGGTCATCGGGTTCGCAGCCGTGGACGTCCATGCCTCGATGAGCTGGGTGAGGGCGTCGAGGCCGTTGGCAGCGATGAGTGCCGGGCTTGCGCCAGCCAGCAGGTCCGGGTCGATGATCGCGTCCGTCGCGATGAGCCGATCGTCCCGGAACGAGCGCTTGAAGCCGGTGGCTCCTCGCTCCGTGATGACCGCGTTGCGGGTGACCTCGCTGCCAGTCCCCCCGGTGGTCGGGACGGCCACGAAGGGGATCGCGGGTCCGGCATACGGCACACCTCGGCCGACTCCTTCGAGGTGGTCCATGACCGAGGTGCCGCTCCGCACCAGCCCTGCCACGGCCTTGGCTGTATCCAGGACGCTGCCGCCACCGATTCCCACGACCACGTCAGCGGCTACGCGACGCGCCTCAGCCGTAACGGCGTCAATCGTCGCTGGGCCTGGTTCCGTGCCCGTTCGCAGGTGCCCGACCAGTGTCACGCTGACAGCCGTGAGGTCCACATGCAGTCGATCGAGTCGTGCCTGGGACAGCGATCGCTCGCCCGTGATCAGGAACAGGCGGCCACCCTGTTGGCTGGCGACATGGGCCAGCCCGTCCATGGCACCCGCCCCGAAGCGGATGCGGGGCAGTCGAGCGAGGGCGAACGAGCCGGGCGCTGGGTCGGACATGGGCTACCTCCGGTGCTCCACGATGCTAGCCCGGGCAAGGGCGGTGCGTCCTGTCAACGGTCGGCGGCGTTGTATGGTCGGGCGGCACCTTGACGCGGCATCGTGCAGGTACGCACCATGTGGGTGCGAGCGCGCACCACCCCGGTGACGGTTCGTTGTTGACCTGTGGGTGCTGCGGATGCGTCTCGCCTGGGTTGTCGCGGTCTGGCTGGCCACGCTCGTCGTTGTGGTCGCCAGTGTCGTGGCGACCGTCGGGCAGGAAGGCATCGCGCGCGATGCCTTCGGTCGCACGGTCGCGTCCGGGTGGGGCAGCGCAGACCAGGGAGGGCGCTGGACCACGAGCGGGGGCGCAGGCGCGTTCTCCGTGAGCGGTGGGGTCGGCTCGATCGCCCTCGGCACAGCGGGTGCGAGCCGCGGCGCCATCCTGGGTGCGGTCAGCGCCCGGGACGTGGACTGGACCGGTCGCGTCCGACTCGACCGCCGTCCCCAGAACAGCAGCGCATACGTCTACCTCGTGGCTCGGCGACGGGGTTCCACCGAGTATCGCCTGAAGGTCCGCGTCTCGGCGAGCGGCAGCGTGTACCTGGCCGCCACGACCCTCGTGTCCGGCACGGAGACGCCCGTCGGCGCGGAGGTCAAGGTCTCCGGCCTGACGCTGCAACCGGGCACGTTCGTCCGGCTCCATGGCCGCGTGCTCCAGACCTCGCCGACACGTCTTCGATTGCGTGCCTGGAGCAACGGCGGCACGGAGCCATCGTCCTGGACACTGGACGAAACCAACATTACGAGCGCCCTGGAGGCTCCGGGTGAAGCCGGTGTCCGCGTCCACCTTGGGACAGGGACGAGCAATGCGCCAGTGACATTCGGCGTCGACGACCTGCAGTTGTCGCCGGTGGTCGTCGCCGCCCCGACACCCAGCCCGTCGCCCAGCCCGACCCCAAGCCCGACACCGACCGAGAGCCCGACC
>Ga0105048_10003556_pt1 | contig 25547 bp, 22 predicted proteins | sample MAT05_FD_78382 | JGI IMG/M metagenome (GOLD analysis project Ga0105048, IMG submission 78382) | Freshwater microbial communities from Lake Fryxell liftoff mats and glacier meltwater in Antarctica - MAT-05 | ecosystem: Environmental > Aquatic > Freshwater > Ice > Liftoff microbial mat | place... | reverse complement strand
TGCTGTCGGTGGTGCTGGTGAGCAGCTCGGCGAACACCGGGACGCCCGGATCGTACTTGCCGGCGACGTTGCGGATCACGCGCATCAGCTCGGTGTCGACGCGAGACTCGGACGTCGGGAAATAGCTCGTCACCTTGATCTCGATCGACTTGTCCGCCAGGACCCCGCGGAGCCACGTGAGGAAGTCGGCCTGGTTGGTGCCGGGCAAGAGCCGGCAGTCGAGCGTCGCGATCGCCTCGCCCGGGATCACGTTGACCTTGTCGCCGGAGCGCACGCTGGTGATCGAGACCGTGGTGCGGAGCAGCGCGTTGTACTCGGGGCGCGCCGTCATCGCGCGCATGAACTCCTTGTCCTTCAAATAGCGGCGGGCGTGCGCCATCTTGGTGCGCAGCAGCGGTGACTCCTCGCGCGGCGCGACCCCGTTGAAGTAGCTCTCCACCGAGGGGAGCAGCGTCACCGGCGTCTCGGCCTTTCGCAGGCGACCGAGCGCGGCGATCATCTTGTCGAGCGCGCTGCCGGCGATCGGTATCGAGCCGTGGCCGGACGGGCCGCGCGCCACGAGCTCGAGCCACAGCGAGCTCTTCTCGCTCGCCGCGACGCCATAGTATTGGACCTTGCCGTCGACGATCATCGCGTTGGCGCCCTCGTTGAAGAGATAGTCGGCGTTCTCGAGCAACTTGGGGCGGTTCTTCACGATCCACTGCGCGCCGGTGCCTCCTTCTTCCTCGTCGGCCAGTCCGAGAAAGACGATGTCGCGGCTCAATTTCACCCCGCGCGCCTGGAGGATGCGCATCACCGTGAGGTGCACGATCGCGGTGCCCTTCATGTCGAGCGCGCCGCGGCCCCAGATCTCGCCGTCGATCAACGCGCCCGAGAACGGCGGGTGCTTCCACTCGGACGGCGTCGCTTCGACCACGTCCATGTGATTGGAGAGGATGATCGCCTTCTTCGTGCCGTCGCCGCGGAGCGTGGCGATCAGGTTGGCGCGGCCCGGCGCGATCTCGACGATCTCCGATTCGATCCCCTTCAGCTGCGCAGCGAGAAACTTCGCCGCGGCCAGCTCCTTCCCCGGTGGGTTGGTGGTGTCGACGGCGAGGTACGCCGCGAGCTGCTGGGCGGCCTCCCGCTCGTAGGCGAGCCAGTCGACCTCGGGCGCGGCGACGAGGACGAGGGCGAGGGCGCTGAGCATGGCCCGAGTCCATCACGGGTCGCGTGCTCGGAGATACTGTAGAGTGCGGCGCATTCATGGGGTCTCGGTCGGTCCTCAGGGATCTCTGGTCCTTCCTGTCCCCGCATCCGCGGCTCCTCGGCGGTGTGGCGGTGGGCCTGGTCATCGATGAGGTCTTCGTCACCGCCCTGCCGCTGAGCCTGAAATTCCTGATCGATCACGCCATCGAGCCCGCCGATCGGGAGCTGCTGATCAAGACCCTGATCGCGCTGGTGGGCGGCGTCGTCCTGGCGGCCGGCGCCATGATCTGGCGCGACTATCTGTACGCGCGCCTCGGCTCGGCCGTGATGCAGTCGATCCGCCGGCGCCAGTTCGAGCACATGCAAACGCTCCCCCTCGAGTTCTTCGAGCGGACGCGGGCGGGAGATCTCACCGCGCGCTTCTCGACCGACCTGGCGGCGGTGGAGACCGTCGTGGTCGGCGCGCTCCCGGGCGCCGTGGCCTCCGGGTTGGGGCTCTTCCTGGCGGGGATCGCGCTGGTGATGCTCGATCTGCGGCTCGCGGCGATCGCGCTTTTGTCGCTGCCGATCGCGCTGATCGGACCGCGCTTCATCTTGCCGCGAGCGGCCGCCCGCGGGGTCGAGGCGCGACGCCTGGACGCCGAGGTGCTCGACGCGGTGCAGGAGAACCTCGCCTCGCAGGCCACGATCAAGGCGCTCGGAATGGAGTCGCAGGCGATCGCGCGGGTCGGCGCGCGCCTCGAGCGCTTCAGCCGCGCCAACCGCTATTTCAACTTCTTCAGCTACGTCGCCGAGCGCACGCCCAACATCACCATCCTGCTCTTCCACGTGGTGATCCTCGCGGTGGGCGCCTATCTCTGCTTCGAGCAGAAGATGACCGTGGGCACGCTGGTCGCGTTCAATGCGCTGCTCCTCAACCTCTCGGGTGCGGTCGGCTCGCTGACCTCGAACGTACCGGCGATGCTCTCCGCGTCGGCCGGCATGCATCGCATCGGCGAGCTCTTGCGCGAGCCGGCGAGCGCCGAACGACCGGGCGAGCTCCGCAGCCTGGAGCAGGCGATCAAGATCGAGGACGTGGGCCTGGTGCGCGGAGAGAAGAAGATCCTCGACGGCGTGACGCTGGAGATCCAGCGCGGGTGGTCGGTCGCGCTGGTGGGGACGAGCGGCTGCGGCAAGAGCACGATCCTCCGCTTGCTCGCGGCGTTCACCGATCCGACCCGCGGCCGGATCACGTTCGATGGCGTCGATCTCGCGTCGGTGTCGCGGAGCTCGCTCCGGAAGCGGCTCGGCGTCGTGCTGCAGGATACTCACCTCTTCGACGGTAGCGTGCGCGACAACATCCGCTGCGCGCGCCCCGAGGCCACCGACGAGGAGATCGAGCGCGCGCTCGACGCCGCCGAGGCGGACTTTGCCCGGAAGCTGCCTTTGGGCCTCGACACGCAGATCGGACCCGGCGGGCCGCGGCTCTCCGGTGGTCAGCGCCAGCGCCTGGCGATCGCGCGCGCGTTCGTGCGGCAGCCCGATCTCTTCCTGCTCGACGAGGCGACCTCTGCGCTCGATCCGGCCACGGAGCGAAAGCTCAACGAGACGTTCGCCCAGATGCGCGGCCGGCACACGCTGATCTCGGTGACCCATCGCCTCGGCGACGCGCACCGCTACGACCGCATCTTCGTCTTCGACGCCGGAGAATTGATCGAGCAAGGATCGCACGAGACTCTGAGCGCGGCGAACGGCACCTACGCGAAGATGGCCAGACGCCAGGAAGGCGTCACCGTCAGCGACAACCTCGAGGACGCCGCGGTGTCCGGCTACTCGCTCTCGCAGTGGCCGTTGTTCGAGGGCACAAACCCCTGGCTGCTCGAGGAGATGACGCGCGAGTTCGTCACCGAGCGCTTCGGCGCCGGCGAGCAGGTGATCGAGCAAGGGATGTCCGGCGATCGCTGCTTCATCATCGCGCGCGGGACGGTGTCGGTTCGCCGGGGCGAAGAGGAGATCGCGAAGCTCCACGACGGCGATGCCTTCGGTGAGGCGGCGCTGCTGTCGAACGCGCCGCGCAACGCGTCGGTGTTCACGCTGACCGACTGCGTGTTCCTGTCGCTCGAGCGCACGCGGTTTCGTCGCTGGCTGGACCGCGACGCCACGCTCAAGAGCCGGATCGAAGAGCTCTCGGAGCGCTGATGGACAAGGTCGCGACGATCGCCTCGACGATGTGCTTGTTCACCGAGTAGCGCGACAGCACGTCGGGCGAGAGGAAGCGCGCGCCGGCGACGAAGCGCAGGCACTCCGGCTCACCGCACTGGCAGACGAAGGGCGCCTCGAGCTGCCACTCGGTCGAGGGATAGAACGAGGTGAGCATCTCCCCCGCGGCGATCGCGCGCGTCGCGGTGACCGTGCGGGCGGTGGTGTCGACGGCGACGTTCGGGCGGCAGGAGTGGTTGAGGTGCTCGAGCGCCTCCGAGCGGACGTGGCGGCCGGGGCCGATCTGCACGGTCGAGGGACCCTGGGGCGCCGGGACCGCGTCGTCGAGGCGCGCCACGACGTCGCCGGGGCGGAACGCGCGCTGGGCCATGAGCGAGGCCCCGTAGGCCGCGGCGTGGGGCTTCAAGCCCACCGCGGAGGAGCAGTTCGGCACGCGGGCGAGGTGGCGGACGACGGTCATGCGGGGGAATAAAGCAGGGGTCGTGCCACCGGAGAACCGCAGGGATCCGGGGCGTGGACAGTCCGCGCGAGGCCGTGGACAGTCCGCGGACAGGCTTCAGGGGCCGATCTCGCGCCCGTAGACCGCGCCCGCGACGGACTCGTCGGCGCCGGCAGGGAACACCTCATACACCACCATCGCGCTCCCATCGGCGCGCAGGGCGACCTGCGAGTGGCCGTGGAGATGACCGGGGTGGGTGTCGACGTTCTGGCGCGGGCCCCAGCTGTCACCGGTCACGTCGTAGTGGCGGTAGTGGAGCTGATCGGCGGCGCTGCCTCGCGGCTGGCTGTTCTTGCTCAGGGCGTAGGTCACGATGCCGCGGGTGCCGGAGAGATCGAGGCCGATCTTGAGGCTCTCGCCCGATGACTGCGGACGGCGGAAGACCTCGGCCTCCATGACCGAGACCACGCGGGTCCACGGCACAAACGGCGTCCAGCCCGCCCCCGCGGTGTAATAGGAGGACACGCCGATCGGCAGGCTGCGGACCATCGCGCTGCTCGCGTCGAGCACCCACGCCGCGAGCGCGTTGCCGCGGTCGTCCATCGCGAGCTCGAGGCGCAGGACCGTCTCGTACCTGTAGCCGGTGCCGAGCGTGTCGGGGATGATCGCGTCGATGTCGCTGAGCCCGCCGATCTGCACCGGCGCCTGCCAGGCGCTACCGTCGTAGCGGATCGCGAACACCGGGTTCGTCACGCCGTCGTCGTCGTGCCCGGCGAGCACCATCGCGGTGCCGTCGGCCGAGGTCGCGAGCTCGATGTTCACGTCCTCCTCCGGCTCGAAGATCGGCGTCATGCCGAGGGTCCACGCGCCGCCCTCGAAGTGGCCGGCGAACACGCCATCGCGCGTGGTCCACAGCTTGAGCACGCGGCCCGACGGGGTGACCGCGAGCGGGCCGCCTTCGGCGCCGGCGAGGACGATGGGCGCGGTCCAGGTCATCGTCGCGCTGCTGAACGTCGCGTACTGGAGCTCGAAGAGGCCCGTGTAGTGGCTCCACGTCGCGAGGGCCCGGGTGACGTTGCCTTCGCGCCAGGTGATCACGGTCGCGCCGGCGTTGTCGTTGTTCGGCCCGCCGTCGGGGGAGCGATCGAGCTGCACCGGGCCGGTCCAGGTGCTGCCGATCAGCACGTTGGCGAACACATGCTGGGACGCGTTGCGCATCGGGTTCATGCTGGTCGTGCGCTGCATGAAGACCACCGCCGCATCACCATTCGCCGCCATGTGCGCGTCGTGCTGGTGCGCGTTGATCGGGTTGCCTTCGCCGAGACCGACCAGGCTGACCCCGCGGCCGGTGGAGTTGTCGAGATCGACGTACGGCTGCCATGCGCCGTCGAAGACCGCGCCGATGATGCTGTCGTCCGCGTCGACGGCCTTGGTCAGCTGATCGAAGACAGCGAGGAATCGAGCGCCGTTGGTGGCCAGCACCGGCTCGATGCGATTGTCTACGTAGGCGTTGCAGAAGTAGCAGCCGGTCACGCCCTGCAGCGGTCCGAGGCGCATCCCGGTCGCGAGCGTCCCTGGCTGCTCCGGCGTCACCGTCACGCTCACCACGCCCACCGCGGACTCGAAGCTGGGATAGCCGTGCGCGATGAGCCGCGGCGCGTACGTACCGGTGAACGGGAACGAGGCGTACGCGCCGTTGATGTTGCCGCTGACGATGCTGTGCGTGGCCGCATCGCCGAAGAAGAACAGGCTCTGATAGTCGCGGTTCGGACCGGTGAACGTGCCGTTCATCTCCACCGCGCCCCCTTGCTCGACGGTCACGGTCGGCGTGGCGGGTGGGTTCAACGTGACCGTCGGCGGGCCGGGCATCGCGACGGTGGAGACCGGGAGCTCGACGCGCTGGGTCCACACGTCGCCGGTGGTGACGTCGGTGGCGGTCAGCTGGATGCGCGCGAGCGCGCCGATGTCCGCGGTGGCGGAGTTGAAGACGACCGGATGCGGTCCGGCGCCGGTGGCGGTGGCGGGCGCGCCGTTGAAGGTCCACGCGTACGCGTAGTTGCCGCTGCCTCCGACCGCCGTCCCGGTGAAGCTGATGGTGCCGCCGGTGACGACGCCGAGCGCGCCGGGCGTGATCCAGGCGTGGAACACGGTGGCCGGTGGAGCGGTCGCGTCGGGGCTCGTCACGGCCGCGTCGTCGTTCGCGATCGCAGCGTCGTCGGTGGGTCCCGCGTCGTTGGCCGGAGCGGCGTCGTCGGCGCCCGGCGTCGCGTCGTTCGCGATGGGGGCCGCATCGCTGTCGGCGCTCGGCGTCGCGTCGGCGCGCGGACCCGCGTCGGCGGTCGTCGCGGCCGCGTCGACGCTCGGCTGCGCGTCGCCTCCGCACGCTGCGGACACGCCGGCGAGCATCAGGGTGAAAATGGAGATCGAAGATGAGCGGCGCACGGCGCGGAGGTTAAGCGAACATGGCATGGACAGTCCATGGGCAGCGTCCTAGCGTCCGCGCGGGATGACCAAGGAGCTCGAGGAACGGATCCGGACGCTCGAGGCGGAGCTGGCGCGGGCGAGGGCGGCGGTCTTCGCGCCGAGCGGGCCCGATGTGGTGAGCGTGCCTCCGGAGGTGAAGCCGCTCTTCGACCAGGCCGCGCAGACCATCCGCGGATACTTCGACAAGATCGAGATCGATCCGGCGCGCGCCCTCATCGGCGTCGGCGACGAGCGGTACCTCCTGGTGCGCGCCTCGGCCTTCTCGATCGACTTCCTCGATACGCTCGTCCACCTCTACAAGGATCGCGGCCCGCGCGACGCGCTGGCGATCGGGCGCGGCTTCCTCTTCGATATCGCGCACACCATCGGCTATCACGACGCCCGCGCGCTGCACGAGAAGCTCGGGAGCCGCGATCCGCTCGAGAAGCTCTCCGGAGGGCCGGTGCACTTCGCCTATACCGGCTGGGCGTTCGTCGACATCAAGCCGGAGAGCAAGCCGGTCCCGAACGAGGACTTCTGCCTCGTGTACGAGCACCCATACTCGTTCGAAGCCGCGAGCTACCTGCGCGCCGGCCGCGCGTCCGAGGGTCCGGTGTGCATCATGAACGCCGGATACTCATCCGGATGGTGCGAGGCGAGCTTCGACATCGAGCTCACTGCGGTGGAGGTGTCGTGCAAGGCGCGCGGTGACGCCGCGTGCCGCTTCGTCATGGCGCCGCCCCAGCACATGGCGGCGCGGGCCCGCGAGCACTGCGGCCTCGATCTCGGCGCGCTCGGCGAGAAGAGCTTCGATATTCCGCAATACTTCGAGCACAAGCGGGCCGAAGAGAACCTGCGTGAGTCGCTGATCCGCCTGAAGGAAGCGCAGGACGAGCTGGTCCGGAAGGAGCGGCTCGCGACGGTGGGCCTGCTCGTGTCGGGCGTCGCGCACGAGGTCAACACGCCGCTCGGCGTGGCGGTGACGGCGATGAGCATCGTCGAGGAGGAGATCAAGTCCCTCGCGAAGCAGTTCGAAACCGGGGCGCTCACCAAGAAGGATCTGCGGCGCTTCCTCGAGCGCGCGCTGCCGTCGAGCGCGATGGTCACGACCAACCTCTCACGCGCCGCCGATCAGATCAGCAACTTCAAGCGCGTCTCGGTGGATCAGGTGACGCAGGAGAAGCGCACCATCGATCTCTCGGCGTACGTGCAGCAGACGATCGACAGCCTGAAGCCGGTCATCCGGCGCGGCGGGCTGGAAGTCTCGTTCACCGGCAGCGGCATGATGGTCGCCACGCATCCCGGCGCGATCGCGCAGATCATCACCAACTTCGTCACCAACTCGGCCACTCACAGCCGCGCTCCGGGGGCCAGTGAGCCGATCCACGTGTCGATCGAGGTCGCGCGCCGGGGCTCGGCGGTGGTGCTGATCTATGCCGACGACGGCAAGGGCATGGCCGAAGAGGTGCGCACCCGAGCGTTTCAGCCGTTCTTCACCACGGCGCGCAAAGAGGGCGGCACCGGCCTGGGACTGCACATCATCCACTCGCTGGTGTCGGACGTGTTGCGCGGAAAGATCGAATTGACCACCGCTCCCGGAAAGGGAGTACGGTTTGTGATCGAATTTACGTGAGGCCTTCGCTCTTCAGCCTGAGCCGTAGTCCGGCCTTCGACACTTTCAGCAGCTCGGACATGCGATCGAGATCGCCGCCCGATGCGGCCAGCGCGTCGCTCAGCTCCTTCTTGCCGAGGTCCTTCGCCTTGCGCAGGGAGGGGTCCGCGTCGATCAGGCGATAGAGCGACGGCCGGCTGATGCCGAGATCGGCGGCGGTGCGGTCGATCTTGAACCCGTTGCGCTCGAGTGACGCGGTCAGCTCGCGGGAATCGATGGTCGCGGGCCTTCTTCCAGGATCGCTGGGGAGGGGCACCGGGGTCGGCGCCGCGAAGGGGACGGGCGTCGGCGCGGGCCGCAGCGGAACGCTGGAGAGGTCCGGCAGCGCCACTTCGAGGTTCAGCACGCCGCCGGTGGACAAGATCACCGCCCGCTCCACCACGTTCTCGAGCTCGCGCACGTTGCCGGGCCATGCGTAGCTCGCGAGCGCGCGCGCCTGGAAGCCGGAGAGTCGCATCGGCGGGCGGCGATACTCGGCGCACTTCCTCGCCAGCACGTGCTCGAAGAGCGGGACGATGTCCTCGGCGCGCGCGCGCAGCGGCGGGATCTCGATCGGAAAGACGCTCAGCCGATAGTACAGATCGGCGCGGAATCGCCCCTCCTCGACCGCCTTTTTGAGATCGCGGTTGGTGGCCGCGACGATGCGCACGTTCACCTTCTGGGGCGTGGCGTCGCCGACGCGCTCGAACTCTTGCTCCTGGAGGGCGCGAAGGAGCTTGCTCTGCAGCTCGAATGGGATCTCGCCGACCTCGTCGAGGAATAGCGTGCCGCGATCGGCGAGTTCTGGGCGAGGGCGGTCCTGGCCTCGGCCGCCGAGTGCGCGCTGAGGAAGCTGATGCCGCGGCCGCCGAACGAGGTCCCGCGCAGGGCCAGCGCCGTGATGTCGTGGACCTCCTGCTCGTCGTCGACGATCATGATCTTCCATTCCGGGCCGGAGGGCGGCGACGGGTGGATCGAGTCATCGCGGTCGTCGGCGAACGGCGAGCTCTCGTCGTCGTCAGGCGGCCGGGGGAGGATCATCAGCACCGGCATAGCGCGGCTCGCGTATACTGGCCAGCGCGACATGCGCTCCGAGGAGACCCACCGCGGCCGCGCCTTGCTCATCCTTCGAGAGAAGGTCCGCTGGCTCGAAGGCTATCCGCTCCCGGACGATCGGTGGCAGGCCGTCCCGGTCGCAGGCCCGCCGATCGTCGTCGACGCGGCGCGTATCTCCAGCACGGTGCGCGGGCTGAAGTCGGCGCTGCGCGACGATGATCGCCAGCTCGAGCGGCGCTTCGGCGATCCGAAGGCGTACGCGGCGCGGGTCGATCGGATGCTCGCGCACGTGCGGGCCCGGCCGCGCCAGATCTGGGACGACGCTTCTCTGCACGCCCGCGCCGATGCGCGAAAAGCCGCGGGCCTCGTGGCGGCGCACCCCGCGCTCGCGCCGCTGCTGGATGCGCTCTCGTGGATCCACGCGATGCGCCGCGAGGCGGGCACGGCGCTGGCGCGCGTGGCGAAGTACGCTGCGGCGCTCGAGCGGCTCGACATGGCAGGGCGGCTCCTGCTGCTGGAGATCGAGGACGCCGGGCCGCTCTGCGCGATCCTCGCCGAACCGCGCGCACACGAGGTCTCGCTGGCGGAGCCCGAGCGCGCGCCGCTCGCGCCGGAGATGATCGCGCTCGCGACCGCGCTCGCGAAGGCGGAGCCGGCGGTGCAGCGGCGGGCGATGACGCTGCTCGCGCGCATCGACGTCGATCGATGGATCACGACCTGGGAGACGTGGCGCGCGGCGCGAGACGACGCGCGCCGCCGTGAGAGCCGGGCGATCGCGCGCGACAAGGTGAAGGGCGATCACGCCGACACCAAGGTGCTGCGGAAGGCGAAGAACAAGATCGAGGCGAACCCGCCTTTTGCGCTGACTCCGAGCCTCGTTCGCGAGGCGCTCGTCGCGGCGTCGTCGTGGGAAGATCGCGCGGTTCGCGCGCTCGCCGAGCTGTTCGCCGCGGTGCCCGGTGTCGCGCCCGAGCGGATGCTGGTGCACAGCGTCGGGGTCGCTTTCCGAGAGGAACGGTCGCGGCTCGTCGAGCTGTGGCGTGCGCTCACCGCCGCGCTCCCGTCTTGTCCGCGCCTCGCCCAGGAGTGGGCGTCTCTCCAGAACCGTCACATCAAGGCTTCACGTTCCGGCATGTGGTTCGAGTCGAATGCGCTCGGCTGTCTCCCGGCGCGCATCCCCATGAAGGATCTGGTGAGCGTCTGGTGCGTGCTGGCGAACGTCGAGGCGTCGATCGATCGCACCCCCGCGCAGCTGCTCGCGATCGATCCTTCGATCGAGCGCGCCACGGTGAGGGCGCTGGCGCTCGAAAACAAGAGCGATGTCCACGCGTCGGCCGACGTCATGGCCACCGCGGGCGCGCTGGCGAAGGACGACACGGCGATGTTCGCGGACATCGCCGAGCGGCTGGCGAAGGTCGAAGGTCGCTGGAATTTCCTGCCGCTGGTGCAAGCGGCGAGCAGCGCGCGGAGCCTCGAGCACGTGCGCGCCGAGATCCTCGGCGGCCGCATCGAGCGCGTGCTGCGCTGGGCAGCGCTCGCGGCGATCCTCGGGAAGCTGCCGCCGCCGGTCGCGCGCGTGACGAAGGACAGGGCTTGGATGGAGCACTTCCCGGCCCCACTCCGGCCGGCGATCGAGCGCCTGGCCGCGCATCACCGCCGGCCGCGCGCGTTCGCGAAGCAGGTCCTGGGGAGGGTGGTGCGACCAGCCGCCGCGATCGATCGCGAGATCGCCGCGCTGCGTGCGCATCCGCAGGTCGCGAGCGCCCCCGTGGCCGCTCGATTGGCGGCGCTCGAGGAGCGGCGCGATCGACCGCGACCGCCCACAGCGCAGCAGATCGAGAAGGTGGCGCGCGATCTCGAGCGGGCCTCACTGCGCGCCGAGCTCGACGCGTGGGAGGGTCAGCTCGAAGGCGCGGCGGGAGCAAAGGCCGCGCGCACGCTCGGGCTCGAGGTCACGCCCTCGTGGTGGAGCGAACCAGACGCGCTGCGCATCTACGCGGCCGTCGAGAAGCTCCCGGCGGAGTCGAGGAAGCTCGGGCGTGAGCTCCTGCGCGCGCGTCACGGGCCGCGGCCCTGGGACCTCCACGCGCACCCCACCAACGCCCGTTTCTTGCGTGATCTGGCGGCGCGAGGCCTCGATCCCGCGCCCTGGATTGAGCCCAGCGAGCAGCGCTTCGAGACCCCGCGCGGGCCGCTAACGCTGCGTCTGGAGGATGATCCGCTGGAGATCCTCCGTATGGGGGAGCGGTTCAAGACCTGCCTCGCGATCGACGCGTTCAACTTCTTCGCGGCGGTCGTCACCGCCGCCGACGCGAACAAGCGCGTGCTCTATGCGCGCACCGAGAACGGCGTGGTGGTGGGGCGGTGCCTCCTCGCGATCACGCGCGAGCGTCACCTCCTCACGTTCCATCCGTATGCGCACGAGCCGGCATACGAGCTCCCGCGTCAGGTGGGCGCGTACGCCGTCGAGCTCGCCCGGCGCATGGGCACACGGGTGTCGGGGCGTGGCGTGGTGCCACCGTTGCTCAGCTCGCAATGGTACGACGATGGGCCGCGCGATCTCACCGGCGCGTTCGGGCCGCTCGCCGATGGATCATCGTTGCGCCAGGCGCTGCTCACCGTCGAGCCCGCGCGATCGGCGGCGCTCATCGCCGCGGCGTTGCCGCTCGACGCGCTGACGCTGCCGCTGATCGTCGCCCTGCCGGAGCTCGCGTCGCGGCCGGCGCTGATCCTCGCGCTCATTCCGGCGCTCGAGGCGTGCGTCGATCTGAGCGCGGCGGCAGCGCTCACGGCGGCCGATCTGGCGCTGAAAGCTGGCGCGGTCGAGGCGGCGGTGGGGCTGGTGTCGTCGCCCGAGATCCCGCCGCTATTGCGCGTGCCCTGTCCAGAGTGCCGCGGAAACTGCTATCCGGAGATGACCGATCAGCGGCTGGCGATCATCGCACAGTGCCGTCCCACGCTGCTTTTGCGGGTCATCAAGGGCGCCGATGGACGCAAGGGGCTCTACGACGCCGCCGCGGTCGCCCTCGATCGCCTGCACCGTCCGGCGCAGGCGGCGCGGATGCGCGAGCGCGCGGCTCAGATGTAACTGGCGCTGGACTCGGGCGTTCGCTGCGGATAACCATCCGCCGCTTTGAAAAACGTGGTCTTCGTCGCGCCGTACTTCGGCGCCAACATCATCTCGTGCCTGCACGCGCTCGCGAAGCTCGAGGGCGTGCGCCTCGGCATCGTGACGCACGAGCCGGAGGAGCGCGTCCCGGCGTCCATCAAGTCGCGGCTCTCCGGACACTATCGCGTCGCGAACACGCTCGACCCCTCGCTCCTCATCGAGGCCACGCGCGCGTTCCAGAAGGAGTGGGGCAAGGTCGATCGCCTGCTCGGATACATGGAAGAGATGCAGCTCCCGGTCGCGCGCGCGCGCCAGGCGCTCGGCATCCCGGGCATGGACGTCGAGACCGCGTTGAACTTTCGGGACAAGAACCGCATGAAGGAGACCATCGCGAAGGCGGGCCTCCCGGTGGCGCGCCAGGCGCTGGTCACCGACGTGACCGACGCGCTCCGCCTGGTCGCCGCGGTCGGTTATCCGCTGGTTTTGAAGCCTCTCGCGGGGGTCGGCACCAAGGACACGATGCGGGTCACCAACGAGGACGACCTCTACTCCGCCCTCGAGCGGCTGATGCCGACGAAGGACCGCCCGGTGCAGGCGGAAGAGTTCGTGACCGGCGAAGAGTTCACGCTGGAGACCGTCAGCATCGGTGGAAAGGCGGTCTGGCACAGCTCGACCTACTATCTCCCGGGCCCGCTCCAGGTCGTCGAGAACACCTGGATGCAGTACTGCGTGCTGCTCCCGCGCGAGCCGCTGCCGGAGCACGCCGAGCGGTTCCGCCCGCTCAACGCGAGCGCGCTGTCCGCCCTCGGGATGCAGACCGGCCTCTCGCACATGGAGTGGTTCCAGAAGCCCGACGGGCAGATGGTCATCTCCGAGGTCGCGGCCCGTCCGCCGGGCGTGAACATCATGACCATGATGGGCATCGCGCACGGCGTGGACATGTGGGAACGCTGGGCGAACCTGCTGGTCAACGAGACCTTCGAGGTGCCCGAGCGCAGCTGCGCGTGTGGCAGCGCGTTCTTCCGCGGCCACGGTCGAGGCCGGGTGGTGAGCGCGGTCGAGGGTCTGAAGGAGGTCATCGCGGAGCTCGGTGACGTGGTGGTCGCCGGGACCTTGCCGAAGGTCGGACAGCCGCGCTCGGCGCACTACGAGGGCGAGGGCTGGGTAGTGGTGAAACACGCGACGACCGCGGGCGTGGTGGACGCGCTGAAGAAGCTCGTTACGCGGACGACGATTCGATACTCATGATCGCCTCGATCCCCGGCGTCGTCGACGCAACTTACTTTGGGGCTGGTCCTGCCGCGGTTTCGGCCGTGGATCTCTTGATCGAGATCCCGCACGGGGCGACCCAAACGATCGACTTCACTGCGCTCGCCGTCCGGCTCTCTTCGCCGTTGCCGGACGCGCTGGTGGACTTCTTCCACGTCAACACCGACGCCGGCGCGCCCGAGCTGGCGGAGGCGATCGCCGCGGCGTTCGTCGCCGCAGAGCCCGCGCGGAAGGCGCTGGTGTTGCGCTGCCGCGTCCCGCGCACGTTCATCGACTGCAATCGCAACATCGACGCCGCGCCCGAGGACTTCAAGGCGGGGAAGGTGACGCCGGGGCTGATGCCCTGGATCACCACCGCCGAAGATCGCGCGCTGCTGCGCGGGCTCTACGAGGCGTACGTGGGCGCGGTGGGCGAGGCCGCGCGGTCGCTCACGCCGGATGGGGCGATGTTGCTCCTCCACACCTACGCGCCGCGAAGCGTCGACCTGACCGTCGATCTCGACATCGTGCCGAGCTTGCGCCGCGCGTACGAGCCTTCGATCGAGCCCACCTGGCCGCTGCGCCCGCCGATCGACGTGATCAGCACGGCGGGCGACGGGACCTCGTACGCGCCGCCGGAGGTGCTCGCCGCGCTACAAGAGGAGCTCGCGCCCCTGCCCGTGGCGATCAGCGCGACCTATCCGCTGCACCCGAGCACGCTCGCGTATGCCCACGTGATGGCGCGGCCGGGGAGGGCGCTCTGCGTCGAGGTCCGCCGCGATCTGCTGGCCGATCCGTTCACGCCGTTCGCGGAGATGAAGATCGGCGCCGAGAAGGTGGCGAAGCTCGCGGGGCCGATGACCACGGCGATTCGCCGCTGGTGGTGACTATTCTTCTTCGGCCGGATCGAAGCGACGCTCGGGGTGGTCAGCCCGATGGGGCTCGCGCCAGGCCTGAAGCGGAAGGTGCTCGCGTCGATCGAGATGGTGCCGGTGGTGAGCCCGCAGCACCCGCTCGCCGCGCTGAAGGGGCCGATCGCGACGCGGCGGCTGGCCGACGCGATCCAGATCGCGCTCTCCGAGCGCAGCGACTCCGGCGTCGCCGATCAGGCCGTGCTCTCGCCGCGCACGTGGCGCATCGGCGATCTGCACACCAAACACGCGCTGCTCCGCGCCGGGCTCGGCTGGGGCAACCTCCCGAAGCACCTGGTGAGCGACGATCTGCGAAAGAAGAAGCTGGTGCAGATCCGGCCCGCGGCGTGGGCCAAGGACCAGCACACGCTGTACCTCTCGGCGATCTATCGCGCCGACGCCGAGTTCGGGCCGGCGCACCGCTGGATGCTCGCCAACATCGAGGCGCTGTGCGTCGGTCCATCTACGCCGTAGATGGCTGCCATCGATACTTCGACGATTCACCAGATGGATAGTCGGGCGTACAACAGCGTCATGAAAATGCAGTTCCGGCGCGCCGACGAGCGCGGAGTGGCAAATCACGGCTGGCTGAATTCGAGGCACACCTTCTCGTTCGGCAGCTATCACGACCCGCGGTGGCAGGGGTTCAGGAACCTGCTCGTAATCAACGACGATCGTGTCGACGCGGGCGGAGGGTTCCCGACGCACGGGCACCGCGACATGGAGATCGTCTCGTACGTGCTGGAGGGCGCGCTCGAGCACAAGGACTCGATCGGCACCGGGTCGGTGATCCGCCCGGGCGACGTGCAGCGCATGAGCGCGGGCAGCGGCGTGCGCCACAGCGAGAACAACGCGTCGAAGACCGAGCCGGTGCACTTCCTCCAGATCTGGATCCACCCGACGAAGGGGGGCGTCGCGCCCGGCTACGAGCAGAAGACGTTCACCGACGACGACAAACGCGGTCTCTTGCGCGTGGTGGCGTCGTCGGACGCGCGCGACGGCAGCGTCACGATCCACGCGGACGCCGAGATCAAGGCGGGCGTCTTCACGGGCGACGATCGCGCCGAGCACCAGGTGAAGCCGGGGCGGCACGCCTGGGTCCACGTGGCGAAGGGGAGCGTGAAGGTCGCCGGGGAGCGGCTCGTGGCGGGAGACGCGGCGTACACCAGCGACGCCGGGGCCCTCGCGATCGAGGCCGACGGGACGGGTGAGGTCCTGGTCTTCGATCTGGCTTGAAAGTCAGGCTCGGGTCACGGCGCGTAGAGGCAGTCCGTCGTGAGCGCCGCGACGCACCCCGCCTCGCATACCCACTGTCCGGCGTCACAGCGACACGCCGTGGTCACGCAGACGTCGCAGCCCATCGAGGCCTCGCAGACGGCCTTGCAGCCGACCGGCGCCGGAGCGACGCAGCCGGCGGGTTCGCAGACGTTGGCGCAGCACTCGAGGCGGACGCAGCCGGCCGCGCAGCGCGCGCCCTTGTAGCAGGTGTCGGAGCAGTCGCTCGGTCCATTGCACTCGGTGGTCGGCGCGAACTCGCAGACGGTGCAGCCGTTGCGCTCGAGCTTGGCGAGCAGCCCGAGCGGGTCGGGGGACGTGCACGCGTCGAGCGACGGGCACGCGGTGCAGGCCTCGCCGACGCACAGCGCGTTCGGGCCGCAGTCCTTGTCTTCCAGGCACGCGATCGGCTTGTCGGGCGTGGTCAGGAGCTCGATCGGGGTGCAGGCCACCAGGAGCGCGAGCACGACGACCCTCACGGCGCCACCTCCACTCCGAAGAAGCCGCCGACCTGCGCGGCCGTCCCAGCCAGCACGTCGACGCCGTCGGCGCGGCCCGCCGGCGCGACGCGCAGCCCGACGCGAACCCCGGCGCTCAGCGACAGCGCGCCACCGAGCGCCGCGAGATCGAAGCCTGCGTCGAGCCACGCCCGCAGCGCCGGCGCGAAGCTGCTGGCGGCCGTCGCTTTCGTCGCGGACGCGCCCTCGAGATAGGCGGCCCCCGCGGCGATGCCGGGCTCGAGGTGGAAGATCGGCGCGACGGCGATGGGCACCGAGAGCGTCGCCAGGAGGTCGGTGGCGTAGAGCGCGCCGGTGGCGGCGGTGGCGGCGTGCCTCGCGCCGAGCGCGCCGAACCGCAGCGGACCGATCGATGCCAGAGCCTCGGCGCCGATCGATGCTTGCGGCGTCGATCCGAACAGCACCGTCACCGCGGGACGCACGATGAAGCGCAGAGCGCGCGGTCCAGCCGCAGGCGGAGCCGCGGTCGCGACGACGTCGATCGGACCTGGTGGCGGCACGATCGGCAGGCGCTCGCGGTCTGCGCGCCGTACCTCGACCAGCGAAACCAGAGCCGTGCCCACCCACGCGTCGCCCTCCGTGAACCCGGTGAGCTGCACGCGCTGACCGGGTCGCGCCATGTCGACGATGACGACGCCGGGCTCCGGACACTCGAGCGCGATCGGCGCCGCGGACACGCGCTGGCGTGCGCGCTCGACCTGCGCGATCAGCCACGGCTCGCAGCTCGCGGCGTAGATCAGGAGCCCGAGGAGCATCAGCGCGCCAGCGCTCGCTTGCGCAGGGCCCGCGCGGTCTCGATCAGCTCGGCGGGCACGCCCGGCCGATCGACGCTGTCGAGCACCTCGGCAGCGTCGGCGGCGCGACCGGGTCGAGCGGCGAGCCAGCGGCCGAGCTGCAACGCGAGCGTGGCGGCCTCGGCGGGGCTCGAACGGGTCGCGATCGTATCGCGCAGAAGGGCCTCCGCATGAGCGCTCTCGCCCCGCGCATCGAGCGCGACGAAACGATCGAGGATCTCGTCCAGCGTCGGGGGCGGAGCCGGCACAGGCGGGGGCGGCGCGCTCACGATGGGCGGTGGTGGCGCCGAGGGACCCGGTGATGGGGAGGGCGGCGGCGGCGCCGTCGGCGCCGTCGTTCGCGCAGGTGCTCCAGAACGGGATGCTGATCGGCCTCGGGCAGTTCGGGCCGTCGGTGCTGATGCTGCAGCAGCTCCTCGCCGCGCTCTCGTACGCGTCGCCGATGAGCGGCATCTACGACCCGGCGACGATGGCAGCGATGCAGCGCTTCCAGGGCGAGCGCGGCTTCACGGCGAACGGGCAGGTCGATGCGCGCACCCTGCGCATGCTCGAGACGCTCGGCGGCGCGGCGCGGGCCCCGCGGGCGCGCGTGCAGCCCGGATCGCTGCCGCGGACGGCAGGGCAGTCGATGCCGCGCGCAGCGGGCGGTGAGACCCCGGCCGGTGGCATCAAGGCCGGCGTGCTCGCCATCCAGCCGCGGCAGCCGAAGGCGGTCGCCACCGCCGAGGTCGCGGACGCGCCGAGCAACGCGTACCTCGAGAAGAAGGAGAAGTCCGCCGACCTCGCGCTCCGCCACGCCGAACGCGAGCTCGACGCCACCACCCAGGAGCTCGGCAGCCTCGGGATCATCGCCAAGATCACCTTCCCGGGCGAGACCAAGGTCCGCCGCGAGAAGCTGGCCAACCAGTACCTCCCCGAGCTGCGCGCGGCGCGGTCCGAGTACCAGACCGCCAAGAACCTCGGCGTGCCGGCGACCGAGCTCGAAGCCAAGCTCGATCGCTACTTCTCGAAGTCGGTCGAGACGCGCGAGTTCGTGAAGGGCTCGCTCGACACCGAGCGCGGCCAGTTCGCCCAGACCGACAAGACGCTCGATCGCGCCGGGAAGACCGCGAGGGTCGTGCGCGACGTGTCGCTCGGGACCGCGGCGGCGCTCTCGACGGGCGGCGGCGCGCTGCTCGTCGGCGGCGTGGTCGCCGGCGGCGCGGTGGTGAAGACCGCCTCGGACGAGGCCGACAAGCGCATCTCGACCGGGCAGGCGAGCAGCGTCGGTGAGCTCGCGCAGAGCACGTTCGTGAACGCCGCGGGCCTGACGGTCGATGCGGCCGCGGGCGGCGTGTTCCGCGGCGTGACCTCGCTGGCGCGGGCCGGGCAGATCGGAACCGGCGCCGTGGCGGCGGCCTCGGGCGTCACTGCGGCGACGAGCGGCGTGGTGAAGCGCGCGCTCGATGGCGACACCAGCGCGCCGACCACCTCGCGTTCGAGGGCGCGGGGGCGGACGCGGCGATGGCCGCACGACTGCGCGGATCGAAGGCATCCCCGAACGGCGTGGTGAAGACGGTGATCGATCTGACCGGCCCGGTGCCAACGATCGACGCCTCGCTGGTCGACTTCTCGCCGCGCTAGTCGTCGGGTAGTCTGGCTGCCATGGTGCGCCGCGCTGCGTCTTTCCTCGCGCTGCTCTGCGCGTGCAGTACCCCGCCCAGCACGACGATCCCTCCGGCCGCGCTCGCGATCGCGACGACCACGCTGCCCGAGGCTCCGGTCGATGCGCCGTACGAGGCGACGCTGCGCGCGGCCGGCGGACACGCGCCCTACAAATGGAGCGTCGACGGCCTCCCCGACGGGCTCGCCGTCGTGCGCGAGACGGGCAAGATCAGCGGCACCCCCACCACACCCGGCCGCTTCCCGCTGATCCTCATCCTGATCGACGGCAAGGCGACGTCGGCTCGCGGTGAGGTCGAGCTCGTCGTGCGCGGGCGCCCGCTGGCCATCGCGACCGCGACGCTCCCCGACGCCAAGGAGGCGACGACCTACGCTGCCACGCTCGAGGCGCCCGGTGGGACGCCGCCGCTGTCCTGGTCGATCGCGAGCGGGCTGCCGGCGGGCCTCACGGCGTCGCCGCGCGGCGCGATCTCGGGGCGGCCCGAGGCGCCCGGGATGTTCACGGTCGAGGCGGTGGTCACCGACGCCGAGAGCCAGATGGCGCGAAAGTCGCTGGCGCTGGTGGTGCGGCCGCTGATGCCGATGATCCTGGCCGAGACCCTGCCGAACGCGCGCTTCGGCGAGGACTACGAGCACCGCTTGCAGGTCAGCGAGACGCGGCCGCCGGTGGAGTGGTCGCTCGTGTCGGGGCGGCTCCCCGCGGGGATCGGGCTCGACAACACCGGCGTGATCGCCGGGCGCGCCACCGAGGATGGGACCTTCTCGTTCGTCGTGCAGGCGCAGGATGGCGCGCGGCGATCGGACCAGGCCAGCTTCGAGCTGCTGGTGATCGCACCGCTGGCGTTTCGCACACGCGGCCTCCCGATAGCGGTCGTCGGACGCCCCTATCGCGCGACGTTCGAGGCCACCGGTGGCGTTCCGCCGCTCGAATACTCGGTCTTCGGCGCGCTCCCGGCCGGGCTGACGTTCGCCGCGAACGGCGTCATCAGCGGCGCCACGCGCGCGGTCGGTTCGTACCCGCTGCAGGTGACCGTGCGGGACTCGGCCGGCTCGACGCCGCGGCTGGGCGCGTACACGCTGAATGTGAGCGATGATTATGAGTATGACATCGCGACCCCAACTCCCTTTCCAGTGACGTGTACCTCCACCGCGGTGTCGATCACCGAGCTCCCGATCGAGATCGTCGACTCTTTCGCGATCACCTCGCTGCGTTCGGTCGCGGTGGCCTACTCCTTCAACGATAGCGCGCCGCAGTTCGGCGTGCCCAACGGCCGCCTGCGCCTGTGGCTGGTGAGCCCGCGGGGCGCGGTGATCCATCTGTGCGGCGTCCAGTTCGACCAGTGCCCGATGCTCGCGGCAGGATCGGCGGGGACCTGGCCGCCGCTCATGTCGCAGACGCCGCTCTCGGTGGTGAACGGGACCAACCCGCGCGGGACGTGGCGCTTGCGCGCGGGCGTGAGCGAGCCGTCGCGCACGACGGCAGGCGCGTGCCAGCAGTCGGGCTCGATCGATCGCGTCCAGCTGGTGTTCTCCGACGACGCCTCCGATCAGCCCTACACCTTCGTGAAGGGCTGGTTCGCGAACAACCTGATCCAGATCCCGTGGGTTCGCCTCTCGTCGCCGCACAACGTCGGTGAGAGCGAGATCGCGCTCTCGGTCGAGCGCTGGAGCCCCGGCCCCAACGGCGTTCGCGAGGCCACGCTGGGCGACGACGTGCTCGCGCCCGACGTCTTCACCTGGACCGCCGTCAGCGCGCCTGCGGGCACCGATATCTCGCCCGACGGATACCTGGTCGGCGGACAGGTCACCGGCCGCGGTGTTTTGCGCGCCGAGGACTCGCAAGGGCAGGGCACCGACTTCGATTTCATGGTCGTGCCGCCCGACTGGAACCGCCGACTCTCGAACTGATGAGGACGCTATGAGCATGCGACCGCTGAACCGCAAGGCCGAAATGCTGGTGAGTCGCTCACCCGACGACGTGCGCCCGTACACCTTCGGCGATTGTTGCCCCGGCTTCGCGCCCGGATGGGAAGTGGGCTTCTCCGGCAACCCGGATCCCTGTCCCTGGCAGAACGATCTGCCGGCCTGTCATCCCTGCTTCTGGTCGGGCCAGGTCCCGGACTCGACGAGCTTCCCGGGATGGCTGGACGCGTGCGGCAACGTCGCGCGCGACTGGGAGCTCCTCGACGTGGTCGGTCCTTGAGGCTCTCGCTCGATCGCCTCGAGCGGCTCTGCCGCACGCAGGCGGTGGCGATCGAGTCGGGCCTCGATCGCCTGCGCGGAACCGAGCCCGCGATGCTCGGCGACGTGCCGCCCGAGATCGCAAGAGCGCTGCGCAGAGACGCGCTCGCCGGGCAGCCGCTCTCGTTCACCTTCTCCCAGCTCGGCGTGATGGACGAGCTCTCGCTGGCGATCCTCGGCGCCGCCGAGGTGCGCGGTGATCCGGCGCGCGCGCTGACGGTGATCGCCGATCGCTGCGCGGATCGCCGCACGCAGCGGAACCTGCTGATCCAGCGGCTGACCTATCCCGTGCTGCTGCTCGTCGCGTGCATCCTCATCCCGCCGCTCCCGCGCATCGTGAACGGCGGGGTCGGCGCCTATCTCGCGGCGGTGGCCGGGCCGCTCGTGGTCCTGGTGGTGCTCGGCGTGCTCGTGCGTCGCATCGCCCGCGCGCGCCCGCAGGATCCGCTGCGGCTGGCTGCGATCCGCGTCCTCTCGTCTCTGCCGATCGCCGGCGGCATCGTGCTCATGGAGGCGCGCGCGCGCTTCACGGAGGTGCTCGGCGCCAGCGTGCGGGCGGGGCTCGACATGCGCGCGTCGCTCGTATGGGCCTGCCGCGCCGCTGCGCATGCCCGGCTCGGCCCGGCAGAGCCGGTGATCAAGGCGATCGAGAAGGGAGCGTCGCTGCACGAGGCGCTCGCGACGCTCAGCGGCCTCGACGCCACCGACCGCGCGATGATCGCGCAGGGCGAGATGGCCGGCGCGCTCGACGAGGTGCTGCCGCGGATCGCCAAGATGCACGCGGAGACGGCCCGGATGCGGCTATCGATGGTGGTGCGGGTGGCGGCGGGAATGGTGATGGCGATCGTGATGGCGATCGCCGCGATGTCGATCGTCGGCGGCTACATGCAGCACTTGAGGTCGATTCCTTGAGCACTATCTGTGCTGCAGTTGATCGACTATAGATCCCTGGTGAAGTCTCGAGCGCTGCTGGTCATGCTCTCCCTCGCGGCGTGCTCGAAGGCCAAGGAGGCGGAGTACACCCCGCCCGCCGTCGTCATCCCGACGGTGACGATCAACAAGCGGATGCCCGGCGTCGGGACCAAGCAGCAGTACATCCAGAAGCTCGATCTCGATCTGGCGTTCACCCAGCGCAATCGCCTGTTCGACGTCGTCGTGAAGAGCACCGAGACGCGCACCGACGAGCTGCTCGAGGTCAGCGACGGCGCGGTGACCAAGCTGCGCACCACGTTCAACGAGGCGACGAGCTGGGCGTCGGTGGCGGGGCAGGCGGCCAAGGATCAGCCCGAGCCCATTCACCGCAACACGTACGTCCTCGAGAGCAAGGACGGCGTGAATCAGGTCCTCGGCAGCGACGGAAAACCGGCGCCCGCGGCCGAGGCGATGCTGGTCGCGCAGCGCTACCCGGACTTCGGCAAGCGCGACGCGCTCCTCGGCGCGATCCCCGATCGCCCGATCGCGATCGGCGAGTCGATGACCACGATGGCGACGGAGTTCGAGAAGCTCCTGGTCGCCGGCACGCCGCCAGACATGAAAGCCAGCGCCGTGGTCGAGTCGATCGTGCTGATGAGCGCCGACGCATCCGCTGCCATCTTCGACGTCTCGGGGTCGATGGCGTTCGAGGACAACCAGCTGCGGATGGCGGTGCCGCTGCGTGGCGAGCTCAAGATCTTGCTCGCCAGCGGCGTGCTCGCGTCGATGACCCTCGAGGGCCAGGTCGGCCTCGATCTCAAGGACGGCGAGAAGGCGCGCGATCCCACGCTCACGATCAAGGGGAAGATGAAGCTGAAGGTGACCGTCCGCTGAGCCGCAGGAGCATCCTGGAGAGCACATGGTGACGCCTGGATGCGTCGCTTCGCGGGGCGCGCCCGCCGCAGATCGCGATGGCACGGCGGTCGCAATGGACGGATTCGATGCGCGCTCTCCATGCCACCTTCCTCGCGATCATCTGTGCTTGTTCGGAAGATCCGCTGACGCGGCTCACCGGCGAGCTCTCGACGCCCGAGCGGCTCGACTTCGGCGACGTCGAGGTCGGGACTTCGTTCGCGATCCAGATGACGGTCGAGAACAGCGGTCGCGCCGAGCTGACCGTCACCTCGATCGCCGGCTCGACCCGGCCCGATCACGCCTTTTCCGTGGAGGAAGGCGGGTTCACGCTCGCGCCCGACGAGGAGCGGAGGATCGTCGCGCGGTTCTCGCCCTTCGCCGCGATGGCGGTGGCGGTGGAGGGCGATCTCGCGTTCGCGGTCGTGGGCGGGCCGTCGAAGCGCGTGCACGTGACCGGCCGAGGCGTGGTGACGGCGATGGGGCCGCGCTGCGGTGATGCGCGCATCGATGACGGTGAGGGCTGCGATCCGGGGATCGTGGCGGGCGACCGCGGCGCGTGCCCGGCCACCTGCTCGTCGCTCGATCCCTGCACCCGCGCGCGCATCGAGGGCGCGGCGTGCGCGGCGACCTGCGTCCAGTCGCGGATCGATCTCCCCGCCGACGGCGACGGCTGCTGCTTGCCCGGCGGCATCTCCACCGACGACAGCGACTGTCCTCCCGCCCCCATGCCGACGCCGGAGTCGACGCCCACGCCGACGCCAGAGCCCACGCCGGAGCCCACGCCGGAGCCCACGCCCACGCCGGAGCCGACGCCCATGCCCGTCCCCAGCGAGTGCCCGCCCGATCAGCACATCGAGGAGCGCACCGAAGCGGCGTACTGCTTCATCTATTACGAGACCGGGAACTACGGTCAGGGACCCAACGACTGGAACACGCCAGGGTCGAGCTCGTCGTCGCAGTGCGGCAACAACGGGGGCCCGTACATGACCATCGACGACTGCAACCGGCGCGCGAACGGGACGATCGCCAACAACGACTACTGGCAGCCGTACGCTCGCCAGCAGGACGCATGCTTCCGCTACGACTACGAGATCTCGGTCCGGGCGTGCGTCCCCGATTGATCTCAGGACCCGCGATGCGGCCTACCACCAGGGCACCGTGTGGGCGTGGCTGATCGGGCCGTTCGTCGACACGTGGCGCAAGGTGCGTCCGCAGGATCGCGATGGCCTGGCGCGGCTGGTCGACGGCTTCGCTGCCCACATCGGGGAGGCGTGTCTCGGCTCGGTGAGCGAAGTCTTCGACGCGGAGGCGCCGTACACGCCGCGCGGCTGCGTCGCGCAGGCCTGGAGCCGGGGCCCTGCGCACTAGCTAATTTCACCACCCTCGCGGAGGATGACTCGTGTGCCGCGCGCTCCTCGCGCTCGCCGCGGCGGTCGCGGCGTGCGACCGACCTCAGGCGATCGTCGAGGTTCCTTTCGGAGACCACGCCGGTGCCGTGCTCATTGCAGTCGAAATTGGGCCGCACGTGAACTATCTCGCGCTCGAAAAAGGTACTCCCTTTCATCTCGAGGAGGAGCTGGTCGGCGACCAGGCCCGCATCGCGGTCTCTTTTTTCACGCGGACGCTGGCGGACTTCGGGATCGCGCCGGGACCGCTCGCGCCGAGCCCCGCGGGCGGTGACGCGCTCCCGACCGCCGCGTACATGATCGAGGCCTTCGTCGACGACAGCGGTGCGGTCACGCCCTGGCTGCCGTCGACGCGGACCGACACTTTCGATGCTATCCGCACCATCACGCAGCCCTGCGGTGAGTTCGTCGCCGAACGCCCGCAGTCGCTGGCGTTTTTCGACGTGGATGGTCTGGTCGTGCTCAGCTCCACCGCCACGCTGATCCTCGGGCGCGACACGGCCCCGGCGGTCGCACACCTGATGATCCTCGGCCCCGACGGGATCGGGGAGCCGATCCCGACGCCGGGCATCGCGCCGACCACCATCGCGTCGGTCGAGTCGCGCGTCTATCTCGGCGGCACGAAGCTGGGGCAGGGCGTGATCCTGGTGAGCACCGACGGCCGCACCTTCACGCCGCTCTACGAGGTGCCCGGCGCGCCGACCCACATCGAGGGCGCTCCCGAGGAAGGGCCAGACGTCCTCTACGTGCAGACGTTCAGCGACATCCACCGGCTGTCGGGCGGAGAGGACGCGATCGTCGCGAGCTCGTCCCGCGACACGTGGACCCACGTCGCGCCGCGCGAGATCGTCGCCCGCAGTGGAAGCGACGTGGTGCGCTACGCGAACAACCGCTCGATGTTCGAGGAAGTGATCGACGGCGACATCAACTACATCTCGGCGCTCAAGCACTCCTTCTTGCTCGATCGCACCTTCGCAGCCTCGACCGGTGGTCTGCTCTTCAGAACGCACCCGACCGGCTGGGAGCTGATCGGCCAGACTCCGCTTACGTTCGAGACCGAGGGAATGGTGTTCATCCCGGACGCGCTGTTGATGGCCAGCTTCGGGGGCGAGGTGACCGAGTTCCTCCTCTCGAGCAACGTGATGTGCGCGGCGACGTCCTGGAAGCTCGGCGGCAACGCGAGCATCTCGTTCATCAGTGTCTTTGGGCGATCGGTGGCGATCGTCTTCAAGGACAAGGTGACCGCGACCTGGGCCTTCGCCCGCTCCGAGCTCGTCCCCGGGCGGCGTTAGCGGATCGTCTCGGCGATCGCCGCCGGAACCACAGCTGCGCCGGATCGAAGCGGTAGATCTCGGAGTAGAGGATGCCGACGGTGAAGGGCGCGATCGCCAGCGGCAGCGCCTTCACCTCGAGCGGCAGCGTGCGCGCGGCGATCTCGGCTAGTAGCTCTGCACAGTGAAGTTGAAGGGTTGAGGCCGCCGATCCATCTCGCCTGGCTGCGTTGCGCCGCCTCGACAGACGCAGAGTATGCCGTCGGACGGCGCGCCTTGCCAGACGAGC
>Ga0105048_10003555_pt1 | contig 25557 bp, 24 predicted proteins | sample MAT05_FD_78382 | JGI IMG/M metagenome (GOLD analysis project Ga0105048, IMG submission 78382) | Freshwater microbial communities from Lake Fryxell liftoff mats and glacier meltwater in Antarctica - MAT-05 | ecosystem: Environmental > Aquatic > Freshwater > Ice > Liftoff microbial mat | place... | reverse complement strand
AGCCGCTATTGACGCGCAACCTGAACCTCGTCGAGGTGCTGCGGGCGGTCGGCGGGCGTCACGGGAAGTCGCCGGGCGAGGTCGCCATCGCGTGGGTGCTGCGCCACCCGGCGGTGACGGCGGCGATCGTCGGCGCGCGCCGCCCCGGGCAGTTGAAGGAACTCGTCGGGGCCGCCGACTGGCGCTTGACGCCGGCCGAGGCGGATGAGATAGATGGTTTCTTGAAGGCCAACCCGGCCTGACCCCGCAGGAGGCGCGGCATGACGGACTACCCGACGGTGACGCTCGACGAGGCCCGCGACAACTTGCCGGACTTGCTCCGGCGCGTCGCGGCCGGGGAAGAGGTCGTAATCACAGACGGCGGGAAGTGGGTGGCGGCCCTCACCGCCCCGCCCGCCCCGCCGCCGACGCCGGAGCAGGAAGCGGCGGCACGGGAGCGGGCGACGGCGGCGGTCAAACAGATGGTCCGGTGGCGCGTCGAAGAGGGCTACCCGCTGCCGGCCGACAGCCCACTCCGCGAACTCTTCGCCGCCGGGGAGTTGCCCGGATGACCCCGCCGGTGCCGAACGATCCCGGCCCCTACGATTTCGTCCTCGACGCGGCCGTGGCCGTCGCGTGGGTACTGCCGGTACTGGCGTCGGTGTACACCGACAACGTGCAGTCCGCGATACTCCGAAAGAAGGCCATCGTCCCGGCGACGTGGCTGGCCGACGTGGCGCAGGCGGTGCGGGCCGCGGAGCGCCGGAGGCGGGCGACCCCGGCGTACGTCGATGGCAAGTTGGCTGGACTCGCCGGGTTTCCGATCGGCATCGACGACGAGACCGCCGTCCGGCTTTGGTCCGACATCCTGGTTCTCTCCCGAACGCACCGCGTCACCGTAGCCGACGCCGCCTACCTCGAACTCGCGCTGCGACGCCGGCTGCCGCTCGCCACCACCGACGCCGCACTCGCCGCGGCGGCCGCGAGCGCCGGCGTCCCGATCTACTCCCCGTGACCCGCACCTCCTTTCCGAAGGCGACCCCGCACCATGACCCGCCCCGCCGGCTTCGCGCTGTTTCTACTCGCCGTCATCCCCGCCGTCCCCGCGGCCCAGCCCGCGGGACCGCCCCCGCCCGCGACGCCCGATCCGGTGCCGGCGGCGTACACGAAGTACGAGTACCGCATCCCGATGCGCGACGGGGTGAAACTCTTCACCGCCGTCTACGTCCCGAAGGACGAGTCGCAAACCTACCCGCTGCTCCTCACCCGCACGCCGTACAGCTGCGCCCCCTACGGCGTGGACAAGTACCCGGACGCCCTCAAGCCCGGCGCGCCGTACCAGAAGGCGGGCTACGTCTTCGTCTACCAGGACGTGCGCGGGCGGTGGATGTCCGAGGGCACGCACGTCGATATGCGGCCGATCAACCCGGCCAAGGGGCCGAAGGACGCCGACGAGAGCAGCGACACGTTCGACACCATCGACTGGCTGCTCAAGACGGTGAAGGGGCACAACGGCCGGGTCGGGCAGTGGGGCATCTCGTACCCCGGGTTCTACACCGTCTGCGGGATGATCGACGCCCACCCGGCGCTCAAGGCGTCCAGCCCGCAGGCCCCCGTCACCGACTGGTTCGTCGGCGACGACTGGCACCACAACGGGGCGCTGTTCCTGCCGCACGTCTTCAACTTCATGCCGCGGTTCGGCAAGCCGCGGCCGGAGCCGACGACCAAGTACCCGTACCTGCCGTTCGACCACGGCACGCCCGACGGGTACAAGTTCTTCCTCGACCTCGGGCCGATCAAGAACGCCGACACCAAGCACTTCAAGGGCGACATCGCCTTCTGGAACGAGGTGATGCGGCACCCGAACTACGACGCCTGGTGGAAGGCCCGCAACGTGCGTCAGCACGTCAAGAACGTCAAGCCGGCGGTGCTGACCGTGGGTGGCTGGTTCGACGCCGAGAACCTGTTCGGGGCGCTGGAGACGTTCAAGGCGGCCGAGGCGAACGGCCCGCCGGTCGCCGGCAACCACCTCGTGATGGGGCCGTGGGACCACGGCGGCTGGAGCCGGCCGGGCGGCGGCGAGGTACTCGGCGACGTGCCGTTCCACGCCAAGACCGCCGACTTCTTCCGCGACCAGATCGAGTTCCCGTTCTTCGAGTTCCATCTGAAGGGGAAGGGCGCGAACGCCCACCCGAAGGCGTGGGTCTTCGAGACCGGCACGAACCGCTGGCGGAAGTTCGGGACGTGGCCGCCGAAGGATTCGGCCGGTCTGGTCTGGGACTTCGCTTCCGACGGCGGGCTGACGCCGTTGCCGCAGCTACTCGGGCGGGGACAGGGGTTCGACGAGTTCGTGAGCGACCCGGCCAAGCCGGTGCCGTTCATCGGCAAGACCGTCATCGGCATGGTGAAGGAGTACATGACCGCCGACCAGCGCTTCGCCGCCACCCGGCCGGACGTGCTGGTGTACCAGACCGGGCCGATCGACGCCGACCTCACGCTCGCCGGGCCGATCGAGGTGGAGTTGTTCGTCAGCACCACCGGCACCGACGCCGACTGGGTGGTGAAGCTGATCGACGTCTACCCCGACGACTTCCCCGACCCGAAGCCGAACCCGACCGAGGTGAAGATGGGCGGGTACCAGCAGCTCGTCCGCGGCGACGTGTTCCGCGGCAAGTTCCGCAACTCGTTGGAGACGCCCGTGCCGTTCGAGCCGGGCGAGGTCTCGAAGGTGAGGTTCACGATGCCCGACGTGCTGCACACCCTCCGCCCCGGCCACCGGCTGATGGTTCAGGTGCAATCGACGTGGTTCCCGCTCGTGGACCGCAACCCGCAGACGTTCTGCGACATTTACACCGCCGACGAGAAGGACTTCAAGAAGCAGACGCACCGCGTCTACCGCGACGCCGACCACCCGTCGCGGGTGACGTTGCGGGTGCTGAAATAAGCGTTCCGGCCGTGCCGTTTAGCCGGGTCGTGCCGACCCCCGCGAGCCGGATACGCCGGCGGCGGCGAGGCGGCCGGCCACACGGCTCGGGCGGGTGGGGTAAAATGGGGTATGAGTGCCCCGCCCCGGACGCCGCCGGCCCGCCCGCTCCGCGTCGCCGTCACCGCCGACCTGCACTACGGCCCCCGCCACCCGGACGGGGCCGCGGCCACCCTCGCGCTGGCCGCCGACCTCTACCACGACCCGCCCGACCTGTTCGTCCTCGCCGGCGACATCGGGGCCGGCGACGACTTCGAGCGCTGCCTCGACCTGTTCGCCGACCTGCCCGGCTGCAAGGCCCTCGTGCCCGGCAACCACGACGTGTGGGTCCGCCCGAACGACCCGCGCGGCGACTCGCTCACGGTCTACCGCGACCACCTGCCGCGGGCCGCCGACGAGCGCGGGTTCCACTACCTCGACCACGGCCCGCTGATCCTGCCCGACGCCGGCCTCGCGGTCGTCGGGTCTATGAACTGGTACGACTACTCGTGGGCCGAGGACCGCCTCCGGGCCGTGGCCGCCGACTGGCGCGACCGCCTCCGGACCAAGCGGTTCACCCGCGGCCGCCACAACGACGCGAACTTCGTGAAGTGGGCTTACGACGACGCCGGGTTCACCCGCACGGCGACGGCGGAGCTGGCCGGGCACCTGCGCGAGGCGCTGGCGTGCGTGCCGGCGGCGCTCTTGGTGACGCACCACCCGCCGGTCCGCGGGCTGTCCTACCCGAAGCCCGAGCCGATGGACCTGGACGCGCTGCTGTGGGAGGCGTTCAGCGGGAACGCGGCGGTCGAGCGACTGGTGGCCGAGTACGCCGACCGGGTGCCGCTGGCGTTCTGCGGGCACACGCACTTCGCCCGCGACGTGGCGTTCGGCCCGACGCGCGGGTTCAACGTCGGCGGCGACTACCACTTCAAGCGGCTGCTGCGGTTCGACTGGCCGAACCCGGCCGTCCGGGCGCGGGAGTTCGGCCGCACCGGCGAGCGGGTGGCGTGAGGCGATCACCCGACCGGACGCGGGGCCGGGTGACTTTTAATACTCCCCCTCCCGTCGCTCACTTCAACTGCTGCCGCAACCCTTCGAGCTTGGCCGACACGTCCTTCACCCGCGCGCTGTCGCCGACCTTGCCGGCCGGCGGGATCGCGGCGCGCACCCAGTCCAGGTCGCCGGCCGCCCCCTCGCGGACGGCCTTCAAGCGCTTGCCGTCGGGCGACTCCGCCGGGGTCGTCTGCCGCACCTCGTCCAAGAGCGGGACCAGGCCGTCGCGGACCATGCGGTCGAGGTGGTCGCCGAGTTCGGCCACCCGGTCGGCGTCCTGGGCCTCGGCCGCCTTGCGCAGGGCGATGCCGATGACGCGTGCCGACTCCTGGCACGTCTCGGCCCGGGCGACCGGGCGGTCGGCCCCGCCGAGCGCGACGCCCGCGGACACGAGGTCGGCTAACAGGGTGCGGTTCGCCCGGTGGAGGCGGAGGCGGTCGGCGGCGGACAGCCCCGGGGCCGGCCCCTGCGCCCCCGCCCACGCGGCCAGCCCGAGGAAGATCAGCAGTGCGGCGGCGGCGCGGGTCATGGTCACGCCCCCTCCCGGGCGAGGACGGCCCGGAGCTTGGCCCGGCCGTCGCGGGCCGTGTCGGCGATCGTCCGCAGGGCCGGCCGGGCGTGCGGCGGGGACTCGCCGGCGGCGCGGTCGGCCTCGTCGCCGGTCCGGGCGAGGCGGGCGGCGAGCTGCTCGAACAGCGCCCGCCGGGCCTCCTGGGTGACGGCGTGCGGGGGGAGCCGCTCGGCCTGCCGGACGATCCCGTCGTCCACCACCTTGCGGAACCACTCGGACAGTTCCTTCAACTCGTCCGGGTCGGCGACCCGGGCGAGGGTGCGCGTCTCGGCCGAGAGCGTGTCGGCCAGCCCGCCGAGGAGTTCGAGCCGCCTCGCCGGCGACGACTCCCGGGCGAGGGCGAGGTCGCTCTGCACCACGTGATCCAGTAGCGGGTACTTCGCGGGCGCGACCCGCACGACCTCGGGGGTCTTCCCGGGCCGGAGCAGTGCCCACCCGCCGACGGCGACCAGGACGGCCGCCGCCAGCCCGCCGGCGTACTTCCACCCCGGGCCGGCGAGCGCGCCGACGAGCCGCCCCCGGCCGGGCCGCCGGGCGACGACCGGCACCCGGGCGATGACCGGGCCGGTCGTTAAATCGGCGAGCAGGTCGGCCTTCTTGTCGGCCGGGGCGGGCGGGACCGGGAGGCGGGCGAGGAACCCTTCGACCCGGGCCGCGTGCCCCCACCACGCCAGGCAGTCGGGGCAGGCGGTCAGGTGGGCGCGGAGGGCGTCCGGCACCTGCCGCGGGTCGGGCAGGGCGAGGATTCGGTTCCGCACGGACGGGCAGGTCATGGGTACACCTGGGGAGTGCGAGGGGTTAGTGCGAGTGTGAGGAAGGAACTCGGCCGACGGTCGCCCTCACTCCGTTCCTTGCCTCACACTCACACTAACCCCTCACACTTTTTCTTGCCTCACACTTCCCCGATACCCGCGCCCGGCGGGAGCAGTTCGGGGGCGAGGATTTTCACCAGCTTCTGCCGGGCCTTGAAGACCCGCCAGCGGGCCGTCTCCTCGGTCGTGCCGAGCACCTTCGCCGCGTCGCGGAACGACAGCCCCTCCTCGACCCGCAACAGCAGTGCCGCCCGGAAGTCGGGGGGGAGGGCGGCGACGGCCTTGGCCACCGCCTCCAGCGCCTCGCGGTTCTCGGCCGCCTCGCCCGGGCCGCCGCCGGCCGCGGCCGTGTCGTCCGAGAGCGGGTGCCGGGTCCGCCGGTCGGCCCGCTTCTGGTTCACGAAGTTGTTGTGCCCGATGCGGAACACCCAGGCCCGGAAGTTACTCCCGGGGCGGAACGTCCGGACGGCCGCGAGTGCTTTCAGGAACGTCTCTTGGGTCAGGTCTTCGGCCGCGTGGCGGTCGCGGGTCAGGTGGTACAGCCAGCGGTACAGGCGGTCCCAGTAGGCGTCTACGAGGCGGGCGAAGGCCGCCCGGTCGCCGGCCTGGGCGGCTCGTATCCAGTCGGCCTCCTCGTCCGGGAGGGCGGGGTCGGGTTCGGGCGACACGCGGGGGCGGCCCAGCATCGGGTTCGGGGAGACCGGCGGCATTCACCTTAGCCCCCCGACCGGCCGGTCGTCCAGCACCCGCCGGCCCCGCGGTGCTACCCGTCCGAACGCGGCGGGGGGCGGAACGTTGGCGCAATCCGGGGGTATCCGGGTAGCCGCGACGTGCCGACATCCGCCCTCTTGCTCCCCTCTCCCCTTGAGGTGCCCTGTCGAAATCCTCCCGACGGCAAGCCTTCCGCCGGGAGGGCGAGGCTCCTGCCGAGCCGAAGCGACGGCTCGGCAGGAGCCTCGCCCTCCCATCCCGAGGGCTGACACCCAGGATTTCCACAGAGCACCCTTGCGGGAGAGGGGTTGGGGGTGAGGGGAAAGGCCCGCCCCGCCCGCTAAGCTCGCCGGGATACGTGAGGCGTCTTCCCCTCACCCCGCGGGCTGCGCCGCGACCCTCTCCCTCAAGGGGAGAGGGTGGGAACCTGCCTCCACCCGGGGTGGGGGAATTCCTCGACCCCGTCCGGCGTCAGTCCGCCTTCGCGGGCGGCACCGGGAGGGTGACGACGAACGCCGCCCCCTCGCCGGGGCGGCTGTGGGCGGTGAGCGTCCCGCCGTGGCGGTCCACGATCTTCTTGCAGATCGCCAGCCCGATCCCGGTGCCCTCGTAGTCGTCGCGGCCGTGCAGCCGCTGGAACACCTCGAAGATGCGATCGAGGTACTTCTCGTCGAACCCGATGCCGTTGTCCTCGACCCGGATCTCGCACGCCGCCGCGCCGACCAGCCGGCCCGTCACTTTGACCACCGGGGGGACGCCGGGGCGGTGGAACTTCAGCGCGTTGCCGATCAGGTTCTGCATCAGCTGGCGCATTTGCGTCGGGTCGGCGTTCGCCGCGGGGAGGTCGCCGACCTCGATCCGCCCGCCGGTCAGGTTGGCCCGATTCTCCAGGTCGGCGGTCGCGTCGCGGGTGATCGCCGTCAGGTCCACCGGCTCGAACGGGTGTGCGTGGGTTGCCACCCGGGAGAAGGTGAGGAGGTCGTCGATCAGCCGGCTCATCCGCCCGGCCGACGACAGCATCCGGTCGAGGTAGTCCTGCCCCTGGTCGCCGAGCTGGGGGCGGAACTTGTCGCGCAGGCGGTCGCCGAACGCCCGGATTTTGCGGAGCGGTTCCTGCAAGTCGTGCGACGCGATGTAGGCGAACTTCTCCAGCTCGGCGTTGCTCCGCCGGAGTTCGACGGTGGCGACCCCGGCCGCGTCCTCGGCCACCCGCCGGGCGACGGCGGCGGCCAGGATCGCGGCCATCGCCTGGACGAACGTCCGGTCGTCGGCCGAGAAGGCGCGGGCGGCAGTCGCGTCGACCGCCAGCACCCCGAGCGGGTGGTCGCCCGGCCCCGGGATGGGGGCGACCACGCTGCTCGTCACCCCCCGGGCCGCGAGCACGCCGGGGCGGTGGAACCGGGCCTCGGCCTGCCAGTCGTCGAACACCACCGGCTCGGCCGCCCGCAGCGCGTGGTCGATGAGCGGGGCCTCGTCCGGCCCGACCTCGTGGCCGACCAGTTCCGGCTCCCACCCGACCCCGGCCCGGACCCGGAACGCCCCCCCCGGGGCGGCCTCGACGACCCGGGCGAACGGGACGGCGAGGGTCGCGGCCACGACCCCGGCGGCCCCGGCCATGAGGGCGTCCACGTCGGCCCCGGCCAGCCCGCGGCGGCCGAACTCGGCCACCGCCGCCTGCTGCCGGGCGCGGGCTTCGGCCGCCCGCTCGGCCCGCTCCCGCTCCTGGACTTCGACCCGCAACGAGGCGTTCGCCGCGTCCAGTTCCGCCGTCCGCTCGCGCACCCGGCTCTCCAGCTCGCGCTGCGCCCGCCGCTCGTCGGCCACCCCGCGGAAGACCAGAACGGCCCCCAGCACGATTCCGGCCCGGTCGCGGATCGGGGCGGCGCTGTCGGCGATCGGGGTCTCCGACCCGTCGCGGTTCAGCAGGACGGTGTGGTTCGCCAGGGCGACCGCCACCCCGTCCCGCAGGGCGCGCTCGGCCGGGTTCTGGGCCGCCTCCCGGGTCGTCTCGTGGACGATCCGGAAGACCTCGGCGAGCGGCCGCCCGGCGGCCTCCTCGCGCGGCCACCCGGTCAGCGCCTCGGCCGCCGGGTTGAGCAGGGCCACCCGGCCGCCGGCGTCGGTGGCGATCACCCCGTCGCCGATGCTCGCCAGGGTCGTCCGCAGCCACTCGCGGTCGGCCGCCGCCCGCTCCTCGGCCCGCCGCCGGGCGATCCCGACGGCGACCCCGTCGGCCACCGCCGCGACCGCCTCCAGCACCCCGACCGTGAGCCGCTGGCGGGAGAACATCGCCACCACCCCGACCACCCGGTCGTCCACCAGAAGCGGGTAGCCGGCGAACGCGACCATGCCCTCGCGCGTCGCCCACTCCGGGTCGGACACCTCCGAATCGTTGGCCACGTCGTTCGTCAGGCGCGGGGTCTTGTGGGCCGCGATCCGCCCGATCTTGTACATCCCGACCGGCACCCGGGCGTGCGGGCCGTCGGTGTGGGTGTACAACCCGGCGCTGGCCACCAGTTCGAGCGTGTCGCCGCCGTCGGGGAGCACCCAGACGCGGGCGAAGGCCGCCCCGAGGTGTTCGACCATCGCGGCGGCGCAGTGGCCGAGGGCGTCCGGGAGGGCGGCCGCCCGGGTGAGGGCGAGGCCCACGTCGCGGCCGAACGCGGCCAGCCGCGCGCGCTCCTCGGCGGCCCGCTCGTTCGCCCGCCGCTCGCCCACGTCGCGGAACACCAGGACGGCCCCGGACACGACCCCGCGGCGGTCGCGGATCGGGGCGGCGCTGTCGTCGATCGGCCGCTCGGCCCCGTCCCGGCCGATCAGGACGGTGTGGTTCGCCAGCCCGACGATCTGGCCGTCGCGCAGGGCCCGCAGGGCCGGGTTCTCGACCTCGCGGCGGGTGTCCTCGTTGACGACGTGGAAGACCGCGCCGAGGGGCCGGCCGACGGCGGTGACGGGGGTCCACCCGGTCAGCTCCTGGGCGACCGGGTTGAGGAAGGTGACGAGGCCGAGCGGGTCGGTGGCGATGACCCCGTCGCCGATGCTGGCGAGGGTCGCCCGGAGGAGTTCGCGCTGCTCGTGGACGGCGGCCGCGGCCCGGGCGCGGGTGGCCACGAACCGGCGGAGGAGGCCGACGAACAGGGCGACCGCCCCCAGCCCGGCGGCGGCCGCGATCAGCCCGGTCGTGACGGCCGTGGTGTACGCCCGGGCGCTCGACTGCTCCCGGGCGGCGAGCAGGTCGCGCTCGTGGGCGTCCATCTCGGCGACGGCCGCCCGCAGGTCGTCCATGAGGCGCTTGCCGTCGCCAGCCTTGAGCCGCTCGCGGGCCGCGGGCAGATCTCCCGCCCGGGCGATGACGACGGGCTTTTGGATCTCGAGCAGCTTGCCGGCGACGAGTTCGCGGACGCGGGCGAGGCGGGCTTGTTGGGCGGGGTTGTCGGCCGTGAGGCGTTCCAGCCGGGCGACCCGGTCGGGGGCGGCCCCGAGGGCGGGGTGGTAGAACTCGAGGTAGGCCTCGTCGCCGGTGACGAGGAACCCGCGCTGGCCGGTCTCGGCGTCCTTGACGGCCGAGAGGAGGTCGCCGAGGGCGTCGAGGACTTCGTGGGTGCGGACGACCCCGGCCGCGTCCGCGCTCAGCTGGCGGGTGTTCTGGTACGACAGGCTGGCGTTGCCGACGATCAGCGCGGCGACCACCCCGAGACCGACGGCGATACTCCGGTCGAACCCGAAACCCATCCGGCAGGCCCTCCGCCCCCGGGCGGGGCGGCCCCCGGGCGACCGGGCCAATTGTACGGAAGGCGACGCCCGGTGGTTGCCCCGCCCCCGGCCGCCGGGTACGCTGGCGCGGTCTCGGTCGCCGACCGGTTTAATCTCTTCAACCGGCCGACGGGTGTGCGGGGCGTCCCACACCCGTCTCGTGTCGGTCAGGGGGCGTGATGCGCAACGTGATTTTCGGGGCGATCGGCGTGCTATGGGGGGGCGGCATCCTCCTCGCCTCGCTGCTGGGTGGGAAGCCCCAGGGCGGGGGGGCGTTCGGTGCCGGGCAGGTGGTCGGCCTCCTCTTCGGCGTCCTCCTGCTCGGGGCCGGGGCCGTCGCCCTCATCAACGGCATCCAGACCGTCCAGTCGGCCCCCCGCAAGGCGCGCCCGCGGCCCAAGCCCCGCCGCCGCCGGGTCCGCGAGTACGACGACGAGTAACGGGCGGCTGGGCCGCTCCGGGCTTTCCGACGCATACGACCGCCTCCTGGTTGCACGGCGTCAACGCCGACCTGTAACTCCGGTTCTGACCCCGGCGGGCAGCGGGCGCGGTATGATGGCGGGGACGCGACGGAGGTAGCGATGGCGTTCGGCGACTTCACGTACCCCGATGTTCTCCAACAACTCGGGCTCACGTTCGACAATGCCGACGACTTGTTCGCCGGGGTCGAGTTGGTGCCGGCGAGCTGGGCGGTTCAACAAACCCTGCCGATGACCGTCTCCCTGGCCTCGACCCTCAGCACCGAGAAGGCCCGGTCCGAGTGGATGGTGGCTCCGGTGCTGGCCGACTTCTGGAGCCGTTATCACGGCCGGGTGGGGCTGTACTCGGGCGTCACCTTCAACGCCGACCCGGACGCCGGGTTGAACGGGTACTGCGACTACCTCATCTGCCGCGCCCCGCAGCAGATGGTGGTAACGCCGCCGGTGCTGGTAGCGTTCGAGGCGAAGAACGAGAGCATCGTCGGCGGGTTGGGGCAGTGCGTGGCCGCGATGGTCGGTGCCCAGCGGTACAACCGCCGGCACAACGTCTCGGCCGACCCGATCTACGGGTGCGTCACCACCGGGAGCGTGTGGCGATTCGTCCGCCTGAACGGGGCGGTCATTACCCTCGGCCTGCGCGAGTACGGGATTTCGGAAGTCGACCGGTTGCTCGGCATCTTCGTCAGCATCGTCGGCCCGCCGCCGGCCGTAGCCGCCTGACGTGCCCCCGCTCAGAACTGCCGCAGGAAGCGCAGGTCGTTCTGCCAGAACAGGCGGATGTCGTCGATCGCGTGCTTCAACATCAGCATCCGCTGCGGCCCCATGCCGAAGGCGAAGCCCGTCACCGCCGCCGGGTCGTACCCGCCGGCCCGCAGCACCGCCGGGTGGACCATCCCCGCCCCCATGATCTCCAGCCACCCCGTCCCCTTCGTCAGCCGGTCGCGGTTCGGGTCGTCCTTCGGCCAGTCGATGTCCACCTCGATGCTCGGCTCGGTGAAAGGGAAGTAGCTGCTCCGAATCCGCACCTGCCGCTCCGGGCCGAACATCCGCCGGGCGAACGCCGTGATGGTGCCCTTCAGGTCGGCCATCGTGATGCCCTCGCCGACCGCCAACCCCTCGACCTGGTGGAATTGGATTTCGCTCCGCGTGCTGATCGCCTCGTTCCGGTAGCACATGCCCGGGAGGATGACGCGGATCGGCTTCGGGTGCGACTCGCGCATGACGTGGATCTGCCCCGGCGACGTGTGCGTCCGCAGCAGCACGCCGGGGGTGGTGGTGAAGAAGGTGTCCCACATGTCGCGGGCCGGGTGGTGGGCCGGCATGTTCAGGCACTCGAAGTTCAACTCGTCCGTCTCGACCTCGCGGGTGCGGTACACCTGGAACCCGAGGTCGGCGAAGATGCCGGTGATCTGCCGGAGGATTTGCGTCGCCGGGTGGAGGCGGCCGCGCGGCCGGGTGCGCCCGGGGAGGGTCACGTCGAGCGGGTTGGTCGTGAGGCTCAGTTGCAGTGCCGCCTCCTTCGCCGCGGCGTGGGCGGCGTCGTAGGCGGCGGTGAGCGTCGCCTTGAGCTGGTTGACCTCTTGCCCGTAGGCCGCCTTCTGCTCGCGGGGGATGGTGCCGAGCTTGCCGAGGGCCGCCCGCACCAGTCCCTTGTCGCCGAAGAACTTGGTGTTCCACGCCCGCAGCGCCGCCTCGTCGGTCGCGGCCCCGAGTTCGGCGAGGCCGGCGGCTTCGAGGGCGGTCAGGTCGTCGGCCATCGTCGGTCCTTCGGTCCGTGTCCAGCGTCGGCGGGGTCCGGTGGTGAGGATAGCGGCCCCCGCCCGAACGGACACCCGCGCGGAACGGTGTTGTCAGTCACCACCCCCGCCGCACCCGCCGCACCCGCCGCCGCACCCCCCGCCTCCGCCGCCGTCGCCGTCGCTGCCGCAGCCCGACCCGCACCCGCCGGACGACCCCTCGGTCGTCTGCCGCGGGTACCACGGCTGGAGGAACGCGACCGTCGAGCCGGCCAGCACCGCCGTCCCGAACAGGGCGACGCTCAGGGCCGCGTCCGTCACCGCCCCGGTCCTGAACCCGGCGTGCTGCGCCCGCAGCCGGGCGAGGGCGGCTTCGCCCCGGCGCGACAACCGCAGCGACCCGGCGACGGACAGGATCAGCCCGAAGAACCCGCCGAAGATCATCGCCACCACCAGGTACTCGACCGGCTTGTGGTCCGCCAGCCCCATGACGAGCCGGGGCACCGCCAGGCCGAACATGACCAGCGCGATCGGGACCAGGGCGGCGCACCCGATCCCGGCCTGCCGGCCGGTGCCGATCGTGAACCCGTCGGCCTCCAGCCGGGCCGCTTCCGGGGCGAACTTGGCCTCGACCGCGTCCTGCACCGGCTTCAATTCTTCCGCCGTGTTCCGGAACGGCAGGAGGTTGAACACCGCCTCCTCGACCGGGCTGACGCTGTCCGGCAGGCGGTCGCCGACGCCGAGCCGCGACTTCTCGTCGGTGACGCGGGCGGCCCCGACCTCGGCGAGGCGGGCGACGGCGGCCGAGGTCAGCCGCGGGTAGCCGCCGGCGAGGTACGCGGCCTGCTCCCAGGTCAGCGGCAGGTCGTCGTCGCCGGGCTGCGGGCCGGGCGTCCGCCGGGCCGACCGGACCACCCGGGCGACGCACACGGCCGCGACCATCATCGGTATGAGGAAGCCGAGGAACTCCCGGCCGACGAGGTTGAACGGGTTCATCCCCCCGCCCGCACACCCCGGTAGGAACACGGCCAGCAGCGCGAACGCGGCCGCGAACTGCGCCACCCGCTTCACCGGGAGCTTGGGCACCACCCAGTTGCGGGCGATGTTCACGACGCGGTGTTTCAGGTCGTCGCCGAACCGGGTGGCGGCCGGCGGCCAGATGTCGGCGGGGGCGTCGTGGCCGAACGCGGTGAGGTAGCGGGCGAGGGTGCGGGCGTACATGGCGAGGTGCTTGTCGGCCTCGGCCGGGCCGCCGCGGGTCGGGTCGTGGTGGAGTTGCCGGCCGAGCGTGTCGCCGCACAGCCGCTTCCAGTAGCTGCGGGTGTAGGTAAGGTGCAAGTGCCAGGCGGCGTCCACGTCCTCAGCCGGGCAGACCGGGTCGTCGCCGGTGGCGGCCAGGAAGACGTACCGCTTGTACTCGCCGACCACGCGGTCGGCATACGTGCGGGACCAGCCGTGTTCGCGGGCGAGGCGGGCGGCGAACGGCAGGGCGACGGGTTCCGGGCCGTCGATGTCGAAGGCGTCGAGGCGGGCGTGCAGTGCGACGCAATCGGGCGTCATGCGGCACCTGGGCGGTGAAGGGATCGGGGCGACAACGGCGTCGCCCTCAACCGTACTTCGCCGCGCGTGCCGCGGAGTTGGGAATCCCGGCGTGAAGAGTGGAAGAAGCCCGGACGGGGTGGAAGTCATCCGTCCTCGACCGGTTTCGCGAAGTGCTGGAAAACGTGCAAGGAGGTCAAGGGGGTCACTTCTTTTTCATGCTCTAGAAAGTGACCTCCTTGGGTTGAACAATGTTGATTTTGCCGCGCCCGGTTTGGGCAGAAGTGATGCTCTTCCCGCGACTCGATCACTCCGCGCCGCCGAACAGCGTACCGGTCCATCCGCACGCCTTTCGCTTGCATTTCACGTTCGAGGTGTAGTCGGGTGCTGAGCGCGCGGGGTGCCCGACGGCAAGGCCTTCAATCGTTGGTGGTCTGCAGCCGACTCCCGACAACCGTCGCAAGAAATCTCACCGCGTCGTCGTATTGTTCGTTCGTGAAGGCGGTCCAGCCGCGCTCCTCACACCGCTCCTTCAGGTCAGAAGGAGATAGTGTTCGCCCTGCTTCGCGCGTCAGAAGGTCGGTCTTGGCCGCGATTGCCAGATGAACGTAGTCCCGAACCTTTGCGGACGTGATTTTCTCGGCGGCCTCGGCGATTCCCTTCCATTCCTCCGGCCACTGTTCCGCCTTCTCCTTCGCGACCTGCTCCCCCTCGGCCGTCAGTGCGTAGTCGTACCGGATCTTTTCGAATCCCCCCGCGTCGGTCGTCCCGTCCGGGCGAGTATTCTGTTCGAGAAACTTCAAGCTACGGAGTTCTTGAACGGCACCGGCCACGGCCGGCGAGAACGGCCCGTAATAATGCGGGCGGTATCCGAGATACTGGATGTAACCCGTTAGAACTCCCGCGAAGTACACGACCTTTTGGAGCTTCGTCCGGCCCTCGATCTTGCCCCCGGTGGCGTGAATCACGAGATGCACGAAGTCGTAAGGGGTCATATTCTCACCTGCTTGCAGGCGTCCTGGATCAGTTGCAGAATGGGTGCTTGCCATCTTTCTCGGACCGCGTCCTTTTGATTCGAGTCGGGCCACTCGATGGGGGCGAACACGACGACGAAGTTGTCCGTGTAGGCTTCGTTAATCGACCGAAACAGCGTGGACTCGTCGGTAAACGGCTGAGGTGTCGGGGGCACTTTCACGAGAATCCCTTCCTCGTCGTTTCGGGACGACTCCCTCGCCGACTTGATGCCATAACTGTAAGCGATCACGAAATCCGGGTCTATGACAGCAGTCCCGGTCAGGCCGAGGGTTCGATTCAGGAAGTCCGCGACATCGCGTTCGACCTTTTTGGCCACCGTATCGCCTTTCCGTCCGGGCAATCCCTTAAGAGTCTCCCGGTATCGTGCGTCGAACGGTTTGTCGATCGGGTGACGGAACACTTCCTTCAGCAGTCGCCGGTCGCGGAGCCTGCGCAACATCAGCCCCGATTTCTTCCCCGGGGGTGGCGTGACGACTGGGCAGAACGTTTCGAGGAAGCGGGCGTCGTCCCACTTCTGGTAATTCGCGATGAACTCGGGCGTTCCGTCGAACTTGTACAACTGCGAGAGCCGCTCTTCCTTGTCCTCCTCGACGCCCAACCGGATCGCCCGCGTAATCATCCGGTCGGTAATGAGGCGGACGCGGTGCCGGTAGACGTTCGTAGTCATGTAGTACTTCGCCAACACGAACTGTTCGACCGCGTGGATTCCGTCCCGCTCGACCATCAGGTCGCCACTCGGGTCGGGCAGGACGAGCGAGCGGTGGAGTTGCGGCAAGTCGTACCGACCGTACTGGACGCCGCAAAAGTAACTGTCCCGCAACAGGTAGTCCTGCTTGTCCGCGTCGAGCGGACCGGAGACGATTTGCTTGAGTACCAGCCGGCCCTTCCAGTCGCCGAGCAACTGGATCACTTTTTCCCGTTCAACCTCGAGTAGGAGCGTACACAACTCGGGATCGGAGCGAATGATCTCTGCCGTTACCGCCTCATGGATCTTGTGTTCCTTCTGGTCGGGCTTTAGCTTCGTCTTGTCGCCGAACCATTCGAGGGACGCCTCCGAGACATGGCTGAATGGCCCGTGCCCGGCGTCGTGGAGCAAACCGGCGAGTTGAACCAGTCGGAGTTCTTCGCCCTCGACACCCAACCCTTGAGCCATCAGACCCGCAACGTGAGTGACCCCGAGCGTATGATCGAATCGGGTGTGCAGCGCGCCGGGGTACACCAGCGAGGCGAGGGCCAGTTGCCGAATCCCTCGCAATCGCTGCAACACGCCACTCCCGACGACGGGAGCCATTTCCGCCGGCAGCGTGACGAAGTTGTGGATCGGGTCTCGGGAGCGGAAGCTCATCGGGGCACTCGATGTCGCGCACAGAAGTGTAGTACGCAACCGCCCATCCCGGGGAGTACCGTCCCCGGAATGGGCGTGGTTGAACGAAACATCGAACGGCCCGACGAGGCTCACGCCGTCGCGGCCGCCGGCTCGGGGGCGGGGATCGCCTCGCGGGCGATGCCCACCAGCGTCGTGAACGTCTCGGGGTCGTGGATGGCGATCTCGGACAGGGCCTTGCGGTCCAGCGCGATCATCGCCAGCTGGAGGCCGTGGATGAACTCGCTGTACCGCAGCCCGCGCATCCGGCAGGCGGCGTTGATGCGGACGATCCACAGCCGGCGGAACTGCCGCTTCTTCGCCCGCCGGTCGCGGAAGGCGTACACCCGCGACCGGATGAGCGTCACGATCGCCTGCCGGTACAGGTTGTGCCGGCTCAGGCGGAACCCCTTCGTCAGCTTCCGCGTCCGCTTCTTCCGGGCGGTCGTCGGGACTTTACTCCTGGCGCGAACCATGGCCGAAAACTCCTACGGTGGTCAAACCCCGGGACGGCCGTCCCGGGGCGTTGAATCGGATGAAGGTGGGTGCGACGGGGGACGACTCACAGCAGCCCGAGGGCGATCTTGTACTTCTTGAGGACGTTCGGGCGGCCCTCGATCACCCCGGCCTGGCGGAGCTGGCGCTTCCGCTTGCCGGTCATGTGGGCGTTCAGGTGCCGCCGCCCGACCTTCGAGTACTTCAGCTTGCCCGTGCCCGTCACCTTGATCCGCTTCTTGACGCTCTTGTTCGTCTTGTTTTTCGTGGCCATGGTTTCGCTCCGTGCGGGGGGGCGGGGATCGGTCGGCGGGGGTGCGCTCCGCCGGTCGTCCGCCGTCTTGGGTCCGCCCCGTCACTCGGGATGGCACCCGGGAACCGGCCCGGGTGCGTCGGGGAACGGAATGCCCGGGGCGGGGGACGGTCGTCCCTCGCCCCGGCCGCGGTCCGTTCGGTAAGAGATGATTGTAAGAAGCGGACCCGCCGGCGGGGAGGGTCGAATCCGCGCCCGCTTCCGGCATCCGCGTTGCTGCTCCCGCCCCGTCCCGTCGCCGCGGGGCGATCTCACGAGGAACCACCCGATGCCGAGCGACAACGCCGGGCGCTTTATGAAGGCCCTCCAGGACGCGGAGAACGGCCACGACCCGGCCGGGCTGGTCGCCCTGTTCGCGGCCGGGGCCGATCTGGGCAAAGTCGGGGCGCACGGCCCCGCAACCGACGCGGCGGCCTTCTGGGCCGACTACCTGTCGTCGTTCGAGACGATCCGCTCGCGGTTCACGCTGGTGGTCGAGGAGGGCGACCGGGTGGTGTTGGAGTGGGTGTCCGAGGGGCAACTGGCGGGCGGCGGACCGATCACCTACGGCGGGGTGAGCCTCGTCGAGTGGGAGGGCGACACGGTGCGGCGGTTCCGCACCTACTACGACACGGCCGCGTTCGTCCGCCCCGCGACGCCCGCGGGCCGGGCCTGACCCGCGGGCCGGAAGCTCAACGGTCGAGCAGTCTGCTCATAACGGATTGGAAGTGGGTTCGACTCCCAGACATGCCCGCACACCCCGCCCGCATTGCTCGTCGAGCCGTCGAGCCCCCGCCGTATCGCCGAAACCACGTCGGCCTACCTCCCCCGGCCGGTCTGCCGACAGATGACGGAGGTAGCGCGTGCAAGGTGCCCGTCGAGGAAAGCGGCCCACGCGGTCGCAGGATTTACTCGCGCCGGGCCGATCCACAAGGTAGGCTTCATTGGCACCCCGGTCGGCGGTGGTAACGCGTTCGGGCCGCGCTCACCGGCCTAGCTTTGTTGACCCGCCTGGATATAACCTCTGCTCGCGGGGCGGGACCATCTTGTCCACGGGAGGTCGCGGACGTGCCCGGCATCTCCCTCGATCTGGTGCAAACCGTCGCCATCGGGGCGTTCAACCCCCATATCGTTCGGCCGGACTGGATGATCCGGCAGAAATTGTGCAAGGCCGAAGAGTTCGGCGGCGTCGAGTTCCTACCTACCGGCGACGACGAAGACGAGGTGTTTCGCTTCGGCCGGCAGGAATGGCAGGTGGACTACACCCGCCTGTCCGTGTCGGTCCGCAAGCCCGGCTCCCCGGCCGTTGACGACACGGGCTTGGCCGTCGCCGGGGTCATCCGCCTGCTGCCCCACACCCCGGTTCACACGGTCGGGCACAACTTCCACTTCTCTTGCACGACGACGGAATGGGGCGGAAAGCCCCTGCCGCAACTCGGCCCGAACGTCGGCCCGGCGCTCGACGGGAGGGAGCCGACGCAAACCAGTTGGAGCGGTACGTACGAGCGGGGCGACGGGGTGTGGACCGAAGTCACGGCCGACGTGTCCCGGACGCACGACATCGTCGTCCTGTTGTTCAACCACGACCGGGCCGTTGAACCGGAAGACCACGAGACGGCCCTCCACGCCGCCGGGCGGTTGTCGGAAGATTGGGCGTTCACCGTCCGGCTCCTGAACGATCTGTTCCGAATAGAATGGGCATCATGACCAAAACGTGTCCCGACACCCGCACCGCCTACCGCGACGCCCGGCCGAGCCGGCCCGCCCGCCGGGCGAGTACCACCGGGGGGCGGGGCGGGGCGGTCGAACTGGCCCTGTTCCGGCGGTTGGTCCGCGACCTCATCCTCGCCCCCCACGGCGGCCGGGAAGCCGCCCGGGCGAAGGTGGTCGGCTACTTGACCGCCGCCCGCGACCCCGACCCGGCGTTCGGCGAACTCCTGTTCGAGTGCGCCGACCGCGGCGGGCCGGACGGTCTGGACCTCGCGACGGACGTGGTGGCCCGGGTCGGCCCGGCGGCCGCCCGCTACGCCCGCCGGCTGCTCACCACCGACGGTCCCAAGTGGAAGCCGGCCGACCGCCGCCGGCGTGTCACGGACAACGTCTGGTACGCCCTCCTCCGGGGGATGGGCCAGTCGGCCGCCGAACCCGTCGATCAACTCGTCCCCCTCCTGTCGGCCGCCTTCGGCGGTACGGTCGGCATTCGGGAGGCGGCCGCCCACGCCCTCGGCGACTTCGCTGACCGCGGCCGTACCGATTTCCGGCTGGCCGCCCGGTCCGTCCTCGAGCAGATGGCGAAAACGGACGCGGCCGCCACGGTGCGCGAGTCGGCCGCCGAGGTCTTGCACGGCCTGGAGGGCTGATGACCCCCCCGCCCGTCTGGGCCGTGCTCGGGTTCGACGGCCCGGTCTACCTTCGCAAACTGCCGCGAAAGAACGTACTCGGCGACCCGACCACCCCCCTCGATCCGCGGGCGGCCGAGGTCGCCGCGGCCGTTTTCCTGTACGACCCCGGCCCGTTCAGTTTGTTCCTCGTGGCCAGCGACGACGACCTCGGCCGGGTGGCGGTCGGGTACAACGGCGGGCGGGCGAGCCTGACGGCGGACCTGGACTGGCTGCCGATCCGACCGGCCGAACTGGTCGCGGCCGGGGGTACGGTTCGCCAAACCGTCGGCGACACCCGCTGCCATTACACCAACGCCCGGCACTACGACCTGACGGCCGGGTCGTTTGAACTCGAGCGCCTGTGCCGCCACCTCCTCGAAGCAAACCGGGCCGTACTCTCCATGCGGAAGAACCAGTTCCGGCCCTGGGTGGAGCGGGCGACGGCCGACGGCTGCCGGGTGGTCCCCGCGTCGGCCGGGTGCCGGGCCGCCGGCTGCGATCCGGTGTAGGCGGTCAAAAGGTGCCCGCGAACGCCTTCGCCAGCACCGCCGGCAGCAGGGCGTCGAGTTCCGCCGCCGTACGGGCCTGGAGTGCCGGTAGCGCGTCCGCCTTCGTTCGGAGAGCGTCGAGGCGCACCTACGATCCGACGAAGCCTCGCACACTACCCTAGCAACCCATCATTGCCCGAACCGTCGAGGGCGGCGGCGACGGCCCGGAGCAGTTCCGCCTCCCGGACCGTCACCGTGCCGTCCCTGCGGACGCACGCCAGGCACGCCGCCACCACCGCCCGGCGGACGGCCGGCGGGGCCGCCATGAACTCCCGCAAGGCGCGGTCGAACACCTCTAGCCCGGCTTCCGCCTCCGGCAACAGCGCCAGCGGCGGCCCGCCGGGGCGATACGCCTCCACCCCGGCCGCGAACGCCGCCGCCTCCTTCCCCGGCGCGCTCTCCCGGGCCAGCACCGAGAGCAGCGGGGCGAGCCGCGGCCGCAGCCCGGCGAGCGTCGGGGGGTCGGTGGCGGCGGGCGGCGGGCGGCCGAACCGCCGGTCCAGGGTGGTGAGCACCACCGTCCGCAGCGCGTACTCGAACACGCTCACCGTGCCGTCGGCCGCGATCAGGGTTTCGACCTGCTCCCGGAAGGCGGCGTACTGCCCGGCCGACATCTGCCGCAGGGCGGCGATGCACAGGTCGGTGAGCGGCAGCCACGCGGCCGGGGGTAGGGATCGCACCCGGTCGGCCAGCCGTGCGGTTTCGGCGGCGAGCAGAGGATCGTTTCCGGCGGCGACCGCGGCCGCCTGCACGGCCCGCACGTCGGGCCGGTCGTCGTGGAGGAGGGCGAGGACCAGCGCCCGCGCCCGGAACGGCTCGCCCGCCGCCTCGCGCAGGTCGGCGGGCACGGCGGCGGCCGTCAGGGCGGCGAGTTCCACGTCGGCCTGCGTCACCGGCCCGTCCGGTCCCGAGGCCAGCGGCAGCACCGGGATCGGCAGGTTCGGCAGCCCCGGCAGGCCGCCCGGTCGTTTTGCGCGAATGGATTTCCGGGCCGGCGCGTCCGCCGCACCCACCGGCACGACCTCCGGCCAGACGCCGTCGAACTGCGGGTCGATCCGGCGGACGCGGTCGTCGAGCGGCGGGTGGCTGGCGTAGGGGTCGAGGAGCCACCGCTGCACGCCGTCGGCGAAGAACAGGTGGGCCGCCTCCCCCGCCTGCGGGGTGTGCAGGGCCGACCCCGCGGCCAGCCCACCGATCTTCTTCAGCGCCCCGGCGATCCCGTCCGGGTAGCGCGTGAACTGCACGGCGCTGGCGTCGGCCAGGTACTCGCGCTGCCGCGACACGGCGGCCTGGATGAGCCGCCCGAAGACCACCCCGATCCACCCCAGCACCATCAGGGCGACCCCGAGGGCGATCATCACCAGCCGGCTGTTGTCGCCCTTGTCCTTGTCGTTCGACCGCCGGTCGGACGACCCGCTCCCCGCCAGCCGGAACAGGATTTCGCCGACCAGGGACAGGAGCAGGATGCCGTGCAGCAGGCCGATGAGGCGCAGGTTCAGCCGCATGTCGCCGTTGAGGATGTGGCTGAACTCGTGGGCGATCACCCCCTGGAGTTCGTCCCGGGTGAGGTAGCGCAGGCACCCGCGCGAGACGGCCACCGCCGCCTCGTCGCTGCGGAACCCGGCGGCGAAGGCGTTGATGCCGTCCTCGTCTTCCAGGACGTACACCGACGGCAGCCGGCACCCGGCCGCGAGGCTCATCTCCTCGACCACGTTGAGCAGGCGGCGTAGGGCCGGGTCCGGGGTGTTGGCGGGGACTTCGCGGCCGCCGAGCAATTCGGCCACCCCGCGCCCGCCGGTCTTGGCGAGTTCGGCCGCCTTCCACGCGCTGCCGAGGCCGACCGTCGCCCCGACCCCGAGGGCGGTCAGGGCGAGTAACTGCGGGTGCCACCAGACGAGCGGGGCGTGGTGCTTGCGGTCGCCCCCGGCCCAGAGCGCGACGACGACGACGGCGTAGGCGGCGGCGACGAGGGCCGCCAGCCCGAGGGCGTAGAGGGCGAGGAGGCGGCCGGTCCGCCGGCGGGCGGCGTCCTGCCGCTGGAAGAAGTCGGTCGCCACGGGTGCGTACTCCGGCGGGGGCGCGGGGTCAGCCGAACTTGACCTTCGGGGCCTCGCGCTCGGCCGCGTTCTCGATCTCGAACAGGGCCGCCCGCTTGAACCCGAGGACGCCGGCCACCGCCACGGCCGGGAACGTGTCCCGCGCCGTGTTGTAGGTCGTGACGGCGTCGTTGAACCCCTGGCGGGCGAACCCGACCTTGTTCTCGGTGCTGGTGAGTTCCTCCTGCAGCGCGAGCATGTTGGTGTTGGCCTTCAGGTCCGGGTACGCCTCGGACACGGCGAGCAACTTGGTCAGCGCCCCGCCGAGCTGCCCCTCGGCCTGGGCGAGCCGCTTCATGGCGTCCGGGTCGCCGGGGTCGGCGGCCGCCTTCTGCCCGGCCGTGTAGGCGACGTTCCGGGCGGCGACGACGGCTTCGAGCACCCCCTTCTCGTGGGCCATGTACCCCTTCACGGACTCGACCAGATTGGGGATCAGGTCGTAGCGCCGCTTGAGCTGCACGTCGATCTGGGCGAAGGCGTTTTGGTAGCGGTTGCGGGTGACGACGAGGCCGTTGTAGACGGAGACGAGCCACAGAATCCCGACGCCGGCGACGACCCCGACGCCGATCAGCACGTACACCCAGACAGGCATGGCAGACCCCCCGTGACGAAACGACTACTCCGGTTGTATGCGCCGCGGGGGGCGGCGGTCGGACGAAAGGCGACCCAACCCCCGGCCCCCTTCTCGAAGAAGAAAGCCGGGTCGCGGGCCGCGACGTGAACGTGCCGGCCCCCCTGGGACCGCGGGCGTCCCGCCCGCATCTTCGGCCACCCGGGGCGTGTAGGTGAGCGGGCGGGACGCCCGCGGTCCCGGGGGGGGGCGGCTTCGCCGCCAATCCCGACCTCGTTGCCGTCCGCGGTTCCCCTTGAAGTTCTTGCCCGCTCGCGCCGGGGTCAGAACCGGAGTTCCAGGCCGGCGTTGACGCCGTGGATCCAGAAGTCGGTCGTGTGCGCCGGGAAGCCCGGGGCGGCCGGGCCGATGCCCAGCGGGGCCGGGGGGAGCTGGGCCGGGTTCACCCGCAAGTCCACCTGGTCGCCGGCCCGGGCGACGCTGCTCAGGTACAGGAAGTTGTACCCGACCGACAGGCGGGCGTGGTCCGTCACTTGCACCCCGGCCCGCACCCCGACCTCGGGCATGACCGCGAACGCAGTGCGCGAGTGCCGGCCGATGTTCGACGGCTGGGCCAGCAGGCCGCCCGGGAACACCACCGGCACGCCCCCCGGCGGGGTGATGACGGTCGAGCCGGAGATCTCCGTCACCTGCGTGTTCCCCCCGAGCGCGACCGACGCCCGGCCGCCGACGAACAGCCGGTCGAACCGCCGCTCGCCGCTCAGGCCGATCAGCCCGCCGTGGAAGTTGTTCTCGGTCCGGAAGCTGTCGGTGATCTGGTAGTGGAACCCCGGCGGCACCCGCGACGCCCCGGCGAGCGAGGTCAGGTCTTCGCGGATCACGAGGTCGTCGGTCACGTTGAAGTAGCGGTACCCGTAGAGCAGATCGACCCGCCCGCACGGGCTGCAACAGAGGTTGTGGACGGCGTTCACCCCGCCGCCGATGACGCTGCTCCGGGCGTCGGTCGTCACCGACCCGGCGAGCACCCCGGGGAACGACACGAGTTCGGCGTCCGGGCGGCCGGTCAGGGCGTTGAAGAACGGCCGGGCGAGGACTTGCGACCCGTCGGACGCCGCCGCGAACCCGTCCCGGCTCCGCCCGAGGAAGAAGAAGTCGCCCTCAATGCCGAAGGTGTGGTCGTCGGTCAGCCACAGCCCGCCGGTGACGCGGAAGCCGTTGCGGAAGTCGTTGTTCGCCCGCCGCCCGCCGGTCAGGACCGTCGTGGTCGGCGCGCCGAGGGTGCCGGCGAGGGGGCGGGCGGTCCCGACCGGTGATGCGGTCGCCAGCGGCGGTACGCCCTGGCCGGACGTGACCCAGTAGAGCCACTGGAAGTTGACCCAGGCCGTCCCCGCCGGGCCGCACGCGGGGTCGCAGTCCGGGGCGCACGCCGCGGCGGGGGCGACGACCGGGGCCGGAATGTAGAAGGCCGGCGGCACGGGGGCCGGCGTCGGCGCGACGACCGCCGGGGCGGGCTTCGCGGGCGGGGGTGCCGTGGGCGGCACCGTCACCGTCGGGACCGCCTTCGGGGCCGGCGCGGGCACGTCCGGGAGGGCCGTCAGCGGGGCTTTCGGCAGGGCCGCTGGCTTGATCGGGAGCGGGGCCGGTTGGGTCGCGGCGGCCGGCAAGACCGCGCCGACTTCGGGCGGCGGGGCCGGCTTGCGCGTCCCGGCCGCCACCCATTCCACCTCCGGTTCGGCCGATCGGGCGGGCGCGACCTGGATGCGCACCGGGCGGTGCGGGGTCGGATATTGGCCGGGGGCGGCGTCGGCGAGGCCGAGGAACGCGGCGAGGGCGACGAGCTTGCGGGGGAGCATTACCGATCCTCCATGATCGGGCGGGTGGCGCGGGCGGGGGCGAGCCCCCCGTCATCCGGACTATCGGCCTGCCGCCTGGCGACCGGCCTTACCCGAATCCCCGCCCCGGCCGGGAAGTCGCCCCGGCCCGGCCTACGCCCCGCGCGGCCCCTACAACCCGCACAGATTCGCGGCCGGTCTTCCAGTAGGCGACTCGCTCCGCGAGTCGTCGTTTCGGCCGGGTTCGCGCTCACCTGAAACGGCGACTCGCGGGGCGAGTCGCCTACTTTCCAAGAACCCGGATTTCAGGCCGCCGGTTGCGTCGGCCGGGGGAAACCGGATGATGGCGGCACCGACCTACCCGGAGAAACGCCATGTCCGGCCCGTACCCCGACCGCCGCGAACTCCTCGCCGCGTCCGCCGCCGCCCTCGGCCTGAACGCGAGCGCCGACCCGCGGCCGGCCGCCCCGCGGAAGAAGTACCCGTTCAAGAAGTCGATCAACCTGTGGGCCTTCCCGTACCCGGAGAGGATGTCGCTCGACCAGTGCCTGCGGCTGGCGAAGGACGCCGGGTTCGACGGGATCGAGCTGAACTACGACCTCGACAACGACCTGTCGCCGAAGAACGGGCCGAAGGAGTTCGCCGCGATCCGCCGCAGCGCCGAGAAGATCGGCATCGCCGTCAGCGGGGTGTGTTCGTTCCTGTTCTGGCCGTACCCGCTGAGCAGCAACGACCCGATGAAGCGTGCCCGCGGGTTGGAACTCGCCGGCAAGATCGCCGAGTGCGCCCACCACCTCGGGACCGAGAACGTCCTCGTCGTGCCGGGGGCGGTACACATTCCCTGGCGGACCGACCACGAGCCGGTGCCGAACGACGTGTGCGACAAGCGGGCGAAGGAGGCCGTGCGGGCGCTCCTCCCGCAGGCCGAGAAGTTGAAGGTGTACCTGAACATCGAGAACATCTTCTTCAACGGCTACTTGATGACGCCGGGCGAGATGAACGCCTTCGTCGATTCGTTCCAGAGCGACCGGGTGCGGGTCCACTTCGACACCGGGAACATCATGATGTACCAGTTCCCCGAGCACTGGATCGCCCAACTCGGCGGGCGGATCAAGAACGTCCACCTGAAGGAGTTCACGAAGAAGGGCACCGACGTGTCGCTGGAGGCGTTCCGCCCGCTGCTCGACGGCACGACGAACTGGCCGGCCGTGCTGGAGGCGTTCGCCGCGACCGGCTACCAGGGGTATCTGACGTTCGAGTACTTCCACCCGTACCAACACTTCCCCGAGGCGCTCGTCTACCAGACCGCCGACTCCCTCGACCGGATGCTGGGGGCGAAGTGAGGT
>Ga0105048_10003554_pt1 | contig 25563 bp, 21 predicted proteins | sample MAT05_FD_78382 | JGI IMG/M metagenome (GOLD analysis project Ga0105048, IMG submission 78382) | Freshwater microbial communities from Lake Fryxell liftoff mats and glacier meltwater in Antarctica - MAT-05 | ecosystem: Environmental > Aquatic > Freshwater > Ice > Liftoff microbial mat | place... | reverse complement strand
GCGAACGTCTGATCGTCACGGCCGGTGGTCTCGAAGCGATTCCGGCCAGCACGGAGGACGTTGACGGCGCCGAACTGATTGTTGGCGGCGTTGGCGTCGCCGGTGAGGCCGTCGCCGGTGCGGCCGAAGCCGGCCAGCGTGTAGTCGACCAGCGGGTTGCCATTGAACAGCGTGTACGTGCGGGCGCCAGCGGGGGCGTCGGCGCCGAGCGTCAGCACCGCGACGTCCTGCTCTTCGAGGACGGCGCCGCTGTAGTTCGGATTGGTGGCGAAGCCGGTGCCGTTGACTTCCGTGAACGTGCCGTCGGCATTACGGAAACGGGCGGTGAAGCTGGTCCACTGGACCACGTTGGTGCCCGGGTTGGTCACGCAGTGCGCCGCCGAGAGGATCTTGCGGGTGCTGAGCAGCGAGCCGGTGCAGGCCGAGGCGACGGCGCCGGCGGCGTTGCGGAACCAGAGGTTGACGACGCCGGAGTAGTTGTTGTCGGCGGCGGGCGGCAGGTAGATCGCGTTGTTGACGCCGCCACCTTCGGCGGTGGTCTGGACGACGACCGTGTTCTGCGCATTGCCTTCGAACCTGACGTACGTGGCCTGTGCCGAGACGGCCGGGGCGAGCGCCGCGCCGAGTGCGGCGAGTGTGCCGAATACCTTCATTAGCATTTCCTCCTGGGTGGCGATGTTACCGCTCGGGCAGAACGGTGCGGCGTGGCCGAGTCCACGCGGTCGCTGAACATCTGCCCGTCACAGGGCAATTCGTATTCCCAGCGGCTGATGCTGGCGTTAGCGAACGGAACAACATGCCCGGCAGGCACTCCGACGCTGTTTCCATTCGCCCGTATTCGAGACAAGTAAATGCAGCGCGTTCACTTAGCGAATCACCGAACTCGAGCGTTGTGTAGCGAACACTACGCGGAAGATTTTTCCTGTTGTTCAAGTGCTCAGCTGAGGAGCGTGGTGACGCGACCACACATTCGATGCACCAGGCTCATCCGTAAATTGCTCGAAACAACGACGCCTCGAACCGAACACATGCATGACCCGGCACGCTGCGTCGTGCTCGATCATTCTCCACTGCGCTTCCTCTCTCCGTTGCTGACGTATTTTGATCTCGCGATCTCACCGACGTTTCTGAATTTCTCGCCTCGCGCTCCGTGACCGTCCCTTCACTTCCGCCACTGCCACCGCGTTCTGCGGCTGAGATCGTCGATGGCGCGGTACAACTGATCCGGCCGCAGTTCGGCTACTTCCTGCGCATCGCTGCCATCGGTGCCATCCCGTCACTGATCCAGACCGTCGCGGCGCTGCTGATCTTCCCCACGCAGTCCACCGACCCGACGGTCTTCGTGCAGGAGCAGCTCAAGCTCCTGCCGCTGACGCTGCTCGCCTATGCATTTGCCACGGCTCAGTCCGGTGCGATCGTGATCGGGGCGCTGGCGGCGTTGCGGGGCGATGCGCTGCCCTCGGTCTGGTCGGCGTTCACCGCGGCATTCCGACGGATTTTCGCCCTCCTCGGTGCAAACCTGCTGCTGATCATCGCGCTGCTCGTGGTCCTCGTCCCGGCGGTCTTCGGCGCTACCCTGCTCTTCGTCACCGGGACGGGCCTTGCGGGGCAGCTGTCGCAGTTCGGCACGGTCGGCATCATCGCCATCGCCATCGGTTCGTTGCTCGGGTTCGTCGGCATTCTCTTCGTGATGGTGTCGGCCTTCGCCCGCTCGGCCGTGATGACTGCGCTGGTCGTGGCTGAGCAGCTGGGTCCGGTACAGGCGCTGCGCCGGTCACACGCCCTCTCGTCTGGCAACTACCTGCTGCTGGCCCGCACGTACGCGCTGGTGGGGCTGATCATCCTGGTCGTCTACGCGGTGATGGCCGGGATCGCCACGGCGTTTCGTGGACAGCAGCAGCTCGCCTCGGCACTGGTGAGCCTGCTCATCATCCCGGTGACGCCGATCATCGGCGGGGTGATGCTGCTGACCTACGCCGACCTGCGCGTGCGCCGTGAAGGTGCCGACCTCGATGCCGAACTCGACGCCTTGTCGGGTGCCGCGGTGCTTGCCGTCTGATCGCCATGCTGCTGCAGGCGCTGCCGACCCCGATTCCTGCCGGCACCATTCGCGACACGCTCACGGTGATCGTGCGTGAGCGTGGCTACCAGCAGAACGTCTCCGCCACGCTGCTGTCGCGAGGCTGGGAGTGGCTGTCGCGGGTGCTGAACGAGCTCTTCTCGAACGCCGTTGCCAGCCCCGGCACGTATCTCATCGTGCTGGGGGCACTGGGGCTGCTGATCGGCGTGGCAGTGGCGCGGGCGATCGTGGTGGCGCGGGCACGCACGCTGGCGGCGCAGCGCCGCGCGGCCGAGGTCACGGCGGACGAACTGTTGACCGAGGCGCGCGGACTGGCGGCGCAGGGGGCATACGTCGACGCGGCGCACCGGCTGTACGCCGCGGTGGTCATCCGCCTGGTCGAGAGGCGTCAGGTGCGAAAGCATCCATCGAAGACGGTCGGCGACTACGGCCGCGAGCTGCGCGCCAGCGGTGACCAGCTCACGCCAGCGTACGTGGCGTTCGCGCGCACGTACGAGGTCGTGGCGTACGGCGACGGCCTTTGTGACGCCACACGCTACCAGCGCCTCGAGCGTCTGGCCGCGCCGCTCTTCGGCACGCCGACCGCGCAACCGGGGGCACGCGCCGCCTGATGCCACCACCCATCCTCACCTCGACACCGGCAGACGCGCTGCGCGAGCAGCAGCAGTCGCGGCGTGCCACGCTGATCACCCTCGGTGTGATCGTGGCGCTGGTGGCGCTGGTGGCGCTGCTCACCCCCGTCACGGACGACGGCGACGAGACGCGCCTCACGACGCGCTCGTACGCCGCCGGCGGGGCGCGTCTCACTGCCGATCTCGCTCGACGGCTGGGGTGGCGGACGAGCACCCGTGACCTCGCGCTGAGCGCGCCGCTCGACACGGCCGTGATCTACGCCGTGTTCGACGGCCCGGTGCGGATGAGGGCGGCCGAGGTGGGCGCGCTGCTGGCCGCGGTGCGCGGAGGGGCGAGCCTGATGGTGGCGCCGGCCGCCGACGGCTCCTCGCCAATTCTCGACTCGCTGCAGCTCGAGCCGCGGCGGAGCGGTCCGGTGGACGTGCACCCGCTGGGTGACTGCCCGGCCGGCACCGACGCACTCGGCGCGCTGCGGATCCGCACGCACATGCTCACCTTCGACACGACGACACGGGCACGCGGGCGCCAGCAGGAGCGGCGCGCCCGACCGTTGCCGCCGGGCAGCGTCACCCTGCTCTCGAGCCGGGTGGAACCGGAGAAGCCCGGTGATGCAGGTGTGGAGTCGATCGGTGGTTCGGCCAGTGGTTCGGCCAGTGACTCGACCCGCGATTCGACCGGTGACTCGACGACCGCACCCGGCAGCGTGATGCGTGACATGCTGAACTCCGCCCGTGCGAGTACGGTCGCTGCGACGGCCGAGCCGACGGTGATCGCCTTTCCGTTCGGGCGTGGTCGTATCGTCGCGCTGGCCGATCCCGACGTCCTGCGCACGGCGCAGGTGCGCAGCTGCCCGGTCGGCTCGGCGCTGACGGCAGTGCGGGCGCTCGAGTACCTCTCGCCGACCGGGCGACGACCGGTGGTGTTCGCGGAGTACTACCAGACGGCGCGGACCGACGGACCGACGGTGGTGGTGCGGGAATGGCTCACGCAGAGTCGGCTGGGGCGCGCCGTGCTGACGCTGTGCCTGGCGGGGCTCGTGCTTCTGGTCGCGCGGGGCCGGCGCACGCTGGCGCCGGTGTATCACGAGCGCGAGGAGCGCCGTTCTGCGCTGGAGCATGTGGATGCGCTGGCGACGGCGTGGCGGGCGGTGCGCGGGACCCGGACCGTGGCGCGGCAACTGGCGCGAGGCATCCGGCGGCGGCACGCTGCGGGTCGCTGGCGCACACTGGACGACACCGCCTTCCTGGCGGCACTGGCCGAGCGTCATCCCGCCATTGCCGGTGACGCGGCACGGCTGACCGATGCCATCGACACGCCGGTGACACCGGCAGAGCTTCCCGCGCTGCGCACCGCGGCAGCGCACATTGATGCCGAGTGCCTCACGCCATGATGCGTGCGGCGCCGATCCCGATCGATTTTTCCCGAGCGACATGACCACGCCCGAGTTTCCGTCCGGTTCCGCCTCGAGTGCTGCCTCGAGTCCCGCCTCGAGTTCCGTCTCAGGTTCCGCTTCCAGTGCTGCCGAGAGCGTGAGTGCACTGCGGACCGCGATCCGCCGCCGCATCGTGGGGCAGGAAGTCGCCACCGACGAACTGCTCGCGGCGCTGCTGGCGCGCGGCCATGTGCTGCTGGAGGGTGTGCCCGGTGTGGCCAAGACGCTGCTGGTGCGGGTCACGGCGGCCGCGGCTGGTGTGCGCTTCGGGCGCATCCAGTTCACTCCTGACCTGATGCCCTCCGACATCACCGGCACCTCGGTGCTGCGCAGTGCCGAGGGGCGGTTCGAGTTCAGGCCCGGCCCGCTCTTCACGGACCTGTTGCTGGCCGACGAGATCAATCGCGCGCCGGCCAAGACCCAGGCAGCGCTGCTGGAGGCGATGCAGGAGCGGCAGGTGACGGTGGATGGCACGTGCCACGATCTGGGGCCGCGCTTCACCGTGGTCGCGACGCAGAACCCGGTGGAGTTCGAAGGCACCTACCCGCTGCCCGAGGCGCAACTCGACCGCTTTCTGGTGAAGGTGCGCGTGGGCTATCCTGCCGCCGCCGACGAGTTGCAGATGCTGCAGGCGCATGCGGCGGGGCAGGATCCCGAGCGGGCGCTCGACGGCAGTGATGGCGCGATCACGGCGATGCAGCTGGATGCGCTTCGCGACGCGACCGACCGGGTCACGATCGCGCCGGAGGTGGTGGCCTACATCGCGGCCGTGATCCGTGCGACCCGTGAGGATCCGGCGCTCTCGCTGGGTGCGTCGCCACGCGCGGCCGTCGCGCTGCTGCGGCTCTCGCGTGCCGCGGCGGTGCTGGCCGGCCGCGATTTCGTCACGCCCGATGACGTGAAGGGCTTCGCTCCGGCGGCGCTCCGTCACCGGCTGATCCTGAGCCCCGAACTGGACGTGGAAGGACGCACCACCGACGACGTGCTGGCCGCGGTGCTGCTGCGCGTGCCCGCGCCGACCTGATCGCGTGCGACGGCGTCTCTTCGCCCTGCTGACGCGACACGTCCCGACTCCACGCCTGGCACGCTGGCTGGCGCTGGCCGCGGTGACCTGGCTGCTGCCATTGCCGGCGCCGTGGAGCGTGGTGGTCGCGGCGCTTGCGATCGGCGCGGTCCTCGCAATGGCCGTACGCGATGCGGTGCACCTCCCGCCGGCGGATGCACTCACCGTCACGCGACACGCGCCGGCGCAGCTTGGCTCCGGCGATGATGCGGCGGTCACTCATGAGCTGCATTCGGCATGGCCGCGTGCGTTGAGCCTCGAGCTCGCCGAGCGGGTGCCGGACACGCTCGGTGGGCGCGGGGTCCACACACACACGATGCTGTTGCCGGCGCTGGGGAGCACGACGGCCACGACATGGATTCGTGGGCTGACGCGCGGTCCGGCGCCGCTCGACGCCGTCGCGGTGCGGCTGCACGGCGCCGCGGGGTTGCTGGATGTGATCCACGAGATCGACCTCGCCGACACCGTGCACGTCGTGCCGTCGCTGTCGCAGGTGCAGCGGTTTCGCCTGCTCGCCGTCCAGCGCCGTCTGCGTGATGCCGGGGTGCGACAGATCCGGCGTCGTGGCGGCGGGATGAGCTTCGATGCGCTGCGCGAGTATGTCCCCGGCGATGATCCCCGCCACATCGACTGGAAGGCGAGTGGGCGCCGCGGGGTGGCGCAGGTGCGGCAGTACACCGTGGAGCAGGGCCAGACGGTGATCCTGGCGGTGGATGCGGGCCGGCTGATGACACAGGTGGCCGGTGATCGCGCGCGTTTCGAATACGCGATCAATGCCTGCCTGGTGCTGGCCGACGTGGCGATGCAGGGGCGCGACAAGGTGGGGCTGCTGGTGTTCGACGACGAGATCCGAGGCTGGGTGCCGCCGTCGAAGGGTGCCGCGACGATGCGGGCGCTCCGCGCGACGCTGGCACGCTGCGAGGCGCGGCTGGTGGAGCCGGACTATGCGCTGGCGTTCCGGACACTGGCGCAGCGGCAGCGGTCCCGCGCGCTCGTCATCTGCCTCAGCGACGTGATCGACGTGCGCGCCAGCCGGGCAGTGGTGACGCAGACGCGGCACGCCGCACTGCGTCACATCACGGTGTTCCTGGCGCTGCGCAACGATGCCCTCGTCGCCGCCGCGCAGCCCTCCGCGGCCGGCGGTGAAGCCGAGGCGTGGCGCGGTGCCGCCGCCGAATCGCTGCTGGACGCCCGCGCCGAGGCGCTGGTGCGGATGCGGCGGGCGGGGGTGCAGGTGCTGGACGTGGCGCCCCAGGCGATGAGCGCGGCGCTGGTGAACCGCTACCTCTCGATCAAGGCGCGGGGCGAGCTGTAGCCGGGATCACCGCATCGTCGTCGTGCCGGCCCAGGGTGAGATACCAGGTCACGCCGATCGCGGTGATGAGGGCGGTCGCGAACTTGGCGCTGTCCGGCAGGCGCGAGGGCGAGATGTTGCCCTCGACGACGCCGGCGAACACGAGGAAGAGCACGACGCAGGCGACGAGGTGCAGCGAGCGACGGCCGTTGTCGGCCAGCGCCTCGCGACGGGTGCGATCGCCTGGGACGAGAATCGCGGTCGCGAGGAGCAGCCCCGCGCCGCCGGCGATGCAGATCGCGCCCAGTTCCAGCACGCTGTGCGCGGCGACGAATCCGATGATCTGCCCCTGGATACCGCGTGTGATGTAGAGTCCCACGCCGGCGCCGAGTGCGGCCACGCCATTGAAGACGAGCGCGAACACCGTCAGCACTCCCGCCGTGATTCCGCCGGCGAAGGCGACGAGGGCCACCCGGATGTTGTTCGTCATCAGAAAGGCCGACAGCACGCTGCCTTTCCGCTCCTCGCCATCGGGGAGATAGTCGGCGCCGGTGTTGCCGCGGCGCTGTCCCTCTTCGGCCCGTTGCAGCATGCCGGGCGACAGCATCCGTTCGGCGAGCGCGGGCTGGCGGACGATGGCGACCACGGTACCGATGGCGGGGACGAAGAACAGCAGCGCGGCGACGAGGACGTGGCGCCAGCTGCGTCGCACTTCGCGGGGGACATCGCGTGCGACGAAGCGTCCGATGCGCGCGAGGCCCTGCGTTGGCCGCCGGTAGAGCAGGTTGTGGCCGGCGGAGACGAGGCGCGACAGCATGAACACCGCGTCACCGCCGCGACCGCGATCGGCGGTGCGCAGGCGTGCGAGATCGGTGGCGACTTCGCGGTAGCTCTCGACGAACGTGCTCACCTCGTCTTCGGTGAGCGAGCCGAGTCCTCGGCGGCGGGTGTCGGCGAGGAGGGTCGCGAAGGCGTCCCAGCGTGGGCGGCCGTCGGCCACCTGCGCCCATTCCTCGCGCCGGGCGCCGGCGCTGCTGGTGCCGGCGTTGCTGGTACCGGCGCTGCTGATGGCGGGGCCGGTGCGGCGGCGGGCGCGGAGTTCGTCGGCGTGCAGCGTGCGCAGCGCCGCAGCTGCATCGAGGTGGACCGTGAGGCCGAATCGGTCGACGAGTGCGGTGGCGATGCGGGTGCGCGACGCGTCGTCGAGCGAGGCTTCACGCGCGACGAAGCGATCGAGCAGGGCGAAGCGTTCGTCGTCGAGGGTGGCGACCGACACGGCCTCGCCGTCCGCGTTCTGCGTGTTCGCGATCGGTCGGGGCGGGCGGATGACGCGTTCGCGCACCACGATCGTACCCGCCACCAGATCGCCGAGTCGCTGGTTGCGCTGGTTGGCGATGACGGAGACCATGCCGACGAAGTAGCCGAACGGCAGAAAGTCGATGAATCGGACGAGGTTGCGTGCGGCGCTGGCTCCGATGTCGACGCCACCGCCGCCGTTCCGGACGACGCGGAGCCCGAGGAGTCGCTTGCCGGGCGTCTGGCCGTCCCAGATCGCCTCGAAGAGCACGAAGTATCCCCAGAGGATGAGGAACTGGCCGAGGATCATGACGGCCTGCAGCCAGTCGCCGCCGCCGACACTGTCGTGGAGCGCGCTGAGCACGTAGGCGAGGGTGCCGCCGAGGGCGAGCATCAGCAGCAGGTCGAGCAATGCGGCGCCGCCGCGGGTGCCGATGCCGGCGAGCGTGTAGGAGACGACGACCTGTTCGGGCGTCTCGACGTCGACGGTGGCGTCGAGCGTGGGTCGTGTGCGGGCGACGGCGGTCATGCGTGGAGTCTAGCGGCAGCGGTCGCGCAAACGACACGGGCGGCTGCGACACCGGCGGAAACGACGCGGGGTGCCGACCCACCCGTCGGCACCCCGCATCAGTTGCGCATCGATCGCGCATCGATCGCGCATCGCCATGAAGCGATGGCGGTCCGGACTACTTCTTCCTGGTGGCCTTCTTTGCGCCCTTCTTGGCGACCTTGGCGACCTTGGCGACCTTCTTGGTCACCTTCTTGGCGGCCTTGGTGGCCTTCTTCGCGGTCGTCTTGCCGTTGATGAAGCCCTTCAGGCTCGCGCCGGCCTTGAACTTCGGGGCCTTGCTGGCGGCGATCTTCACCTTCTCGCCGGTCTGCGGGTTGCGACCCGTGCGGGCGTTGCGCTTGCCGACGCTGAACGTGCCGAAGCCGGTGATGCCGACCTTTTCGCCCTTCTTGAGCGACTTGGCGATCATGCCCTCGGTGGCGTCGAACAGCTCCTTGAGGACGGCGGTGGCCTGCTTCTTCGACAGCCCGACGTTGTCGACCAGCGTGTTCACGATAGCGATTCTGCTCATATCCCTGATCTCCGATGATGACTGTGACACGTGATTCCGCGCCAGAGGCGCGCCGATAAGCTGGCAAACCGTGCGCGAATCTGCAAGCGGGGTAAGGGTTTTTGCACTTCCTCCACCGGCCGGGCCTGCACCGGAACGGGGCGCGGGATGCGAAAATGCCCTTGTTGGCGGCGCATTCGAGCGGTTTCACGTGTCGGGCGACCCGTCGGGCACGTCGGCGGGGAGGACGGGGTATCTTCGCCGGTGTGCATGCGGACGCGCCGACTGCATCTCCATGTGCCTGCACCCGGGTCGGGTGCGGCACCCCTGTCTTCCGGAGTCGCCGTCATGCGCAAGATCCGTTCGTCATCCCGCGCGGCGTCGCTGCTGCTGAGTGCCATGTTCAGCGCGCCGCTGGCCGCGCAGAGTCTCTCGGCCCCCACGCCGTCGCCGATGATCGAGGCGAGCGGAACCGGTGAAGCGAAGCTCACGCCGGATCGCGCCTGGGTGACCATCGCGGTGCAGAACCGGTCGCGCACCGCGGCCGTCGCCGGTCAGGAGAACGCGAAGACCACCGCCGCCGTCCTGGAGGCGATTCGACGCGCCGGTGTGGCACGTGAGCAGATCAGCACGTCGGCGTACACGGTGTCACCGCAGTACCGCTACTTCCCCGACGGACGAAAGCCCGAGCTCACCGGCTACGAGGCGCGCAACACGGTGCGGGTGGAGATCCGCGCCCTCGACCTGCTGAGCAAGGTGATCGACACCTCGCTGGCCGCGGGCGCCACCACCGTCGGCGGCGTGCAGTTCTTCGCCTCCCAGCTCGACGCGACGCGCCGCGCCGCACTGGGCAACGCCACCACCGACGCGCGGCTGAACGCCGAAGCGATGGCGAAGGCGGCCGGGGGCACTCTCGGAGCGCTGCTCGTGCTGACCTCGCAGAACCTCTCGGGTCTCCAGGAGATGGACTACGCGCCGCGCGCGGTGCAGATGTCGATGGCCAAGGCCGCCGACGAGCCGACGCCGATCATCGCCCCGACCGAACAGACCGTGACCGCCACGGTGTCGGGCCGCTGGCAGTTCTCCCCTGCACCAGTGAACCGCTGACCATGACGCGCCGCACCACCGGCTCCCGCACCACCGACTCGCGCACCACCGACTCGCGCACCACCGGCACGCGCACCGTTCGTCGCGCGCGCCGGTGTCGCACGGCGCTGCTGACGATCGTCGCGGCTGCGATCATCGGCGCGCTCCCGGCACAGCTCCCGGCACAGGTCCCGCTCACGGAGTACGCCGCGCGCCGCACGCAGCTGGGCGCGATGGCCGGCGACGGCGCCATCGTCGTCCTCGGGTCGGGAGAGCCGGTCCGCGACTTCGAATACTTCTCGCAGTCGGTGCACCTGCGGTACCTCACCGGGTGGACGCAGCCGAACGCGGCGCTGCTCGTGCTGCGCAGCGGTGGGACGCAGCGCGAAATGTTGTTCGTGGCGGAGCGGAACCCGTCGCAGGAGGTGTGGACGGGGCCGCGGCCGTCGCTCGTCGAGGCGGCGCGCATGTCGGGAATGCCGGTTCGGGACGTGAGCGAGTTCACGCGCACGGTCGATTCGGTGCTGGCGCTCGGCATGCCCCTGCGGGTGGCGGGTGAACTGCGGGGCGGGTACGCGCCGACGGCCGCGCCAGTCGCCGCAGACCGGGTGTTCATGGCGGAGATCGCCAGGCGATTTCCCAACGTGACGGTGACCGACATCACGCGCCAGGTGCTCGAGCTGCGCGCCACCAAGAGTGCGGCCGAGGTGGGGCTGCTGCGCACGTCGATCGCCATCACGGCGCGCGCGCACCGCGAGGTGATGCGGATGCTGGAGCCTGGGTGGAACGAGTTCGAGGTGCAGGCGCTGGTGGAGTACACCTTCCGCCGCAACGGGGCCGACCGGGTGGGATTCACTTCGATTGCGGCGTCCGGAGACAACGCGACCACGCTGCACTACTGGCAGAACGACCGGCCGACGAAGGCCGGTGACTTGATCGTGATCGACATCGGTTCGAGTTACGGCGGCTACAGCGCCGACGTGACGCGCACGCTCCCCGTGTCTGGCCGGTTCACGCCGGCGCAGCGCGCGGTGTACGACATCGTGCGCCGCGCGCAGGTGGCGGGGGAGCAGGCCACACGCGTCGGCGCACCGCAGCGTGGCTCGATGCAGGCGGCCTCCGACACGATCGGGGCCGGGCTGACGCGGCTCGGCCTGATCGAGTCGCCCACGGCCACGTACGACTGCGACGCCACCGGTCAGCGGCTCTGCCCGCAGCGCTCGCTGTACTTCATGCATGGGCTGGGGCACGGCATCGGCCTCGAGGTGCACGACCCCGACCACTCGGATCGCGACCTGTGGAAGGCGGGCAGCGTGGTGACCATCGAGCCGGGGATCTACGTGCGCCGCAACCTGGCCGAGGTGCTGCCCGACACGCCGCGCAACCGGGCGTTGCTGGCGACCCTGGCGCCAGCGCTGGCGACGCACGGCGGCATCGGGGTCCGCATCGAGGACGACTACCTGCTGACGCCCACCGGCCTGGAATGGCTGTCGACGCTGCCGCGTGATGCTGCGGAGATCGAGTCCGAGATGACGGCGCCGCGTGCACGGTCGGTCGCCCCGCGGGATGCCGCACTGGTGGAACGGTACCGTCGACCACTGCCGTGACGGAGGAGGGTCGGGACGAGGCGGGGGCGAGGGTCGTGGTACATGCCGTGCAGGAACATCGGGGCTGCCACATCGATACATGCCATTTTCCCCCGCCGTCCTCCGCCGAAGCCCTGCCCTGCCGATGACCGCTGCCCCGCCGCGATCCGTCCCGTGTGTCGTGATTCCACCGGCCACCTGATCCGTGGCCATGCTCGCCGTGGTGCTCCTCCCGCTGCTGGGGAGCCTGTTCGCCGTGCTGGTTCGCCGCCGCACACCCACGCAGGTCGCGTGGTGTGTGGCACTGCCCGTACTGAGCGCGCTCGTCCTCCTCGTCCTTCAGCGTCCGGAGGCGCCCGACTGGTCGGTGCGGTACGCGGCGTGGGACTGGCTGCCGCAACTCGGGCTGCAGTTCGCGCTGCGCGTGGATGGCTTGTCGTGGCTGTTCGGAATGCTGGTGCTGGGCATCGGCCTGCTGATCCTGCTCTACGCGCGGTACTACATGCCGCCGGATCGCAGCTTCCCACGGTTGCTGGCGCTGCTGAGTGCCTTCATCACGGCGATGCTCGGCCTCGTGATGAGCGACAATCTGTTGTTGCTGGTGGTGTTCTGGGAGGCGACGAGTGTCACGTCGTTCCTGCTCATCGGCTTCAAGACGGCTGACGGTGAGGCCCGGGACGGAGCGCGCCTCGCGCTGACGGTGACGGCGACCGGCGGCCTCGCGCTGCTCGGCGGCGTTCTCCTCCTCGGCGACATCGCCGGCAGTTTCTCGCTCGGTGTGGTGCTCGATGCAGGTGACGCCATCCGCGCATCACCGCTGTATCGCCCAGCGCTGGTGCTGGTACTGCTCGGCGCGTTCACCAAGTCGGCGCAGTTCCCCTTTCACTTCTGGTTGCCCCGCGCGATGGCGGCGCCGGCGCCCGTCAGCGCCTACCTCCACTCGGCGACGATGGTGAAGGCGGGGGTCTTTTTGCTGGCGCGGCTCTACCCCGCGCTCAGTGGCACGAGCGACTGGACGGTGCTCGTCGGCACCATCGGGACCGTGACGATGCTCTACGGGGCCTACGTCGCGCTGTGGCAGCATGACCTGAAGGGACTGCTCGCGTACTCGACCATCAGCCACCTCGGGCTCATCACGCTGTTGTTCGGCTTCGGCACGCCGATGGCGGTGGTGGCGGCGGTCTTCCACGTGGTGAACCACGCCATGTTCAAGGCCTCGCTGTTCATGGCGGCTGGCATCATCGATCACGAAGTGGGCACCCGTGACATGCGGGTGCTGAACGGCCTGTACCGCAGCATGCCGATTACCGGCACCTTGGCCATCATTGCCGCCGGCGCGATGGCTGGCGTGCCGTTGCTGAACGGCTTCATCAGCAAGGAAATGTTCTTTGCCGAGGCGCTCACGACGCGCACACTGGGCTTCCGCTGGTTCGAACCGGCGGCGGCGATGATCGCCGGGGCGCTGGGCGTGGCGTACTCCCTGCGCTTCATCATGGAGGTGTTCTTCAATGACGAAGGACGCGCCCACCCGAAAACGCCGCACGAACCGCCGCGGTTCATGCGTCTGCCGGGCGGCGTTCTGGCGCTGGCCTGCCTTGCCATCGGCATCGCGCCGGCGCTGTTCATCACGCCGACACTGACGCCCGCCGTGATTGCGGTGCTGCAGTCCGACGCCCCGGCGTTCGACCTCGCCCTCTGGCATGGCATCAACGCACCGCTCGTGATGACGATCGTGGCGCTGGTGGCGGGGTGGGCGGTCTTCCGTCGGCGTGACACCCTGCTGGCGTGGCATGACCGGCTGCCGTCGATCGAGATGGCCGATCGCGTCCTCGCCTTCCTGCAGCGGGCGACGCTGGCCGCGGAGCGCGCGACACGGTGGATGGAGAACGGTTCGCAGCAGCGGTACATGGCGCTGTTGCTCGGTGCCGCGCTGGTGGTGGGTATCGCGCCGCACGTGGGGACATGGCCCGCGTGGCCCACGACGCTCGCCGCACCGGACGTGGCAAGCGCCACGGTGTTCGTCCTGCTGGTGCTGGCAGTGGTTGGCACCGTGTGGACGGTCGAGTCGCCACTCATCGCGCTGATCAGTGCCAGCGTCGTGGGCTTGCTGGTGTCGCTGGCGTTTGCCTGGCTCGCTGCGCCCGACCTGGCGCTCACGCAGTTGCTCGTCGAACTGGTGACGATCCTGCTGGTGCTGCTGGCGTTGCCGCACCTGCCACCGATGCCGCGCCTCAGGCGGCCCGCAGGTGCAAGGCTGCGCGACGCGCTGCTGGCCGTGGGGACCGGCGGCGGCGCAGCGCTGCTCGCCTGGGCCCTCCTCGAGCGGCCCCCCGTGACGATGTCGGGCTACTACCTGGAGCAGGCCCTGCCCAAGGGAGGCGGACGCAACGTCGTGAACGTGATCCTCGTGGACTTCCGCGGCTTCGACACCTTCGGCGAGATCGCCGTCCTCGGCATCGCCGCGCTCGGTGTGGTGGTGGTGCTGCACGGCTGGCGCAGCGAGCCCGCGACACGTGTCGTCTGGCAGGAGGCTGCGGAGCGGCATCCGCTCATTCTGGCGGTACTCGCGCGCACACTGATGCCGCTGGCGCTGCTCCTGTCGGCGTTCGTGCTGCTGCGCGGGCATGACCTGCCTGGTGGCGGTTTTGCGGCGTCGTTGCTGACCGCGGTGGCGCTGGTGGTGCAGACGATGGCGGGTGGCACCGATGGCGCGGCGCCGCGCTCCCGCGTTGCACTCCGGCGCGTGATCGCCCTCGGCCTGCTGCTCACCGCCGCCACCGGCGCGGCCAGCCTGCTGTGGGGCGCGCCATTCCTCACGTCGTCGTATGGGTACCTCTCGCTGCCGCTGGTCGGGAAGGTGTCGCTGAGCAGCGCACTGGTCTTCGACATCGGCGTGTACGCCGCAGTGGTGGCGGCGGTGCTGCTGATGCTGAACCAGTTCGCCGCCCTGCACGCGGAGGAGGAGCCGGCGCCCAACGTCACGTCGCGCAAGGTGATGGACGAGCCGATCGACCATCTCGTGATGGAGCGTCAGCCATGACCGTGCTGATCGCCCTCGCGATCGGTGTGCTGGTGGGCTGCGGCGTGCTGCTGCTGCTGCGTGCACGGATCTTCCCGGTCCTGCTCGGCGTCATGCTGATGAGCTATGCCGTCAACCTGTTCCTGCTCGCGAGCGGCCGACTGCGGAACCTGACGCCACCGATCCTCACGGATGCCGGCGGTCCCTACGCTGATCCCCTGCCGCAGGCACTCGTGCTCACGGCGATCGTGATCGGCTTCGGGATGCTGGCGCTCCTGGTCGCGGTCGCGCTCCGATCGCGGCAGGCGACCGGCACCGACCACGTCGACGGACATGAGCCACTGGAGTACGGCCCGTGACACCAGCCCATCTGCTCCTGCTCCCCGTGCTGCTGCCGGTGCTTTCCGGCTGCCTGGCGCTGCTGCACGATGGCCTGCGGTGGCGGCGCGCGATGCTTCTGGGCACCGCGGTGCTGCTGGTGGTGGTCGCGGGATGGCTGCTGATCGCGGCTGACCGCGGCACCTACGGCATCTACCGCCTTGGCGACTGGCCGGTGCCCGTCGCCATCGTTCTGGTCCTGGACCGGCTCAGCGCCGCGATGCTGCTGCTCACCGCCGTCATCGGCGTCCTCGGCGCGTGGCGCGCGACCGACGGCACCGATCGCGTCGCGCCGCACTTCCACACGCTCTACCTGCTGCAGGTGGCGGGGCTGAACGGTGCGTTTCTGGCGGGGGATCTGTTCAACCTGTTCGTCTTTTTCGAGCTGCTGCTGATCGCCTCGTATGCGTTGCTGGTGTACGGCGCCACCACGCCGCGATTGAAAGCGGGCGTGCAGTACGTGGTGCTGAACGTCACCGGTTCATCGGTGTTCCTCGTGGCGATCGGGGTGCTGTACGGTGTCGCCGGTTCGCTCAACTTCGCCGACCTGGCCGCACGGATTGCCGTGGCACCGGAGGCGGATGCCGCGCTGCTGCGGAGCGGCGCACTGCTGCTGCTGGTGGTATTCGCCCTGAAGGCTGCAGCGGCACCACTCTCGTTCTGGCTGCCGGGCGCGTATGCGGCCACCACGCCGGCAGTGGCGACGTTGTTCGCGATGATGACCAAGGTGGGTGTCTACGCGATCATCCGCACCGGTACGCTCCTCTTCGGCAGCGACGCCGGTGTGGTATCGGGAGCGTACGCGCCGTGGCTGACCGGCGCGGCCGTCGCCACGATCCTCGTCGGCACACTGGCGGCCTTCGGCGCCACCTCCACGGCACGCATGGTATCGGCGCTGCTGGTGGTGTCGGTTGGCACGATGCTGTGCGCCGTCGCGCTGTTCACGGAGCGCGCACTCGCTGCCGCGCTCTTCTATCTCGTGCACAGCACCCTCGCCGCCGCCGCAATGTTCCTGGTGGCGGGGATCGTGCCTGCGCCCGCATCCGCACGCATGGCGACGGGAGCGTTGTACACCATTGGTGCCATCGCCATCGCAGGAGTGCCGCCGCTGGCGGGCTTCCTCGGCAAGGCGCTGATCCTGCAAGCCACGCCCCCCGATGCGCGGGGACTGTGGGTCTGGAGCGTCGTGCTGCTCTCGAGCGCGCTGGCCGTGGTCGCGCTCGCGCGCGGCGGGGTGACGCTCTTCTGGGAGCAGGCGACCGTCTCGCCTTCGGACAATGCGCCGGCGCCGGCGCCGACACCGCGGCAGCCGAGCGGGTATCCCGCGGGGGGAGCACTGCTGGCGGTGGTGCTGCTGTCGATCTTCGCCGGGCCTGCGGGCGCCTATGCACAGCGCACGGCACATCAGCTCCTGATGTCGGGTGGATACGTGCAGGCGGTGCTGTCCACACCGGGAGGGCGCTGACGATGTCGTCGCCACGGCGCCGCGTTCGCCTCCTCGCGCACCCGCTGCTCAGCGCACTGCTGCTTGGCATCTGGCTGCTCGCCTCGAATCGCATCTCGCCCGGGCTGCTGCTGCTGGGCGCAGCACTCGCGGTGGCGATTCCACTGATCACCCACGCCGACCGTGGCGATGCCGTACGCGTCCGCATCGTGCCGCTGGCCGGATTGCTGGCGGTGCTGCTGGTGGACATCGTGATCGCGAATCTGCGCGTCGCCGTCCTGATCCTCGGACCGGCATCACGACTCCGGCCGCAATTCATCACCGTGCCGCTCGATGTGCAGAGCGCGGCAGGCATTGCGGCACTGACCAGCATCGTCTCGCTGACACCGGGAACCGTCTCCTGCTCGATCCGAAGCGACCGCAGTGCCCTCGTGGTGCACGGCCTCGACGTGGCGGATGAGGCGACGACGGTCGCCGCGATCAAGTCGCGATACGAGCGGCGCATCATGGCGGTTTTCCGATGACCGCCGCTGCCGGCCGGATCGCGCTGGTGATGATGGCCATGGCGCTGGCGCTGAACGCCTGGCGACTCTGGCGCGGACCCACGACCGCGGATCGCATCGTCGCACTCGACACGATGTACATCAATGCCGTGGCACTGCTCGTATTGCTCGGCATCGTCCGCGGCAGCACACTCTATTTCGAGTCCGCGCTGCTGATGGCGCTGCTCGGATTCGTCGGTACCGTCGCGCTCGCGAAGTACGTGCTGCGCGGCGACATCATGGACTGACCGGAGACCACCGCATGCCCATCCCCGTCCCCCCGCTCCTCGACTTCCTCGTCGCCGCGTTCCTGCTGCTCGGTGCCGGTTTCGCACTGATCGGGTCGATCGGACTCGCGCGCCTCGGCGACTTTTACCTGCGCTTGCATGGTCCCACCAAGGCCACCACGCTCGGCGTGGGCGGCTTGCTCATCGCGTCGTCGATTCACTTCAGCACGACGAGAGCGGGAGTGAGCCTGCATGAACTGTTGGTGGCCGCGTTCCTCTTCCTCACGGCACCCGTCAGCGCGCACCTGGTGGCGCGTGCCGCGCTGCACCTGCGCGTCGACTCGGAGGCGCCGCGGCCGGACGGCATCGACTGAGCTGCATCCGAACGTCGCCCTTCGACGATCGCGCGCGCGCACAGTCCGCGCAGGCCGAAATGTTCCGTGATTTCTGCTGCGATCCGGCGGGAACCGCATGGCGCACCTCGGACTTCAGCCAATTAGAACCGACGGGCGGATCTCACCGCGCCGGTTCACGAACTGAATTCCAGGATACGGACCCATGAAGCGCTTGCTCACCGCAGTTGCTCTGCTCGGCACCGTGGCACTCACGCCGGGCGTCGTCGTGGCACAGCAGAAGGACATCGTCGAGACGGCCGTCGGCGCGGGCACGTTCACCACGCTTGCCAAGGCGCTCACCGCTGCCGGCCTGATCGAGACGCTCAAGGGTCCGGGGCCCTTCACCGTGTTCGCTCCGACCGACGCCGCGTTCGCCAAGCTGCCGCCGGCCGTGCTGAGCGGGCTGCTTGCCGACAAGGCGAAGCTCACGGCCGTGCTGACGTACCACGTCGTGCCGGGCAAGGTCATGGCCGCACAGGTCGTCGGCCTGACCGAAGCCACCAGCGTGCAGGGTGGCAAGATCGGCATCCACGTGATGGGCGGAAAGGTCATGCTGAACAACGCGTCGACCGTGACGGCCACGGACATTCAGGCGAGCAACGGCGTGATCCACGTGATCGACACCGTCATCCTGCCGCCAACGAAGTAGTTCGGAGCGCGGAGCCCGGTTTGGGTGTCTGTGCCTTGATGTGGTGCGGTGTGGTGTGTGGTGTGTGGTGTGTGGTGTGTGATATGTGGTGTGTGGTGTGTGATATGTGGTGTGTGGTGCCGACGGGGACACGGAATACCGTGTCCCCGTCTGGTTTCATGAGAGCGGAGAGCGGGGACACCGCATTCAGATGAGCGGGGACACCGTATTCGGTGTCCCCGTCGGGTTACGCAAGAGCGGGTGTGTGGTGTGCGGTGCCGACGGGGACACGGAATACCGTGTCCCCGTCTGGTTCGAGTCCCCGCCTGGTTCGAGTCCCCGCTCGTTCCGATGTGCGCCGAGGATCGCGCAATGCGCCACACGTGCATAGCGTATGCGCATGCCATCGGACGCCCGTCCGGCGCATGACCACGCCTGCCCACTTCGCCGTGTCCCAGTTCCGCATCGCCCTCGCCACGCTGCTGGTCGCGGCGTCGGCGCCGCTGTCTGCCCAGCAAGTCGCCCGTACCGCCGCGCGGGCCGATCTGATCGTGACCAACGCCCGCATCTACACCGCCGATGCGGCGCAGCCCATGGCCGAGGCGATGGCCGTGGCCGGCGGGCGCATCGCGTTCGTCGGCAGCATGGTCGAGGCGATGGCGCTCAAGGGCGCCACCACCACCATGCTCGACGCTGGCGGGCGCACCATCATCCCCGGCATGACCGACGCGCACTCCCATCTCTACCAGTTGGGCATCGTGCTTCGGCAGGTGGACCTGGTGGGCACACGCTCGTACGAGGAGGTCATCGCGCGGGTGGTCGCGAAAGCGGCCACGCTGCCGAAGGGCACGCCGGTCATCGGACGCGGCTGGGACCAGAACGACTGGAGCGACACCCGCTTCCCCACCAATGCCGCACTCTCGGCCGCCACGCCGGACCACCCGGTGGTGCTGACGCGCGTGGACGGGCATGCGGTGCTGGGCAATGCCGCAGCGATCACGAAGGCGGGCGTCACTGCGCAGACCGGAGACCCCGAGGGCGGCCGCATCATTCGCGACGCGGCCGGCGCGCCGACGGGGGTGTTCGTGGACAATGCGCAGCGCTTGATGGTACCCGCCGAGCGAGGCGGCGCGCCGCCGGTGCCGCGCGAGGTGCTGCGCAGCGCCGTGCGCGAGGCAAACCGCTGGGGGCTGACCGGCGCACACGACATGGGCGTGTCACCCGCGGTGGTTGGCACCTACGAAGCCGCCGCCCAGGCGGGTGAGCTCACGCTCCGCGCCTACGTCATGCTTTCCGGTGACTCGGCCAGCGTTGCCTATGCCATGGACAAGGGGCCGCGCAGCGCGCTGTTCGGTGGCCGGCTCTGGGTCCGCGGCATCAAGCTGTACAGCGACGGCGCCCTCGGCTCACGCGGCGCCGCGCTGCTGGATCCGTACGCCGACGATGCGCAGAACACCGGGTTGCTGGTGATGCAGCCGGAGTACATCCGCGGTGTCACGGAACGGGCGCTCCGCAGCGGCTGGCAGGTGGCGACGCACGCGATAGGTGACCGCGCCAACCGGCTCGTGCTCGATGCCTACGAAGCGTCGCTGAAGGTGGTGCCGACGGCCGACCACCGCCTGCGCATCGAACACTCCCAGATCATCCACCACGACGACATTCCCCGCTTCGCCGCACTCGGCGTGATCCCCAGCATGCAGGCCAGCCACCAGTCGAGCGACATGTACTGGGCCGGCAACCGACTCGGCACGGAACGGCTGCGCGGGGCGTACGCGTGGCGCTCGCTGCTCAACGCCGGATCGATCATCCCCAACGGCAGCGACTTCCCGGTGGAACTGGTCAACCCGCTGATCAGCTTCCATGCCGCCATCGCCCGCCAGGACGCCTCGGACTTTCCGGTCGGCGGCTGGTATCCAGAGCAGCGGATGACGCGTGAGGAGGCACTCCGGTCGATGACGATCTGGCCGGCGAAGGCCGCGTTTCAGGAGCAGGTTTTGGGATCGCTCACGACGGGGAAGTACGCCGACTTCGTGATGCTGGACCAGGACATCATGCGAATTGCCCCCGAGCTGGTGTTGCAGACACGCGTGCTGCAGACCTGGGTGGGTGGCGCGAAGGTTTACGAGCTGACGGGCCGCTGACGGATCGCTGACGCCATCTGCGACGAAATGCGCCAATCGGCGTCATTTCGGATAGGGTTCTCCGTCCCGGTCCATTAAAGTAGTGTCATGCTCAACGACACGTCTCTCGCCTTCCTCAAGACGCTGCTCGACACCCCGGGACCCTCGGGGTACGAGTCGGCGCCAGCGCGCGTGTGGCGCGCCGAAGCCGCCACCTTTGCCACGGTCCGTTCCGACGTCATCGGCAACTCGATGGCAGAGGTTCCGGGCAGTGGTGGGCCGACGATCCTGCTGGCGGGGCACATCGACGAGATCGGGGTGATCGTGACCTGGATCGACGAGAACGGCTTCGTCTACATCGAGCCGATCGGCGGCTGGGACACGCAGGTGCTCGTCGGCCAGCGGATCCGCTTTCTTGGGCGTCACGGCGAGGTATACGGCGTGGTCGGCAAGAAGCCGATCCACCTGATGAAGCCGGACGAGCGGGAGAAGGTCACGAAATTCCCCGACATGTGGGTGGACATCGGCGCCCTGAACCGAGCCGAGGTGACCGAACGGCTGCTGGTGGGTGACTGCGGTGTGCTGGATGCGAAGGTGACGGAGATGCCGAACCGTCGCATCGTGTCGCGGAGCATCGACGACCGCATCGGCGCCTTCATCGTGCTCGAGGCGTTGCGCCGGTATGCGGCGCAGCCCGGGACGGCGCGGGTGGTGGCGGTGGCGACCTGCCAGGAGGAGATCGGCTATGCGGGCGGCGGTGCGCGCGTTGCGGCGCAGGCGATTGGCCCGCAGATGGCGATTGCGGTGGACGTGACCTTCGCGACGGACCATCCCGGCATCGAGAAGAAGGAAGTCGGCGAGCACAAGCTGGACGGTGGCCCGGTGTTGACGCGTGGGAGCGTCACCAGTCCGGTGGTGTTCCGTCTGTTGCGCGATACGGCCGAGGCATTGGAGATGCCGTACTCGCTGCATGCGGCCGGCCGGCAGACGAGCACCGATGCCGACGCGATGCATCTGGCGCGCGAGGGCGTGGCGACGGCGCTGGTGTCGATCCCGAACCGGTACATGCACTCGCCGAACGAGATGGTGAGCCTGGATGATCTGGATCGGGCGGCGACGCTGCTCGCAGAGGTCTGCCGCCGCGTGGATGCGAGCACGGACTTCACCGACCGCTGATGTCACGCTGCCGGTGTGCTGCTTGGCACCGGCATGGCGCGGATCGGATTTGACAACCATGTCGCTGCACTGCTGGTCCTCACCGCGGTACGCCATCACGCTGCCGGACGGGCACCGGTTCCCGATGGCGAAGTACGCGCTGCTGCGGGAAGGGGCGCTGGCGTCAGGGCTGGTTGCACCGTCGCACCTGCACGAACCGGAGCGCGTTGCTCACGCTGACCTGCTGCGCGTGCACACGCGCTCGTATGTGGACGGTGTCGAGCACGGCAGGCTCGAGCCGGCACATCAGCGCCGGATCGGGCTGCCGTGGAGCGAGGCGTTCGTGGAGCGGGCATTCCGTGTCGTGCGCGGGACGGTGGAGGCGGCGGCGCACGCGGTGGAGCATGGCATCGCGATGAATCTCGCGGGAGGCACGCATCATGCCTTTGCTGATCGTGGCGAAGGGTTCTGTGTGTTCAACGACGTCGCGGTGGCGATCCGGCGGCTGCAGGCGTCGGGGCGGATCCGGCGCGCCTGCATCATCGACTGCGACGTGCATCAGGGGAATGGCACGAACGCGGTGTTCGCGGACGACGCGAGCGTGTACACCTACGACATGCACGGGGCACGCAACTTTCCGTTCGCCAAGGTGCCGGCCCGTCGCGACGAGCCGCTGGACGACGGTATCGGAGACGCCGACTACCTGGAGCGGTTGTCGTCGGCACTCCCCGAGGTGCTGCGCGCTTCGCAGCCGGATCTGGTGGTGTATCTCGCCGGCGCCGACCCGCACGAGGGTGACCGGCTGGGGCGCCTGCGTCTCACGTTCGACGGGCTCGCGCAACGCGATGAGCTGGTCCTGCGCACCTGCCGCGAAATCGGACTGCCGGTGTGCGTCACGATCGCTGGCGGCTACGGGCGTGACATCGCGACGACGGTCCGCGTCCATCTGGCGACCGTTGCGGCAGCGGCGCGGCATGCATGAAAAATGGACCCCCAACGGCAGCGGCAACCGCAACCGCAACGGCAACCGCAACTCTTTTCACGCAGAGGCAGCGGAGCAGCAGACGAAGCCGTCAACGAGGATTTTTCGAAGACCTGCTTGCGTGGTAGCAGCACCACGCGACGCGCGCAGTTCGCATCCGGCCGTGCCGTTCTCCCGCACCTCTGCGCCTCTGGTGCCTCTGGTGCCTCTGGTGCCTCTGCGTGAAAAGAGTTGCCGTCGCCGTCGCCGTCGCCGTTGCCGTTGCCGTTGCCGTTGCCTTGGAGTTGGAGTTGGTGTTGGAAAGGCCGACGTGGGTCAGACTAGATTGAGCCCATGCCGCTGACGATTCCAGAGCCGCGTGAGAGTGGCATGACGGCCCGCACGGCCGTGCCGCTGTACTGGTGCCGCTACGGCCGCGCGGAGGCAACGCCGATGGTGGTGCTGCATGGCGGCCCGGGCGCCTCGCATGACTATCTGCTGCCGCAACTGCTGTCGCTCTCGGAGCTCGGCGATGGGTTCGACCTCGTGTTCTACGACCAGCGCGGTGGCGGCCGCTCGAAAACCGACGATCCGGCGCCGATCACCGTCGCCACCCACGTCGCGGATTTCGAGGCCGTGACGGCCGAGCTCGGCGTGCACGGCGCGGGGGTGGTGGGGTACTCGTGGGGCGCGCTGCTCGCCATGCATGTCGTGAGCGAGGCCCGCGCGCGGGGGGCGGTCTCCCTGCTGCCGCCATGGATGGTTCTCCTCTCACCGGCGCCGTTTCTCCCGGATGACCGCGCAGCCTTCGAGGCGGAGTTTCAGCGTCGGCAGCTGTCACCCGCCGTGGCGGGGCTGCGTGCCGAGCTGCAGCAATCGGGGCTGCGCGAGCAGGATCTGGAGGCGTACCGGCAGCGGGCGTTCGAATTGAGCGTGGCCGGATACTTCGCGCATCCGGAGACGTCGTCGAACCTGACGCCGTTCCGCGTGCAGGGTCGGGTGCAGCAGTCCACCTGGGACAGCGTGCGTGGTGCCGAGCTGATGGCAGCGCTGCCGGCGGTGCACGTGCCGACGCTGGTGGTCCATGGCGACCGCGACCCCATCCCGGTCGCGAGTGCGCGGGCGACGGCTGCGGCGCTGGGGGCGCAGTTCGTGGAACTGGCCGACTGCGGCCACGTGCCGTACGTCGAGCAGCCGGTCGCCTTGCGGGCGGCGCTCGAGGTGTTCATCGCACTGGAGGCGTGATCGTGGACCGGCGGCGCGCCGAGCGTTGCTAGATTCCGGTCATGGATGCCCGCGCCGCCGCCCACGTGCTGTCCGAGATCGCGACCCTGCGCCAACTGCGTGGGGAGGATGCCGCGCAGGCTGCTCGGTTCGAGGCGGCGTCGCGGCAGCTCGGGGCGCAGCCGACGCGGGCGCTGGCCGAAGTCATCGCGGCGGTGACGTTCCCCGACGATGTGCGCGCCGTCCTCGATGAGCTCGTGACCGACGGCGACTCGCAGCTGCTGGACGACCTGCGCGAGGAGACGCCCGAAGGATTGCAGGAGATGCTGCGCGTGCCGGGGCTGGGGCCGACGACGATTCAGCGGGTGCATGCCGGGTTGGGCATCGAGACGTTGCAGGAGCTGGAGGATGCGGTGCGCGATGGCCGGCTGGCGTCGTTGCCGCGGTTCGGGCCTCGGCTGGTCGAGCGGGTGCGGAACGGCATCGCGCAGCTGCGCTCGACCGGTGCTGCCGTGCTGCTGCCGCATGCCGATGCGGAAGCGCTGCGGCTGCGCCAGGAGATCGCGGCGCAGGAGGGGGTGGAGCAGGTCGCCATCAGCGGTGTCGTGCGGCGGCGGATGGAGACCGTGCACGAGTTGGCCCTGGTCGTCTCGTGCAAAACGCAGCCCAGTGCCGTGGCGGCGTCGCTGATGCACCTGCGAGGCGTGCAGCGGGTGGTGGGCAGCGGGACGCGCGTCATCTCGCTGCACTTCGCCGACGCCACCACGGCCACGCTGCACTGCGTGCATCCGGCGCAGTTCGCCCTGACGCTGCTGCGCACCACCGGGTCGGTGGAGCATGTGCGCGAGGTGCTGCAGCGGCTGACGGAGCGGCGGTTCCGCGTGGTGGACGACGAGGTGCGCGACACGTCGGGCGCCGTCGTGCCGCTGCCCGACGAGGCGGCGCTGTACGCGCTGGCGGGGCTGCCCTTCATCGAGCCGGAGCTGCGGGAGTCGCGGGGCGAAGTCGCGGCGGCGGCGACGGGGTCGCTGCCGTCACTCCTCACCGCCGGCGACCTGCGCGGCGTGTTGCACTGTCACAGCCTCTACTCCGACGGTGGTTTCGGCATCCACGATCTGGCCCAGGCGGCACTGGACCGTGGCTGGAGCTACCTCGGCATCAGCGACCACTCGCGGTCGGCGCTGAACGCGCATGGCATGTCGGCGGAGGCGGTGCAGCGGCAGCACGACGAGATCGATGCCGTGAACGCGACGCTGGCGGGACGGTTCCGCGTGCTGAAAGGGGTGGAGGCCGACATCCTGCCATGCGGCACCGTGGATTTCGGTGCGCCGCTGCTGGACCGGTTCGAGTACGTGATCGCATCGGTGCACACGCGGTTCGGGCTGAACCGCACGCAGATGACCGACCGGGTGTTGAAGGCGATGGAGGATCCGCATGTGACGATCATCGGGCACCCCACGGGCCGCCTGCTCCTGACGCGCGAGCCGTATGCGATCGACATCGACGCGATTCTCACGAACGCCGCCCGTCTGGGCGTGGCCGTGGAGCTGAACGCCGATCCGCATCGGCTGGACCTCGACTGGACCTGGTGCCGGGCAGCGCGAGCGGCAGGCGTGCAGGTGGAGTTGGGCCCCGATGCCCACTCGATCGCGGGCCTGGACCACGTCGCGCTCGGCGTATCGATGGCGCGGAAAGGGTGGCTGGGGGCGGCAGATGTGTTGAACACGCGGAGTGCCGACGCCGTGCTCGCGTTCGCGCAGCGCCGCCGGACGACGGCGCTGACGCCCGCGTGACGCCCGCGTGACGCCGCCCCGTCGGGCGATCCGGGAGCGCGGCGCACCGGTCGTGCCAGCGGTCGTGCCAGCGGTCGTGCCAGCGGTCGTGCCAGCGGTCGTGCCAGCGGTCGTGCCAGCGGTCTTGGCGGTCGCGCCATCGGTCG
>Ga0105048_10003553_pt1 | contig 25565 bp, 25 predicted proteins | sample MAT05_FD_78382 | JGI IMG/M metagenome (GOLD analysis project Ga0105048, IMG submission 78382) | Freshwater microbial communities from Lake Fryxell liftoff mats and glacier meltwater in Antarctica - MAT-05 | ecosystem: Environmental > Aquatic > Freshwater > Ice > Liftoff microbial mat | place... | reverse complement strand
TGCACTGACTTCAGCAGGCAGCCGACGATCTTCGCCAAAGGGCTGCAGTGCGATCAACCGGTGCATACCCTGCGCCACCTGCTGACGCACACCGCGCGACACCCTGTCGGCCAGACGTTCGTGTCCATCGTCGGCGTGCTCTACGGTGGGCAGGACCTTGAAAGCGCGTTGCCGATAGACGGGTAGTCGGCCTGAGCTGGCCTGTCTTCGAGACGATTTTCCTGCGATCCGGCAATCCGCATTCGCGCGGCATCGAGCTTGCGCTGCAGTCCATTGCAGGCCGCGTCGTCATCGACGCAGTCGCCCGAACGGCGCGTCTCGTCGAGTGAATGCAGTCCGCCTACGATGGACTCCGCCTGAACGCACCGCCGCTCGACGCTGGCGCGTACCGACGCTTCGACGAAGGCCTCCACGGTCTCGGCCTCGGCCAGCACCGTTTCCAACGCATCGAGGAGTCCGAGCTCGACGAGGACGGATCGAAGCGCAACAGTCGTCATTGGTCAAACCTATCGCATTGGCGCCGTGCGGCCGAAGACAAGCCCGGCGCCGTTGTCACAGCGGGCCGGCGACAGCCGGCTCGCGCGTCTTCGGCACGCCAAAAGGCGCCGGGGATCAGCGCTCACGCGTCGTTCGGTCTGCGCAAACCCCAGCGGTAGATGACGTCGCGCATGCGGGCGTAACCATCGGGAATCAGCGTGCGCAGTTCGGCGCGGCCCCAGCGCAGCGCATCCAGGCAGCTCAGCATGTCGTTGCTGATGGCGATATCGGCAGCGCGCAGCTCGAGCAGCTCGAGCTGGAACGTCTGGGCGCCGGCCTGTGTGGTCAGGATCCAGTTTCTGTCTTTCTCGGGCAGGTCGCGCCAGGGCTTGTCGACGTCGTGACCCAGCGTGACCAGGATGTCGCGCAGGTTCTGGCCGTGCCAGGCTGGCGGCCATGCGGCCACGGCGCGCTGCCGAATCGTCAGCGACGGGTCGGGGACGAGGGTCTGCTCGGTCACGTCGTACCTGCGGCCCAGACCGTGACACGCGAGGCACGCACCCTGCGGCGTGTTGGGCGAGAAGTCCTCGGCATACAACATCGGTTGACGTGGCGGGTAGGTGCCAGCGCGCGAATACAGCATGCGCAGCAGATTGGAGACCGCAGTGACGCTGCCCACCGACGAACGCGTGGACGTGGCGCCGCGCTGCTGCTGCAACGCCTCCGCCGGAGGCAGGCCGTCGATCGCATCGACATCAGGCACCCCCACCTGGTCGATCAAACGCCGGGCATAGGGCGAACCGATTCGAAAAACCGGCGTTGAGACCCGGCGTACAAGGTGCCGAAAGCCAGCGACGATTTGCCCGACCCCGACACGCCCGTGAACACCACGAACGAATTGCGCGGAATGTCGACGTCGACGTTCTTCAAGTTGTGCTCGCGTGCGCCGCGCACGCTCACATGGCCGGCGGGCCGCGCCGCCGCACCTGTTCGGTTGGTCATCAGACCCGCTGGCCGCTTCAAAAAGTCGTCTGGCAAAGCCGCTTTCGAAAGATGTTCTGGCGACGAAAGATGCCTCGAATGCCGATTGGATTCTTGCCAGACAAAGGCGTGCTGGTTTGCAGGATGAGGCTGACATGCAGCGGGCTCACGACGAGACGTGCCGGCCCGGCACCTGCATTTCGCGGCACCGTCCTACGCGCGCAACGCTGCAGCCTTGACAGCCACAGCAAACCAGCAGGGCGAAGATGGAGGACTCCAACCTCTGCACTGCAATTTCAAGCATGGTCAGCACTCCCCTTACTGCTTCCCCGCCCGCCCCACGCCCGAGTTGGCTGCTGCTCGGCACCGAGCCCTTGCGGGCCACCAGCGAATACCTGTCGCATCGCATGCAGCGGGCTCTGCGACGTCCGCCGCGCCAGGGTGACGGCCACCCGGTCATCGTGTTCCCCGGTCTGGCGAGTGACGGCAACCCGGTGGCGCCGCTGGTGGACCATTGCAAGGCGCGGGGGTACCAAGCGATGGACTGGGGCCGAGGCTTCAACACAGGCCCGGGACGCGATGTCGACGCCTGGCTGCGAGAGCTTGCCAGCGACATTCGCATGCGGGTTGAAAATTCCATGCAGCCGGGCAGCAGCGCGGTGGCACCCACGCTGATCGGCTGGAGCCTGGGCGGCATCTACGCCCGGGAACTGGCCAAGCTGCCGGGCATGAAGGTGCGCCAGGTCATCACCATCGGCACCCCCTTCAACGGCAACCCCGCGCAGACGCACGCCGGCTGGCTGTACCGTCTTCTGAACGGCAATTCGCCCGACCTGTCACTGGCTCTGCGCAAGCGCCTGAAGCGCCCGCCACCCGTGCCCACCACCTCGATCTACAGCCGCAGCGACGGCGTCGTTGCCTGGCAGGCCTGCAGCCACGATGAACAAGGTGCGCGCGTGCAGGACATCGAAGTGCAAAGCAGCCACCTGGGCATGGGTTGGAACCCGGCGGTACTGCGCCTGGTCAGCAACCGCCTGGCGCAGCCCTCGCAGGGTTGGCGGCGCTATCGCAGCGATGCGGCAGCGCAGCCCCGCTGACATTGCACTGACGGCAGGCGGTTTACCGCCTGGGAGCGGGAACTGCCTGCCCGACGCAGGCGTTTCCGTCTGGACCACAGTGAAGGCAACCCCATGTCAGTGATCGGATCTCGGCCCGATCAACCAGGACTACCCCGACAGGCTCGAGCACATTCTCGGCGCAGTGGTGCACCCGATCTATGAGGACGAAGGCAACTCAGATGGTCAGCTTGCTTCGATGCCCGGGGTCTTCTGCAACAAGAATGCTCGGGGTGTCTGTCAACGCACAGATGCGAAGCCGATATGGGCGCAGCCTCGGCGCACTTTGAGCGCAACTTCCGCGCACTTTCAGCTATCAGCAGGAGACCCTCATGAACCCAAGTTCCACCACGCCACCAAGCACCGCGCCGGTCGACGAAGACCTCGTCGAGCAGGCGCGTCGCGATCACGGCGTACCGTCTCAGGACCCGACATCTGCGGCACAGTTTCCTTTGCCACCCGAGGAAGCCGAGCGCGAAGCCAAGTCGGTGGCGATGGGCGGCGGCATGGTGGCTGGTGCGGCCACTGGCGCCGCCATCGGCGTCGCGGTGGGTGGGCCGGTAGGTGTCGTGGTGGGCGGCACGCTGGGCTCGGTGGTCGGCGCATTGGGCGCTGCCGCAGCAGGACAGATGTTGAGCCCGGACGATTCGAAGGGCGCCAGCCCGACTTCGGCGGCTGGGCACACGAAGCCGCACCCAGGTGCATGAGATCAAGCAGGCAGTGGCGTCGCTAGCCCGGTGACCTGACCGTTCGACGCCACGGCCGCCGCGATTCGAACGATCTCCCTGGAAATATCTTCCGGAGACAGCACGTGGTCGATGCAGCCGCTGGCAATGGCGCTCTCCGGCATGTCGGGCCGCAAGGCGCTGTCAAGGGTCTGCGCGATCGTGGTGCCGCCCACCTGCTTGATGCCGCACAGGGCTGCGGCCCCGTCGCCGTCGTAGCCAGAGACGATCACGGCAATCAGCTTGCCGTCCCAGAACTGGGTGAGCGACTGCAGGAACACCGTGATCACATCGGGCCAGCCGCGGGGTTTCGAGATCGGCGCCAGGTGAAACACTGCACCGTCGACGTGCAGGTCGCGGTTGGCGGGGATGATGTAGACGTGGTTGGGTTCGAGCAGCAGATTTTCGGTGATGAGTTCCACCGGCATCTGAGAGAACTGAGGCAGCACCTCGTGCAGCCGGGTCGGCATCGTGGTGATGTGATTGACGATGACGACCGCCACGCCCATGTCGCCTGGCAGGTTCTTCAGAAGCCGGATGTAGGCGTCCAGCCCCCCGGCGGAACCACCCACGCAGACCACAGGAAATTTTTTCACGGCTCAGATCTCAAGTGTTGGGTTTCGGGGCAGCAGGGCCCGCGGCGCGCCCTGCTGCACGTCGCTGCAAGTCCCGGCCACTGCCTGATGTTGCATCGGCCCGGCCGCCCCGTCTGTTCGGCCCCGCACCCAGGGGTTTGAAGATTTTTCTTCGCACGGCATGGCCCCCGCAGACCCAGAATGGATGCTCTGTCATACGACCGAGGCCACCCTGATGAACAACTTGCGCACGCACGCCGAAACGCGAATCAAAGAGGGCACCGCGCCCCTGTCGCGCTGGTCTAGCACCGGCACACAGGCGCTGTCGCTGCTGCATCGGCTGGCCAGCGCGCCCGAAAGCGCAGGCGACGCACTCAAGCTGCTGCATGAACTGCAGGTGCACCAGGTGGAACTGGACCTGCAACGAGAACAGATCGAAGAAGACGGCCGCCAGCTGACCGAAGACCTGAAGAGTTCTGCGATGCTGTTCGAGCTGGCACCTTTCGCTTACTTGACGCTGGACCCGGAAGGTCTGGTGATGGCCGTCAATCGCATGGCCAGAGGCTGGCTGGCCGTGCAGACGAGCGAGCAAGAGCCGTGGGTCGGGCGCCCTGTCGCAGACCTGCTGGCGCCTGAAAGCCGCACCGCCGTTCAAGGCCTGCTCGCTGCCTTGCGCAAAGATGGCGGCCCGCACAGTTGCGCGGTGCGGTGCAAGGCTGACGGCGCCATCGCCTGTGCGGTCGCGACCGCGACACCGGGCGTGGACCGGGTGCTGATGGCCTTCGAAGCCGCACGGCCGGGCCCAGGGGCCGGCCCGGCAGCGGGCACGTAACCGGCTCAGCAGTGGGCTCGGCAATCCGCAGAGCGAAGCCGGCCGCGCCGCGTTCGGCCCGTCCGCGTGCGCTGCCATGACATCGCCGCCGAGCGCTCTCGTGAAACGCCAGCCTGCGGCCGTTCAGCACATCGTCGGCATTGGCGCTTCGGCGGGCGGGTTGGAAGCGCTGGAGCAGTTTTTCTCCAGAGTGCCGGCGAAGTCTGGCTTGGCCTGCATCGTGGTTCAACACATGGACCCGACGCAGAAGGCCATGCTGGCCGAATTGCTGCAGCGGGTGACCGCACTGAGCGTTTGCGAAGCCGGCGAAGCGATGCGAATCGAGGCCGATCATGTGTACGTGATTCCGCCGAACGCCGAACTCAGCCTGGCGCAAGGCATGCTTCACGTGATGCCGCCGACCGAACCCCGCGGCATGCGGTTGCCGGTGAATGTGCTGTTCTCGTCGCTGGCGCGCGACCAGGGGGCGTCGGCCGTCGGGGTGGTGCTGTCGGGCATGGGGTCGGACGGCACACTCGGCATGCTGGCCCTGAAAGCCGTGGGTGGCCTGACCGTCGTGCAAGAGCCATCGTCGGCGCAGTTCGACTCGATGCCGCTCAGCGCCATCGGCGCAGGCTGTGCCGACATCGTGGCGCTGCCCGCAGAAATGCCCGAACGCATCCTGGCCTGCTTCCGTTCGAACGTCCGTTCGTTGCCGCAGAGCAGCGAACCGGGGCTCGGCCCAGCGGCGACCGTTGCGCCGGCCGACCTGCCATCCGAACTGCCATCCGACACCATCGAGGGCGTCTTCAGCCTGCTGCGGCAAAGAACACGGCGCGACTTCTCGCTCTACAAGCCGAGCACCTTGCACCGCCGCATCGAACGCCGCATGGCCATCCACGGCGTGGCCGCCATAGGCGATTACGTGCGTTTTCTGCGGCAGAACCCGCAAGAGATCGACCTGCTGTTCAAAGAACTGCTGATCGGCGTGACCTGCTTCTTCCGCGACGCCGCGGTGTGGCAATACATGCTCGATACCGCCCTGCCCGAACTGCTGGCACGCCGGGGAAGCGAGACGAAGTTCAGGGCCTGGGTGGCTGGCTGCTCCACCGGTGAAGAGGCCTACACCTTGGCGATGGTCTTTGCCGAAGCGCTGCAGCGCCAGCCCGAGCACGGCGACTGCAGCCTGCAGATCTTCGCCTCTGACCTGAGCCCCGACGCCATTGCCACGGCGCGCGGGGGCCGCTATCCGGCCGCGGTCGGCGCCGGCATGCAGCCGGAGTACGTGGCGCGCTACTTCACGTCGCAAGGCAGCGCGCTGGTCGTCAGCAAAACCATCCGCGACATGGTGCTCTTCGCACAGCACGACGTCGTGCTCGACCCGCCCTTCACCCGGCTCGACATCCTGAGTTGCCGCAACCTTCTGATCTACTTCGACCCCACGCTGCAGCGCCGGCTGCTGCCGCTGTTTCACTACAGTCTGCGGCCCGACGGCTTGCTGCTGCTGGGCAGCTCTGAGACGGTTGGCTCGTTCAGCAAACTGTTCGAGGCGGTAGACCCCAAGCTTCGCCTCTACCTGCGGCGGCACACCGAGACTGCGGCGGGCCCTGAATTTCTGCTGAAGTCGTTCCCACCCTTGCTGAAATCGACCAAGGAAGCGTCCATGCCCCCTTCACCCGATGCAGCGCCAGGCGGCGATTCGTTGCAAGCCGCCGCCGACCACGTGCTGCTGCAGGTGCATGCGCCGCCGGCCGTGGTGGTCAACGCGGCGGGCGACATCGTCTACATCAGCGGGCGCACCGGCAAATACCTGGAACCCGCAGCGGGCAAGGCGAACTGGAACTTCCACGCCATGGTGCGCGAAAGCTTGCGCGAGCCCATTGCCAGCGCGCTGACGCAGGCACTTGCGAAGAACGAAACGGTGCAAGTCCGCGGCCTTCAGGCGGCCGAGGCTGGCGGCATGCAGGGTGTGGACGTGACCGTGCAGCCGCTGCAAGAGCCTGCGGCATTGAACGGCACAGCGATGATCGTCTTTCGGGATGTGGCAACACCGGTGCGCGGCCGCCGCCGCAGCGCGGCAGACGCCGTGGAAACCGTCCATGCTGCCCAACTGCAGCAATGCCAGGACGAAATTCAGAGCCTGCGTGAAGAAAACCGCGCCTCCAGGGAAGAGCTGCAGTCGGCCAACGAGGAACTGCAGAGCACCAATGAAGAGCTGCAGTCGGCCAACGAAGAATTGACGACGTCCAAGGAAGAGATGCAGTCGATGAACGAGGAACTGCAGACGGTGAACGCCGAGATGCAGTCCAAGCTCGACGACCTGGCGCTGGCCCAGAGCGACATGAAGAGCCTGGTGAACAGCACCGAGATCGCGATGCTGTTTCTGGATCAGAACCTCAACGTGCGCCGCTTCACCGACCGCGCCGCCAAGATCATCAGCCTGCGCGAAAGCGACATCGGCCGGCCGCTGAGCGACCTGACCACCAGCCTGCAATACCCGGCACTGAACGACGATGCGCACGAGACGCTGCGCACGCTGGTGTTCTCGGAAAAGCAAATCCAGACCAGCGACCAGCGCTGGTTTTCGGTCCGCATCATGCCGTACCGACGCCTGGACAACATGATCGATGGCGCGGTGATCACCTTCGTCGACATCACCGCCACGAAGCAGGTCGAAGCGACGCTGCGCAAGGATGCGGATGCTTGAAAGTGACGCGGCTTCTTTCCGCCGTGCAGATTGCGTGCAGCCACCACGACCTGTGGGTTCGCCATCGCACAGACGGCCGGCCGGCCGAGCGAGAGCATGCACGATGACAATACCTCCTGCAATCAGCTCCGCTCGCAACATCCTGATCAGCATCGAGCACCACACCGCGTGATCCGTTCCCAGACGTTGAGCCCGAACATGTTCATCCGCGGCATCGGCACCGCCACGCCGCCGACGCGCTACACGAAAGCCGAGTGCCTGACCGCCTTCGAGCAGTCGGAATGGCTGGGCCGTCTGGACGCGCGGTCGCACCTCATTGCACGCACGGTGCTGCAACGCGACAACGGCATCGATGCACGCCGCCTGGCGGTCGACACATTGGCCGAGGTTTTCCGCATCGACCCCGACACGCTGGCCCAGCGCTTTCTGGCCCACGCCCCGGGGCTGGCCGCCAGCGCCGCCACGCAGGCCTTGCAGCTTGCCGAGGTGGCGGTGCAAGACATCGACGCGGTGGTCGTCAGCACCTGCACCGGCTACCTGTGCCCGGGGCTTTCGGGCTACGTCGCCGAGCGCCTGGGCTTGCGCGCCGACATTCAGGCCTTCGACCTGGTCGGCCAAGGCTGCGCGGCCGCTCTGCCCAACATGCAGCTCGGGCGCGCCTTGTTGGCCAGCGGCGCCTGCGCGCATGTGTTGTCGGTGTGCGTCGAGGTCAGCAGCGCGGCGATGTACCTCGACAACGACCCCGGGGTGCTGATCAGCGCCTGCCTGTTCGGCGACGGTGCCGGCGCGGCGGTGCTGTCGCGTGAAGCACCCGCTGCCGGTTCGAGGCTCCGGCGCATCGGGTGGATCGACAACAGCTCGTTGCTGGTCCCATCCCAACGCGACGCGCTCAAGTTCGAAACCCGCCAAGGCATGCTGCGCAATGTGCTGACACGCGCGGTGCCGTCGCTGGCAGCCGACCACGCCTTGCGCGTGATGCAGACCGTGCTGACACGCGCTGGCCTGAACAGCGGCGACATCGCGGGCTGGATGCTGCATGCCGGCGGACGCGACGTGCTGCAGGCGGTGGAACGCAGTTTCGAGCTGCAGCCGGCGGACTTGCGCTACAGCGCGGCCATGCTGCGCGAATACGGCAACCTGTCGAGCGCCTTCGTCTACTTCGTGCTGCAGGCGGCACTCGCCGACGACGCGCCCGACGGCTGGTGGTGGCTGTCGTCCTTCGGCGCCGGCTTCAGCTGTCATGGCGCCCTGCTGCAGGTGCAAGGATGAGCCGAACGCTGGGCCACGCGATGGGCGTCAACCTGCCGCGCACCGTGGTGCCCGAAGTGCTGGATGGTCTGGCGGCCGATGACCTTGACGCCCAGCGCTCGCGCCGCGATCTGCAGCGTGTGCACCGCGCGATGGGCACGCGCGCCATGCTGCTGCGCGCATTGCGGGCGCTGCCGCTGGCGCGCGCCCGCAGCGCTTCGCCTGTACCTTTGCGCGTGCTGGAACTGGGTGCGGGCGACGGCAGCCTGATGCTGGGCGTGGCGCGCTCTTTGCAAGGCGAGTGGCCGCCGGTGGCCATCACGCTGCTCGATCGCCTGCCGCTGCTGACGGCGGCCACCGCGGCGCAGTACGCACTGGCGGGCTGGACCGCCACGGCCGCGGTCGATGACGCACTCGATTGGGCAAGGCGCGCCAACGACGAGCGCCCGTCGGGGCAGACCGCACCGCGTTTTGACCTCATCGTGGCCAACCTCTTCCTGCACCACTTCCAAGGCGCTGAACTGGCCATGCTGCTGGCAGCGGTGGCCGGCAGCAGCGAGCACTTCGTCGCCTGCGAGCCGCGCCGCGCCTGGCTGGCCTGGGCCGGCAGTCACCTGGTGGGTGCACTGGGCGCGAACGCAGTGACGCGGGAAGACGCGGTGCTGAGCGTGCACGCCGGCTTTCGCGGCCGGGAACTGCAGGAGATCTGGCCGGCACCAACAGGCTGGCATCTCTCGGAGGAAGGCGCTGGCTTGTTCAGCCACTGCTTCGTCGCATCGCGAACCGCAGGCTCCGACAGGAAGGCGCGTTGATGCAGACCCGCTTCGACGCACTCATCATCGGCGCCGGCCCTGCAGGCAGCAGCGCGGCCATCCTGCTGGCCACGGCGGGCTGGCGGGTGGCCATTATCGAAAAGCAGGCGTTCCCGCGTCGCAAGGTGTGTGGCGAATGCGTTGCCGCCAGCAATTTGCCCCTGCTGGAAGCCCTGGGCATCGGCGTCGACTTCGCAGCCCAGGCCGGGCCGGAACTGAAACGCGTGGCGGTGATGCACGGCACACGCAGCGTCTGCGCCGACTTGCCACCCGCTGCTGACGTTCGGTACCCGTGGGGGCGAGCCCTGGGCCGCGAGACGCTCGACACCCTGCTGCTGGCCCGCGCGCAAGCCGTCGGTGCCACGGTGCTGCAGCCCTGGTCGGTGCAAAAGTTGAGCGGCGCGGCCGGCAGCCACCACTGCACGGTGCGCGAAGAAGCGGGCGGCCGGCCGAAGCTCCTGCACGCGCCCGTGGCCATCCTGGCCCATGGCTCGTGGGAGCCCTTGCCCGAGGAACGCGCTGCGCAGCGCCAGGCCCGCCGTGGCAGCGATCTGCTCGCCTTCAAGGCCAATTTTTCCGGCAGCCACCTGGCGGAAGGCTTGTTGCCGGTGCTGGCCTTCGATGGCGGCTATGGCGGCATGGTGCTGGGTGACGGTGGCCTGTTGACGCTGGCCTGCTGCATCCGTGCCGACCGTCTGGACGCCCTGCGCCAAGCAGCGCCGGGCCAGCCTGCCGGTGATGTGGTGGAAGACATGCTCAAGCGCCAATGCCAGGGTGTGGCCGAGGCGCTGGAAGGTGCCGTGCGTTGCGGCAGTTGGCTGGCGTCAGGGCCCTTGCATCCGGGTGTGCGACTGCGCGACGACGACGAGGTCTTTCGCATCGGCAATGCAGCGGGTGAAGCCCACCCCATCATCGGCGAAGGCATGAGCATGGCCTTGCAGTCGGCCTGGCTGCTGTGCAGCCACCTTGAGGCCGCGCGGCCACGGCGCGGTGCCGGCGGGCTGGCGCTGTGGCAGCGTGAAGCCCGGCAGCGCTACAGCGCCGAATGGCGGCGCCAATTCGCGCCGCGCCTGCGCATGGCTGCCGGTCTGGCCCACCTGGCCATGCGGCCTCTCGGGGCCACGGCCTTGATGGCGACCCTGCAGCGTCTTCCGAGCCTGCTGACACGTGGCGCCATCTGGTGCGGCAAGACCCGCGGCATCGCCGACGGCAACACCCTTGGCGTCGGTCTGCAGAGGTTGCCGCAGGCGACCGCGTTGCCGGCCCTTCACAGACCTTTGCCAGGAGAACAGCCATGACATCCGTGACATTCGAAGACACCGAGAAGCGCATCCGGTCCCTGCTCGTGAACGACTTCAAACTGGACAGCGGCAAGCTGACACTCGATGCTCGCCTCGACGAACTGGGCGTAGACTCGATCGGCATGGCAGAGTTGATCTTCAGCATCGAGGACGAGTTAGGTTTGAAGCTGACCGATGCAGCCGTGCAGCTGTCCACCTTCGGCGAAGTCGTCCAGTTCATCGACGAAGCCTTGGCAAACCGGCATGCGACGACACCGCCACCTCAGAAGGCGCATGCCGTGCCCACCGCCACATGAGGCGTGTGGCGGTCACCGGCATCGGGCTGGTATCGCCGCTGGGCCACGACGCCACCGCTGTATTCGAAGCTGCACGCGACGGTCGTTCGGGCATCCATCGGCTGCAGATCGCAGGCGCCCACCGGCTGGCGGCGCCGCTGGCGGCCACGGTGCAATTCGACGTTTCTCAGCACTTCGAGCCGCTGCAGGCTCGACTGCTCGACCGCTTCAGTCAATTCGCCGTGGTGGCAGCCAGGCGGGCCCTGGCTGACGCTGGCTGCGATCTTTCAGAAGCCGAGCGTGAACGCGCTGGGATTTTCCTGGGCAACGGCATGGGCGGCACGCTGAGCATGGACGAGGGCTATCAGACGCTGTACGGCGAGAACTCCGACCGCATCAAGCCGACGATGATCTTGAAGGGCATGCACAACGCGCCGGCGGCATGGATCGGCATCGAGAACGGCTGGCGAGGCCCGAACCTGACCTACTCCACGGCCTGCTCTTCGTCCAGCGTGGCCATCGGCGAAGCGTGGTTGCGGCTAGCGTGTGGGGCCACCGATATCGCCATCGCCGGGGGCTGCGAAGCGCCACTGTCGCTGGGTTCGTTGAAGGCCTGGGAAGTGTTGCGCACGCTGGCCAGCGAGGACGCAGACGACCCCGCGCGTTCGTGCAAGCCGTTTTCGCGCAACCGCAGCGGCATGGTGCTGGCCGAGGGCGCCGCTTTCGTGGTGCTGGAACCGTGGGACCGCGCACTGGCACGAGGCGCTGCGATACACGGCGAACTCATCGGCTACGGGCTCACGACCGATGCGAGCCACATCGCAAGACCCAGCGTCGACGGCCAAGTGGCGGCCATCACTGCAGCGCTGGCCAGCGCCGGCATCGCCGCCGATGAAGTGGACGCCATCAACGCCCACGGCACCGGAACGCAGGCCAACGACGTTGCCGAGACCGCAGCGATCAAGCGCGTGTTCGGCGCGCGCGCCAGCCAGATACCCATCAGCGCCACCAAGGCCTTGCACGGTCACCTGCTGGGCGCGGCGGGAGCGCTGGAATTCGTGCTCTCGCTGCTGGCTTTGAAGCACAACACAGCCTTGCCGACGATGCACCTGGATGTGCCCGACCCGGAGTGCGACCTGGACTACGTGGCCGATGTCGCACGCGCGGGCGCGGCGGGCCGAACCATGTTGTCGAACTCGTTCGCTTTCGGCGGCACCAACGCCGTGCTGGCGCTGCGCGCTGTGGACTGAGCCCGCGCCAACCCTCAGACAAGGAACTGCTTGGCAGCGAAGGCCCAGACCATGCGTGACGCGTCGGGCCCCTGGGCATCGCCGAACGGCTCTTTCGCGGCACCGCCACTCCACGCGTGGCCCAGCCGTTCAACAGCCGCGAACGTGGCCACCATTCGGCCTTTGTGCTTGAAGTCGGTCACCTTCATGGCGTAGCGCTTGCCACGCTGAACGCCGCGCTCTGCCGTGGCCCGGGCGCCTGCGGCGTCAGCCCAGACCTGCGCCGCGCTGTGCCCGTTGCTCGCTGCCACCACCGTGTCGGCCGTGCCATGAATCACCAGCAGCGGCGGCCATGAAGCCAGCATCTGCGTCACTGGCAACGGCGAAGTGGCACGACGCCCGCGCATGGCCCGCAGCGCCGTGAGCGCGGAGTGCGCGGTACCCGGTGGAATGCCCGAGTGCATGACCACCGCCTTGAAGTGATCAGGGTAGCGCGTGACCAGCAGCGCAGCCATGCTGGCGCCAGCCGACATCCCCGCAATCGCGATGCGCTGACGGTCCACCGGGTACAGCAGGCAGGCCTGCTCCACCGCAGCCATGACCAGCGCTGCTTCGCCGTACGCACGCCCCGACTTGGTGTCGAACCAGTTCCAGCAGCCTTGCGGATTGGCCAGGCGATCTTGCTCGGGGTACAGCACGACGAAGCGCTCACGTGCAGCGATCTGATTCATGCGCGTGCTGGCGGCGAAGGCCTTGGCGTCCTGCCCGCAGCCGTGCAGCATGACGATCATCGGCACCCTTTCGCCAGGTTGCAGCCCCGGCGGGCGGTACAGCTTGTAGCGCCGCGCACCGGCCGGCCCCAACGCCACGCCTGCCGACCAGCCCCTGGCATCCTGCCGGTCGCCTGCGCTGACCCCGCTGCGCGCGGCAGTCGACCGCAGCGCCGGCCCGCGCGCGGCCGTCGTGCTTTTAGCTGGCGCTTGCTTGGACGCCGGCTTGCGCGTGCGCTTGACGATTGGCTTGGACGCCTTGCGCAACGCACTGAGGCCCCGGGCCATGCCTTTCGCCCAGATCGATGTCCAGGTGCGCTTCACCAACCGGTGCCATGAACAATTGGGCGCACGCCAAGACGAGTTGACAGAGTCCCCGCCAGATGCCTTGCTGATGCAGCATCGCGACACGCGCGGCTTCGGCCGACGATGCCGGGTGCTGACCCTTGGCCCAGTCGTTCGTGTGACGTCAAGCCCATCAAGACTTCCAAAGTGCGTCCTTCGGATTCGCGAGCGCTCGTTCCCTGACCTGGGGCCAGACGTGGGCCGGAATCAATTCAAAGGCAAGACGACGCGCTGCTGTTCCGGGTCTTCAGGGATGACGGCGGGCACCGGGCCCTGGTCGGGTTCGACCGGCAATGAATCCGGCTCGTCATCGCCCTCGACTTTTCCGGGGTGGCGGGGCTGGTTGTGAGCGGTCCTGGTCATCGCTGGTCTCCTGGTCTGTAGGGTCGGGAACTGGCCGTTAGGAACGTGCTGAGCAGGATGATTTCGTGCCCATGCATCCAAAGGTTTCATGCAGGCCGGCGCTGCCACGCGCCATCCCACCGCCAATGTCACTCCGGTTCAGGCCCGCGGTCTGTGCGCCACCCAACGCTGACAGGACCGACAGGCCGGCGAAGGGCGGGACGGGTTCAGTCGAGGTAAGACACGGGTGTGCGAACGCACAGAGCGCGATCAAGCATCACGTTGCGGTGGTCTCCCGAACCCTTCCGCATCAGCGGTAGGGCCCCGGCGCGGGTCGCTCCCATTTCGGAGATGCAAAGCCAGGCGCCATTCAAACCAGTTTGTCCGGAGACGCCCTTGAAGCACTTAGCCACTGTCCCATTCACAAGCACCCCGCTGAGCCGGACGATCAGTTCGCTGGGCCTGGGCCTCGCAGCCGTTCTGATGGCCACACCTTCGGCATTTGCCTCGAGTCACCGCGAAGCGCCATTCCTCACCGGGCAGCCCAAGCTCGATGCGACGGACCTGTACATGTTCCGCAGCTATGAAACGGGACGCCAGAACTTCGTCACCATCCTGGCCAACTACCAGCCATTCCAGGACCTGCAGGGCGGACCCAACTTCTACATGTTCAATCCGGAAGGCCTCTACGAGATCCACATCGACAACAACGGTGATGCGGTCGAGGACATCACCGCGGACACGCTGCAAGTGGGCTGCAAGCCGTCCGATGCGCCCGCTGGCGGCCTCGCCCTGACCGATGGCGTTCGCAAGACAGCGGCCAACTATGGCGTCACCTTCCCGTACCTGACGACCCCGATACCGGGCAACTTCAACCCCCCCGCTGCCGCTGGCACGCTCTTTCCGTGAAGGCCGACATGAAGATCACCAGAATGCTTTCGGCTGCCGGCACTGCGGCCATCGTGCTGGCCCTGGCCGGCTGTTGGGACGACAACGACACCAACGATGTCCCGGTGGTGCCACCGCCGCCGCCCGTCACGGCGGTGCCGGACAGCGCCGGCGTCAGCGGTGCAGCTTTCATCAGCTTCATCATGACGCTGAGTGGCAGCGACGAGACTTAGGAGCCATTGACCGTCAGGGACACGTTCGCGGTACCGCCCGACGAAGGCAACGAGCCAACGCCGCTGACCTGAACCAGAGGGCGCGCTCCCGCGTGCCCTCTACCCTCGCCGCATTCGCACGCAGCAGTTGGCGAATGCTGCCTGGGGGCCGGGGCGTCTCGATGCCGCTTCCCGCACGCACAGCTGCCGCGCAGTCCTGTCAATGCTGCGCCGCCGAACCGGGACGAACCACGCCCACTGTGGCAGTTCAGCCTTGCTGACTACCTCGCCGCGCCGGCTCGCCAACGGACGCATCTGCCTTGCGGTCGGCAAATTTTTTCCAGACGCAGCCGAGTACGGCAATCACGATGAGTTTGCGCACGGAGCACTCCTTTGAAGGTGGACCCAGCACTCTCGAAGCTCGCTCGCGCAAGACCTGCAGGACTGACGCTGTGACGCAGGTCTGACAACGTCTGCATGGAAGGATCTCCGTTTGCAGCCCCATGCTCGTCGGTGAGGGGTTTGGTCACGGCTTCACGTTGTGTCCGGACAAGGGCGCGCCGCGCCTTTCCAGGAGCGCAGAAACGTGATCAACCCGAACTCTTTAAGCACACGCCGCACTGCGCTTTTAGCTGCCTGCTTGGTCTGGGCCTTATGGGCGCTGGGCGCACCTGCAGCAGCCGATGAGTCCGCCCCGGCCGGCATGAGCGCCGAGGAGCGGGCAGCGCTCATACCCGCAGGGCCCTGGCAGGGCACCTGGCGTATCACACGCGAGGACCCACGGCTGCGCACACGAGGTGCCCAGGAACTGCTGATGCTGACTGTGTGGCAGGACCGCAGTGGGCTGGTGGCCAGCGCAGACTGGTCCGCCGGACGCGCAATTTGCCTCAACCCGTTGGCTTCCCCCTGCGACTGGGTGGGTGCGCAAGGCCAGGCCGCCACTGCCGCGGCCCACAGCGCTGGACTGTTGGTGGTGGTGCAGGTGTCCGCCGACGACACCGACGCGTTCGTGGTGAGCCTCTTCGGGCCGCCGAGCCGGGGAAGGACTACAGGCCTGGAGGGCGTGATGGTGTCAGTCAGGGGCGAACTGCGCTACCGGGTGCATGCCCTGCGCGTCGACCCGCGCTAAATGACGATGATCAAGCGCTGACTGGCTCCATCATCCCGCTGGCCCGGCTTGCCGGCTGTGGCAGAACCGGTCTCCAATTCCACCCATGTCACCCACGAGCCGACCATTGTCGAACGCAGCCCCTCCAGACTGGCACGAGATCGAGCGTTGGCTGGATCGAGCCCTGGAACGACCCGACATCGACCGGCTGGCCTGGCTGCATGCCCAGACGCTGGAGGCCGCGCTGCACGAAGAAGTGGCGGGGCTGCTGCGCTCGGAACAAGCCAGCCGCGATATGCTGGCCGGTGCACCCGGCACGCTCACCGGCTCGGCCGATGGGCTCACGGCGGCCTTGGCGGCCGGCGACCGCGTGGGGGTCTGGCGCGTGCAGGGGTTGATCGGCCGCGGCGGCTCGGGTGAGGTCTACCGGGTGCTGCGCGACGACGGCAACTACGAGCAGCCCGCGGCGCTGAAGCTGCTGCGCGCGCCCGACGACCCCGAGGAACTGCAGCGCTTCGCCGCCGAGCGCCGTCTGCTGGCCCGCCTGAACGACCCGGCCATCGCGCGACTGATCGACGGCGGTGCGCACCAGGGCCGGCTGTACGCCGTGCTGGAACTCGTCGACGGTGTGCCCCTGGACGAACATGCCGCGGCATTGCCGCTGCGCGAACGCATGGCGCTCTTCGCCCGCGTCGTGGCAGCGGTGGCCTACGCCCACGCGCAGTGGGTCGTCCACCGCGACCTGAAACCGGCCAACGTGCTCGTAGACGCCGAGGGCCAGGTGCATTTGCTCGACTTCGGCATCGCCAAGATCAGCGAAGGCCCCGCCGGCGACAGCGAAGCCGCGCACACCACGCTGGCACTGCGACTCACGCCCACCTATTGCGCGCCCGAGCAGCTGCGCGCCGGCGCCGTGGGCGCCACGGCCGACGTCTACGCGCTGGGTGTGATGCTCTATCAGTTGCTCGCTGGCCGGCTGCCATGGAGCCTGCAAGGCAACGGCCTGCAGCGCGCCGTACAACGGCTGGCCCTGCAAGACGCGCCGGCCGCACCCAGCACGCGGCTGTCCGCAGCAGCGGCACGGGTCGTGCGCGGCGACCTCGACGCCATCGTCGCGCGTTGCCTGCAGCCGCAGCCGGAGGCCCGCTACGCCAACGCGCAAGCCCTGCTGGAAGACCTGCGCCGCTGGAGCCATGGCTTGCCGGTGCTGGCGCGCGGTGACGCCCCGGCCTATGTGCTGGGCAGGCTGGTGCGCCGCCACCGCCTTGCTTGCGGCGCGGCGGCGGCCGTGGTCTTCAGCCTGGTGGCTGGCCTGGCGGGCGTGGCCTGGCAGGCGCGCGAGGCGGCACGCGAACGCGACATGGCTCGCGCTGAAGCCACCAGCAACAAGGCCGTGCGCGACTACCTGCTGACGATGTTTCGCGTGGCTGGCGAGCAAGGTGCGGCCGGCGCCAACCTCAGCGCCCGCCAGTTGCTGGCGCAGTCGGCCAGGAAGCTGGAACAAGATCTGCAAGCCGACCCGGCGTCAGCCGCGCCCACCTTGCTGGCGCTGGCCCAGCTGTACTTCCAGATGAACGACTATGTCGGCGCGGCACCGCTTTTCGAGAGCCTGCTCGGCCGTGCAGACCAACTGCCGCCCGAAATCACCGCCCTGGCCCGCATGGACCTGGCGCAATGCCTGTGGCGCTCGGGCCAGGCCGACCGCGCCGCCGAATTGTTGGCCCAGGCGCAAGCCTGGTGGGCGATGGACGCGCCACGCTGGCGCAGCCGGATAGTGGAAAGCCGGCTCGTGCAGGCCCAGGTGTCGCGCGCACGTGGCAAAGCCGAGGAGAGCGTGCGCATCCTGGAAGCCGCGCTGCCGGAACGCATCGCCTTGTCAGGCGAACAGCATGTGGAAACCGCCACGCTGCTGAACAACCTGGCACTGGCCCGCTACCACACCGGGCAGCTGGACGCGGCACGCCAAGACTTCGAACGGACCTGGGCGCTGTGGCAGTCGCTGCGCGCCGAGAGCAACGGCGACGCCCTGAACACGTTGAACAACTGGGCCGCGCTCGAACTTCGCATGGGCCGCGCCGACGAGGCGGAGCGGCTGTTTCGCCAAGCGCTGGCGCTGCGACGCGCGCACCTGCCGCCTTCGGCCGCGCAGGCAGCGCTGCAGAACAACCTGGGCAAACTGGTGCTGCGCCGCGGTGCCCCTGAAGAAGCGCTGCCGCTGCTGCGCGAAGCGGTGGCCTTGGGCGAAGAGTTCGCCGGCCCCAACAGCCAGCACACGCTGGCGGCCATGGCCGGCGTGGCGGAAACGCACATCGCCCTGCGCCAGATGCCCGAAGCCCAGGCCACGCTGGACGACCTGAACCGCCGCACGCTCGCGCAATGGGGCCCTGAGCACCCCTTGGCCGGCGTCGCCCAGCTGACCCAGGCGCGCTGGCATGCTGCGGGGGGCGACTGGCCCCGCGCCCGCACGCGCGCCGACCAGGCCGAGGCCATCTGGCGCAAGGCCGGCGCGCCGGCGGCGCCCTACCTGGCGCAGGCCCAGGCCCTGCGCACGGGCTGGCCCGCACCAGCACCCTGAAGCCACGCTGCTGCGCGGGTCAGCGGGCTTCCAGCTCGCGGTGCAGCCAGGCGCGGGCCTTGGCCCAGTCGCGCTGCACTGTGGGCACCGACACGCCCAGCACCTCGGCGGTCTCGGTTTCGGTGTAGCCGGCGAAGTAGCGGCATTCGACGACCTGGCTCAGCCGCGGGTTCAGCGCCACCAGCCGCTGCAGCGCGTCGTCGATGGCCAGCACGCGCTCGTCGCTGTCTTGCGCCGCCACGTGCTCGGCTTCTTCCAGCGGCACGTGCGGAGCACCTTCGCCTCGGCGCTGCGTCAGGCGCGCCCGCACATCGTCGACCAGCACCTGGCGCATGGCCATCGCCGCGGCGCGCATGAAGTGCTGGCGGTCGTTCCAGGCCGGGGTGGCCTGCAGCTTCAGATAGGCCTCGTGGATGAGCGCCGTGGTCTGCAGCGTTTCCGAAGCACGGGTGTCGTAGCGCACCCAGCGCGCCAGGCGCCGCAGGTCGGCATAGAAAAGGGGCACCAGTTGCGCGGCTGTGCGCCTCAGCTCGGTGTCGTCGGGGGCGGCGGGGCCGGGCTGGGGGCTCAGTTCGGACATCAACCTGCATCCTAGCCCGGGAGGGCAGGCGCAGGCATGGGGCGACACCCCAGCAAGAGGGGGTTCGTCGCAGCCCTGATGGGAACTGGCGCGCGGGCGCGTTTTAGCAATGAGTCAGAGAAAGGCAGCCGGCGTCTGCCGCCACTCCCGCCACATCTGCCCAACCCGTCCAGCCCGTCCCACCCGCAAGATTTCGCCACCGAGGTCCCCGACATGAACCTGATCGAGCGCGTCCGCGCCATCCTCTTCCAGCCACGCCAGACTTGGCCGGTCATCGCCGCCGAACCCGCCACGCCGGCCGGGCTGTACACGAACTACATCGCTCTGCTGGCCGCCGTGCCGGCCGTCGCGGGCTTCATCGGTTTCAGCCTCATCGGCGTGGGCGGCATCGTCAACTTTCGCGTGCCCATCGTCAGCGGGCTCGTCAACATGGTGGTGGGCTATGGCTTGTCGCTGGTGCTGATCTATGTGATGTCGCTGATCGTCGACGCCGTTGCTCCGAAGTTCGGTGGCCAGCGCAATGGCCTCGCCGCGCTGAAGCTCGTGGCCTACGGCGCCACGGCCGGCTTGCTGGGCGGCATCTTCAGCATGCTTCCAGCGCTGGGTGTGTTGGGCGTTCTGGCGGCGCTGTACTCTGTCTACCTCGTCTTCACAGGGCTGCCGGTGCTGATGAAGTGCCCGCCCGAACGCGCCCTGGGCTACACCGCGGTGGTCGTTATCTGCGGGTTCCTGGCGGCTTTGGTGATCGGCCTGGTCACAGCTGTCGTCAGCCCTGGCGCCGGGGTGATGGCCGGCCTGGGCGCGGCCAGCCGCGAGACCGGCGACGTCACGCTGAAGGTGCCCGGCACCGACATCGCCATCAATAGCCGGAAGTTCGAAGAAGCAGCCCAGCGCATCGAAGCCGCGCAGGCCAGGGGTGACAGCCAGGCTGCGGGCGAGGCCACGGCCGCCATGATCGGCGCCGCGCTCGGCGCGGCCACCGGCAACCAGGTCGACCCCAGTGGCCAGGCCATCGCGCCCGAGGTGTTGAAAGAGTTCGTGCCAGCTGCCATCGGCGGTTTGGCGCGGCAGAGCCTGTCGGCCGAAGGCGAGTCGGTCATGGGCATCACGCTCAATCAGGTTCAAGCCAGCTTCGGCGCGGCCGACAAGACGATCGAAGTCGACATCACCGACCACGGCGGCATCAGTCGCATCAGCGCCACGGCCTGGGCCGCCCGCAGTCTGCAACGAGAAGACGCCGAAGAGGTCGAGCGCATCTACCGAAAGGGCGACCGCGCCTTCCACGAAACGTGGCGCAAGGACGGCAGCGGCGCTTCGCTGCTGGTGCTGCTGAGCAACGGCGTGCAGGTGCAACTGCAGGGCTCGGGGGTCGGCATCGAAGCGCTGCGCGACGCCCTGCCCGGCCTGGGCGTCGACAGGCTTGCCGGTCTGCCTCGGCAGCCTTAGGCCGGTGCACTTTCCTTTCCCCACAACCAACCAAGGATCCAACATGACCCAAATTCACTCCGCCAGCCCCGCCTTCTCAACCACTTCCGTCGTTTCCGCCCTTTTGGCGGCTTGGATGCTGGCCGCCGTGCCCGCTGCCCAGGCCGCAGGCAGCGTCGAATACGAAGTGAAGGCCGGCGAAGACCGCGCCCGCATGAGCATCGAATGGCTGGACAACCGCCGCATGCGCATGGACATGCAAGTTGCCGGCATGCCCGCGGGCATGAAGGCCTGGCAGGTGATGCGTGACGGCAAGATCTACTCGATCACCATCAACGATGGCCAGACCATGGTGCTGGAGATGGGCGGCATGATGAAGATGATGGGCAGCATGCTCGGCGCCCAGGGCGTGAAGGGCGGGGAAACGCTGAACGACATGCAGGAATTCCACAGCCTGCAGCCCACCGGCCGTCGCGAGACCGTGGCCGGAGTTGCCGGTGAAGTCTTCCTGCTCGACTACAAGCCCGCAGAGGGCCAGCGCCAGCAGGTCGAGGTGGTGCTGAGCAACCAACGCACCGTGCGCGAGATGACCGAGGCCATGCTCGCCTACGGCAAGCTGATGAGCAGCGCCATGGGCCAGGTCGACCCGGCCGGCAGCCGCCGGCTGGAGTCGGAAATGCAGCAGCGCCAGCTTGGCCTGCTGCGCTTCGGCGACCAGCTCAAGGCCGTGAGCATCAGCGCGCAGGCGCCCGCAGCACAGCGCATGGAACTGCCGGCAGCGCCGATGACGATGCCGCAGATTCCGGGCTTCGCAGGGCTGCCCGCGGCGGGCAGCAGCCGGGCCCCGGCCGGTGCTGCGGCCCAACGACAGGTTGACCGCCAGCAAGACCGCGTGGCCGACCGCGCACAGTCCGAGACCGACGCCGCGGTGGACAAGTCGGTCGACAAAGCCATCGACAAGGCCTTGGGAAGGTTGTTCGGGCGCTGAACGCAAGAAGGCCTGGCGACAAACGATCTCCAGGCCTTCGGTCACTGCCTTATCGGTAGAGCTGGTAGCGCAACCCGGTCAGATAGAACGCGCGGCCGCCGGCATCGAGGAATAGCGCCGAATTGCCTGCGCTGGGGTAGGTGCCTGTGGCCTCGCCGATGGCTGTGAACCCACCGCTTGCCGTGCCGGCATAGAACGGCGCCCTTCCCAAGGAAGCGCGCGCGCCTCCCACCATCACCACGCCGCTGGCGTTGACCGCCAGCGATGGCACGCGAATGCCGTTCTCCAACTGCACTTCGAGGGAGGTGTAGCTCGCCAGTTCGTGAACGGTGACGTTGCCTGTGGCAGGCACATGCACCGTGCTCAAGCGGCCGACCGCGCTGGTGTTGCTGGCCGCCGTGCGGGTGTACGCGAAGTGCGAGGTACCGTCGGCACCCATGGCCAGATCCCAGCCCACGACCCGGTCGCCGATGCTGGTGAGCGTGAAGCTGCCGGTGCCGGGCCTGAAGACCGCCGCTGCCAGCAAGATGCCGCGCGCATTGCTGGGGGTGTAGGCAAAGCCCAGCACCGCGGAGCCTTCGGCCTGGCCACGCAGCCGCACGTCGTCCAGCCAGCCGCGGCTTCCGCCACCTGCCGGTGGTCACGGGCGGCAAGGTCGTCGGCGTGGTCTCGATCGGCGATGTCGTCAAGGACACGGTGCGCCACATGGGCCAGCAGATCGGTTTTCTCGAAACCTACATCAAGGGCCACGGCCGCTGAGTCGCCGTCTGCCCGCGCGCGGCGGTCAGCAGGCTCTCCGGCTGCCTTGGCGGCCATGAAAAAAGCCCCGGTGTGCCGGGGCCTTCATGTGATGCGGCATGCAGCCGCGTCAACGCATTCAGCTGCGGCGACGACGGGCCAAGAAGCCCAAGGCGCCCAAGCCAGCCAGCATCATGGCGTAGGTGCCAGGTTCAGGCACAGCAGTCGCCAGCACCAGGTTGTCGACGCTGGGCCAGAGGAAGCCGGTGGTGGGCTGCACGGAAACCAGGGTGGCCGACAACATGCCGGTGTCCGACACGAAACCGAGGAAACCGGTCTGAGTGGCGCCGACGATGGTTTGTGTCACGGTGCCGCTGGCGTCCGTGGCCGTGAGGGTGACGTCACCGGTGGCGAACAGGCCGCTGATGTTGCTGCCGAAGAAGTTGCCACCAAAGCCGAAGACGCCACCTGTGAAACCGCCGAAGCTCACGGTATCGGTACCGGTGTTGGTCGACAGGAACGGGTTCAGTGTCGTGCCACCCCCGAAAAAGCTGCCCGCCGGGCCAGCGTCGACGGTGTAACCGTAGGGGCCAGCTGAACGGATAAGCGGGCTCGGGGTGGAGCCCACGATGCTGAACCCCGTGAAGCCGTCGACGCCGGGGCTGGCCGTGGCCGCGTTGAACGCGGCTTGCGACGTATACACAGTGATGCCAGCTTGGGCGACGCCGGCGGTGGCCAGCAGTGCGGCCAAGGCGAGCGGCTTGAGCAATGAAATCTTCGAGAACATGCGAACCCCTTTTTGGAAGTGAGGCCGGGCCGAACGACGGACCGAGCTTGGCGTATCTAGGTGACCTTGCCAGTCTGTTCGGGCAGGTTGCCGCGCACAACCCCCGACTTGAGTGTGGCGACGAGACACCACAGCGCCTGCTGGAAGCTTCCAGGCTGCGCGAAGATGGCCGCAGTCAGGCCCGCAGTCAGGCCCGCAGTCTGGGCCTCAATCAGGGCTGCAGGGTGCGCAGCTCGATGTTCTCGGCTGGCGGCAGGCTGTGCGAGAAGGCCCGCGCCGCCCCTCGCCCGACCTCCCGCGCCGAAGGCGACTGCAATTCAGATTGCACCTCCACCTCGGTCACTGCCGGCGCCAGGTGGCCGAGCGCAGCATAGGCCGCTGCAAGGGCATCGTCTTCGTCGCGGCCTGTTTCGGGCACCACGGCCGCGTCGGGCATGCTGTCCATCACCGCGGCGGTGCGGTAGGCATCGGCCTCGGCCTCGGGGTTGCGGTGCTCGCGGTCGATGACGGCCACCGCCATTTTCGAGCGCAGGCTGGCCAGCCCCACCGGCGACCAGTTGGTGACGAGGCCCTCCAGTTGAACCAGCGCCTTCTCCAGCACATCCACCGGCAACTTGTGCAGCGCCTTCAGGCCGCGCTTGCCGACGGCGTGTTCCACGAAGACCAGATGCTTCAGCGCCGGGCGCGTCTCGGGCAGCTCGTCCAGCAGCGCAGCCAGCTGGCTGCGCATCAGCTGCAGTTCACTCGACTCGCGCTGGGCCGTTTCCTGCTCGCGCGACTGGCGCTTGCTGGGCTTGGGCGGCAAGGACTGCAGCACCACCTTCACGCCACCGGGGTCGCGCTTGAGCTCGATGTCGTTGCGGAAGAAGGCGACCACGCCCTGCCCCAGTGTCTTGAGCAGACCGGTGAGCGAGAACTTCTTCTTCGGTGTGCGACTCATGGCAAGGGCGGGCGTCGCAGGCAGCAGCGCCGCAGACGACCTCTTCAATTTCGGATACCCGGGTCTTCGGACCCCGGCGGCCGCCGCTTGAGCCGGGTGTGTGAGCAAAGGCGTCAAGCCCGGCCACACGGAAGACCCCGCCCGACGGACATGCGGGCCGACCTTGCTATCTGTCGATCACGCGATGCACGTACGGTTCTTGCCCGTCCGCTTGGCTTCGTAGAGTGCGGCGTCGGCCCGCTCCAGGGCGGCCTGCAGGCCTTCGCCCGACCGCCAGGCGGTGACGCCGCCCGAGAAGGTGACGAAGACCTCGCGGCCCTCATGCAGGAACAGGGCTTCGCTCAGGCTGCGCTGCAGCCGCGTCATCACCTGCTGGGCCTCGGCAGCCGCCAGGCCGGGCAACAGCACGACGAACTCCTCGCCACCAAAGCGCGCCAGGTGGTCTACCGGGCGCAGGCGCTCGCGCACAGCCGCAGCCAGGGTCTTCAGCGCCGTGTCGCCGGCCGCATGGCCCAGGCTGTCGTTGAGCTTCTTGAAGTTGTCGATGTCGATCAGGCCCGCCGCCAGCGTGGTGCCGGGTTGGCGTTCACAGCGCGCGCGTTCCGCCTCGAAGGCCTGGTCCAGACCGCGCCGGTTGGCCACTTGCGTGAGGGCATCGGTGGCCACTTCGTCGGAAAGGCGGCGCAATTCACCTTCCAGATCGCGGATTCGGCCTTCCAGCTCACTGGCAAGTGCCTGACCGGACTGGATCTTCTGCTGCGAACGGCCCACCGCGCCCTGCACGGAACGGGTGTCCAGCAACAGCGCCTTGACCACGTCGGCCAGGCTCTCGAGTGAATCGGCACGCGCGATGGCCTCGGCGTGCTGGGTGGTGGCCAGCTGGAAGCGGCCGGCGTGGTCGCCGAGTTCGCCCACCTCGACCACCACGTCGTGAATCAATTGTTTCAGCGCCTCACGCGCGGCCTGGCGCTCGCCGCGCACGCGCTGCTGCTGCTGGCGGGTTTGTGCCAGCAACGCGCTGGCGGCGCGCACACCCCGCACGCTGGGGGTCTGCTCCACGGCCAGGGCGTCTTGCAGCGCCTGGCACTGGCCGCGCGCCCAGCTGTCGTCCTCGGCCAGATCCACGAGGCCGGCCGAGATCTCCCGGCACAGCGCGGAAAGCTCGTCGACCAAGTGGTGGCGGTGCTGGAAGAGGCGCCGCGCCTGCGCGCACACGGCCTCGACGGCTTCTGCCCGCTCGGGCGTGGGGCCGTCGGTGGCCAGCGCGTCGGCCAGCGCACCCAGCTGGTCGGCCAACGCGGCAGCCTGCGGTAGCGCCGGTGGCAACGCGGCACCCAGGCTGACCTGCAAGCTGCCCAGCACCGGGCGCCAGGCTTCGGCAGGCACATCTGCGCCTGCCAGTACTTCCAGAGGCGGGTTCTCAGCGCCGGCTTTCGTGGGGTCCGCCGGGTCATCGGTCTCCCAGGCCGTCATCAAAGACAGCAGTCTTGCGTGAAGCCGCTGGGCATCGCTGCGGCTGCCATCGAAAACCCGCTTCAAGCTCTCTTTGCGCCGCGCGCCGCTCCACTGCTTGCCGCCGCGTTCGAGGTTGCGCACCAGGCGCTCGGCCAG
>Ga0105048_10003551_pt1 | contig 25568 bp, 26 predicted proteins | sample MAT05_FD_78382 | JGI IMG/M metagenome (GOLD analysis project Ga0105048, IMG submission 78382) | Freshwater microbial communities from Lake Fryxell liftoff mats and glacier meltwater in Antarctica - MAT-05 | ecosystem: Environmental > Aquatic > Freshwater > Ice > Liftoff microbial mat | place... | reverse complement strand
TGGCGCAGGTAGTCGGCGGCGCTGATCAGATCACCGACGTTCGAGGTGAAGTCGGTGTTGGCGAAATCTCCCCCGGACCCGCCGAGTCCGGTGAAGTCGAAGCGCAGGACGGCGATTCCGAAACCGGTCAGCGCCTGGGCGATCCTCGATGCGGCGAGGACGTCCTTGGTGCACGTGAAGCAGTGCGCGAACAGTGCGTACGCCCGGGGTTCGGTCTCGGGCAGGTCGAGGCGGCCCGCCAGCTGGGCGCCAGCGGAACCGGGGAACTCGATGCGGGTCGACGCGGTCGAGCTCATCGGGACTGTCCGCCGGAGAGGAGGCGGCGGAGCAGCCCCGGCGCGCTGCTCGCCGCGTGGCGACTTTCCGTCGGCGTGCGCTTCATCTTGACGCCGCCTCCGAAGGCGACATGGCCCTTGATGTTGTTGGCTGCCGGGCTCGGATTGCGGTACTGCCACACGGCGGCTCGGTTGGTCCTTCCGGCTACGACGATGTCGTAGTAGTTGGCGGTTCCCTTCCAGTGGCAGATGGTCTGTCGGTCGATCTCCTTGAGCAGCTCCCAGCGGACCGAGTCCGTGGGGAAGTAGTGGTTTCCCTCGACGACCGACGTGGCTTCGCTGTCGGCGATCACTGTGCCGTTCCAGATGGCCTGTGTCATGACGACTTCTTTTCCTGGCACGGCGATGCCGGGCCGGTTGTGTGGGGTCGGGGATAAGGGTTCAGGCGGCCGTGGCGGCCGAGTTCGGCGCTGTGTGGTGGCGGGCGTAAGTCAGGCCGAGGGTCATGCCGAAGACGGCGTGGGCGAGGTACCACAGCCACTGCGGTGAGACCGTCGCGCCGGTGAACAGGTCTACGGCGCCGTCGTTCAGTGGGAGCACGAGGTAGCGCATGACGACCCACACAGCCACGCCGAACACGGTGCCCAGCGCTAGCGGAGCCATCACGCCCCGGCTCTTGACCAGCGTCGCCATCAGGAGGGTGAAGGCCACGCCGAGCATCATCGAGTTGGCCAGGTGACCGCCCATGCCGAGGACGATCGCACCGACGTGGTCGGACGGTGCGCCGAACTGGTCGCTGCCGGCCACGAAGGCCCAGATGGCCATGGGGGCATCCCAGAGCGTGTGGCCGTCCGCGATGGCACCGTACGCCATTTCGATCATCGCCATCATCATTCCGGCGATCGCGCCGCCGATGGCGCCGACGGTGATGGTGCGTCGCAGGTCGAACGACCCCGGGTGGGTCATGGTCGAGTCCTGGGTTGCCATGGTGAGCTCCTGTTGTTGAGGTGGTGACCAACCCCGCCGGTGGTGGCGTGGTGTGAGCCCCGAATTGGGGTTCGTTGGGGGAACACCGCGCCGGCTCACCCGCTGCGGCGATTGTCTGGCCGCTGACACAGTTGCTCAGAACGGTGGCGAGCGAGGTGCTCAGAACGACGGGGAACGGCGTGCGTGCGGATGCTCGCGGTGGAGCGGGAGGGCGGGCCGGGCCGACAGGGCTGTCGGGCTGGAGAGCCAGTCAGTGGTGTGCCGGTACGCGCGCCGGATCAGGTCGTCGGCTTGGCTGAAGTCGGTCGGCGCCACCGAGATCGGGCACAAGGGCGGTACGACGCGCAGGTCGACCAGATCGGCGTACTTCTCGACGTCGAGACTCAATCGCTGGTGGATCATCAGCGTCACGGCGTGCAGCGACATCCCTAGGGCGGAGCGTGGCGGTTGGTGCAGCGCACACGAGTAGCCGGTGGCCAGCACGAAGACGGTGTCGGCGCCCAGCTCGACCGCGTGCGAGATCGGGGTGTTGTTGACGACGCCGCCGTCCATGTAGTGCCGGCCGTCGATCGGGACCGGCGGGAGGACGCCAGGAATGGCAGCGCTGGCCAGGATGGACTCGACAGCAGGACCCTCGGAGAGCAGAACTCCGAGGCCGGTCAGGACGTCGGTGGCCAGGACGTGGAGGGCCACCGGCGCGTCTTCGAGGCGTTCGAAGCGCAGGTGCTCGCGCAGCAGCCGTCGCAGCCCACGGTCGCTGACGAGGTGGTCGCGGCGACCGGCGAAGCCGAGGAGCCCACCCAGCGGGTCTGCCGGGAACACCCGGCCGCGCCGCAGCGAGCGCCACAGGTCGCCGAGCTCGTCGAGCGGGGCGTCGGCGGCGACCCAGGACCCGTTCAGCGCTCCGACCGAGGTTCCGATCACGAGGTCGGGGCGCACACCACTTTCCTGGAGCGCCATCAGCATGCCCACCTGGGTGGCTCCCAGGTTGGCGCCACCGGACAGCACGAACGCGGTGGCCATCTCAGCTCCCGTGCCCACGGAGGTCGCCCAGGGCGTCCTCGATGCCGCGATGGAAGGGAACCTCCTCACCGACGACACCCAGCCCGATGACCACCACGTCAACCTGTCCCGCCATGGTTCTCGCTCCTCGTCCGGTTCGTCTGCTCCGTCGTTGATCGCGACGCGATCTCCTTGAGGAAACCGGGGCCGAGGAAGGAAGATCCGTAGAATGTCATCGTGGTGACACAATCGTGGTGACTCAGCTGTTCCGTACTCGCGGGCCCGACCCGGCCTCCGTGCGGAGCGCCGCCTGGGTGGCCCGATGCGTGGGCCGCGGCGAGACCGTCCCCTTGGGGCCGGAGGACCTGCAGGTCCTTGCCGCCACTCTGAGATCACGCGCCGTCGCGCCCGGAGGAGTTCTCTTCGCCGCCGGTTCCGGTCCAGCAGGCGTGTGGCTGATCCAAGCCGGACACGTGGAACTGTCGGTGGGGTCCGGCCGAAAGCGCGCGGTGCTGGCTGTGCTTCGTGAAGGGGACGTGGACGGCGACATCCCGATGTTGCTCAAGATGCCGCCGTTGTACACCGCCAGAGCCGTCGACACGGTCCAATGCCTGTTCTTGTCGCCTGAGGCCTTCGAGCGGCTGCTGGCCAGCCGTCCGCAGCTCGCGAGGCGCTGGTTGACCAGCGTGGCCACCCGGCTCGCGAACAGCCAGAACAGGTTGATCGGACTCCTGGGCGGATCCCTGACGGCGCAGACCGCACGGCTGCTGGTGGACGAAGCGGACACGACCGGGCACATCGCCCTGTCGCAGGCAACCCTCGCCGCCATGCTCGGCGCCCAGCGACCCAGTGTGAACAAGGTGCTGGGCGAGCTGGGCGCGGCGGGCCTGATCGAGGTTTCCTACCGCAACATCCGTGTTGTCGACGTCGACCGGCTCGCGAACGTGACCTGAGCCCCCCTCGCAGGCTGCACTTCCGTTGGACGTCTCAGAGCATGGAGCCCAGGTCGGACCCGACGGTGGGATAGGCGGCTGTCGCGGACTTGAGCTGTCGGGTGGTGAGGCCGAGCTTGATGGCCAGGCCGAGGGTGTTGATCAGCTCGCCGCACTCGGGCCCGAAGAGGTGGGCACCCACGATCTGGTCGCTGGACCGGTCGATGAGGATCTTCGCGGCTCCGGCGGTCTCGCCGATCCGGTAGTTGGAGTACCAGCCGCTCGTGTCGGAGTAGCGGACGGCGAGGTCGATCCCAGCCTCGTGGGCTTCTGCCTCCAGCATGCCGACCCGGGTGAGCTCAGGAATGGTGAAGACCGCCGTGGGTATGCCCGCGTAGTCCGGGGTCGTGGTGGTGCCCTTGATCATGTTCGAGGCGGCGACCCTGGCTTCAAGGACCGCGATCGGGGTGAGGGGCATTCCCGCGGTGTCGGCCGAGTCCCCGGCAGCCCAGACGGCCGCGTTCGTCGTGCTCTGCAGGTGGTCCGCGACCTGGATGCCGTTCTCGCGCCACTCGACGCCGGCGGCGTGCAGACCCAGGTCGGCCAGCTCCGCGACCCGTCCCGCGCCGTGGACCACGAGGTCGGTCTCGATCGTCTCCTGCGCGCCGGCGCGCTCGAGGGTGACCCGGTATCCGCGATCGCCGGGCTCGACCGCTGCGACGGACGTGGAGCGGCGCAGGTCGATGCCGACCTCCCGGCCGCGGTCGACCAGGAGCTCGACGAGATCGGGGTCGAAGTTCTTGAGTGGGCGCTGGCCGCGGTCGAGGATGACCGGTGAGCTCCCGGCCCGGGCGGCGATGTGGGCGAACTCGAAGGAGATGAAGCCGCCGCCGAGGAAAAAGATCCGAGAAGGCAGGCTCTCGAGATTCAGGAAGTCGGTGCTGTCGATGAGGTGCTCGTGGCCGGGGAAGTCCAAGGCGCGGGGTCGGGCGCCGGTGGCGATCAGGAAGCGGTCGGCGTCGTAAGCGACCCCGTCTATCTCCAGGTGGCGAGGACCGGTGAACCTTGCTTGGCCGTGCAGGGTGGTGACAGCGTTTCTGGTCAGGCCGCCCTCCATGTTCTGCGGGACGGGGTCGGTGAAGCCGTGCTTGTGCTTCATCAGGTCGGCCCAGTTGATCGTCAGATCCGCGTCGTCGATGCCCTTGCCGCGCATCAGGCGGGCACTGTCGATGATCTCGGCGCCGCGGCGCAGGATCTTCTTCGGATCGCACCCCCGTAAGGCGCAGGTGCCGCCGTAGGGAAGTGCGTCGACGATGGCCACCGGCCATCCTTGGGCGGCGCACTTGTTGGCGGCGGCGATGCCGGCCATGCCGGCGCCGATGACGATCAGGTCGAAGTGCTGGCTCATCGGAGTCTTCCTTCGTGGTGCGTCGGTGGTGCTGTCAGCGGTTTGGTGGGTGGTGGCATCCATGTGCGCGGCCGGTACTGGGTGATGGCAGGTGTGGTGACACCGCCGACTCTTGGCCCACCGCGCCCCGACGGCGGCCAGCACGAGCCCGAGTTCGAGTCCGATCAGGGCCCAGCGCTGCAGGGACCAGCCGCGATAGCTCCCACCCTTCCGATCGACAGGAGCACCGGCAGGCCTCAGCAGAGCCCGAGCAGTCCGGCGACGGGGACGATCGACCCGATGGCCACGACCCGGTCACGCATCGGCGAGCGCCGCACGTAGTTGCTGGAGCGTCGGTGCGCCCTGGTACCCGTCCGGTGTCAGGTACCGGCGGCATGAGAGCCCCACCTCCGAGTGGGGCTCGGCGAAGGGATCGACGCCGTCGACCCGGATGCTCGGTGAGCCGTGAAATCTGGTGCGTTCGGCTTCCTCCGGAGTGTCGACGAGGTGGCGGGTCACCGTGATGTCGTCGCGCTCAGCCGCGATCGAGGTCAGTCGGTCGTCCGCGACCTTCCAGCTCGGGCAGCCCTCGAAGTAGAGCAGGGTGATGTCCATGCCTGCGACGCTAGACCTTGAACCCAGGTGCAAGGTCAAGTCGTAGGGTGGGGTCATGCGCATCGGAGCAGTCGCCGACGCCGCGGGCATCTCGACGCAGACCATCCGCTTCTACGAGCGCGAAGGCCTGTTGCCGCCACCGCGGCGCGGTCCGAACGGCTACCGAGAGTACGAGGACTCGACCCTGAACCGACTTCGGTTCATCCGCAGTTCCCAGTCTGCGGGTCTCTCCCTGATCGAGATCGCCAGCATCCTCGATCTCCGCGGGGAAGGTGCCGTTCCGTGTGCCCACGTGACGTCACTGCTCTCGAGGAAGCTGCATGACGTGCGGGCGCGGCAGCGTGAACTCGCCGCCCTCGAAGCCGAACTCGAAGGACTCATCGGTCGCAGTCACGCACTCGACCCGGCCGACTGCACCAACCAACAGATCTGCCACATCATCACCGGGATCACCTGACCCGAGCGCGGCCACCCCGACCGGAGCCGACTGAGGCGCGCTGAGACTGCTGCAGGTGCGGTTGACTCGGGTTCTCACTGATCATTCCGCCGTGGCACAGCAGGCGCGAGCGGCTGGTCGCACCTCGGGCGGCTGACACGAGCCATCCCTACCCTCACCTCACGAACGGCCCCGTGCGGGTGACTGCCGCGACGGCAATCTGCATGACTGTCGTCACTGGACCGACCGCTTTGTGGGTTCAGGACCCATGGCCGGCGGTCCCGTCGACCAGCCTTACGCGCGGTGCTCGGCCTGATCGCCGGCACCGCAACTTCTCCGGCAGATCACGCCACGCGATCCCGTCCGGTAGCGATAGCGCGAACCCTCGGGCAACGACCGATGATCACGCACCGGCCTACCCATAGGCGCCTTGAACGCCGGCAGCACCGGCTCGATCCGCGACCCCATCTCATGGTCAGCACTGCCATGACGGCGCCGCCCAACGCCCTGCGCGACGGGTGTCGACATCACACGGCTTGACCCGCAAGCCACCACGACGAGCGCCTGGGGCGTGCGCGTCGAGGGGTGACGAAGGCGGATCAGCGGCGTGGCCGTCAGCTCGATTCAGGCGCCACCACGCGGGTCTCGGGGTGGAAGGCCGCCCAGGAGAACCAGAAGGTGTCGACATGCTCGGCCGGCGCCAGCCGGGTGCCGGCGAGCGGTCCTTCGACAGCGCGTCCGAGGACGTCCCACGCCGAGCCGGTCTGCTCGTCCCGGAACGTCTGCTCGCCCGCGGCAGCAAAGGTCAGGCGCCGGCCGTCAGCCTCCGGGACGAAGGCCCCGGTGGCGGCGATCTCCCGCCCCTCGGCGATGTCGGCGGTGTCCAGCGCCGACCGCAGGCCCTCCACGGCCCAGAGCACGACCGGCTGCCCGGAGACCTCGACCTCGAAGACCCGGACCCGAGACAGCGCCGCCAGCGGAACGGCGACCGGGTCCTGCTCTCCACCGAGGCCGAGCACCCGCTCCTTCGGCTCGAAGCGCGGATCCGCGTCGCCGTCGAACAGGAACGGGTCGGACGCGGCTTCGTCGTAGCCGATGTAGGGGTTGCGCCCGTAGTCGCGGTCGGCGCCGGTGTCGCGGGACAGGACCCAGCCCTCAGGGTGGGCCTCGCGCCACTGAGCCCAGGTCACCGTCTGCACCGGGATGCGCTCGAGCTGTGCACCGGTCTGGACACCCGCGATGGCTCGGCCCTCGATCTGCGACCACAGCGACTCGGTCTGCCGGTCGTACATGACCAGGTCGGACAGGTATAGCTTGCCCGAGGTGCCGAAGGTCATGAGGCGGTCGTCCAGTCGCCGGTCGAACGCGAGCGCCGAGTTGCACAGCGGGCAGTACGTGATCGACACCGGCGTGCCGTCGACGGTGTCGTTGACGATCTCGTGCCAGACCATGACCTGGACCGGGTAGGCCCGGTGTTCGTCGCCGATGCTGAGCGACACGACCGCCTCGTCGTCGGACAGCCACGGCACGTCGTCTGCGAGGAGGAACCGGGGCTCGTCTACCGGCGGGATCCCGTCCGGCGGCGGTCCGCCGGACACCACCCGTGCCGGGTCGACCAGCGGCTCCGGCAGCCGCTGGTCGTCCAGGGCGAGGTCCAGCGCCGACGCCGTGTCCTCCACCGGTGACTGCTCGACCGGCTCGAGCTGCACCGGGTCCACGGCGGAGGTGCGCTCCGAGAGGTCGGGGGCGCCGGACTCCGAGCCGGAGCCTGAGGCGCATCCGGCGAGGACGACCGCGGCAAGCGCCCCCAGGGCCGCGAGCCGCGAAGCACGAGCACTGGTCATGTGAGGCCCCTGTCCCTGATCTGTCCCCGGTGGTCCGGGTCTGACTATTCCTGCCACGGAGCGGCAGGGAAGAGCCACGGTCGCCCCTGTTGCCGAGTGCGCGCAGGCTCCGGGCGCCTCCGCTGCACTGCAGCGACGGCGGCCCGAGGCCGGGTCGCATGACGAAGGTGTCCACCCGCACGTATCCCGGAGGCCGCCTGTCCGAGTACCGCTACCAGCACTTCACGGCTTCCCCACTGCTCGAGGACCACGCTTCCAACGGCGGTGTACGACCTGGGGGTCGTTTCCCGACGTCGACCTGGCGACGATCGATGGCGGACGGGTGCCGAGCGCGGAGCTGCTCGGGCGACGGCCCTTGTTCGTGTCCTTCGCCTCCATCACCTGACCCATGACGAAGAGCGCCGGCCGGCGCGTCCCGTACGTCAGTCGTCGTCGAGGCGCTCGAGGACAGCCGCAGTCACGGCTCCGTAGGCCAGGTGCGGGACGATGTCGACCACCCAGGACTCTGCCGGGCTCGAGCAGGTCCTGCGTGCGACCGACGCCACGACCCAGGACGACGACGCCGGCGTGAACAGGTGCACGAGGTTGTGTACGCCGGCTGCGACCGCGTCGACCACGCCGTCCCAGACCCGTCGGGCGTTCCGGGCACCGCACCGGACCAGCTCGAGGACCTTCTCCCCGTCCGGCGGCAGGCCGGCGGCGGCCAAGCGGCCCAGCGCAGTACCGGACCCGAGGTCCCCCAGTGTCGACGGGCGACCCTCCTGCCGGGCGCGCAGGTCGAGGATCGTGTCCCGATCTCGGCCGTGGAGCGTGTACCGGCGATCAGTCGCCCGCCCAGCAGGACACCCGCGCCGATCCCGGTCGAGACCGTGAGGTAGACGACGTCCTCGTAGCCGCGGCCGGCGCCGAACAGCGCCTCCCCGACTGCGGCTGCGTCGGCGCCGTTCGCGAGCTCCACCGGGACACCGAGGTGCGTCTCGAGCGCCGCGCAGTTCAGATGGGGTGCCCAGCCGGCCGGCAGGTTCGGCGCGCCCACGCTCGCCGCACGCAGCTGCGTGCCCCCCACGTCGACGGTGAGGACGGCATCAGTCATCGTCCTCACCCGCCGGGACAGTGCCAGCCACCACTGCCGGCGATGAGATCATCGGCCTCGGCCGGCCCCCACGTGCCTTGCTCGTAGCGGTGCACAGCCAGGGCAGCTCCGAGAACGGGGTCGACGATCCGCCACGCGGCCTCGACGCCGTCCGCTCGGGCGAACAAGCGCTGCTGCCCGTCCATCGCCTCGGCGAACAGCCGGGCATAGGCGGGCTCGCGCTGGCCGTCGACCTCATGGTCGTACTCGTAGGTGAGCTCGACGCTGCGGCTCCGCAAGTGCTCGCCGGCCTCGTTGATCTGCATGTCCAGCGAGACCCGCTCGCCCGGCTTGAGGCGGAACAGCAGGTGGTTCGGGTGCGGCGGTCTCTCGGCGTCGGCGAAGAAGCTCTGCGGAGGTCGCTTGAACTCGACCAGCACCTCGGTAGCGGTGACCGGCAGGTGCTTGCCGGTGCGGATGTAGAACGGGACACCGGCCCAGCGCCAGCTCTCGATGCTGAGCCTCAAGGCGATGAACGTCTCCACGTCTGAGTCCTCCGCGACCCCGTCCTCCGCAAGGTAGCCGGCGAACTGACCCCTCACCACGTCGTCCGCCTGCAGCGGCGTGACCGAACGCAGGACCTTCACCTTCTCGTCACGCAGCGCCTGTGCGTCCGCGCCGATCGGCGGCTCCATGGCGACCAGTGCCAGGACCTGGAGCAGGTGGTTCTGCACGACGTCGCGCAGCGCACCGACCTCGTCGTAGAAGCCGCCCCTGCCGTCCACCCCGAAGGACTCCGACATCGTGATCTGCACGCTGTCGATGTAGTGCCGGTTCCAGGCGGGCTCCAGCACGGCGTTCGCCAGCCGGAACACCAGCAGGTCGAGCACCTCTTCCTTGCCGAGGTAGTGGTCGATCCGGAACACCGCCTCCTCGGGAAAGGAGGCCAGCACGATCCTGTTCAGCTCGCGGGCGCTGTCGAGGTCGCGTCCGAACGGCTTCTCCAGCACGATCCGGCTCCGCTCGTGCAGCCCGGTGCCGACGACTCCCTGCACGACGGACTCGAACATGCTGGGCGGGACCGCGAGGTACAGCAGCGGACGCTCCGCCCCCTCCAGCTTCTCGGAGAGCCGAGCGAAGGTGTCGTCGTCGCGGTAGTCGCCGCGGACGTAGCTGAGCGCGTCCAGCAGCTGCGTCACCGCGGTCGAGTCCGCGTCGCCGCCTCCGTGCTCCGCGACCGACTGCCGCGCGTTCTCCCGCAGCTGCTCGTCGTCCCATGCGGAGGCAGCGACACCGATCACCTGAGCGGGCAGGCGGCCGCCCTGTGCCAGCTGGGCGAGTGCGGGGAAGAGCATCTTCTTGGCTAGGTCCCCGGACGCGCCGAACAGCACGATCGCGTCGCTTCGGTTGCTCATGCACAGTCTCCACTCGCGGTGGGTCACGGGTCGGCAGGTGCCGGTCCCTCCTTCCCGACCGAGTCTGCCCTCGGCGGCTGCACAGAGGGACCGGACGGTCACTGCGGATGCCGTCAGACCCGTCTGCTGGCCCAGCGCGTCGCCATGTCGTTCTTGGTCGCCCCGGTTGCCGTCGCGGTACGCCACCGGTTCGTCCCGAGGTAGGCAGTCACTGCCGGTGGACCCGGCCTCGGTCGCCCGTCAGGTCGACCCCGACAGCCGCATCACGAGGAGGCTCGGGCATGGCAGAGATCGGGAGCGTGGGGCTCGGGAAGATGGGCGGCAACATGGCCGAGCGCCTGCGCCGCCCCGGCCATGACGTCGTCGGCCTCGACCGCAACGAGGACAGTGGCCGCGAGGTCCCCAGCCTGGCCGAGCTCGTACAGGCGCTGCCGACCCCGCGCGTGGTGTGGTGATGGTCCCGGCCGGCGAACCGACGTACGCCACGGTGCGCGAACTGCAGGGGCTGCTCGAAGACGGCGATGTCGTGGTCGACGGCAGCAACTCGCGCTACACCGACGATCAGCGGCACGCAGCAGAGTTGGCCGAGAGCGGCATCGGCTTCGTCGACGCGGGAGTATCGGGCGGAGTCTGGGGACTGACCGAGGGGTACGCGCTGATGGTCGGTGGCAGCGACGGCGACGTCGCGACAGTGCAGCCGTTCTTCGACGCCCTGAAACCTGACGGCGACTCCGGCTTCGTCCATGCCGGACCCGTCGGTGCCGGGCACTTCGCGAAGATGGTGCACAACGGCATCGAGTACGGACTCATGCAGGCGTACGCGGAAGGCTGGGAGCTGCTACGGGCCGCGGACGTCGTCACCGACGTGACCGCGGTGCTCCGCTCCTGGCGCTCGGGCACGGTCATCCGCTCATGGTTGCTGGACCTGCTGGTCAACGCCGTCGAACAGGACGGCGACCTGTCCGAGCTGCGTGGCTACGCCGAGGACTCCGGCGAAGGGCGCTGGACCGTGCAGGCTGCGGTCGACCACGCGGTCCCCCTGCCCGTGATCACCGCGGCGCTGTTCGCGCGGTTCGGATCTCGCCAGCAGGAGGCGCCGGCGATGAAGGTCATCGCGGCCTTGCGCAACCAGTTCGGCGGTCATGCTGTGACCTCGTCCGCCGGCTCCGAGCAGGTCAGTGCCGACAGCCCGGGGGCGGACGCCGCTGCCCCGTCCGGTACCCACGACCCGGCCTCAGGACGAGCCCGCGGTGCAGCGGGCACCGTGCCGGCCACCGGTGCGAGGTGAGCCGCCACGCAACGGCCGAGCCGACGACCGGCGACGCGAGCAGGACTCATGGTCCGCAGGCGCTTCCGGCGTGGGCCGCTCTCGCCGAGCACCGCGAGCAGCTCGCCCCCGCGTCGCTGCGCGACCTGTTCGGCCGCGATCCGCACCGGTCAGCAGCCCTGACCCGAGAGCACTCCGGCATCGTGGTGGACCTGTCGAAGAACCTGATGACCGCGACGACGCTCTCGCTGCTGTGCGACCTGGCGCGGGCGGCCGGTGTCGAGAAGCAGCGTGACCGGATGTTCGCCGGCGAGGCGATCAACAGCACCGAGGGAAGACCCGTGCTGCACGTGGCGCTGCGAGCCGCCGACGAGGACGTCTACAAGGTGGACGGCAGGAACGTCGTGCCGGACGTGCACCGGGTGCTGGAGCGCATGAGCACCTTCGCCGAGCAGGTCCGTGGCGGCGACTGGACCGGGACGACCGGCCGGCGGATCAGCACCGTCGTCAACATTGGCATCGGCGGGTCCGATCTGGGGCCGGCCATGGCCTACCAGGCGCTGCGGCCGTACAGCGACCGCCGACTGAGCCTCCGCTTCGTGTCCAACGTCGACGCTGCGGACCTCGACGAGGTGCTGCAGGCGTCGGACCCGGCGACGACGTTGTTCATCGTCAGCTCCAAGACGTTCACCACCGCCGAGACGCTGACGAACGCCCGGAGCGCCCGGTCCTGGCTGCTGGACGAGCTCGGACAGGACGCAGATGTCGCCCGGCACTTCGTGGCGGTGTCCAGCAACGGCGCCGAGGCGACCCGCTTCGGTATCGCGTCCGACAACGTCTTCGAGTTCTGGGACTGGGTGGGCGGCCGCTACTCCCTCACCTCGGCGAGCGGGCTGTCGCTCATGGTCGCGATCGGGCCGGCGCGCTTCCGGGACATGCTGGCGGGCTTCCGTGACATGGACCAGCACTTCCGCACCGCCCCGCTGGAGCAGAACCTTCCGGTGCTTCTCGGCATGACGCAGCTGTGGTACCGCAGCTTCTGGGGCGCTCAAACACAGGCGGTCCTGCCGTACAGCCAGTACCTGAGCCGGTTCCCGGCCTACCTGCAGCAGCTGGAGATGGAGAGCAACGGCAAGTCGGTGCACCTGGACGGCGAGCCGGTCGACGGCCCGACCGGAGCGGTGGTCTGGGGCGAACCGGGCACCAACGGCCAGCACGCCTTCTACCAGCTCCTCCACCAGGGAACGCAGCTGATCCCGTGCGACGTCATCGGCTTCCTCAAGCCGTACCGGGAGATTGGTGGGCACCACCTGCTGCTGATGGCCAACATGCTTGCCCAGACCGAGGCGCTGGCCTTCGGCAAGACCCTCGACGAGGTGCTCGCGGAAGGCACGTCGCCGGAGCTCGCACCGCACCGGGTCTTCCCCGGGAACCGACCGAGCACCACGATCCTGGCCGAGCAGCTGACACCCGTCGTGCTGGGCCAGCTCGTGGCGCTGTACGAGCACAAGGTCTTCACGCAGGGCGCGGTGTGGGGGATCAACTCTTTCGACCAGTGGGGCGTCGAGCTCGGCAAGGTCCTCGCCACCCGCATCGCGGACGACCTGCGCTCGGACGACGAGCCGACGTCGAAGCACGACTCCTCCACCACATCCGCCATCGCCCGGTTGCGACGGGCACACCGAGAGGACGAGCGACGATGACAACGGCAATCGCCGGAACCGCAGCACTCGGTCTGCCTCGCAGGATCGAGGCCTGCCTGTTCGACCTGGACGGCGTGCTCACCGACACCGCCAGCGTGCACGCAACGGCGTGGAAGCAGGCGTTCGACGAGCTTGTCCAGGGTCGCGGGAACGGCTCGTTCACGCCCTTCGACGAGCGGGAGGACTACCGCCGGCACGTCGACGGCAAGCCCCGCCTCGACGGCGTCCGCGACTTCCTGGCCAGCCGGGGCATCACGCTGCTCGAGGGAAGTCCTGACGACGCCCCCGGTGACGAGACGGTGCACGGCATCGGCAACGCCAAGAACCAGATCCTGCGCGCCCGGATCCGCCAGGACGGCGTGACCGTGTACGACGGCAGCCGCCGCTACCTGCAGGCGGCCAGCGAAACCGGGCGGCGCCGGGCGGTGGTGTCCAGCAGCGCGAACACCGAACAGGTCCTGCAGGTCACCGGGCTCGAGCGGCTCATCGAGCTGCGCATCGACGGGTTGGTTGCACGCGAACGTCAGCTGCCGGGCAAGCCCGCGCCGGACACGTTCCTGGCGGCCGCTGCGGAACTGGGCCTGCCGCCGGAGCGGTGCGCCGTCTTCGAGGACGCCGAGGTCGGCGTGCAGGCGGGCCGGGCCGGCGGGTTCGGCCATGTGGTCGGCGTCGACCGGACGGGGCATGCGCAGGCGTTGCGCGAGCACGGCGCGGATGTCGTCGTGACCGACCTGGCGGAGCTGCTGTGATCGGCGAGAGCGTCTTCCCCGTCGAGCCGTGGTGCGTCCGGGAGACCTCACTGGACCTGGACACCCTGGCCCAGTCCGAGTCGCTGTTCGCCCTGTCGAACGGGCACGTCGGTCTGCGTGGCAACCTGGATGAGGGTGAGCCGCACGCGATCCTGGGCAGCTACCTGTCCGGCTTCTACGAGCAGCGTCCCCTGCCCTACGCCGAAGGTGGCTACGGCTACCCCGAGGACGGGCAGAGCCTGGTCAACGTCACCAACGGCAAGCTGATCCGCCTTCTGGTCGAGGACGAGCCGCTGGACCTGCGCTACGGGACGTTGCGTTCGCACGAGCGGACGCTGGACCTGCGGGCCGGCACGCTGGAGCGACGTTTTGAGTGGGTCAGCCCGGCCGGTGTCGCGATCCGTGTCCGCACCACCCGGCTCGTCTCGTTCGTGCACCGAGCGGTAGCCGCGATCTGCTACGAGGTGGAAGCACTCGACCGGCCGGTGCGCTTGATCCTGCAGTCCGAGCTGGTGACCAACGAGGACCAAGCGCATGTCAGCGGCGATCCGCGACGCGGGGAGGTGCTCAAGCAGCCACTCGAGGCCGTGCTGCAGGACCACGAGCGGCAAGGGGCTCTGCTCGTCCACCGCACCCGGCGAAGCGGCCTGCTCGTCGCCGCCGGCATGGACCACGTGGTGGACGCGCCAGCGGCTGTCGTGGAGCAGGACGTCCGCGACGACTGGGCGCGTACCCGCGTCGCCTGCACCGTGGAGCCCGGCCAACCGCTGCAGGTGGTCAAGCTGCTGGCTTACGGCTGGTCCGCGCAGCGCACCGCCCCTGCGATGCGCGATCAGGTCGCTGCGGCCCTCAGCGGTGCCCGGCTGGCCGGTTGGGAGGGGCTGGTCCGCGACCAGCGCGACTACCTCGACGCTTTCTGGGAGGCGGCCGACGTCGAGGTCGAGGGCGATGAGGTGATACAGCAGGCCGTGCGTTTCGCGCTGTTCCACGTCCTGCAGGCCGGTGCCCGCACCGAGCAGCGCGCGATCGGCGCCAAGGGGCTGACCGGCCCCGGGTACGACGGCCATGCATTCTGGGACACCGAGGGGTTCGTCCTGCCACTGCTGTCGCTGACCGTCCCGAACGCAGCTGCGGACGCACTGCGCTGGCGGGCCAGCACGTTGCCCCTGGCGCGCGAGCGGGCGTCGACTCTGGGCCTTGCGGGGGCGGCGTTCCCATGGCGGACGGTCTCGGGCAAGGAGTGCTCTGCGTACTGGCCCGCAGGAACGGCCGGGTTCCACGTGAACGCCGACATCGCCTACGCCGTGGCACAACACGTGTCCATCACCGGTGATATGGACTTCGAGCGGGAGGTCGGTCTGCCCCTGCTGGTCGAGACCGCCCGGCTGTGGATGGCACTGGGGAACCTCGACGGGCGCGGACGGTGGCACGTCAACGGGGTCACCGGGCCTGACGAGTACTCCGCCGTGCAGAACGACAACGTGTTCACCAACCTGATGGCGGCACGGAACCTGGCCGCAGCCGCAGAGGCGTGCGATCGGCACCCGGAAGCGGCGGCTCAGCAGAGCCTGACCACCGAGGAGGTCGAGTCGTGGCGGCACGCCTGCGCTGCCGTCTGCCTGCCGTACGACGAGGACCTAGGGGTGCACCAGCAGGCGCGGGACTTCACGAACCTGGCGGAGTGGCCGTTCGAGGAACACCAGGACCGGTACCCGTTGCTGCTGCACGCGCCGTACGTGCAGCTGTACAGCCGGCAGGTCGTCAAGCAGGCCGACCTCGTCCTGGCGATGCACTGGTGCGGCGAGGCGTTCACCGCCGAGCAGAAAGCCCGCAACGTGGACTACTACGAGCAGCGCACGGTGCGGGACTCGAGCCTGTCTGCCTGCACGCAGGCGGTCATGTGCGCCGAAGTCGGTCACCTGGAGCTGGCGCACCGCTACGCCCGTGAGGCTGCGCTGGTCGACCTGCGGGACCTGCACCACAACAGCGGCGACGGCGTGCACATCGCTTCCCTGGCCGGCGCATGGAGCGCGCTTGTGGCCGGCTTCGGCGGCCTTCGTGTCCAGGGCGGTCAGCTGCGGATCCACCCGGCGCTACCGGCTGGCATCAGCCGGCTCTCGTTCCGGCTGCGCTGGCAGGGGCAGCGCCTGTGCGTGCACGTCGACCATGACGAGCTGGTCCTGGAGGCATTCGACGCAGCGGTGCAGCTGGTGGTGGACGGGGAGACGGTCGAGGTGACGCCCGAGGCACCGCTGCGCCGTCCGCTGCGCAAGCGCGAGCCGCTGCTGCCGGCTCCGCAGCAGCCGCCAGGCCGGGAGCCGCCCCGGGTTGAGGAGCACGTTGGGTGAGGGCGGCAAGCTGCTGGTGCAGTACACCCTCGCCCGCTCACGGGTACGCCGCGGCCATGACAGTCCGGGCGAGACAGTGGGAGCGCCCTCGCCTGTCACGACCAGGAGGTTCCCTGCTCAGCGCGGGCGTCGTGGGGCCCGATTCTGGCCAGGTCGCTCGTGGTGACCGAGGAGCAGTTGCCCGCCTCGCCGTGCGCGCCGTCGACGCCCTTCGGCCGTTCCTGTGAGCGCCGGCGGAAACGCTGCCACAGCCGGGCTGCTGCCCTTCGTCCTGGTCTCGTTCACCGCGAACTCCCTGATCACGCGGCACGTGGTCGGCGACGACCTGCTCGACGCCGGCCTGCTGACTGCGGTCCGCTTCCTCGCCGGAGCGGTGACGCTGCTGGTGCTGGCGGCGGCACTGCGCGAGCGTGTGGAGGTGGGCCGGCGCAACGCCTTGCCGGGGCTCTGGCTCGGGGTCTACGCGGTCTGCATCTCCTACGGTTACCTCCATATCGGCGCTGCTGCGGGGACGTTCGTCTTCTACACCTTCGTCCTGCTCACACTCGTCGTCGACGACGTCCGCCGCGGCGGACCAGTGCCCAGGCGCCGCGTCGGGGGCGCGCTCTTGGCGCTGGCCGGTATCGCGGTCCTGGCCTCCTCCTCGGCCGGCACGGTGACCCCCCTCGGCGTCCTGCTGCTCGCCGTCACCGGTATCGCGTGGGGTCTCTACACCGCAGCCGGTCGCAGCGCCAGCGATCCGCGGGTCTTCACCACCGGCAACTTCGCCCTGCTCGGGCTCGTGCTGCTGTTGCCCGCAGCGGTCGGGGCAGCAGCCGACCTGACCGTGACCGCAGCCGGGCTGGCCTGGGCCGTGGTCATGGGCGCCGGCACGACGGCCTTCGCCTACGTGGCCTGGTACGCGTGCCAGCGCAGGCTGTCCTCCTCCCAGTCCGGCCTGATCCAGTTGGCGATTCCTGTGCTGACGGCCGTGGGCGCTGTGGTGCTGCTGGGGGAGCCGCTGACCGTGCGTCTCGCGGTGGCAGCGGTCCTCGTGGCAGCCGGGATGCGGCTGGGCCAGGCGGTGCCCTCGCGCCCGCCGGTCGCCGCGCCCCGCAGCCCGCACGGTCGCTCGTGGTCTGTGGTCAGAACCCTGCGCGCTGGTGGCTCCAGCATGCCGTCGACCGGCGAGGACCGGCGCCAACAGCGAATGGACCGCTCCAGAAGGGATCGAGCATGAGAAGCCGGCGCGCGTACGTCAGGCGGCATGACCGCCAGCACCACCACCATCTCCTCGGGCACGCCTCGCGGGCGGCCTGGTTCTCGCTGGGACTCGCGGCAGCCGCGGGCGCATCCCGCTGCCGACCCCGCCTGACGCTACGGAGGAGCGCGGTCGCCGTCGCGGTCGACCGCGACACCGTGCTCGCCCACCTGCGGACGAATCTGATCTGTGGCGAGGACGTTCTCGCGCGCAGCGAGTCAGGCGTCATCCGGCGCTTCCAGGGTCGCGCAGGGAGCTTTCGCTACACCACGGTCGAACTCGTCGACGTCGGCGTCGGGAGCGTCACCTTCGAGCACCTGAGGGGACCATTCCTCGCCTGCACGGAGACCATCGAGGTGCAGCCGACTGCTCATGGATGCCGGCTCGTCCACACGGGCCGCTTCTCGATGCGCGGCGGGTTCCCGGGATGGCTGTTCGGGGTCCTGCTCGTCCGGCCGGCGTTCGAGAAGCACGAGCCGGCTCGGTCAGCAGAGCCGATCGTGCCGCTCCCCGGCTCAGCGTCCCGAACGCGGCCGCGTCGCGCCCGGAAGCACGAAGGTCGGCGACGGCCCGCGCGGCGGCCGCCGGACGTCTGCGCATCAGCGAGACCAGCACCGTTGTCTCGTCGTCGGTGCCCACCTCGAGGCTTGCCGGGCTCGTGCGGCACGATGTCGCGCGTGGCCGTCGAGGAGCTGAGGGACCGCCAGGTGCGCGGACGCTGGATCAGCGCCGCGTCGGCGGAGCGCAACCTCGGCCTGCTGCGCCGCAAGGAGCTCACGCAGCTGCGCGAGTTCGGCAGCGTGCGCTACGCCGACGCGGGCACGTGCGTCGCCGCCTCCGGGTCGGCGGTGACGCACGTGCTGGTCGTCAGCGACGGCGAGCTCGAGCTCCGGGCCCGACTGGACGAAGGCCGCGCGACGATGGCCGTCGTCCGCACCGGCGGCGTCGTCGGAGACATCCCGCTGCTGCTGAACGCCCCCATGCCGTTCGACGCGATCGCCAGCCGGGACACCGAGTGCATCACGCTGTCCCGCCCGCGCTGGACCGAGCTGCTGACCAGCTCCCCGGACCTGGCCCTGCGCTGGATGGCGTCCATCGCGCGACGGCTCGACGACGACCGCCGGCGGCTCGTCGTCGTCACGTCGAAGCCGCTGGTCGGGCAGGTCGCCTACCTGCTGCTTGACCTGGCCGAGGACGGACCGGGGGGCGCCGTCGTCAAGCTGAGCCACACCACGATCGCGCACCTGCTCGGAGCGCGTCGGCAGTCGGTGACGCGGGTCGTGGCCGAGCTGAAGCGGCGCGGGCTCATCGAGGCGCACTACGGCCACACGGTGATCCTGGACGCCGACGGGCTGCGCCGAGTCATGGGCAGCGAGCCGCTGCCGTAGCGGAACAAGGAACACGGTCACCGGGGTGACCGTGCAGCACAGCCGACGTGGTCCGGGCGCTGGACTGGGCGACGGCGCACGGGCCGCCCCTGACTACGAACCACGAGAGGTGCACCATGACCCGCATCCCCGTCCACACCGTCGACTCCGCCCCCGAGGGCAGCCGCGACGCGCTCAAGGCGCTCGAGGCCCAGTTCGGCATGGTCCTGAGCATCCACGGCGCGATGGTGCACTCGCCGGCCGTTCTGGAGACCTACGTCGCGATCCAGAGCGCGCTGCAGGACAAGGGCACGCTGGACAAGAAGCTGCACGAGGTGGTCGCGCTGGCGGTGGCGAACGTCGACGAGTGCTCGTACGGCCAGGCCGCGCACACCGCGGGCGGCAAGGCGGCCGGGCTGACGGAGCAGGAGACCATGGACATCCGCCGAGGGCAGGTCGACGACCCCAAGCTCGGCGCGCTCGTGACCCTGGTCCGCGAGCAGGCCGCGAACCTCGGCCACGTGCAGGACGCCACCTGGCAGGCGGCCCGCGACGCCGGCTGGAGCGACAGCGAGCTCACCGAGACGTCCGCCGTGGTGGCGCTGAACCTGTTCACGAACTACTTCAACCACCTGGTCCAGACCGACCTGGACCTGCCGCCGGCTCCGGCACTCTGACAGGTGCGCCATGTCGACCCCTCCCCTGCCGCGCATCGCGTCGTGGTCTGACCCGCGAGACGCGGTCCGGCTGCTGCTGTCCGGCGCGACGGCGCGCGCCTGCCTGCCGGTCGCGCTGGTGGTGGGCACGGTTCTGAGCCTGGTGAACCAGGGCGACGTGGTCGCGCAGGGGATGGCGGGCGGGGTCGTGCTGTTGAAGGTGCTGGCGAACTACGCGATCCCCTTCCTCACCTCAAGCACCGGGGCGCTGCTGGCCGTGCGGGAGCGGTCCGGCCGGGATGAGTGAGCCGCTGCCGATCGAGGTGGACGTGCTCGTGGTCGGCGCCGGGCAGGCCGGGCTCGGCGCGGCGTACTGGCTGACCCGGCAGCCCGGCCTGCGCGTCCTCGTGCTGGACCGGGCGTTGGTCGGGCAGAGCTGGCTGGACCGGTGGGACAGCCTGATGCTGTTCACCCCTCGCCGGTTCAGCAGCCTGCCCGGGCTGCGCTTCCCGGGCGGGCCGACGCGCTGCCCCACGCGCACCGAGATGGCCGACTATCTGCGCACGTACGTCGAGCACCACGGCCTCCCCGTGCGCACCGGGGTCGACGTGCAGCGGCTGACCGCCGCCGGGGACGGCTTCATCGTGGAGACGTCCGCCGGGAGCATGGTGGCGTCGCAGGTCGTGGTCGCGACCGGGCCGTTCCACTGCAGGCACGTCGCTGCTGCTGCCGCGCACCTGGCGCCGGAGGTCTTCCAGCTGCACTCCTACGACTACCGGTCGCCCGTCGACGTGCCACCGGGCGACGTGCTGGTCGTGGGCGGTGGCAACTCGGCGGCGCAGCTCGCCGTCGAGCTGTCCGACACGCACCGCGTGACGGTGGCCGCTCACCGGGAGCCCTGGTACCTGCCGGTGTCGCTGCTGGGCATCGACCTCTACTGGTGGTCCTACCTGACCGGTGTGCTCAACGCCGACCGCGACAGCCGGGCCTCGCGCTACGTGCGGCGGCGCGGCGACACCATCGTCGGCCGCCGGCTGCGCGTGCTGTGGTGCACCGGCTTTCGTCCCGACACGTCGTGGATCGACGTTCCGGGTGCCGTCGACGACGACGGCTCGCCCGTGCAGACGGCCGGGGCCTCACCTGTCCCGGGTCTGCACTGGATGGGCCTGCCGTGGCAGACGCGCCTGAACAGCTCGATCATCGACTGCGTCGACCGCGACGCTCGTGCAGTCAGCGAGCGCGTCCTGAGCCGCTGACGCTGCCGAAGCCGAAGCCGGCGGCCAGGAGCAGCAGGACGCCGCCGAGCAGGTAGACGGCGGAGACGCCGACGGTGTCAGCGAGCACCGCGCCCAGGCCGAGGCTGACCAGACGGCCGGTCTGCCACAGCACGTCCATCGACGCGAACACGCGACCGCGCAGGTGGTCCGGCGTCTCGGCCTGCAGCATCGAGGCGAACGTGACGGCGCCGGTCGAGGTGGCGACGCCGTAGCCGACGAGCGCGGTGGCGGCGACCGGCAGCCGCGACGTCGCGGCCAGCACCAGGTCGACCACCCCCCGCACGGCGAACGGCCCGAACACGAACGCCGGCCGCCGCGGCGAGCGGATGAAGCGCAGCAGCACGAGCGGGCCCAGCGCGGCGCCCACGCCGATCGCCGACAGCAGCAGCCCGTACCCGGAGCCGGTCACCTCCAGCGCCTCGCGCGCGTAGACGACCAGCAGAGCGCTCGTCGCCCCGGCGGACAGCGCCGCGAGCAGCTGGGCGAAGCCGAGCGCGCGCAGCAGCCGGTCCGCCACCAGGTGCTGCACGCCGTCGGCGGCGTCGCGCAGCAGCCGTCGGCGCTCCAGCGGCGCAGGTGGACGCGGCACTGTCAGCCCGCGCAGCACCAGTGCGCTCACGACGTACGACAGCGCGTTGAGCGCGAACCCGACCTGGAAGCCGGCAGTGACCACGACCAGTCCGGCCAGCGGCGCCAGGAGGACCTGCGACAGCACGGCGGCACTCCAGATGCCGCTGTTCGCAGCGACGAGCGCGTCCTGCCGAACCAGGGCCGGCAGGACGGACTGCGCGGACGGGTTGAAGAAGACGGTCCCCACGGAGGTCCCGAATGCCACGACGAACACCAGCCACAGGCTGTCCTGGGTGACGACGAGCAGCCCCACCAGCGCAGCGCGACCCAGGTCCGCGAGCACCATGACGCGCACCCGCGGGAGCCGGTCGATCAGCGCGCCCGCCAGCGGTGCCAGCAGGAGCACCGGCAGGATCTCGGCCGCGACCACAGCCGCGACACCGAGCCCGGAGCCGGTGAGCTCGTAGACCAGCAGCGCGAGCGTCACCGTCTGGACGACGTCGCCCCACTGCGACACGGTGCGCGCTGACCACAGCCGGCGGTACTGCGGCAGGGCGAAGACGGTCCGCAGGCCCGGGGTAGCAGCGGTCACGTCACCGACGCGTAGGGCGCAGCGCCTCGACCAGCTGCTGCACGGTCGGGGCGCCGCGCAGCCCTCCGGCGTACGGAACACCCGGCAGGACAGCCCCACCGCGTCGTCCGGGTCGGCGAAGGGGTCGGCCCCGTCGACCAGCACGGTGAGCGATCCGCGGAACGACAGCCGTCACCATCGCCTCCCGCAGCCGCTGCTCGGTCTCCTTGCCAGTTCGGGCAGCCGTCGAAGTAAAGCAGCTCGACCGGCATGCTCAGCCGTTCGGCTGGGCGGGGCGCCACGACTGCCCGCCGAACTCGCCGAACAGCCGCGCGGCGGCCACCCGGAGCCCGAGCGCATAGGTCGGGTAGGGCGCGATGGTCTGGGCCAGCCGGCCGGCGAGCATGCCTGTGTGCATGGCCACGGCACCCATCGCCGCGATCTCTCCACCGGACGGCATCACCGCCGTCACGCCGATGACCCGGTCCAGCAGCTGGTGCTTGGCGATCGGGCGCGGGCCGGCGATCAGCTTCAGGTAGCCGTCGGTGTGCGAGGCGGTGCGCGGCCGGTCCATCTCGTCGAGCGCGACGACGGCGACACGGGCGCGGTCGCCGTAGGCGTCGTACGCCTCCTGCTCGGTCACGCCGACCCGGCCCACCTCGGGGTCGGTGAAGGTGACCCACGGGACGACGCTGTCGTCGAAGGCGGTCATCCCGCCGAGCGCGCCGGGCAGCGCCGCGCCGCGCGCGAAGGCGTTGGCCGCCGCCAGCCGGCCCTGCTCGTCCCCGACATGGGTGAACTGCAGCGGCGTCGTGCAGTCGCCGGCGGCGAAGATCCCGTCGACGCTGGTGCGGAGGTACTCGTCGGTGACGATCTGCCCCTGCTTGCCGACCTCGACCCCGATGCGGTCGAGGTCCATCCCCTTCGTCGCCGGCTTGCGACCGACCGCCACCAGCAGGTGCGAGCCGGAGACGGAGCTGCCGTCGGCCAGGTGCAGCGTCGGGCCGGCATTGACCCGCTCGACCCCGGAACCGGTGCGGACGTCGACGGCGGAGCGCTCCAGGACCGTCGTGAGCACCGCGGCGGCCTCGGGCTCCTCCTTGGTGAGGATCCGGTCCATCGCCTCGACGAGCGTGACGCGGCTGCCGAGCTGCGAGAACGCCTGAGCCAGCTCGACGCCGATCGCGCCGCCGCCCATCACCAGCAGGTGCTGCGGCTGCTCGGTCAGGGAGAACAGGGTGCGGTTGTCCAGGTAGGGGACGCTGTCCAGCCCGTCAATGGGCGGGATGCTGGCGCTGGCGCCGGTGGCCAGGACGAGCCTCGACCCCAGCAGGACGTGCCCCTCGACGTCGAGCTCGTCCGGCGCCGTGAGCTTTGCCGAGCCGCGGACGAGGTCGATCCCCTCCGAACGCAACTGCTCTGGCGACTCGTCCGCGGAGATGGAGTCGATGACGTCATGCACGTGACGCATCACCTTGCCGAAGTCGACCTCGCCGACCGGGCTCAGGCCCCACTCCTGCGCCGCTCGGGCTCCTGCGACCCGGTGCGCCACGTCGAGCAGCGTCTTGCTCGGGACGCAGCCGAAGTGCGTGCAGTCACCGCCCGGCTCGGCCTTGTCGACGATCGCGACGGTGCGGCCGGCCTTTCGCGCGGCGCGGGCTGCGGCCAGTCCCGTCGCTCCGGCGCCGAGGACGAGGAGGTCATAGCGGCTCATCGACGCGCCTCGTCGTCGTCGGCACGGTGGATCGGGTGACCGCCGTACAGCTCGCCGAGGCTCAGCCCCATGCGACCCAGTCCCACGATTCCGAACTCCACGTGCGTCTCCTGTCCTCGGCGGGCAGTACTCTGAGCAAATCTGCCCCGGGATCCGAGGCCGCAGACGCAACGGTCACCACGGTGACCGAGTCACCGCAGGCGGAGCCTCCCGGTCCCCTGCTCGAGGCGGCGACGCGCAGCTCCACGTCGACGCCGGACTCCGTCGCCATCCGGCCTCCGGGGCCGGTCGCGCCCGTGCGATCGCGTCGGAAGCCGGGAGAAGGCCCGTCCTCGCCCTACCCAGGGCGTCCACCCACCGCTACGGTCGGCCGATGGCATGGGTGACGACCGGCGACGAGCAGAAGAACCTCCCGAACATCCTGAAGTCGCACAGCGCCAACCGGGCCGTGCTGCAGGGTCACCTGGCGCTGTACCGCGCCATCATGTTCGGCGAGAGCGGGCTCACCCGCGCCGAGCGCGAGGCCCTGGCGGTGACCGTGTCGAACGCGAACGACTGCTACTACTGAACGGTCCATCACAGCGAGGCGTTGCGGCGAGAGCCCGGCGGCGCGGCGCTGCAGGAGGCGGTCGTCTCCGGGGACCTCGACGCGCTGCCGCCGCGGCTGCGCGCGCTGCACGCGTACGCCCTTGCGCTGACCGCGGACCCGTCCGCCGTCCAGGAGGACGACGTTCGCACCCTGCTGGAGGCCGGCCTGTCGGAGCGCGACGTCATCGACGCCAACCAGGTCGTGGCCTACTTCAACTACGTGAACCGGGTGGCCGAGGGCCTCGGCGTGGAGCTCGAGGCGCATTGGCGCGAACGCTGACCGCCCCGACAAGGCAACACGCGTTTCCGTCCGGGTGTGGCCGCGGCAGCCACAGCGCAGGGTGGTGGTGACCGCACCGGCGGCACCGCCGGCCTGCACTCGACGGAGGAACCTATGACCGACAGCTACGACGTCATCGTCCTGGGAGCCGGCTCGACCGGCACGAACGTCGCCTGGTACGCCCGCGACAACGACCTGACGGTGGCGGTCGTCGAGCGCGAACTCGTGGGCGGTGAGTGCTCCTACTGGGCGTGCATGCCCAGCAAGGCGCTGCTCGGGCCCACGCACGCGCTGGCAGCTGCGCGCCGCCTGCCGGGTGCCAAGCAGGCTGTGGGCGAGGTCGACGTCGAGGCGGTGCTGGCGCGGCGTGACGACTTCATCTCGCACCTGGACGACGCGTCGCAGGTCTCGTGGATGGAGGGCATCGACGCCGACCTGGTTCGCGGTGAGGGGCGGCTGAGCGGGGAGCGCGAGGTGACCGTGACGGTGGCCGACGGCTCCTCCCGACGGCTGACCGCCCGCCGCGCCGTCGTCCTCGCCACCGGCTCGCGCGCCTCTCTCCCGCCGGTCGACGGACTCTCCGACATCCGCACGTGGGACAACCGCGACGTCACCACCGCCAAGGACATTCCGGAGCGGCTGCTGATCCTGGGCGGCGGGGTAGTCGGCTGCGAGATGGCGCAGGCCTACCGCCGGCTGGGCGCGCGCGAGGTCACCGTCATCGAGCGGTCGGACGTGCTGGTGGCGAACTTCGAGCCGTGGGCAGGCGAGCTGCTCGCCGACGCGCTGACCGCCGACGGCATCACGGTCCTGACCGGCCGCTCCGGTGAGCACGCGTCCCGGGACGGTGCGGACGGCCCGGTCACGCTGCGGCTCGACGACGGCACCGAGCTGGTCGGGGACGAGCTGCTCGTCGCCGCCGGACGGTCCTTCAACACCGACGACATCGGCCTGGACACGGTGGGGCTCGAGCCGGGCGGCCCGGTCGAGGTCGACGACCAGCTCAGGGCGACCGGCGTGGACGGCGGCTGGCTCTACGCCGCCGGCGACGTCAACGGCCGCGTCCTGCTGACCCATCAGGGCAAGTACCAGGCCCGCCTGGTCGGCGACATCATCGCCGGCAAGGAGCGCTCGGCCTGGGCCGACCACACCGCCGTGCCGCAGGTCATGTTCACCGACCCCGAGCTCGCGGCGGTCGGCCTGAGCGAGCAGCAGGCCCGCGACGCCGGCATCGACGTCAAGACGGTGTCGTACGAGATCGGCTCGGTGGCCG
>Ga0105048_10003550_pt1 | contig 25572 bp, 26 predicted proteins | sample MAT05_FD_78382 | JGI IMG/M metagenome (GOLD analysis project Ga0105048, IMG submission 78382) | Freshwater microbial communities from Lake Fryxell liftoff mats and glacier meltwater in Antarctica - MAT-05 | ecosystem: Environmental > Aquatic > Freshwater > Ice > Liftoff microbial mat | place... | reverse complement strand
GGTGAGGTTCGCGCAGATGGCTCCGTGGGCGGTGTTGGCTTTCGCGGCCTGTACTTTTCCGCTCCTGTGTTTCGTGACGGCGCCCTACGGCCGACTTCTGCGGGCGGGGTGGGGGCCGACGCTCGTTCACATTGCCGCGCAGACCCTGGCTGGTTGGGCCTTCGCGATCTTCACCTTCGCCAACCTCGCGCCGCGCGCGGTGGCCCACCACCGGTGGTACGGCAAGACCTTCGTCGATTACCCGACGACGCGGCGCGCGCTGCTGCCGTATCTGTGGTGCGTGGTGCTGCTGGTGGCCAGATGAAGCGTGCGGTGATTCTCGCGCTCTCGGTCGCCGCCGGGTGCTACGCGTTGCTGTGCGTCGCGCTGGTCTCCTTTGAGCGCGATCTGGTGTACCCGGTACCGTCTGGCCTCGGCCATGTCACTCGCGCGCAGGTCATCACCGTGCCGTCGGGTACGGCGATGTTGTGGGTCGCGCCTCCAGTGGGCGCCGGGCCTGCCGGCACCATCGTCGTCTTCTTTCACGGCAATGGTGATCAGATCGCCAACGCCGAGTGGCTGGGCGATCACCTGAACCAGTACGGCTTCGGGTTGGCGGCCGTCGAGTACCCCGGGTACCCGGGCGTGTCGGGCGCTCCGAGCGAGGCGTCGCTGATTGAAGCTGGCGAGCTCGCGCTCAAGCACTTGATCGGCCCGATGGGCATCGCTCGTGAGCGGCTGGTGTTGTGCGGGCAATCGCTGGGCAGCGGCGTGGCGGTTCAGCTGGCTGCACGAGGGTGGGGTCGCAAGCTGGTCTTGATCACGCCGTACACGTCGCTGGTCGATGCCGCTGCCGAGATGGTGCCAGGCCTCCCGCTTCGGTGGCTGATGCGCAACCAGTTCGACTCGGCGGCGTGGGCTCCGAGCATCACGCAACCGGTGTTGGTGATTCACGGCACAGACGATGAGGTGGTGCCGCACGCCCAGGGGCAGAAGCTGAGCACTCTGTTTTCGCCACCGGCGCGGTTCATCTCGGTGCCGAACGCCACCCACAGCGAAGTGTGGGATCGACAGTTCGTCTACGAATCGGTCGCGACCTTCATTCTGCAGTGACTACTTGCTGGGCCCATCGCGAACGCCGATGGCCAGCTGACCCAGCCCGGCGCCCTTGGCGAGCTCCATCACCTCGACCACCTTGCCGTGGGGCACGCCTTCGTCGGCCTGCACCACCACCAGGGTGTCGGCGCTCTTCACCTTCGCGTCTTCGAAGGCCTTTTTCAGCTCCTCGGCGGTGACGCGCGCGCCAGAGACCATCAGGGTGCCGTCTTGGAGTATCGCGACTGACATGTCGGAGGCCTGCGAGGCCACGTCGGCGTGACCCCCCTGGGGCAGGTTCACCTTGAGGCCGGCCCTCGCGCCGTTGCTGGAGTTCACGATCACCGAGCTGGTCACCATGAAGATGATCAGCAGCACCAGGAAAATGTCGGTCAGCGGGGTGATGTTGATCTCGGCGAAGACCCCGTCGTCACCGTTGGCCGGGTCATCTCCGTTGGGTACCTTGCCCATCGCCATCGGTCAGGTGCCTCCAACCGGTGCTGTGGTGGTGGTGGCCGATGCATCAGTGGAGCTCGAGAGGGTCGCGGGCAGCCGACCGTGGGGAGCGGCTTCGCGCAGCAGCTCGACGAATTCTTCGGCGATAAGCTTCATCTCCACGTTCACCCGAGAGAGGCGCGCCTGGAAGAAGTTGTAGAGCACCACTGCTTCGACGGCGACGACGATGCCGACTGCGGTGGCGACCAACGCTTCGGAGATGCCGGTCATCACCGCGGCTGAGCCACCGGTGCCGCCCTCACCCACGTCGAGGCCCAGGTCTCGAAACGAGCGCATGATGCCGGCCACCGTGCCGAACAGGCCCACGAAGGGAGTGGTGGCGCCGATGGTGCCCAAGATCCACAACCCGCGCTTCATGCGCAGGGCCAGCTGTTGACGCTCTCTATCGACCGCGGCGTCGAGTGGAGGCCCGGTGGTCTTGACGGCGCGCTCGAAGCCCGCTCGAAAAAGCTCGGCGCTCAACGCCGTCGATCGCTCGGCGGCCGACTTCGCCGCGGCAATATCGCCCCGCAGGAGGTGTTTGGCGATCTGCTCGCCCAGCTCACGGGTGCTTGAGCGAACGCCCCACAAGGCGATCAGCCGCTCGATCGCGACCCCGAGCGCCAAGACAGATGCGAACAAGATGACAGCGGTGGTCAAGCCGCCGAGTCGGAGATAGTGGGCGAGTTCGTCGAAGCTCATCGCGTAAGGGGCCTCATAGCGGTATCAGTCGCCTGACGCCATGCTCCGACACAACCTGATCGCACTGTCCCTTGTTCCCCTGGTGTTGGCGGGTTGCCCGCGGGTGCCGATCGACTTTGGCAAAGACGGGCAGGCGCGCACGGCCGAAGAGGTGCTCGAGCGCATCAAGAAGGTCGAGACCGAGGTGATTGGCCTCAAGGGCGATGCTCGGCTCTCGGTCGACTCGCCTCAGGGCAAAGGCTCGGTTTCGCTCTTCGTCGGCGTCTTTCACCCAGCGTACATTCACATCGAGCAGCTCGATTTCTTCGGCAAGCCGCAGGGCGTGCTCACCACCGACGGTACCCAGTTCGGGCTGTACGACGCGCAGGCTGGCAAGTTCCTGCACGGGCCGGCCACCCCCCCGAACCTGGGCCGATTTCTGCCGCTGGTGGTGCCTCCTGAAGAGCTGACCATGTTGCTGCTTGGTCGCGCCCCCCGCATTCCGTACGACTCGGTGACCTTCGAGGTCGATGATGAGCACCGCGTCTACGTGGTGCGGCTGATCAAGCAGAGCGTGGTGCAGCGCCTGGAGGTCGACCCGCTCAGCCACCGGGTGCTCAAAAGCCACATCGATGGCATCGCGGCCTATGACGCTGAGTTTGGCGACCTCACCGCCTTTGGAGCCGTGTCGTACCCCAAGCGCGTGGTGCTCGATTCAAAGGCCACGCAGACCCACGTCGAGTTGGTGACCAAAGACATCGCTCTCAACGAGCCGCCCGACATGACCCTGTTCGAAATCAACGCACCCGAGGGGGTGCCGGTGATCGAGGTCGATGAACGAGGTGAGGCTCGCGCCGGGCCATGAACCTGCGCCGCTACCTGGTGCGACGGGTGCTGTTGATGGTGCCGACCTTTCTGGGCATCACCGCGCTCACCTTCGCCATCGCTCATTTCGCGCCAGGAGACCCGCTGCACCTCGATTCAGATCTGGCGGCCGCCGTCTCGACCCCCGAGCTCGACGCCAAGCCTCTCGTGATCGTGCAGTACGGCCGCTGGCTCTCCAACCTGGCCCGCTTCGACTTCGGGCGCTCGTTGGTCGACCACCGTCAGGTGAGTGAGAAGCTCGTCGATGCGCTGCCCAAGACCTTGCTGCTCGCCAGTCTGGCGCTGTTGCTGGCCTGGGCGCTGGCGGTGCCGAGCGGGGTGTACCTGGCGACCGCTCGAGGGGCGCGCCGTGGTGCGTCGATTCTCTCGGCCGGTCTCGCGCTGGCCTCGGCGCTGCCTTCGTTCTGGGTCGCGGTGTTGCTGCTGCTGGCCTTCGCCAACCCCCGCGCGCTCGACTGGTTTCCGTATCAGGGGCTGAGCAGCCGGTGGCATGTGGTGCTTCCGGTGCTGTGCTTGACCTACCCGATGCTGGCGCTCGCGGCCCGGCAGGTGAGAGCGGCGATGCAGGCGTCGTTGGCTCAGCAGTACGTCACCGCGGCGCGCGCGCGTGGCATCTCGGAGCGTCGGGTGGTGTGGCACCACGCCTTTCGCAACGCGCTGCTGCCGTTGATCACCGTGTTGGGGCTGCAGCTGCCGCACCTGATCAGCGGCAGCGTGGTGGTGGAGCGGGTGTTCGGCATCGCAGGCATGGGCTCGCTGGCGATCGACTCGGTGGTCTCGCGCGACTACCCGGTGGTGATGGCCATTGCCACGCTCACGGCGTTGGTGACGATGTTCGCGATGTTTCTGGTCGACCTCGCTGCGTTGATGGTCGACCCGCGGCTGCGCGGCTCCGAGGCGGTGCAGTGAACCGGCTGGCCGTGGGCCTGCTCTCGCTCTTTTTCTTGAGCGCAGCGGGGGCCGACCTGCTCGCCTCTGATTACCCGCTGGCGATGCGGCTCGATGATCAGGTCTATCTGTTCCCGTGCGTGACCCGGCCGACGTCGCTGCGGCTCCACTCTCGCCAGACGCTGCATCAACAGGCCGCGTGGCTGATCGCGACGCCGATACCCTTCGGCCCGAACGAGACCGCGACCGACGCAGACCTCGAGCAGAGAGCGCCTCCTCCGTGGGCGCCCGACTCGACGCATTGGCTGGGCAGCGATGAGCTGGGTCGCGATGTGCTCGCGCGGTTGATTCATGGCGCGCGGGTGAGCCTGTTCATTGCGTTGGTGACGGTGCTGATCGCGGTGGGCGTCGGGCTGATCATCGGTGCTTCGGCCGGCTACTTCGGAGGCGTCATCGATTTGGTGCTCTCGCGGGTCATCGAGGTGATGACCACGTTTCCCACTGTGTTCTTTCTGATCGCGTTGCTGTCGGTGCTTCGCACTCAGTCGTTGTGGCCGTTGGTGTTGGTGCTGGGGTTGACGCGCTGGCCCGATGTCGCCCGGCTCGCCCGCGCTGAGACGTTGAGGCTGAAGACGCTCGACTTCGTGCTTGCGGCTCGAGCGATGGGAGCCTCGGCGCCCCGCATCGTCGGGCGTCACATCATCCCCAACGCGCTGGGGCCGGTGATCGTCGCGGCGACCTTCGCGGTGGGCTCGACCCTGTTGCTCGAGACCGCGCTCTCGTTTCTGGGCCTGGGCGTGGCGCCTCCCACCGCGAGCTGGGGTGAGCTGCTCACCGAAGCGCACCGCACGCTGATCTCACCCGGTGCCTGGTGGCTCGCCGTCTTTCCTGGTCTGGCACTCGCGGTGGTGGTGCTGTGCGTGAATCGCGTCGGCGAATCGCTGCAGCACTCCTTGACCCGCCGTTGAACGCTGGCAATCGGCGCGGCATTGAGTGTGTTCGTGAATCACATGCGAATCGCTCTCCTGACGCTCTTTCGTTCTGTTCTCGCCGGTGGCGCAATCGCACCACCATGAGCGTGATGGAGGCGTGACGTCTCAGCTCGACTCAGGCTTCATCGAGCTCGACGCCGGCACAACTCAAGACGCGGGGTGCGACGCGGGCCTCGAACTCGGTGGTCGATGCAGGCGAGACGTCATGCGGCGAAGGGGTGGTGTCAGGTGCCGAGCTGTGCGACGGAGACTCGGTTAGCTGCACTTCTCTCGCGGTCAGCTTTTCGAGCGGTCAGTCCTGCCGCTCCGCCCGACACCTCAGTGAACCGGGTGTGCTTCGACGGCGAGTGGCATAGAACGAAGACTCACTTGAGCCGAACAGCGATACCGCTTCGCCGCAACGGCTCGACGTCTTTGCCAGAGAGGCCGCTTTGGCGTGCATCGACTTCTTTGAGCCGGGGCATCGCAGCCAACACCGGCACCGACGCGGTGGTGATCTGGGTCTCCACCAAGCCCAGCGTGCGCAGGGTCTTCGGGAGGTGAAGCAGGCCGGCATCGCCGACCCGGGTGCCGGTGAGAAACAATGAGTCGAGCGGCGTCGAGGCGAGTGAGACCATCGCCGCGTCAGTAATCGCGGTCAGCCCCAGGTCGAGAAAACGCAGCTTCGTGCGGCCTGAGAGGTGGGCGATTCCCACATCGGTGATCAGCGTCTTGCCCAGGTCGAGCCGGGTGAGCGAGGGGAGGGTGGCGAGCTGCGCCAGCCCGGCGTCTCCGACCGAGGTGTAGTTGAGCTTGAGCACGGTGAGCGCGCGCGCGTCATTCGCCAGCAACGCAGCGTCGCTGTCGTCGAAGGCCAACGCGCTCAGGTCGAGCACCACGAGCTGGGAGAGGGCGGCGAGATGCTGGAGCTGAGCGACGGTCAAGTCACTGCTCGCTACTCGAAGCTCACGCAGCTTCTTGAGCGGCGCGAGCTCGGCGAGCTTGGCCTGGTCGAGCGTGGTGAATGAGAGGTCGAGCGCGCGCAACGACGTCAGCTGGGCCAGCGAGGGCAGGCTGCGCCAGGTGAGGCTGGTTCGCCCGAGGTCCAGCTCGAGCAAATTGCTCAAGCTCGCCAGAGATCGCACCCCGTCGTTGCCGATGCGGGTCGAGCCCAACGCCAGCTCTCGCAGCCCGCTGAGCGAACCGATGGTGGCCATGGCGGTATCGGTGATTTTGGTGTTGCTGAGGTCGAGCTCCTCCAGTTTGAAATGCGCGAAGAGCCTGGCCACCGTGAGATCGCCCACGTCGGTATTGGCCAGCGAGAGCGCGCGAACCTCCGTGGCCTGCTCGAGGCCTACCAGGCCCTTGTCTGTGACGTTCGTGCTCGCCAGGTTCAGGGTGATCAACGCGCCGAGCTTTCGCAGGTGGCGCGCGCCTTCGTCAGTGGTCTTGGTGCCTGCCAGCGAGAGTGCCTCCAGATGCTCCATCGCCTCGAGCGCGGTCAGGGCCTCCGCGTCGAGCTCGACGTTGCTCAAGTCGAGCACCCGCAGTCGCCGCAAAGTGCCGAGCTGTGCGACGCCGGCCGGGCCGATTCTGGTCGAGGCCAGCTCTAGGCGCTCGAGTGTTACGCGAGCGGCCAACGCGCCCGCGCCTTCATGGGTCAGCTGCGTCTTGGAGAGACCAAGCTCGGCGAGCGAAGCCCATTGCGCCAACTCGCGCGCCGCCCCGTCGCCCACCGCAGTCTCTTCGGCATCGAGCGAGCGCAGCCGCAGCGGTCTGAGCACTGCCAGATCGTCGGGTTCGAAGCGGGCCCGGTCAATGACCAGCGCCTCGATCGACTGACTGGTGGCCAGCGCGCTCAGTGCGGCGCGATCGAGTCGAGCCCCAGAGAGATCGAGCCAATGCAGGCCTTTGATCGAGGCGATGGCCGCCAGGTTCTCGGCCCGCACCTGACTCGAGCCCGCGAGCGACAACCCCACGACCCCGCGCCCAGACAACGTGCGCGCGATGGCCGAGGAGCTGGCGTCGAGGTCGACCGGGCGAACGAACCAGGTTTCTATCGGCGTTACCTCGCCCCACCGCCCGAGGCGCTGAGGCGAGCCCATCGCGCCTCGACGCACATAGACGTCGAATTCGACCGACGGCTCGCTCGGCATCGGCGGCGCACCACGGCACGCGCAACCCATCAGCAGCAGCAAAGACAGCGAGCGAACCCAGGGCATCGGGGCAGTGTGGTTTGCTCTCTCTGTAAAATCAGTCGCTTGCGGTGGTCTCTGTGAGCGTCGTCGACCCGCGAAGCCAGTGGTCGGAATTCGACGTCTGGTGTCCAGGCGGTAGAGTCGCCGCGTTCATGGCTTCAATTCGACTCGGCGACTTGCTGATCAAAGCAAAAGTCATCACCGACGGTCAGCTCAAGTCAGCACTCGCCGAACAGGCGAAGTGGGGCGGCCGACTGGGAGAGATTCTCGTTCGAATGAACATCGTGACCGAAGACATGTTGGTCAAGGCCTTGTCGAAGCAGCTCAATCTGCCTGCGGTGAACCTCGATTCGATCGCCTCGGTGGCGCCTCATGTTCGAGCCAAGATCTCCATCGACATGGCGCGAGACCTAGTTGCCCTGCCGCTTCAGTTGCGCGACGACGGCAAGACGCTGGTGGTGGCGATGGCCGAGCCTCAGAACGTCAAACAGCTCGACAGCCTGCGCGCGTTGAGCCGGTGTCGAATCATGCCGCAGGTGGCGGGGCGGCAAGCGATCGCGCGGGCCTTCACCCGCTTCTACGATCAAGACTCCGAAATCTCCGACGCCGACGCCTCGTTCAAGATGGTCGATGCGCAGGGTCACACGGTGATCAAGTCGGGTGCCGAGGTGCGCAAGCCCACGGGTCAGAGCACTCCGGCTTCCGCTGCGCCTGCGAGAACCTTTTCGGCCGTCGAGCTGGCTCCTCCGACCACCGGCAAGTCGGCAATCGAGATACTGACCGCGATCGAAGCCGCCCAACGCAAAGAGGTGGCCGCGCTCAAGGCAATGGTCGAGATGTTGATCGAGAAGGGCGTGTTCACTCGCGAGGAATACCTCGCCAAGGTGAAGCGCTGAGATGAAGAAGAAGCTCGGCGAGATCTTGATCGCGTCGGGCGTGGTGTCTCAGGCAGACATCAACGAAGCGCTGCGCGATCAGAGCGCCGGCGAGCCTGCCCGTCTCGGAGACCAGCTGATCGCGCTCGGCCGCTTGACCTCGTTTCAGCTCGCCAAGGCGCTCTCTGAGCAGCATGGGTTGCCCTACATGGGGCTGCCCGCAATTCCTCCCCGGGTGATGTCGGCGATACCGCTCGATTACCAGCGAACCCACCGTCTGGTGCCGTTTCGAATCGAGGGCGATACCGTGTCGGTGGCGGTGGCCGACCCATCGAATACCGACGCCATCGAAGAGCTGCGGTATTCGCTCAATCGGCGCATCGTGGTGGCGATCGCCCCGGGAGACGAGATCGATTCGGTGCACGAGGCCTATGCGAGCACAGCGCAGCCTGCGTCAGCGGTGGTGGCCAAGGCGGCGTACACCACACGCGCCACCCCAGCGCCGACGGCCGACGAGTTGTTCGGGTCACTCAACCTCGAGTCACTCGATTCTCCTTCTCAAGTCGAGTCGAGCCAAAGCGGCCTGCAGGACTTGTTCAAAGACGTGGGAGAGCAGCAGGCCCCGGTCATTGAGGAGGAGCTCAACCTCGATGACGACGAACTCTCCGCAGACGCGGAAGACTCCATCGAGGTCTCAGAATCGTTCGAGCCAGAAGACGAGGTCTCGTTTTCGTCATCATCGCCCTCTTCACTCGAGTCACTGGTCATCTCGCCACATGTGCCGGTGCTGCCTGATCGCCCGGTCGCCCCTTCGGTGCCCGCTCCGGAGCCGCGAACCGCCCTCGGCGCGAGGGTTCCCCCCCCGGCACCCTCGGGCCCTCCGTTGCCTGCGTGGCTCAAGAACCCCGAGGCCGCGAGCGATGCGCCCATCGAGGAAGCGGAGCCGCCTGCTGTCAGCCAGGAGTGGTCGGGCAAGCTCGACGATGTGCCACCGTCACGGCTGATCGTGGCCGCGGTCAAAGCCCTGGTCACCAGCGGCGTGGTGAGTGAGGAAGCGATTCTTGCTTTGCTGGCGAAGAAGTAGATGTCGGCGGCGCTCGAGGTCGAGCAACTGTCGGCGACGTTGGGTGGCGTGCCCCTGGTCGATGCGGTCTCGTTTCAGCTCTTGCCCGGGCGGTTGCACGCTCTGATCGGCGAGTCGGGGAGCGGGAAGTCGATGACCGCTCTGGCGTTGACCCGGCTGGTGCCCGAGGGCATCACCCTCTCGGGTCGCGTGAGGCTGGGTGGAGTCGAGCTGCCGCCGCTCCCGAAGGCCCAGATGCGCGAGGTGCTCGGGCGTGGGGTGTCGTTGATGCTCCAGGAACCGCTCGCCGCGCTCAACCCGGTGTTGACGGTGCAATCGCACCTCGTCGAAGCGCTCCAGGCCCATCAGGCGCTGCCCAAGGCGCAGGCGATCGAGCGCGCCGCGAAGCTGCTGAACGAGGTCGGGTTGTCAGATGAGAAGCGAGTGCTCGCCTCATACCCGCACCAGTTGTCAGGCGGCATGCGACAGCGCGTGTTGCTCGGCGCGGCACTGGCTGGAGAGCCAAAGGTGTTGATCGCAGATGAACCGACGACCGCGCTCGATGCATCGGTACGCGGCGTGGTACTCGACCTGCTGAGGGCGCTCGCTCACCGTCGCGGGCTGGCGGTGCTCCTGCTCACGCACGACCTCGGCGTCGTGCAGCGCGCCTGTGACGAGATGTCGGTGATGTACGCGGGCCGCATCGTCGAGCACGGCACCGTGAGCTCGGTGATGAGTCACCCACAGCACCCCTACACCGCGGCCCTCCTGCGAGCGCGGCCGACCAACGTCGAGCGAGGCCAACGGCTCGATGCACTGGAGGGCACGGTGCCGCTGCCATCAGAGCGCATCGAAGGGTGTCGATTTCGGCCTCGATGCCCTTTCAACGATGGGGCCTGTCTCCTTCGGCCCGAGCTGAAGAGCGGAGTGGCGTGTCATCACCCCCGCGGCGGCCTCCGATGACTGCGCTGCTCGAAGCGATCGACGTGAAGGTGACCTACGCCAGCCCCGGCAACGCGCCGGTCGAAGCGGTGCGCGGCGTTTCGCTCACTCTGGGGCCCGGCGAGGTGCTCGGAGTGGTGGGCGAGTCGGGCTCCGGCAAATCGAGCCTGGCTAAGGCGCTCCTCGGGTTGACGCCATTGGCCGCCGGGGCAGTGCGCATCGAAGGCGTCTCCATCGCCTCCGCGAGCAGGGCTGAGCTGTTGAAGATTCGCCGGTTGGTGCAGCCGGTGTTTCAAGATGCGTCGTCGGTGCTCGACCCCAGCTGGCGAATCGGCCAATCGCTCGAGGAGCCGTTGGTGATTCATGGCCTGAGCGCCCCCCGTCGCAGCGCACGAGTCGCCGAACTGCTCGCATCGGTTCAACTCGATGCGAGCCTCGCGTTGCTCAAGCCCCATCAGCTGTCAGCGGGGCAGCGTCAACGGGTCAACGTCGCCAGGGCGATGGCGGTCGAGCCCCGGGTGCTGGTGCTCGACGAGCCGGTCAGCGCGCTCGACCTCTCAGTTCAGGCGCAGCTGCTGAATCTGTTGATGCAATTGAAGCGAGAGCGAGCGCTCGCATTGCTCTTCATCACCCATGCGCTCGACGTGGTGGCCCATCTGGCTGACCGAATCGCAGTGATGCATGCGGGGCAGTTCGTCGAAGAAGGCACGGTGGCACAGGTGCTCAGCGCACCGACGCACCCGTTCACCCGGCAGCTGCTCGACGACGCCAGACCGTGAGAAGGTGAAAGCTCGTGTTCTGGCTGAGCCACCACTTTCCCGAAGAGCATCACCGGTGCTACCGCCTGGGCGGCCTGATGGTCTGTGCGCGGTGCGTGGGCACGTACCCGGTCATGCTGCTGGGCATCGTCGGCCAACTGGCCCTGCCTGCGCCGTTGTCGCACCCGCTCGATCTCCCGATCGGCCTCGCGCTGGTGGTGCCCGCGACGCTCGATTGGGCGCGCGGGCGGTTGTCGCCGGCTGCCGGCTCGAACGGGTGGCGCACGGTGACTGGTGTGCTTTTGGGGCTGGGCCTGGCGCGAAGCCTCTTCATTCACCTCCAGAAGCCGCTGCCGATGCTGTTGGTGGCGCAGGCGACGCTGGTGACTTTGGTGGGAGTGCCTGTCATTCTCACGGCTTACTGGCGTAGCCGACGCCGATGAATTTTTAGATCACACACCAAAGCCACGCGTTCGTGCACAGCGACAGAACGGGGTTGAGTTGGAACCGCAGACTTCCGACGAGCAGCTGATGCTCGCCTTTAAGTCAGGTGATGCAGGAGCGTTCACGACGCTCGTGCAACGGCACCGTCAAACGGTCTTCCTTTTCATCCTGCGTTATGTGGGTCATCGGCAACGGGCCGAGGACTTATTGCAAGAGACGTGGCTCAAGATCGTGCGCAACAGTGCTGGGTATTTGCCCACCGCCAAGTTCACAACCTGGGTCTTCACGGTGGCGAGGAACCTCTGTTTTGACAGCACGCGCAAAGAAGCTTTCAGGAAATCGACCGCGACCTCGCTCGACTCGCCGGTGCGAGAAGACGACGAGCGAACCTTGAACGAGATGGTCGCCGATGAGGTGGTGTCTTCGCCTGATCGCGGGGCAGACAGTGCGCTGGTCAGACCAGTGCTGGAGCGGGCGTTGCGAGCGCTCCCAGATGAACAGCGAGAAGTCTTCGTGTTGCGCGAGTACCAGGGCATCACCTTCAAAGAGATCGGCGAAGTGGTTGGCGTGAACGAGAACACAGCAAAGAGTCGAATGCGGTATGCGCTCGAAGGTTTGCGCAAGAGCCTCAACGATGCCGGCATTGACGCCGACTTCGTACCGGACAACGTGGGAAGGACAGTGGCCTGACGATGAAACCCGTGGTGCACCAGTTCGAGGACAAGCTCCTCGATTTTGCGTACGGCGAGCTGCAACCGCACGAAGCGGAAGCGGTCGACGCGCATGTACGGGGTTGCACGCGGTGCTCTGAGTCGCTGTCGAACATCACCTCGGTTCGAACCACGATGCGGCTGTTGCCCACGGAGCCGGCGCCCGCCGCAGGCCTCGAGTCACTGCTGGCCTACGCTGAACAGCACGCTCGCCAGAACGCCAAAGCAAAGCCGGCCGTGGCCTGGTGGCGCAGGTTGATAGTGCCGCTGACCTCCGTGATGGCGTTGGTGACCGTCGGGGTTGTCGCGATGCAGGCCAGCTACACGCCTGACCCGGTTGCCGCGGCCTTTGAAACCCGTGAAGCCGTGCCGGTGCAGCCAGAGATGGCCGCGAAACAAGAGGCACCCGCGCCGGAGCCCGTAATCGCCGCAGCGCCGCCCCCGACAGCAGCAGCCAAACCTTCGACCGTCGGGCTCAACGAAGTCGCCGGGGTGGAGCGCAAAAATGACGTCAGTGACGGGTTGCTCAAAGAGGCAGGGCCCAAACCCAAAGTGGCGGTGGCGATGGACGCCCCCCTCACCCATGACTACTCGAACTCGGGCTCGCTCGCTCGTCGGGAGCCGGTGCGCAACGGCGCGGCCGACGCTGAGGAAAGGGCAGACGTCTCAGAGGAACCGAAGGGCGGCAAGAAGGGCGATGTGGGGAGCTTCGGACTTCAAAATCTCGGCACTGCGAAGCCCGCCCCGGCGCAAGTCACGGGCTCGGCACAGGCAAGCAGCGTTGGGAGTGCCGACTTTGATAGCAACTATGGTCGGCAGGCCGAGGTCAATTCTCCGGCGCCGACCGAAGATCGCAGCCCTTCAAATCCGCCTCAAGCGGCTCCTTCGCTGCAAGCTCCCAGCTTGGCTTTGGGAGGGGTGAACTCGAAGCGGGTACAAAAGACACAGGCCAACAAGGTCGGCGCCGACGAAGGTGAGCGCTCCAATGACGATGAGGGGCAGGCGATTCGTTCTCGGGTCGCGAACGTCTTCGAGGCCCAGCTTGCTGGAGCCCGCGCAGCGAGCAATCGCGGCGACCGACAGAGCGAAATCAACGAGTGTTTGTTGGTGCTCAATGGCGGTGCGCAGGGGTACCAGCGGGTCGAGTCGCTCAAGCGCTTGTGCGACGCCTACGACGTGTTGGGTCAGCCCGACCGCGCTCAAGCCTTCTGTGATTCGCTCGCGAGCGAATTCCCGCAGACGGCTGCCGCCAAACAAATGGTGCAGCGCCGGAGCGCCGGCCTGCGCGATGCCAAAGCCCCCCAGAAAAAAATGCGTGCGCCGGCCGATGCGTTCGATCAGGCCGAACAGCAGCGCGAGACGCCTGCCCCCAAGCCGGTCAAGCGATAGAATGGCGGTGTTCCGCGGCTGCGGTGTACTGCCCTGTAAGCGTGTCGAGTACATTGAGACACACCGCGTTCATTCAGCTAGCATCCGCAAGCGTTTCTCGACGAGAACCATCGAGCAACCGCGCTCTCCTGGAGTGAAAGACCGATGCTTAAGGGCAAGACCCCGCTTCTCGTTGCCGTGGCACTTGGCGTCTTCGCAGGCATCGTGGCCTGGTCGGCGTTGAAGAAAAAAGAAGATGACGTGCGCCGCGGGTGGAACCTGGTGCCAGTGGTGGTGGCGACCGTGGAGATCTCCGAAGGCTCGGTCGTCACGATGGAGATGATCTCTCAACGGCAGGTGCCCGAGCAGTTCGTCACCGCATCGGTGATCAAGCCCGATTCGGCTCCCTACATCATCAACCAGAAGGTGCTGGTCGCTCTGCAGGCGGGTGACCCGTTGTTGTGGAGCCAGTTCGAGACCACCCGTGCCGCGGAGCGGTTGTCGACCAAGATCTTGAAGAAGGGTCGAGCCATCTCAATCGAGGCCAAGGGTGTGACGGCGGTCGGCGGTTGGGTTCGCCCCAACGACCACGTCGACGTGATCGGCACCTTCAAAGACCCCAAGACCGACCAGGCGGTCGCGGTGACGTTGATGCAGAACATCATCGTGCTGGCGACCGGCAAGATCACCGGCACCACCAACGTGAACCTGTTGCCCGACAACGCCCGCACTTACGGCGATGTGACCTTGCAGGTGTACGCAGATGAGGTCGAGCTGCTGGTGCTGGCACGCGAGCTGGGCTCACTCACCCTGACCCTGCGCAACGAAGAAGACATCAGCAACATCGAAGATCGCAGCCACGTCACCATCGAGACCTTGCTCTCAGGCGAGCGGGCGAAGCAGCTGCAGAAGATTCGGTACGACACGATTCAGGTCATTCGCGGCTCGGGCGCCGCCAACGAAAAACACGAGTGACCCGGTCGCACGTGAAGAGGAGAAGCGCTCATGCTTGAGGGTCTGGTTGCGCTGCTGATCACGGGCTGCGTGTTCTTCTTCAGCATCGTGATCTTCGGGGTTCTCTCGAAGGCCTACGAGCAGTACCAAGAACGCTACATCGTGAAGTCGATGAACGACTTGAGCGACATGTTCTTGTTCATCGACCCGCGTCAGATGATGGCGCTCAACGTCGCGTCGATGTCGTTGCTCGGTCTGTTCGGCTACTTCGTGGTGAACCCGTTGGTGGCGGTAGGGCTGACCATCTTCGGGTTCTTCCTGCCGATGATGATGGTGAAGCACTACCGCGTGCGGCGAATCAAGAAGTTCAACACTCAGCTGGTGGATGCGCTCCAGGCGATGGCCAACGCGCTTAAGGCGGGCCTCACCTTTCAGCAGGCGATGGAGCAGATCTCGAAAGACGCTCCGGTACCGTTGAGCCAGGAGTTCGGGCTCTTCGTGAAAGAGCTGAAGCTCGGCGTTCAGGCCGATGAGGCTCTGCTGAACATGGCCAAGCGGGTGGGCTCAGACGACCTCGACCTGGTGGCGGTCTCGACCAACATCGCGCGGCAGCTCGGCGGCAACATGGCCGAAATCTACGAGACGCTCTCCACCACCATTCGCGAGCGGTTTCGTCTCGAGGGCAAGATCGATGCGCTGACTGCTCAGGGCAAGCTGCAAGGCTGGGTGGTGTCGGCGATGCCGCTGCTCCTGGGCATGGTGCTGAACTACATGCGCCCTGACCTGATGCAGCCGATGCTCGATCACATGTTCGGCTACATCCTGGTGGCGGTGATCATGGTGATGGAGGTGATGGGCGTGTTGATCATTCGGAGAATTACCAACATCGATATTTGAGGTTCTCGACCCGTGGAAGTGACGACCGTTCTCCTGGTGATCGCAGCGGCCTGCCTCGCGGCAGCGGTCGCCTTCATGTCGATGGGTGTGTATTCGACACTGCTCGAGCAGTTCATTATCGAGGTCAAAGAAGAGTCGGGCGGCGGAGCGGCGGGGGCTGGCAACATCGCAGTGAAACGGCTGGGCATCATCAACCGCAAGCTGATGTGGCCAGGCTACGAAGATCGACTGCGGCGCATCTTGATTCGCGGTGGCCAGCCGAACGCGTACTCCCCCGAAGACATCATGGCGTTGCAGGAGATCGGGCTGGTGTTGGGGCTGCTGTTCGGCCTGCTGGCGGCGAACGTGCTGCAGCAGAATCTGGCCTGGGGTCTGGCGGGGGCGTTATTGGGTGCGATGTACCCGCTGATCTGGGCCAATGATCACGTCACCAAGCGGCACCTGGCGATCACCCGGGCCCTGCCGTTCAACCTCGACCTCCTGACGCTGTCAGTCGAAGCAGGTCTCGACTTCACGGCCGCACTCGATACGGTGGTGCGCCGGGGTAAGGGTGGGCCGCTGCGCGATGAGTTGTCGTTGGTGCTCAAGCAGCTGAAGATGGGCAAGACGCGCGAAGAGGCCTTGAAGGCGATGATCGCCCGAGTCGATCTGGCTGCGCTGACCCAGTTCGTGACGGCCTTGATTCAGGCCGACAAGATGGGTACCAGCCTGGGCAAAGTGCTTCGCATTCAATCGACCCAGCTGAGAATCGAGCGCACGCAGCGAGCCGAGAAGCTGGCGAACGAGGCGCCGGTCAAAATGTTGTTCCCGCTGATCGCTTGCATTTTCCCCACGGTGTTCATGGTGCTATTTGGCCCCTTCGTGTTCGCGTTCATGTTCAACGGCGCAGGCGAGTGAACGATGGCGAGCACTGCCCCACCTCCGAGGCGAAAATCGCCGAGCAAGGGCGCGGTTCGCCGCCAAGAACCGCCCGCTGAGCCACCGGCCTCGAAGCTGGTGTGTACGTTGGGGCCGGCCGAGGGGCGGGAGTTCGAGTTGGTGGGCGACGAAGTGATCATCGGGCGTTCACCAGAGAACCCGATTTCTATCGCCGACACCTCGATGTCTCGCAGGCACGCGGTGATTCGAAGGAGTGGCGCGGGGTGGGCCATCTCAGATCTGGGCTCGGGCAACGGTACGATGCTCAATGGTGCTGAGATCGCGGATGAAGCGCCGCTCAGCCCGAACGATGTGATTTCGGTGGGCGACAGCGAGCTCACGTTCTTCGATGCCTCCGAGACATCGGTCGGCGAGACCCGGCAGATTCTGGAGCCGGTTGCCGAGCGAAAACTGACCGGGCCTTCGGCCTTGCCAGCGAAGCGGCCGCCAGTGCGCACCGCTCGAAACGGCGAGGCCCCACGGGTTCGGCCAGGTCGGGTCGCGCGTCGCGAAGAGGCAGTGAGGCCACAACCGAGCAACAGCTTTCGAAAGCTTCTGATTCGCTTCGGGGGTGTGCTCGCGATCGTGATGGCCTTGGGCGTGGGGTGGAAGGCGATCGACAACAAGGAGAAGCGGAAGCAAGCGCTCCTTCTCGCCGAGAAGAACGCGACCAAGCAGGGCAAGGACGCGGAGTTTCAAGAGGCCAAGCGGTTGGCCCGTGAGAGTAGGTGGGTCGAGGCGAAGGCGAAGCTGCTCGAGATTCGGGCCGAAGACGCCGATTACGAGCCGAGCTCGATTCAGCAGTATCTCGAGCGGGCCGAGGTCGAGATACCCAATCAAGAAGCCTTTTCTTCGGTGGTGGCTCTGCTCAAGGCAGATCAGCTGGGCAAGGCGAAGGTCGCCCTGAGCAGCGTGGAGAACACGCTGGGTTCGAGCGAGACGCAGCGCGCGTCACTGGCAGAGCAGCTCGACGCCCGCGTGACCGCCAAAGCGGCCGAGGGCCGCGCGATGCTGACGGCGCCCGGCGACCTGCAGAAAATGGAGCAGCTCAAGGTGCTCGCTGACGACTTGCTTGCCGCTCGCCCCGACGACCGGGAAGCGACCGAGCTGAAGCGCCAGGCTGATGCGGCCATCAACCGAATCAAGAACCCGAGCGCGCCAGTCGCGGTCGCCGAGACGCCCTGGGTCGAGGTGCAGAATCGTTTTCGCAGCGGAGACAAGTCGGGCGCGCAGGCGCTCGCTGAAGCCTGTGCACCGAGGCAGGCGCAGTGCCGAACCCTGGAGTCGCAGATCAAGGAGTTCGAGGGGAAACTGAAGAACCTCGAATCGCTGCCTGAGAACGAGCTGTTCGCGCTATTCGAGCTCGACCGGAAGATCGCCGGGGGCCAGTCGAGTGACGTGTCGAAACCGATCAAAACCCGGGTGGCGGCGCAGTTCTATCTCAAGGCCTCGCAGGCGAAGACGACCGGCAACTGGTCGAAGGCCATCGAGCATGCCAAGCGCGTGCTCCTCGCCGATGCGGCGCATGCGGGGGCGCTCAACCTCATCTCCGAGGGTCGCAGTCAGGCCAAAGACGTCTACTTGCGTGGCTATCAGCTCAAAGACAGCACGCCTGATGAGGCCGCTCGGTTGTTCAAGGAGGTCATCACCATGACCCCGAAGGACGATGAGCTGCACCAGAAGGCTGACGCTCGTCTGGCCGAGCTTCAGAGCAAATGAAGCAGGGTGACTTGTTCGGCTCGGCAGCTGCCGGGCCGCCGGAGCCTGTCGAAGCGCCGGTCTCGAAGCCGCCGGTGCAGGTCGAGATCGAGGTCGCGGCCGTGCAGGTGATCAGCACGGTGGCAGTGGTGGCCACGCGCCAGCCCGAGCCCCAGGCCGCGCCCGTCGCTCAGCCGGCGTGGAGGCGACCTCCGATGGAACGCAAGGTCGTTTCGGTTTCGGAGTTGACGGCGCAGATCAAAGACTTGCTCGAGCCGTCGTTACCGCGGGTGTTGGTGCGCGGTGAGGTGTCGGGTTTTCGAGGGCCCAACTCGCGCGGGCATCTGTACTTCTCAATCAAAGATCAGCTCGCGTCGATCGAGGTCAGAATCTGGCAGAGCACTGCGCGGCTGCTCAAGTTCGCGTTGCGCGACGGGCTCTCGGTGGTGGTCGAGGGCAGCGTCAGCGTCTACGAGGTGCAAGGGCGCTACAGTGTCATCGCCAGTCGCATCGAGCCAGAGGGGGTTGGCGCCCGGGCGCTCGCGTTCGAGCAGCTGAAGCAGAAGTTGTCAGCAGAGGGGCTGATCGGCGAGCGGCGCACGCGACCCAAGCGCACTCTGCCAGTGCTCCCGCGACGAATCGGAGTGGTGACCAGCATCAGCGGGGCGGCGCTGCGCGACTTCTTGAAGGTGTTGCATCGCCGTCACCCGGGGTTGGCGGTGCTGGTGTGCGACGCGCGGGTGCAAGGCGAGGGTGCTGGCTACGAGGTGGCGCGCGCGATTCGGATGTTCAAGAACGTGGCGATCGACGTGCTGGTGGTGACCCGCGGTGGCGGCTCCGTCGATGACCTCTGGGCGTTCAACGAGGAGCTGATTGCGCGAGCCATTTTCGCCAGCCCGGTGCCGGTGGTGTCGGCCGTCGGTCATGAAATCGACACCACCCTTGCCGACCTGGTGGCCGATGTTCGGGCGCCGACTCCGAGTGCGGCGGCCGAGGCGGTGGCGCCGGTCCTGTCGGAGCTGACCTTGAACCTGGCCAATGCTCAGGCGCGCTTGCGAAGGGCCGCTGATCGCCGGGTGCTCCACGAACGCAACGCGTTGCGCGCGCTCGGAGCGAAGTTGGCCGACCCACGCCGAGCGCTGACGCAGTATCGGTTGCGGTTCAGCGACTCGGCCGATCGCATGTCGCGGGTGGTGCGAAAGCAGATTCGGGTCGAGAGCGAGCTGCTGCGAGGGTTGCAGCTGAGGTTGCAGCGAGCCCGCCCGCAAGATCAGCTCAAGCTCCGGAGAGTGGAGATGGAGTCGCTCGCTGCTCGGCTCGAGGGAGCGCTTCGAGCGCGGGCACGGCAGGAACGCGAAGCTTTCGGACGCATGAACATGGAGCTCCACCGGGCCTCTCCACTGCCGGCGGTGGCACGTGCGCGCCAGGCGATTGCGCACCTCGTCGAGCGGCTCAGCGCGTGGCCTCGCCGGCAAGTGGGGCGTGAGCGCGAGCGGCTGCAGTCGACCGCAGGGCGGCTCGACGCGCTCAGCCCGCTGCGGGTCTTGGCCCGAGGGTACGCACTGGTGCAAAAGCCAGACGGTCACGTCGTGCGGCAGGGCAGCGATGTGCGGGTCGGAGATGAAGTGAAGATCACGCTGGCCGAGCGAGATGAAGTGCGGGCCCAGGTCTCACACATCACCTCTCGTACTCGTACGAGCTAGGGCCTCACCACGTCTTGGCGGATGCAAGGGCGGCATCGAAGCGGAGCCCGTTTACCGGCATAACCGCCAGCCAGTTGATCGGCCCATCGACGGCGAGCAGCAAACCCATGCCTCCGGTGATCTCGATGAGGGCTTGATCAGCCGTGTTGCCGTTGCCGACGTGAGCGACGAGGTTTTGAGCTCCGAAGTCGAGTCGGGAGACGCCTCCGCCGAAGGTGTTGTCGCCCATCGCAGCCGCGAGATGGTAGCGGCCGTCGGGGAGCTGGAGCCGAAAGGTGCTGCCGGCCATGGCACCGATGAATGAACCGAGCCTGGGATCAGGTGTGGCGGTGCGATCGCCGCGCGACCACAGCCCGACCACGCTGACCCAACCCCACCCGCGCGCGAGGTCGAAGCCAGAGTCGTCGGCGACGGCCCAGCCGGTAACCGCGGGCGCTCCAGAGGGTTGAAAGTTGAACGTGGTGACCAACGGCCTGGCGCTCTCGAGCACCTGCAGCGAAAGCGATACGGAGGTGGTTCCGACCGTCGCGGTCAGCGTCGTGGTGCCGACTGCCGCCGCGTGAAGCACCCCGCCGGTCAGGGAGGCGATGGCTGGAGCGGCCGAGACCCAGCTGGCGAGGCAGCTGACGTCGCGAGTGAAGACGTCAGTGTCGCGATGAGAGTGACCGACGATCTGAAGGGCGCGCTGTTCGCCGACCAACGCGATCTGAGCGCTCGCGGGCTCGACGCTCAACCGGTCGAGCACCAGGTCGCCAGGCAGACCGACGACCTCGAGATCGACGGCGCCGATCGTACCGAGGCGGGTCGCGGGGTCGGTGTAACTGGCCTGCAGCCGTGCGTGACCGGGAGCGAGCGCGTGCACTGCCCCGTGCGAATCGACGGTGGCGAGGCTCGGGTCCAGCGAGCGGAAAGCGGTACTGGCAGTCACATCGACAGTGGTGCCATCGCGGTAGACCGCGCTCACCGTCAAATGCGGTGCTCAGGTTGGCCTCGAGCTTGGGCTTGGCGCTGTCGCCCCGGCCTACCTCCGCCTCCCGACCACCGGGGCGATTGAGATTGAAGACACCGGCAACCCCGGCGCCGAATACGATCCCGTCGGCGACCAGCTCGTGGCGTGGAGAGGCTCGGGAGACATCTACACCCTCGCCCTCACCACCAACGTCTGGGCCCCGCGAACGGCAATGGCACCTACGGCCGCTTTCGCTACGTGCCCAGCCTCAACGTGTTCGTCGTCGTTAGCGGAGTCGACGAGAACGTCTTCGTCTATCGCCTCGACAATGTCGCTCCCGCGCTCGTGCGCCGCCTCGAGGTGGTCGGGGCCGAGGGCATCGATGCTCCAGCTCTCGACGTGCCCCTGGCCGACGCCGAGGTAACGCTTGCGTTTGGGGTCGTTCGCACCGGTTCGGTAGTAGCCAACGTCGTCGACGCCGCCGCGGAGCGTCCACCGACCGGTGGCGGGGCTCCAATAGGAGAGCGCGCCGCCGCCTGCGTGGTACCAGAGGACGCGGGTGCTCACGTCGTAGGCGCAGTTCGCACCGGTTCGGGCGCCCTTCTGCGGGAGGTCGGGGTGGGCCTCCCAGCGGTTGGTGTCGATTGATGCCAGCCGTCCCACCCCACGGCCATGAAGCGATCGAAGGGCGGCGGCAGGTACTCGAGGCCATCGTAGGTGTGGGTCGCGCAGTTCACGCCGAGCTCGCGGGCGGGGCATTCGCCAGTCACCGGGTCGGGGTTGGTGAGTCTGACCCAGGCGAGCGTTCGAAGATCGAACCCGTACACCTCGTTGCCGAAGTACCCGTTGTGCCCACCGCCGGAGAAGTAAAGCCGGTCTCGTTGAGTGTCGAAGGCGCCGCTCGACCAGTCGTTGATGATGCCGGAGAGGCCCTCGCCTTGACCGAGCCAGGGGAAGTCGGCCGCGGTCAGCGCCGCCGATGAGCCGCGCAGCTTCGAGCTTGGAACTTCGTACCAATGCCCGGGTGCGAGCTCGTCGATGGCGTTGGGGGTGACGGCGGGGATGACGACGCTCACCTCGTTCGACGGCGCGCTCTCGGTTGCGTCACTCACAGCGGTCACCCGGTAGCGCCAGGTCTCGCCGGGCACCGCAGGGCGGTGGGTGAACGTGGAGGCGGTCACGACGGCGACCTCCGCCGCGCCGCGGAGCACCCGGTAGCGCGTGACCGTGCTGTCAGGAGAGGGCTGCCAGGCGAGGCTGACCTCGTAAAACGTGACCGCGGTGGCGGCGAGGTTCGAGGGCGGGGCGGGTGCGTTGGTGAGCGCTCCGCTGCGGGGAGTTGGGGGCCGGCGTCGAGGCCCGGCTCGAGGCCGCCAGTATCGAGCGTCGCGCCAGCGTCGGTGTCGTCGAGAGCTCCGAGATGACCGGCGCAGGTGCAGGCAGCTGAAAGGGTGCGAGGGCCAAGACGATCAGCCGGGCGAATTTCACGCGGCAGAGCGTACTGGCCCTGCTCAAGGGTCGGCAATTCGGTATAGAGGGCGCGTGGCGAATAAACCTACCCCCGGGCAGTATGGCGATGTCGTGGCGCGCCTTCAGCAGATCGTCGAGGCGCTCGAGGCTGGCGAGCTTTCGCTCGAAGAGTCGCTCGAGCGGTTTGGCGAGGGTGTCGGGCTGGTGAAGCAGGGCGAAAAGCTGCTGACCGACGCCGAGAAGCGCATCGAGCAGTTGCTCAGTGAAGAGGGTCGCACGGCGCCGCTGAAGATCGCCGAGACCCCCGAAGTGCCCTCGCAGCCCCAGTTGCGCCAGCCCCAGACGCAGGGCCAGCCTCTGGCGACACCGCTGGCGACCAAGGCGGTGCGCAAAGCGATTGCGCCGTCGGCCGAAGACGACGATGTGCCGTTCTGAAATGCGCTTGAAAAACCGTGAAGGGTGACTGCCGTGCCTTTTGATTTGAAACCGTGGTTAGCGTCGCAGCAGGCTCGAGTCGAGGCGCTGCTCGCCTCACGCATGAACGACCTGGCCCGCCGAGCGCCGGCGCGTCTGGCCGAAGCGATGCGGTACTCGCTGCTCGATGGTGGCAAGCGTCTGCGACCGGTGCTGTGCCTGGCGTTTGCCGATGCGGTGTCGGGCAGCTCGAATGGTGGTGGTGCCGCGGCCGACGATGGCGCGTGTGCGCTGGAGTGCATTCACACCTATTCACTGATTCACGACGATCTGCCGGCGATGGACGATGACGATCTCCGCCGTGGTCGACCGACCAGCCACAAAGCGTTCGGCGAAGCGATGGCGATACTCGCCGGCGACGCGTTGCTGACCGATGCCTTCGCGCTGCTGGCGACGTCGCCGAATGGAGCAGACCAGGCGTTGCGTGGCCGCCTGGTGGCCGAGCTGGCGCGGTCGGCCGGCGCAGGAGGCATGGTCGGTGGGCAGGTGCTCGACATCGCTGATGACCGGCCGGCCGAGCTCGAGTACCTGCTGAAGCTCCACCGGCACAAGACGGGCGCGCTGATCACCGCGGCGTGTCGCCTCGGCGCGATCGCGGGTGGAGGCAACGCCCAGGTGGTCGAGGCCGCGACGGTCTTCGGTGACTCGGTCGGCCTGGCCTTTCAAATCGCTGACGATCTGCTCGACGTGACCGCCTCAGCTGAGGCGATGGGCAAGCCGACCGGTGCCGATGCGGCCGCGGGTCGACACACGTTCCCCGCGGTGGTGGGGCTCGAGCCCTCGAAGGCCATGGCGTGGGACTACGTGCGTCGAGCCCAGCAAGCGGTGAAAGCCTTCGACGGAGAAGACGGCCCGCTGGCGGCGCTGGCCGCGTACTCGGTGGAGCGCTCGAGTTGACCTTGTTGTCGCGCGCCGATTCGCCGAAGGCCTTGCGCGCGCTCGACGCAGGGGAGCTGCCGGCGTTGTGCGAAGCGTTGCGCGGCGAGATCATTCGGGTCTGCGGCAAGGTCGGCGGTCATCTGGGCGCCTCGTTGGGCACCGTCGAGCTCACCGTCGCGCTGCACCGGGTCTTCAAGTCGCCAGTCGACCGCCTGGTGTGGGACGTGGGGCATCAGGCGTACGCGCACAAGTTGCTCACCGGTCGTCGGGAGCGGATGGAGACCTTGCGGCAGGCCGGAGGAGTGGCGCCGTTTCTCGACCCGACCGAGAGCGAGCACGACGCGTTTGGCGCGGGCCACGCCTGCACCGCCATCTCGGTGGCGCTGGGTATTCTGGAGGCCAAGCGTGCCCTGGGTCAGCCGGGTCAAGCAGTGGCGATTGTCGGAGATGGGGCGCTGACGGGCGGTTTGAGCTTCGAGGGCCTCAACAACGCCGGTCACTCGGCGATGCCGTTGAAAATCGTGGTCAACGACAACGGCATGAGCATCTCAGCCAACGTGGGCGCGGTGCCGGCGATGTTGCGCGATGGTGCGCGCGCGTTCTTCGAGACGATGGGCTTCGTGTTTCTGGGGCCGGTCGACGGTCATGAACTGGTGAAGCTGGAGACGGCGCTGCGAGCGCTCTCCGCGTGCGGCAAGCCGGCGGTGGTGCAGGTGATGACTCAAAAGGGTCACGGCTTCTCTCACGCCGAGTCAGACGTGCAGACGCGAGGGCACGCGATGGGGCCATACGAGCTCCGCGACGGCAAGCTGGTGAGATCGCGCCACGGGCAGGCGACCTTCAGCGACGCCTGGGCGGCCACGCTCGAGCGACGAATGGAGGTCGACCCGCGGGTGGTGGTGGTGACCCCAGCGATGTTGGAGGGCTCGTCGCTCACCGGGCTCCAGACCCGTTTCCCCGACCGGGTCTACGACGTGGGCATCGCCGAGCAGCATGCAGTGACGTTCGCGGCGGGGTTGGCACACGCGGGGCTGAGGCCGGTGGTCTGCATCTATTCGACGTTTCTGCAGCGCGCGTACGATCAGGTGATTCACGACGTGGCGTTACCCAACCTGCCCGTGATCATCGCCATCGATCGCGCGGGGCTGGTCGGCGCTGACGGGGCCACCCATCAGGGCATCTTCGATCTCACGTTTTTGCGAACCGTGCCGCAGCTCGAGCTCGTCGCCGCGACCTTTGGTGAAGACCTCGAGGGTCTGCTCGCCAGCGCGCTCGAGCGCGGGGGGCCGGTGGCCATTCGATTTCCCCGTGGCACGCTGCCCCTCAAGCCGGGCGGCCTGGCCGAGGTGCAGGGGCGGGGTGCGCGTTGGCTGAAGCGGGTGCCGCAGCCTGAGCTCACGTTCATCGGCGCAGGGCCGCTGGTGTTGGCGGCGCTCACCGCGGCCGAACAGTCAGAGCATTGGGCGGTCGTCGATGCGCGGTACGTCGCCCCACTCGATGAGGCGATGGTTCGTGAGGCAGCGGCGAGCGGAGCGATCGTTACCGTCGAAGAAGGCAGCGAGCGGGGTGGCCTGGGCGCGGCGGTGCTCGAGACGTTGGCGAAGCTGGGGCTGACGCCGAAGGTGAAGGTGATGGGGCTGCCGGTCGAGGCCTTCGTTCGACACGGAGACGCGCGGGTGCAGCGAGCCGAACTCGGGCTCGACGCCGCCGGGTTGAAACGGGCGGCGCTCGAGGTTCTGGCCCGGTGAAGAAGGCACGGCTCGATGTGCTGGTCGTCGAGCGGGGGCTGGCGCAGACCGTGGCCAAGGCCACGGCGCTGATTCTGGCGGGGCAGGTCATCGTCGATGATCAGCGAGTCGACAAGCCGGGCACCCGGGTCTCGGTCGAGGCGGAGCTGCGGCTGAAGGGCGAGGCGATGCCCTTCGTGTCGCGCGGGGGCTTGAAGCTCCAGGCGGCGCTCGAGGCGTTGTCGCTGGGGCCGCGCGTCAAAGGCGCGGTGTGCGCCGACATTGGCGCCAGCACGGGTGGGTTCACCGACTGTCTGTTGCAGGCGGGGGCGATTCGCGTTCACGCCATCGACGTGGGGTACGGGTTGTTGCATGAGAAGCTGCGCGTCGACCCGAGGGTGATTGCCCACGAGAGGGTGAACGCGCGGAACCTGAATGATGACGACGTGCCCGAGGCGCTCGACCTGGTGGTGATCGACGTCAGCTTCATCTCACTGACTGCGGTGTTGCCCGCTGTGCTGCCGAAGCTGAAGCCGGGCGGGGTGCTGATT
>Ga0105048_10003549_pt1 | contig 25572 bp, 32 predicted proteins | sample MAT05_FD_78382 | JGI IMG/M metagenome (GOLD analysis project Ga0105048, IMG submission 78382) | Freshwater microbial communities from Lake Fryxell liftoff mats and glacier meltwater in Antarctica - MAT-05 | ecosystem: Environmental > Aquatic > Freshwater > Ice > Liftoff microbial mat | place... | reverse complement strand
TTGGAATTTGTACTATGTAATTTTGGAATTTATTCTATGTAATTTGATACTAAAATTCATACCATATTCAAATACAACCACTTGCATCAGGCATCAATAATCAACCCCCACATAGTGTGTACAATAAGTTCAACTATTTTAAAAATCCAATCAATTAGGCTGATTCAAATTCATATCTTTACAACTAACTTACACAGCAATCATGCACAATAGTTTCCGTTTCAAGCAATTTATAATTGATCAGGAAATTAATACGCAAAAAGTTGGCACTGATTCAATGTTACTCGGAGCTTGGTCAAACGGTGACTTTCAAAACATATTGGACATTGGAACAGGCACTGGAATACTTGCACTAATGATTGCACAACAAAATCCAACAGCAACGATCATTGCATTAGAACCTGACGAAAGCTCATTAAACGAAGCAATTTCAAACTTTAGAAATTCTAAATTTAGTCAGCAAATTAATGGAATAAAAACATCACTTCAAAATTTCGATACTCAAGAAAAATTTAACCTCATCATTTGTAATCCGCCATATTTTGAGAATAGTAGCTTGAGTGATAACAAAAACAAAAATAGAGCAAGGCATACAAATGATTTACCTATTTCAATTCTTTACAAAAAAGCAAAAGACTTAATTTCTGAAGGAGGAAATTTGAATTTAATTTTTCCTTACGACATTGAAAAAATTCATTTTGACGAAGCTTTTAAAAATGGATTTTATCCGAATAAAATTCTGCGCACCAAGCGTGAAGATGGTGAATTTAAAAGAACACTTATCTCCTATTCTACCTCAAAAGTTAATTGCGTTGAAGAAGAAATGATTGTAAAATTTAGTGATAATACTTATTCGAAAGAGTATGTTGAAATGACTAGGGAGTTTTATGGGAAAACACTCTAGGGTCTTTGATGATTTATTGAGAATTAATCATCAAGTTGAGAAAATTGCCATAATACGTTCAGTTATCCATTTAATCAGGCAAGTTTAACAAAGTTATCTTCGAGCTTTACGTTAAAATTTATTTCTGCTTTCAGTGCTTTGAATACTTTCAAAATTGTATCAATTGTTGCACTGTTTGCGCTACTTTCAAGTTTAGAAATTTGTGCTTTCTGAACGCCAACTAGTTTACCAAGTTCTTCTTGTGTCAAGTGACGTTCTTGCCGCGCAGATTTAATCATTTTCCCCAAAACGTCCATGCGCAATTCGTACTCGTATTCATCGCTGGCCAATGTCCCAACTTTTCCAATATGTTTGTCCTTCAATTCGCCAAGCGCATAGGTCTTGATTTTTTTGTCGGCATTTACTTCCTAGGAATATAAACATTCTTCAAATGCTTAACATCCGTTTGCAAATCAAGAATTGCTTTTGTTAAATCGCTTTCTTTAAATGCTGATGTTGGCATTTCGGAGGAAATATAATTTACGAATTTCCAAATTTCTACAATGTCGTTTGCATGAACTTCGTAAGGTGTATATAGCGGATTTGTGCTACACAATTGAAATGACTGATTATCATCTAACCGTTTGTGCACATTTTTGAAAACTATTCCTTCATCAGACGTCACAACGATATAAGGATAACCGTCTTTTATATTATTCCAATTTTCTAAATATTCAGCAACAACATACGAGCCTTCGCTAACCGGTGGCATTGAATCTCCTTTGATTGGAAAGGTCCTGTACTTTCTATCTTTCTTTAAAAAAGGAAGTTGAAAAGTTGGAAGCACAGAAATAAATTCAGGATCCGAATAACCGGAAGTATAGCCTGCTCTTGCTTTTTCAGAAACCAATTCGATATTATCGTTGTTATCACGATCAACAGTCATTGCAATTATGCGAACATTTTTTCCTTCAACGTCGGCATCAATTCCTTTATCAATTTGATTCCAATCTTTTTCAGAAACTTTATTCAAATCTTTCTTAATTAGTTTATCGAGTGAGATTTGATAATACTCGCTTATTTTAATCAAGGTATCAAGATTTGGTTCTGCGACACCATTTTCATAACCACTGTAAGATGAACGTGTCAAACCAAGGTCTACAGCTAATTCTTCTTGAGAAACGCCTTTGCGTTTTCGCAATAATTTTAAGTTTTCTCCTATCATATTTGCTTATTTATTCGTCAAATATAATAAAAAAAGATTACTTTTTAATCATTAAATGAAATTGGTTGAATAAATAGTTCCTTGATGTTGGAAATGTTTTGTTGCGAAAAAACCTTGAAAGCCTTGCCGTCACAAGTAAAATTGTACTCAGAATACCAACCCAAAGTAAGTTTACTTTTATATTCAACTTTTATTTTTTGGTTGCACTTATCTTTCTTCGTCAAACTAAAAACGCCTGGACGGAAATAAATTTCTTTGTTACTGATTATTAATTTATTTAGTTCGCCAAAAAAACCTGCTTCGTATTTATTTCTTGGATGATCAAAAAAATCTTGTGGTTTATCAATGCGTTTTATTTTTCCGTTTTTTACAAAAATTATTTTGTCGGCCCACTCCAACGCTTCAATTCCATTATGTGTGACAAGAATTGCGCTGATTTTATTTTTACGGATGTAAGTTCGAATGTGTCGCTCAATTAGATTTTTGTTTTGAAAATCAAGTTGATTAAATGGTTCATCTAACAAAATTAATTCGGGCTCATCAGCCAATGCGCGTGCAATTGCAAGACGTTGTTGTTGTCCACCTGAAATTTCGGTTGCTTTGTAATCTCTGTATTTTGTAAGTTTCGTTAATTTTAAAAGTGTATCAATTCTTGCCTTTTTGTAAGCTTCATCAAATGGTAATAATTTAAGACGCAAGTTTTCTTCAACGGTATGAAATAGATCTAACGCAAAATCTTGATTAACTAACTTGATCAATTTATGTCCGGGCACTAATTGATTTTTTGAATCTTTTACTTTTTCACCATTGTAATTAATTTCTCCAGAAGTAAAAGGCAAGAGTCCTGCAATGGCTTTTAAAATAGACGTTTTGCCATCTCCGCTTGCACCAAGTATTACAATTATTTCTCCTTTTTTTTGTGCGAACGAACAATCTTTTACAACTATATTTTTGTTGTAAGCAAGGGTAAGATTTTTAATTTCAAGAATATTCATAAAATAAAAGTCGCAGTAAAAATAATGTATCTTTATCGAATGAGTAAGCTAAAAACTTTATATATTTTTCCACATCCAGATGATGAATCATTTGGACCTGCGCCAGTAATTTTCAGACAAACAAATCGCGGAGAAGAAGTTCATTTACTAACACTCACAAAAGGAGGCGCAACCAAACAGCGTTTTAAATACAATCTTTCTATTTCAGAAATGGGTGATGTAAGAGTTAAAGAAATGGAAGATGTAAAAAAAGTTTTGTCATTAACATCAATGGAAATTCTTGATTTAGAAGATGGAGGAATGTCAGAAATGAATCCGATTGATTTGGAAAAATTAGTACTGACTTACATTGAAAAAATAAAACCTGATGTTGTTGTCACGTACGCTATTCATGGCATCAGCGGACATCATGATCATCTCACCATTCACGCGGTTGTAAAAAGATTGTTCTGCGATTTAAAATCAAAACCCGCTTACAATTATTGGAAACGCCTTGCGCTTTTAACTTTCCCTACTCCTGAGAATAGCGAACAAGATGGAGCAATGGCGCATGTTAGAACATCGAAACAAGAATTAATAGATTGCATCATTACATTGAATCAATTAGAAAAAGATAAATTAAAAGAAGCGCTTTTTTGTTACAAAACTTTTATGGAAGTGATTGAAAGCACTAATGTAATTAACGTAATTGGTGATAAAGTTTATTTTGAATTTTATGGCGAGGATTTTACACCAGCTGCAAATGAACTTACGGAGAGTCTTTAGCACTATTCAAAAACCGTTAAGGTATATTCATCAAACTCGGTTTCGCTCATCCAAAATTTATAATGATATTTTCCAACTGAATCTTGATGCAAGGGATAAAATTTTTCTTCTTGTAAAAATTCAAGCGTGCAGTTGCAACCTTCATAAAGTGTTTTAATTTTTACTTCTGTGTTATTGTCAACTATTGTATCTTCAAATTCAACAAAGCTTCCACACGAATTTTCAATGACGTATTCAATTTTTAATTGATGTGTTGCGCTTAAATAAAGGCTATCAGGAAATTCATAAACAATTGCAGAAGCAAATTTTTCTTCCACACACTTCTCATCTATTTTATCACAACCTAATGAGATAAAAACAATTCCTATAATTAAAAAGTAGTTTTTCATTTTTTTCTAAATCCTTCAATCAATACTGTGCAAGATCGATTAAACGGGGCCGGATTTTTTGTTGACGGATGCATAATGTTTAAAATCATTGAACCGTCTGGTAAAAAAATTGTGCCTGTCCCTTCAGCTCCTCTTGGTGTTGCGGCAAATCGCATCAAATCATTTACAGTTGGATTTTCAATACTCATATCAAGGAAATAAACCTCGTTATAAAATTGTTTTTGCGTTTCTCCACTTGTTCCTGATCGACCTCTATCATACCAATTTATATCCTCGCACATCACCATATAGGTCTTGCTTCCTATAGTTACGGAAGTATTGCAATCAGGGTTGGAAAAACATCCAGTTGAATCAGAAAAAAATCCACCTTCTAAATAAGAGCGCATTTTATTTGTTGTAGGATCGAACTCTAAAATTCGCCCAAAACAGTCGTCATACTTGGTTCCTTCGATGTTTAATGCCTTAACGTAATTAGGAACAGAACCACCTGCGGAAATACCATCCGACCAATCAAAATTATCTTCTCCGGTTTCTGTTATGTAAATTTTTCCATTGATTTCTTCCATCCATTCGTGCCGAATAAACATGGATGCACCTTTTTCCAACGCAATTTTTGTGCAGTTAATGAGCGAAACAGTATCCATTGGTAATGCCAGCCACTCGCCGTATTCTCCATCAGCTGATTGTTTATAAGCATAAAGTTGACCATCACTATAATCAAATGGCTTAGCCGCTTCAAACATAAAAAAGATACCGGGACTGTTGTCATCAGTAAGATAAGCCATTTTTCCATCACTCGTAAATAAAATATCTTCATGCACCATTCTGCCCATTTCCCAATGTTTTTTCAAGGCTTTTCTAGAATAAGGATCCACCTCAACAATGTATCCCATGTTTTGCCAAAGTGGACGACCGTTTTGATAAGATGTATCGGTATGCCCTTTTCCATCAGACCATAAATAAGAGGTATTTGGAGCCCATACTTCTTCGCACGTAAAAATATTTCCGTTTGGTCCAATACTGCCACCACAATTTCTATTTGTTCCACCAACGGTTGTAAAATCTACATGATTAAAATCTCCGTTTACTTGCCAATGATTATCTTTCAATTCAATTTCAAAAACCGTTGCTCCTCCTCCATCACCTAAATTAGCATTTGCTTTTTTGTCTTCGTGACTGATATAAATAAGTCCTTTAGTTTCTGGTGATTTTTTATCCGGAATAAAAACAGCCAGATCATGATAACCTTTAGCCGGGAATTTTTGACCATCAGCACGAGTCACTAAATCAAACTCTTCTTGAAAAATAATTTTTGCTGTAAAGCCTTCTGGTAATATAAGGCTGTCTGATTCGACGTTAGCTGCGATTGAAACAAAAGGTGGAATTGTGTCGATGATTTCGAAAACCAATGTGTCTTTTGGGGTTTCTATCTCAACAGCTATTTCATTTCCACCGCAAGAAATTAAAAGTAAAAAGCAGCTTGTATAAATTGTGTTTTTCATTCCAATAAAATTAGAGGTTCAAAGGTAGTGATTGCGATTGAATGAGATGTTAAGGGAATGTTGGGATTTGGCTTAAAAATAATCCTCTATATTATTTTTTTTACTAATTCATAATTCGTACTTCTTCCTCTTTCTGCTTCTTTTTGCAATATGCCTTTACTTATCAAATCATTAATATCTCTAATAGCAGTGTCTTTAGAACACTTTACAATTTTCGCCCATTTTACTGAAGTCAATTTACCTTCAAATCCATCTAATAATTGATTGATTAGTTTTTTTTCTCTTTCGTTAATAATTGTTTTTGAATGTTTATTCCAAAAATCCGCTTTGAATAAAACGGTTGTCAATATTTTTTCTGTTGATTTTAATGTATTAATCAAACAAGTTAAAAACCATTTTATCCATTCAGTTATATCTAGGTTTCCCTTTTGTGTTTTCTCTAATATTTCATAATACTTTTTTCGTTCAATTCTAATTTGCGCCGACATACTATAAAATCGCTGCGTGCTTTTGTCTGATTGAGCCAACAACATATCTGTTAAGGCTCGTGTTATTCGTCCATTTCCATCTTGAAAAGGGTGAATGGTAACAAACCAAAGGTGTGCAACGGCTGCCTTAATAAGTAAATCAGATTTTTTTTCTTCATTAAACCATTTTAAAAATTTGGTCATTTCCTTTTTTACCAATGCGGCGGCAGGCGCCTGAAAATGAATTTTCTCTTTACCTACTGTTCCCGAAACAACTTGCATTGCGCCTGTTTTATCTTTTCGCCAATCGGCAACGGTTATTTTGAAAATTCCGCTTCTTCCTGTTGGAAACAAAGCTGCGTGCCAATCAAAAAGTCTATCAGCAGTTAATGGTTTGCTAAAATTATTAGTTGCATCTAGCATCATTTCAACCATTCCATCAACATTTCTGTCAGACCCAATTGAGCCAGCATATTCCATTCCTAATTTCTGTGCGATAGATGAACGAACTTGATCTGGATTTAAAAGTTCTCCTTCAATTTCTGCAGATTTTAAAACGTCTAATGTTAACGTATCAAGTAAAGCTTCGTTTCTCAAATCAAAGCCCAATGATTCCATTCTGCCAATTAAGCGACCTTGCAAATTCCTTGCGTCACTCAATTGGCTCAAAACCGCTTCAATGTTCCAAGTGAACGTTGGCCAATTCTTTTTTTGATAGATATAAGTAGTCATTCGCCTTAAAATGTGCGACGAATATACAACCTATTCGTTGCATTTCAAAATTTATCGTAGCATATTTTGCAACGATTAAGACGGTTAATCGTTGCATGATTTGTTTTTTTTGATGGAATGAGAGAGCTATTAGGCTGATTTACCACAAAAACTACATTTTCTTGAACAACAAATTACCTTTTGCATAGAATTCATGCTCCTTTACATTACCTTCCTTGTCAAACATAATATAATCTCCGTCATACACTCCTTCATTTGTACCATTGAGGTAATAATTTACTATGTAATAAATTTCTCCACTCGCATAAAATTGAATATTTGTGCTTCTACTTTCGTTCAAAAAACTCATTACTCCGTTAATTAACACACCATTTGTGTAGTGAAATCTATAAGCATAAGTATTATGAGAAAAGTAGCGATGCTTCTCTATAAGTATGCATGATTGGTCATAGAAATCTTCCCCCACATAATGTATTGAAAAGTATTGGTTCTCGATTACTGTAGAATCATAATAGATTATTGACAAGTTCCCATTTGAATATTTGAATGAATCAACTGTTGTGAAGGTCCATAATGAATCTTTTAGCTCACTTGAAAAAGCATAACGTTCATTTTCCTGACAAAAATTAATGTTGATAAGACTAAAATGAAGTAGTAATATTAAAAATGCAATTCTCATAAGATTGTAACATGACAAGTTCGTTTTTATAGTGCTGTCATTCGAAGGATTTGCAGGTTCGCTGTGGTTTTGTTTTTAATTGTTGCCAACGATAGAATATTATCCAAATAATTGACTAACCGTCCTCATTGGCAAAAACATTTTTCCACTATCAGGAAGTTTTATAAATCCATACTGGGCGTAAAAATTTTCCGCAGGCTTGTCAATTGGGTCAACAATGACCACGAACGAAGCAATGCTTTTAGAGATATCATGGCTCCTTTTTAGCGCATCTATTAACAGTAGTTTTCCAATGCCATTTCCTTGAAATCGTTTATCGATAGCCAATCTACCAAGCAAGGTGGCTGGAATGGAACTGTAAGATAAGGATAGTTTTTTTTGAATAGTTGAAGGTAAAAGATCAAACGGAATACCAGCATTTGATAAAGTGTAATATCCTTTTAGAAGGTTAGTCTCAATATCATTTAACACAAAGCAAGCTGCGAGTTTTCGTTTAATATCTTGGTTCGCCTGCTTATGTAGATAATTATCCAGCATTTCATTTCCGCAAGAAAATCCTGCTCTTTTATGGCTTGAACGCAACGGTTCAGAAATTTGGGCCATTAAGAAAACAGCGCTTTGAATTCGTTCGCAGCCTTAACCAGTTTTTTGTTTGGAGTTTTTGGATTAATCAAGGCATCAAAAAATAGCGCGCCATCTTTATGAGAAGCAATAATCTGTTCTCTTTCCGATATTACCTCTTGCGCTTTTTCCTGGGCAGCAAAAAAAAGGAAGTCTGTCAAACTTCTAAAACCGCCTAAACGCGTGGCGGTTTCAAAAAACAGCTTTTGTTCTTTCGAAATCCGGATGTCTAGCCTTGCATCTTTTATAGTTAGATCTTTAGTCGCCATAAATAATTAATCTTTTATAAATGTACGTACAAATTCCGTACAATCCAAATATTTTCCGGATACATTACGTGTATGACAATTTTTAAAAAAATGGCCGAACCCTAGACCATCGCTAATCCCAATGAAGTTAGGGTTGAAAATAGAATGTTTTTAATATTAATCAGTACATTCTTCCCAAATGTCGTTTCCGTTTGCGAGCCAAGGCCCAGGTTCAATTCCTTTCCCCTGACCGACTGCAATCCAACATGTGCCATTATAAAGCACAAGATCATCTTCAACATAAGTAATTGTTGAATCCCAGTTTTGACTACAAGCACATTCCTTTTTGCAAGAAGCCAACATTGTAATTGCGATTATGGATACTATAAACAATGACTTTTTCATGATTTGAAGTTTCTAATTAAACGACAGAATTGCTTTTTAATTTTATTGGAAAACAAAAAAGCCCGAACAAAAAATGTTCGAGCTTTAAAATTAAAAATTCAATCTAGTTATTTAGCAACAACTTCAAGCAATGCATTCACATCATGTACCCCTTTAGCACTCTCCTCTAACTTAGCTTTTTCATCTGCTGATAATTTAATCTCAACTATTTTTTCGATTCCGTTTTTGCCGATGATGCAAGGAACACCAATTGCTAAATCAGACAAACCATATTCGCCAGAAAGCAAAGCGGAACAAGGGAACATCTTTTTTGAATCTAAAGCGATTGCTTGAACCATAGCGCAAACAGCAGCTCCCGGAGCATACCAAGCACTTGTGCCTAATAATTTTGTTAATGTTGCTCCACCTACTTTTGTTTCTTCAACTACATACGCTTGTTTATCTTCAGCTAATAATTCAGTTACAGGAATGCTGTTTCTAACCGCTTTTTCAATTAAGGGAACCATACCAGTATCACTGTGGCCACCAATCACCATTGCATCAATATCTGATGCTGGGCAATCCAATGCTTCAGCCAATCTATATTTAAAACGAGCGCTGTCTAACGCTCCACCCATTCCAATAATTTTATTTTTTGGATGTTTAGTTGCTTTATGAACCAAGTAAGCCATTGTATCCATTGGGTTACTCACCACAATAATGATAACATTTGGAGAATGTTTAATTAAATTCTCTGCAACCATTTTTACAATACCTGCATTGATTCCAATTAATTCTTCTCTTGTCATTCCAGGTTTTCTTGGAATTCCGCTTGTAATAACTGCAACATCACTATTGGCTGTTTTTGAATAATCTCCCGTAGTTCCGGTAATTTTTGAATCAAACCCTAGTAATGATGCGCATTGCATCAAATCCATTGCTTTACCTTCAGCAAAGCCTTCTTTAATATCAATAAGCACAACTTCGGACGCAAAATTTTTCATGCCGATATATTCTGCACAACTTGCACCTACTGCTCCTGCTCCAACAACTGTTACTTTCATTTTTCTTTTTTTTTATGTGATTAACTATGATTCTTTTGTAGAGGGACGAATTTAAGAAGAAAATGGTTCGTGTTACCGAATTTTTTGGTGATTTTTGTCATTCAAACGGTTGGCCTCAAAAAAAAATATATCCCGATTGGCAACCCTATGATAACTTATTCGTCTTTTAATTGTAAAAACCAGTGGAAACTAAAGAAGAATTGCAGAAGATAGTTGAAGGTTGCATAAAAGGCAAGCGCAAATATCAGGAGCAACTTTTTAAACTCTACTACGGTAAAATGATGGCTGTCTGTATGCGTTACGCCAAAGATCAAGATGAAGCGCAAGATATGGTTCAGAATGGTTTTATCAAGATTTTTAGTAAGCTGGATGTTTACAATTTTGAAGGTTCTTTGGAAGGTTGGATTAGACGTATCATGGTTAACACTGCTATTGATCAAATTAGGAAAAACAAACGTGATCCTTTTTCGATAGAGGATGACCAGCGAGTTCAGAATTTGGAGGAGGATGTTCCTTTTTCAGATGAAGATGATTACGAAGTAAAAGTTAAAGCAGAAACGGCGATAAAAGCAATTAGCAATTTATCACCTGCATATAGAACTGTTTTTAACTTATATGTAATGGAAGGATTTACTCATAAAGAAATTGGTGAGTATTTAGGAATAAGCGAAGGAACGTCAAAATCAAATCTGGCAAAAGCCAAACAAAAATTAAAAGAAGAATTAACATTAAAATTTGAACATTAAAAAATCCGTCATGGATAAATTTGATAAAATATTAAAAGAAGCGGTAGAGGGTTACGAAGCACCTTTCGATCCGCAAGCGTGGGCTAATGTGAGCAGTCAACTGGGCTTTGACGCAGTAGTAAAAAAAGCGGTGGAGGGCTACCAAGCGCCTTACAATCCACAAGCATGGGCTAATGTTAGCAGCCAATTGAGCTCTAACGGTAGCATGATGAAATGGATCATCGGTTCTGCTGCGGTAATAACTTTATTGGTTGGTACTGTTTATTTCATGCAAGAAGATAAAATAACACCTTCTAATCTTGCTGTTACAAGTAATACAGTTGAACCATCAAAAACAGAAACAGAATTAATTTTAGCGAATAACAACGGTACAACTGAAAATGTAGAAACTGTTGATGAAACATCTAATACTGTTAACCCAACTGTTAATAATAATGGGAACTCATCAAATAATGGAAACGTTATTGTTACTCCAAATAATAATGGTAACACTCACACTCACACTGTTCCAAATTTAAATAGTGGCAATCCAACCATCACACATACGGTTCCTACTAATGATCCTGAAATTGTTTTTGTTGAACCAACTTTGGTAACAACAAAATTCAATTCAAGATTCAACACCACAACTTTAACGGCGTGTGCGGGAAATGAATTCATCTTTACACCGGAAGAAATTAACCAAAATGCAATTTATGGATGGGATTTTGGTGACGGAACTTATAGTAATTCAAAAGTTGGAACACATAAATATGCTCGTTCAGGAAATTATGTAGTAAGCTTGATTTTGAAAGATTTTAAAACAAACAAAACGCTTTCATATTCTACACTTGATGTTTTGGTTAATCCTATTCCAACAACAAAATTTTCATGGGAAAAATCAAACGAAATTATTCCAACAGTTCGTTTCATTAATTTAACTGAAGATGCGCAAATTTGGGCTTGGGATATTAAAGGAATGAAAACATCAACAGACAATCAGTTCGAATATACTTTCCGCAAAAAAGGAACTTATTTGGTAGAGCTAACTTCTGAAAATGAATTTGGATGCCAATCAACCGTTCAAAAACCAATTGTGATTGAAAATGATTACAATTTGTTTGCACCAACAGCTTTTAGTCCAGATGGAGATTACCAAAACGATGTATTTATTCCAGAAGCATTAAAAATGATGGATGTAAACTTTACCATGGTTATCTACAACAAAGCAGGTACAGCAGTATATCAAACTAACAACGTTAACGCACCTTGGGACGGAACAAATATGAATGACAATTCAGTTGCAACTGATGGCGCTTATGTTTGGAAAGTACAATTCAAAAATGCCAAAGGCGAAACAGAATTTTACGAAGGACAAGTTATTATAATTAGATAACCAAGTTGGTTTTCTTTGCAGAAAAATCCATCGGCATGCACCGGTGGATTTTTTTTTGTTCTAGATTTTTCATTCATCCTTCTTGCAGATATTCTAAATTTGCAGTCCATGAGGGCACTCTACTTTTTTCTTTTTTTGGTTGGAATATTTCAAACACAAATTGTGCTCGGGCAAATAAGCCCTCCGGGTTTGGGCAATACTAATTTAGGTGCATGGGGTGCATTTGCTTTCAGACAAGCACTTGATACAACAAGTCAAAAACAATCCGTTACTTATATTGGTTATGCAAGAATTAGTCATCCGGATAATTTCAACGCTTTTCAAAAACCGGGAATGCTAATTATTAACGAAGAATTTTACAATCAATTTAAGCAAAATTGGCAATACTCAATTGCACTGAGTTATCGCCGCCAACCTGAATACATTGATACTAGTCCTTTTTCTATGGATGATCCCAACATTAAACAAGAATTTAGAATTTATAGTCGATTTACTTATTTATGGAAAAATTCAAGATTAAAATTTGCTGCAACTTTTAGACAAGAGTTTAGAAAATTTTTTACGCTTGATTTTGAACACTGGAATGAAAGTTATCAATTTCGTTCGCGCATTAGATTTCAATTAGCGGTAAATCTTGACCAGAATAAAATTCACAAAATTATTTTTAGTGGTGAGCCACTGTTTTCAATTAGTAGAGAAATTGTGCTAACAAAAACATGGACAAAATTTAGCTACAAGGAAAGTCGTTTTTGCATTTACTATTCGCTTGATCCAAAAAGAACACCGTTTATTTTTAACCTAGGTTATATGAATAATCTTGTTGGTTCAAAGAATGTTTATAGTGGGCATTACATTGCTGCAGATGTAATATGGGAAAATCCGCTGGACCTTTTTAAAAGCAAAAAAGGAAACCATGTTGAAGGATTGGAATAATATTTCTAATTTATTCTAGATGACTGTCAAGTTAGAATTTAATAATTTGAATCCACTCCTTTTTTCCTTTGGTTGTTAGATAAGGATAAAGAATTTGAACCATCATTTCAAAATTTCGTGCGATAATTGTTTTGTTTAGTTTATCCCCTTGCATTATAGCCGATGTAATCCAGAAGTTTCCTAGAATCTGAATGCGCTCGTAGAGATAACCATATTCGTTTTCGAGCTCTTCGGCACGGAGAATGTTTTGTTCAATTAGCTTATTAAAAAAATCTAACGATTGCAGTTTTCTTTTTTTGATGACCGTTGCATAATGCTTTTTTATACCAGGGTTCTCAGCTACTAGCGAAATAAAATCCGACATCAGAAAACGATACTTCAAACGGGTCTCAGTTAGAATGGAAATCAAATCAATTACAAGTTCAAGTTTAACTTCAGATGCATTTACTTGGCCAAAACGCACATCTACTTCTTCAACAAATTCATAATAGAGTGCTTCAATTATTTCTTCTCGCTTTTTAAAATGATACGTTAGATTGCCTGGACTTATATTAAGGGTTTCAGATATTGATCGTAAACTAACTTGAGATAATCCTTGATCATTAAAAAGTACTAACGCTTTATCTAAAATCAATCGTTTGGTCTTATTCATAAAACAAATATACAACAATATAGTACAAGTGAACTATTTATTAGTACATTTGTACTATATTTAAAATTATGACAGCAAAACACACTTCCTATTTCAAAAATGAACTCACCGACCATGCTTGGTATTTTGATTGGGTCAACCGTTTACAGCAACTAAGTGGTCACAACTATCAGAAGCGAGAGGTTAAAACAGATTTAGGCAAAACCCTTATTTGGCAAACAGGAAATCCACAAGCAGAAAAAACAATTGTCATTTTTCCTGGATTCAGAACCAGTGCATTATTTTGGGATTTAGATAAGGGACTTCATTTTTTGATGAGCGATTTCAACATTTATTTAGTTGAAACAAACGGACAACCTAATCCTAGTGATGGAAACTCACCTTCCATTAAATTATTGGATTATGGCTATTGGGCGAAACAAGTATTAAACGAATTAAAAATCAAAAAAACACATATTGCTGGTGCATCATTCGGTGGCTTGGTATGCATGAAATTAGCGATTGTGGCTCCTGAAAAAATTCAAACGGCTTTTCTATTCAACCCTGGTTGCACACGATTTGCTTCTTTCGGTTTAAAAAATCTTTATTATATTTTACTACCAATTATTAAGCCGTCTGAAAAAAATGTTCGATTGTTTTTAGACAATGTCGTATTCGCGAAACCAAATCATCAACTAAGTAAAGAAGCAGAAAACCTATGCGTTGAATTTGAAATTAAAGCAATACAGGACTACAAAGACAATACAGAGAAACCTTACAACATGGGTAAACAACTCAACACAATACAGACACCAACTTACATGTTGGTTGGCGACAAAGATATTTTAATGCCGTACCAAAAATCGGTTGAAAACGCCCGCAAAAATATTCCAGGATTTAAGGAATTCATTTTATTTAAAAACGTGGGGCATGGTATTGAAACATATAGACCAGCACTTGAAAAAATGAAAGAAATTATTTGCAAAGAGTCTCACTTAAAATAATTCAAACCTTAATGTTCAACATTTTAATAATAAAAATGTACAAGACTATTTGAACTCAACTTAGAATTTGAAATGGACAAAACAAAAACATCATTGTAGCTCGATAAATTTTCAAAACTAGTTCCTTTATAATAATTCACGATAGAAGGAATTGTATTGCTATGACCAACAATTAAAATAATTTGGCCATAGTTGACTAAAACTATATTTTCAATTTCAGACATTTCATGCGGTTTATAATCTTGAATTTTTAAATAGTGCTGATCAGCAGTTGGTTTAGCTGTGTGATGCGTCCGTATAAATGGTGTAGCATAAATAGCCGCCAATTCTGTATTCACTAACAATTGAGCCAATTTTAATGATCGTTCTGTGCCAGCAGAACTTAATGTTGATGTATCTGTTTCATTATTCTTTTCTGCATGTCGCACAATTATTAACGTTGTGATTTGAGCCTTCATTTTTTTTCCTGAAGAAAAACTAAAAAGAACTAAACCAAAAAACGAAATTATAACGAACAATCCAATTTTCAATTTCATACTATTTGGGTTTCTTTTAAACTATTAAACTCTACTCTTTTTTTATCTATTTTTTCTTTATGCAGTTGAGTAATGACAGCATCTGCAACTATTAGTCGATGATTTTCTAAATTTATTAAATCCTTTTTTAAACCAACAATTGTTTTTGTTTTCTCTGAAAAATAGCAATCAGAAAATTTATCAAACACATATTCGATAGCCTGAATAGTTGGGTGAATCATATCTTCTTTATAAAAACGATAATCGCGTAAATCATCTATAATTAATTCGTAAGCGGGGAAATAGATTATGTTTTCAAAATTATTTTTTAGCTGATTTGACAATAAATGCAGCACCGATTTACTTAAATTATTTTCGTGCAAACCATCTTTAATATGGCGAACAGGACTAACAGTTAGAATTACTTTTAATTTTTTATTTTTCTCAAATAACTGTGTAAAAAATGTCTGACACCAATTCTTCAATGATTCAAGATGCATTAATTCCTTTTGAAATTCTGATTGGGCAACTTTATGACAATTCGCTACATATTGATTGCTTTTAATATGCTTATAAACCCAAGCAGTACCTAGCGTTACAATTAACACATCCGAATTTAAAAGATTCAATTTTGTTTGTTGTTGCAGTTCACAAATTTTTGATTTCAACTCTTCTTTACTCAATGCTGTTATGCTTGAGTGATAATCAAAATGAAACCATTGACCATTTCGTTCAACAAATAAATCTTCGTTAATTTTTTCATTCATTGAACTATCAATCACATCAAAAATAGAGACAGGATTGAATAAAATTCCGAAAGGATTATTGACAACATTAAACTCATACTCTTTTAAATGAGCGCCCATTTCATCTGCAAAACAAGAACCTATTGTAAGAATCTTTGATTTGTAATTTATCAAATCGTCAGCAAAATTTAATTTCAATTCCGTTCTAAAATTCATATTCCAAAAGTTTGTTTTATTTTGGGTAAAAACTGATTGGGCTCATTTAACTCTATCATTTTTCCTTCAGAAATTAATAATACAGCATTGCAATGACTCTCAAGTAAATCAATGTGATGCGTTGAATAGATAATTAATTTATTTGTTTCGGATACAATTTTTTTCAACACATCCGATAATTTATAACGATTAACAACATCCAAAAATGCACCAGGTTCATCCAATAAAATTATCGGTGTATCCTGAACCAAAGCTCTTCCAATCATCACCATTTGTTTTTCGCCGTCACTCAAAATCAAGAATTCTTTATGCACAAAACTTTCTAATTCTAAAAGAGCAATTATCTTTTCTACAACCCGAATATCATTCTCTGTCACTTTTGCAAATAAATTTTGATACGGCAAACGCCCCAGTAACAATACTTCTCGCACAGTATGATTTCCAAAAATTTCTGGTTTGGAATAAACTACTGAAATCAATTTTGCTTTTTCTGACTTCTCAATTTTAGAAAGCTCAACATTACTCAGTTTAATTACTCCCGAATAATTTTGATGCTCGCCTAAAATGGTTTTTAAAAAAGTTGATTTGCCTGTTCCATTTCTCCCAACCAAGCCAATCAATCCATTCGTCAATTTTAAATCAGCAAAATTAAAAAGCGAACGATCACTTACACGAATTTCTATGTTAGATAAATTAAGCAAAACGCAAATTCATTTTTATAATGGTGTAAATAATAACGGGCGCGCCAATCAAAGCGATAACTGTATTTAGCGGTAATGAATTATCACTAAGTCGTACAGTAATATCAGCAAGTAACGCTAGGCCCGCGCCAAAAAGCAATGCGAATGGAATAACAACTAAATGATTTTTTGACTTGACAATGATGCGCACTAATTGTGGTACAGCAATTCCGATAAAACTAACAGGACCACAATAAACAGTTACGATTCCAGCTAAAACTCCTGTAATAATAATGATGTAAATTTTTGCGCGTTTCAAATTAATTCCCATCGACGAAGCATACTCAGAACCTAAAACCATAGCATTGAGTGGACGAATAAGAAATAAAGAAAAAAGTATGGTTATTGAAACAAAAATTAGAAAAATTCCCATTTCTGTATTTTGCAAACCTTCAAAACTTCCTAATCCCCAAACCACAAACTCGCGTGTATCTGCAAGATTGGCCCAAAGGAAAAGAATATTAATAATGGCCGAAACAAAATAGCCAAACATCAAACCAACAACTAATAAAATAACTGCATTCTGAATAAATCTAGAAACCAATAATAACAAACCCAAGACCAAAAAAGCGCCAATAATTCCAGCAGCAATGATTCCTAAATTTCCTAAAAAAGTTCCAACACTTAATCCACCAAGTACAACAACAGCAACGCCCAAAGATGCGCCCGAAGTAACACCTAAAACCCCAGGACCAGCCAATGGATTTCGAAAATAAACTTGTAAAATTAAGCCGCATAAAGCTAGTGCAGCGCCGGCTGCAATTGCCATGATAGAGCGATTTAAACGTGCTTCAAGAATGTATGACCAAGAATCATTCTCAACCGTTCCACCGGAAAGTAACCTTACAATTTGTGACCATGAAATATTCACATCACCGATATAAATATTCACAAAAAAAAGCAAAATTAAAATTGCGAGTCCAGTGATTAAAACGAATATGTCGGTTCTTTTTGTCAAGTAAAAATGTTGGAGAACAAATTTAAGTTAAAATGCGTTATAATTCTAATTGAAATTTGCCAACAACTCCAAGAGATTTCTCATCTCTCATGGTCATGAAGACCATTCGTTTGTCGCAATGACAGCTTCGAGTGGGGTAATTTATCGAAGTAGAAAAAAATATTTGGGTTGATGCTCACTCAGCTTGTGCGTTGCAAACAGTATGTCTTTCAGCATGATTTGAGGTTCTACTACTCCATTTGCAAAATAATCTGAAGTTGCTGAATTACAAAAAATAACTTGTTGATGAATAACTGATTTGAATTTGGCGTAAACCTGTTCTTCGGAAATCAAATCTGCCAAAGAAAAATCTGTTGGGCGATTTGCAATTATTATCCAGTAATCAGCAAACATGGCATCGTTCCATACTTCCTCTTTTGAATGTAAATCATTTTCGGTGGCGCCTGTTTCTTTATAAAAATAAGTCATTCCAGCATCTTCCATAATTTTTACGGTTAAAGAATTGGCTGAAGGCATGAACCAATTATCCTCGAACGGAACATTTAAAATAAATTTTTTATTCGTATCTAATTCGGTTTGTCGCAAAGCCAAATATTCTTTTTCAATTTCATCAAAATAATTATTTGCTTCTTTTGCTTTTCCTAAAATTAAACCAAACAATTTAATCCACTCTATTCTTGCAAGCTGAGTTTCTTCTAAGTATTCAGCTATGTGCAATGTTTTAATTCCTTTGCTTGAATATTTTTCATTTCCTTCGCTGCCAAATGGATATGTAAAAAATAAATCTGAATTAACTTCCAATAATTTCTCCATTTCAACTCGTTCGGCTAAACACAATTCGATTGTGTTATTTTTATCAAGTTGCTTGTTGATTTTTTCATTTTGAACATAATCAATTCCACACAAGGCTGTAACTTTATCAACCGCATTTAAAACATCGAGATAGGCTAAGTGAGTTGAAGATTGACAAACCAACGATTTAATTTCAGGAGAAATAATTTTTGAATTAGATGCAATTTTTGCTTCTGATTTTGTTTGTAAAAAAACAGTATCGCTGAATGCTTCATTTTTTCCAAACGAATGCGTTACTATCTGCACAAAACCATCGCCATAATTAACATCAAAGCCTTGTGCGTATTTTACTTCTACCTTTTCTTGTTTTGGAAATAGCGAAATTTTTTCATTCTCGTTTTGATGATTTACGCATGAAACAATTGTAAGAATAAACGATGTAAAAAATGAAATTCTCATCACATTAAATAAAGTCATCATCAAATCCGGAATTCTCCTCACCATGCTCTTCTACAAGGCTAATATTATAATCCAATACATCTCGCCAATCTTTCCATTCGCCCAAATCGTTGATGGAACTATTGTGCCAGATACACATTAAAACGCCGCCTACTTCCTTCACATTTTCCGTCAAATTTTTAATTTCTTCTTTTGCTTGATCGACCGAAAATTTCAACTGATCTTTCATTGCACTATCCATATAGGCGAATGGAAAAATTAAAAGATTAGAAACTTTATTTGTGCGCAAATTAAAAAAGTGAAATGGAAAAGATGTACCGGCTCTGAATCCTATTTCATCTGCATAACCCATTGTAAAATCGCGTTGAATACCAAGTGCAATAAGCATTTCATAAGACTCAGGAAGTTTTAATCTTAAAAAATGTTGACGACTTTTTACAATTTCGTGCCCAACAATTTGTTCTAATCTTGAAATTTCTTTTTCAAGTTGTTCTGGTTTTAAATAGGATTCGTAAGAAGGATGAATTCCCATTCCGCCAGATGAATTTAATCCGCGAATAAGCGAACGGTAATTTTCATTTTTCCAATGAATGTTTTTATCATACTTGGACCAATCTCCTAAAAGAGAAAAACAGATGATTCGTTTTACCTTGGTTGAAATCTCGTTGATGTGCGCGTAGGTATCATAAGGGTCTTGGGCTTTCCCAAGATTAACTTTAATGCGTTCCGTTAAATTTCCTTTTAATAAACCGGCACCAATTCTTCGCACCAACGTTCTATTTTTATAAGCCCACGCAACATCAATATCAAAAGAAGGAACACATTGAAATCCTTTTTCAATAATAGAATAATCCAATTCAATTTTTTTCCAGATTTGTTTTACCAAAAGATCTGCAAATGGTTTTTTTTGAATTCCGTATTTTATTAAAAATGAATTTTTCGCAATGTATCGGTCGTGTTGGTCGCGCTGCGACGGCAAGTATTCTTCATATCTAGAGAGCATTAAAAAAATAAGCGCTAGCTCATCTTTCATGCCATCAATAAACAACTCATCGTTCTTGTATTCAATTTTTATATCATCACGAATTCCATCTTCAAATAAAATATCGTGTGGTTTAATTAAATAATCGCAAGGAACAGGAAGATGCGAAAAATTAATGCGAAAGGATTTTATTTTTGACCATTCGGATGAACTCGTTATAATTGAATATTCAAAACCTTTTTCCGCAAAACAAAAGTCGAGCACGTACTTTAATCGAGGGCTGGTATGTTCACTAAATATAGAAATCATCCTAAATGTAAAATCATTTCAGAACAAATAAATTCGGCCGCTTTACCATCACCAAAAAGTAATGGATACGTTAATTTTTTTGCTTCAGTTAATTTTTTATAAGCTGCTGTGATTCTTGATTTATCGGCATCACACAAAATTGCATTGCCATTTTCTACAATTTCTACCCACTCTGTTTCTGGTCGTAATATAATGCACGGCTTTTCAAAATAGAACGCTTCCTTTTGCACACCACCGCTATCAGTCATAACAAAACGTGCATTTTTTTCGAGCGCAATCATTTCTAAAAATGAAACTGGTTCAATTATTTGAATATACTGAGATGCATCAATTTTATTTTGCAAATCAGCTGATAAATTTACCTCCATCATTTTTTTTGTTCGTGGATGTAAAGGTAAAACAACTTGAATTTTATTTGTCTCTGAAATTTCTAAAAGCGCCTCAAAAATTGAACTAAGTCGCTCCGGAATATCTGTATTGTTGTTTCTATGGATAGTTGTCAGAATAAAATTTTTGTTCAAATTCAAATCTGATATGATTGACTTTTTGGAAGCCAACTCAGAAAAATAAAGTGAATTATCATACATGATGTCTCCGCAATGATACACGCGTGGATTATCAATTGTAAAAGGTTGCTGATTTGATATTTTAAACCCTTCTCGTTGTAAATTTTCAAGTCCTTGTTTTGTTGGAGAAAATAAAAGTGTTGACATGTGATCACATGAAATGCGATTAATTTCTTCGGGCATACTTTTATTAAAAGATCTTAATCCAGCTTCTATGTGAACTAGCGGAACCAATAATTTAGATGCGGCTAAACCACCTGCTACAGTTGAATTTGTATCACCATATACAAGAACTGCATTTGGTTGTTCTTTCAAAATAATTTCCTCAATACCTTCAAGCATCTTTGCGGTTTGAGCACCATGATTGCCGGAACCAACATTCAAATTATAATTAGGTTTTGGAATTTGAAGTTCGTCAAAAAAAACAGTCGACATATTTTCGTCGTAATGTTGACCAGTGTGAACAATTAATTCTTGAATTTTGGAAGAATAGTTATTACGAATGGCTCGGCTGATAGCAGCAGCTTTGATAATTTGAGGACGCGCACCAATAATTGTAATAATTTTCATGTAAAGATTATGTTGTACAAATTTAGTGATTTTGGGGTTGTGACAATGTTTGTCAAGTAAACCACGAAGTGCACAAAGAAAAAACACACAAAGATCACAGAGAAAATGCCTTCGTGTCCTTTGAGTACATACCTGCAAATGTCAGTTCTAGGGTTTCTTGTGGTAAAAAGAAATTAAATCAATCCATTATCAACAAAACTGTAAAAATTTTGCTCTGCTACGATGATGTGATCTAGCACAGGCAAATCAATGTAAGCACCAAAGGCTTTCATTTTTTTAGTGAGATCGATATCGGTATCGCTTGGTTTTAAATTTCCGGATGGATGATTGTGACACAATATAATACTTGAAGCTCCTTTCTCTAATGCTTTTTTAAAAATCACTTTTCCATCGGCGACTGTTGCGTTTAAACCACCTTTGGAAATTAACTCGACACCTAAAATTTTATTTGAGCGTGATAAAATGATGACATGAAATTCTTCGTGATTTAAATCTTCATAGAGATGACGGACTGCATTGTAAGCATCTTTGGATGTTCGGACAAAATTTGAATTGGTTTCGACATCCAATTTTTTTCTTCGACTTAACTCAAGTGCGGCCGCTATTGTAATTGCTTTGGCTTCGCCGATTCCTTTAAATTTCATTAAGTCGTGAATGGTTAATCTTGCTAATTTATTCAAATCATTGTCGACGGTTTTTAAAATTTCACGACATAATTCTACAGCTGATTTTTCACGCGTTCCAGAACCAATTAATATTGCAATTATTTCTGCATCAGAAAGTGCTGCACAACCTTTCTCCAGCAGTTTTTCCCGCGGGCGATCATCTTTCGCTAAATTTTTTATTGAAGTAAATTCACTCATTGCGAGCAAATGTATATGAATATTTTTTTACTTCCATCAAAAAATCATCTTGTTGATAAAGTCTTTTGGAAAATAGAAATCTAGAATTTAATCGCTAAACCTCCTTGAACAAAGCCACCACCTGAGATACCAGCCTCTGCATGAATGCCAATGTTTTCTGTAAAATAAAAATGGCCACCCACGGCTAAACGGAAAGCTACAGGTATATATAAATTTGTTGAACTAGTTTGTTTACCATCAACCAGTGTTTTCGTATTTATATCTCTCCCTCCAACTCCACCACCAATATAGGCATCTAAGTTTGATGTTCGGATTAAGTGATAATTTGCACGTAACATAAATCTAAACGTATTTCCTTGAAATTCATAATGGGCATCATGGAATGTTTGTGTAACACCATTGTAATAAGCCCCTTCAATGATATATTCATATCCATAATTAGAATAGTTTGCATCAATACCAACGCCAATATAATCGGTGAACATATATTCACCTCTTATTCCAAGTGACATTGGCCAACCTGTATAGGTATAATCTTCAAAAGCAAAATTAAACTTAGTAAGGAGTCTTTCACCTGGCACTCCAATATAAGGATCTATGATAAAAGTTCCTTGTTCAATTTGTCCAAAAGATTTGCTGGAACAGATTGTAAATAAAAACAAAAAACAACTTATTTTGATTGGATTTATCATGAATGGATAATTAGAATGTACTACAAAGTTATAAAACTACTTTGTGTAACGACGCTCTAGAAGATACGTGTAATAATGTTGATCTAGCACATCTATCTCACCTGTTTTAATAACAAGCCATCCTATTTTAGTAAAATAATTCAATAGGTCAATATCAGAATCGAAAACATATTTTCCGTTGTCATCAGAGATAATAACCTTGTCATCTACATTAGTTATTTGTCCGCTTAAAGAATGAGAACCATTTGTACCAATATCAACATATACTTCAAATTTATAACCTGCCATTGTTTTTCCGTATTGAACACGAACAGTTAGATACTCAACTTTTTCTGCCAAATTTGTTTGTGCAGACACGGTAAAAACAAAGAAAAAAAATGAAAGAAAAAAAAGATTTTTCATATTAGAATTTATACGTTGCACCAAAACTAATTAAAGGACCGCCTAATCCAAACTCAAGGTTGGCAGCTAAATACTCTGTAATAAAATAACGAATTCCAAATTGTGTTCTTAAAGCAAAAGGAAAAGTAATAACGGTTATATTTCCAGCCGCATTAGGATCATTTGTCTCATAAGTTCCAAATGCTTTTTTAGTTCCAGCCAAAACACCAAAATAAGTGTCTAGTCTTTCTGTTCTTAAAAAATGGAAATTAATTCCTGCAGCAATTCTGAATTTATGCACTTTGGTTGTATAGTAATAATTAGATGTAGTCCATTGTGCAGTTGTACCATTATAAATATCTTGTTGAGACTCATCGTAGGTTTTAAAATAGCCATAATTCACCGAGCCTACAATACCTAATTTATCAGCCATAAAAAACTCACCTTTTATAATGAATTGACCAAATGATTGTGAATTATTTTCGCCAAAATCAAATATGCTATGTGAGACTCCTGATGGATCAATTACTAAAGGCCGCATGTTTGGAAAACCAAAATTTAATTCAATAACCACGTCATTCGCTTCAAGTACCTGACCGTAAACAATAGAGGAACAAAGAGTAAATATGGCGAGGACTTTTTTCATTTCACACCAAGGTACAAAAAAAAGAGTCCGATTAACCGAACTCTTCTTGCAATATTTATAGAATGTCTAAAATTTAAAAGATACTCCTGCAGAAAGTAATGGGCCACCGCCAACTCCCATTTCAAGATTAATACCAATGTTTTCAGTAAAGAAAAAACGCGTACCGATGCAAATTCTCGCTGAAACTGGAATCGCCCCGTTGAAAAGCGATTCCAATGTTTCTTCTGAAGCATTCGGATCATTTGATTCAAATTTATTGATTTTATGTTTATACCCTGCTCCAAATCCAACATACGCATCAACCACATCTGTAACAACAAAGTGATAATGGAGTCGCGCCATAAATCTCATTTTTGTCTTTTTATATTGGTACTCATAAGTGTTTGTTTCGTATGTCATGGTTGTAGAATTGTAAGATGTAAAAGTTTCCTCATATTTAAAACCATTATCAAGATAATTGAAATCAAAACCAACACCAAGGTTATCTGCAATCATATATTCAAATCTAAACCCCAAAGGTCCAATACCGGTAGCTTTAGTATTTTGTGTTGAGTCATTTTCAAGAATAGACCATAGATTCTTTCCAAAATTTGGAAATCCATAATAGGTATCTATTAAAATACTCCCTTCCTCTACTTGCGCAGCAGCTTTGTTATTAAAGCCGAAAGAAATTAAAATGGTTGCCACCAACAGTGTACAATTTTTTTTCATAGTTTAAATTTTAGTTCTTCAAATATACTCTTTTTTATTAATTGAGTTTCTACCGGCCTAAACCAACTATTATGCCAAAAAAATATTTCTTTTGTTTTGAGCCAATTTATTTCTTTAACTTCGTTCAATGCTGAGATTGTGTTGTTTTATTGTATGTTTTAGCTGTTTCATTTTAAACGGTCAGATTCATAACCGTTTAGTGAAAATTAATGTAGGCGTAAGCTCTGAGCAATTTATTCATAAAAGAACATTTCAAACTATTAATGATACAAGTGTACATGAGTTTGAGATGGTGACTACAATGCCCACTTTCTCTTATACACACGAGTTTGTAATCAATGATATTTTAAGCATGTCCGGTAAAGCCGGATTTCAATACATGAATGCTTATTATGACAATCAATATTATGGCACTCCTTATTTATTCATTTCGGCTAATCCGCAAGTGTCTGTTTTTTATCGTAGAGGTTTTGAAATGTATGTTCGTTTGCAAGCGGGGCTTTCGTTTTGGTTTAATAAACCCGAATTAATTACCGACCAAATGCGCAGACTTTTTCCAGACCATGTCAATTTTTTTACTGGCGTAACTGGAGGATTTAATTATTTTTTAACTGACCATTTAGGTTTGAATTTAGAGGTTTCAATTTGGGCACCAGAAATGATTTCATTTGGAATTTCGTATCGTTATTTTAAAGGTGAAATCCCTACTATTCAGGAAACGAAGGAGCTTTAGATTAAGGGCAGAGTAAGGAGGGCAGAGTAAGGAGGACAGAGTTGAGAGGG